>Ga0209062_1000489_pt1 | contig 116781 bp, 102 predicted proteins | sample Coa_R2_2_FD_187158 | JGI IMG/M metagenome (GOLD analysis project Ga0209062, IMG submission 187158) | Surface soil microbial communities from Centralia Pennsylvania, which are recovering from an underground coalmine fire - Coalmine... | ecosystem: Environmental > Terrestrial > Soil >... | reverse complement strand
CTCATGGCATCTAAGAGCGCTCTGGCCTGGAATGTTAAACGAAATCCTGTACCCTGTTTCATATCAACAGGGTATCACATCTTATGATACATTGTCAACACGCTTGCCGGGCGGCGCTTCATCCCCATGCTTAAAAGCAGGGGCTTTCGCGCTCGCCCTTGGTAAGAGAGCATATTGAAGAGGCCATACCCCTTCTAACGAGGTATGGCCTCTTCTTTTCGAGAGGGTGTGAAGCAATTCACACCCAGGTGCTTGCGCTTTTGAGCGGGCGAGACATACAATGATAACAGCCTTGCCTGATGGGATTGTCGGGGGTCACAGTGCAAAGGGGGTTTTGTGTTTGTTTCACTGCTCGCGCGGCTCACGCTTTTCAGTACGCATCTCCATGTGCTGGCTGCGTTGATCTCGCTGCAAACGTTGCAGGACGCGCTGGCGTATCTTGGCTACCCGGCGGTTGTCTTGTTCATCATGATCGAGAGTTCTGGCATCCCTTTCCCCGGCGAAACGATGCTGCTGCTGGCCTCATTTACCGCTGGCCTCCCCGGCAGCCATCTCTCCATCTTCTGGGTACTCGTCGCGGCAGCCTGCGGCGCGATTATTGGTGATAACCTGGGCTATCTGGCCGGGCGCTACGGCGGGCGCCCGTTCGCGCTGCGCTTCGGTAAATATTTCTTCCTCAAAGAGCATCATCTGGTTGCCGCCGAGCAGTTTTTTGTCCGGCATGGCGATAAGACCGTCTTCTTTGGGCGCTTTGTCGCTGTCTTGCGCGCCTGGGCAGCTTTTCTGGCAGGCGTCAACAAGATGCGCTGGCACAAGTTCCTGCTCTATAACGCCGCTGGTGGCATCTGCTGGGCTACGCTCATGGGCCTGTTGGGGTATTACGCCGGGCGCGCCCTGGGAGATTTCAGCGAGGTCGAAAGCCTCGGCCAATGGCTTGGCCTGATCGCGTTGGCAATCGTCGTTGTGCCAGTTCTCTACTTTGTTGCCCGGCGCTGGCTCAAAGCGCGCAAGGCAAAGCGCCAGGCAGCAGCAGAGGCGGCCACAAAAAACGAAGAGCAAGAAGAAGTCTCGCCGCTCAAATGAGGTATGACTGCCACTCAGATCAGACGCAGCGCGGTCAGAATCATGGTTCTCCTCACGCAGTCCACTCGACCAGGACGGCACTCCAGGTGAGGCCCGCGCCAAAGCTCACCAGCATCAGCCGTGAGCCGCGCCTGACGCGCCCATCGGCAACGGCCTCGCAGAGCGCGATGGGAATGGAAGAGGCCGAGGTATTGCCAAAGCGATCAACCGTCACAACCATCTTTTCCATCGGTATCTTGAGCCGCCTGGCAATCGCCTCGATAATGCGCAGATTGGCCTGATGCGGGATGAAGAGGTCAATATCCTCCATGCACAGCCCGGCCTGGGCCAGCACGGCTTCTATCGCTGGGCCGCTGATCTGTGTGGCGAACTTAAAGACTTCCTGCCCCTGCATGCGGACGTATTGCAGACCAAGATCAAGCTCCGCGTGGCCGATGGGCCGCGCGCCGCCGCCTGCTGGCGCCCAGAGTACCTCCGGGCGGGCGCCGTCTGAGCCAAGCGTAAAAGCGCGAACCCCGCCGGGCTGCTCGCTGGCCGAAAGAATCACAGCACCCGCACCATCGCCAAAGAGAACACACATCGAGCGGTCAGTATAATCCACATAGGGCGACAGATGCTCCACGCCGATCACCAGCACATGGCGCGAAGAACCGCCGCGAATACACTGGTCGCCAAGCGCGAGGGCATAGAGAAAGCCGGGGCAGCCCGCCTGAAGGTCCAGCGCGCCGCAGTGCGCGCCCAGCGCGTGCTGCACCAGACACGCGGAAGAGGGTGTGCGATAATCCGCGCTGCATGTGCCCAGCAAAATCAAGTCCAGGTCGTCGGCATCCAGGCCCGCCTGCGCCAGCGCCTTGCGCGCCGCGTGTGTCGCCATTACTGAGGAGGTTTCGCCTGGCGCGGCGATATGGCGCTCGCGGATGCCGGTGCGCGTTAGAATCCATTCATCGCTGGTATCCACCATGCGCTCAAAGTCGGCATTGGTCAGGATGCGTTCGGGGACGTAATAGCCCCATCCAGTGATGTGAGCAGAACGGTGTGGCATCGGTGGCACCTGGCTTTCTCGCGTCCGCCTGAACGCGCGCTCGCTTTTCGCCCATTGTACCACACCGCCATGCGTAGGAAGTGGAGACGTGGAGATGGCGGAGATAGAGAGCATTTTCTCTGCTCCAGCGGAGACAGTATGATGCTCTTTTCTCCACATCTCCACTTTCTCCACTTCTCCACTTGTTCTGCTCACGCGCATCCTGGGCATTGTGCCTCTGTGGCTCAGCGCGTATCTGGCCCATAAGTCCTATGCGCGCTCGTTTGCGCTGAACATCCTTGACTTCTCTGACCAGGTGAGCGTACAATTCTGGCAGGTGCTTTCCTTTGGGATGTCTCGGTTTGTTGTATCGAGACGGCTGGCAGCCGCCGGTGTTTAGACCACTGGCGGGCGCCATGACCCCACGCCTGGCACAACCGGGAGCAGGGCTGGGGGGATTGTATCCCCCAGTGACCCTTGACGGCCACCTCTGCACCGCCCAGCCAGACGCCAGGGCGCATGGTGGAGAGGTGGCCGTCTCCTTTCCCGCCTGCACAACGGCGGAAAGGATGGTCTCGTATGCACATTGGTGGCGGTCTTTTGCCTTTCGCGTCCCCTGCTGACCACGCGGCTGCACGGAAGCAGCCGCATCCCGCCCCTGGCGATGCCGCGCCGCGTCGCCCGTTTGAAGTCAAAGTGCTGCTCTGTTTCCTGCCGGAGCCGCTGCGCGTCCTCTTCGCTCCGTGCCTGCTGACCCTGGCAGGCACTCATCTCTCCCTGAACGACGCACGGGTGAAGCATGGGGGGTCGGTCCTTGTCTGGCTGCGCTTTCGCGGTGAGATGCGAGCCGATGATCTGGGCTGGCTGCGCAGGGCGCTGCTGGAAGAACTCCATCTGGGTCTGGCGCTGGCCGAAACACCGATGAATTGGTGTGCGCGGCCTGTGCGCAATTTGCGGCTGCTGATGCGCGCAGCGCGTGTGGGCCAGCTTGCGGAGGCGCTGGCGGCGCACCCTGACGCGCTGCCGCTGACAGATGAACTCTATCACGCACTATGGGCGCTGCGGCGCACCTCGCGCCTGTAGTTTGCCTGCGCAGTCAAAAAGCCTGCCTCGCCAGCACTCTATCTGGCAGGCAGGTGCTGGCACAGCGCGCCTCTTTTCCGCTGAACTCAGCCAGATGCCTGGCTTGACATCCAGGATAGATATGATAGCTTTAAAGCACCTATGATTACTATTGAGCAAGCGACCGCAAACGATCTCGAAGACATTTGCATCCTTGATCGGATGACTATCGGCAATTCGAGCCGCTGGGGTTTTCTCGCCAATGCGATCAACGCGGGCCAGTGCTGGATTGCTCGCATTGGCGAAACAACGGTTGGCTTTGCCGTGCTGGAGCAGTCATTCTATGGGCATGGCTTCCTATCGCTGCTCATCGTCCATCCCAACTATCGCAGGCAGGGCGTTGGAACGGCGCTCATTGGCGCTGCCGAAACGCTCTGCCCTACTGAGAAGTTCTTCACCTCCACCAACCAATCCAATATCCCCATGCAGCGGCTGTGCGAATCGCTGGGCTTTGTGCGCAGTGGATGGATTGAGAACCTGGATGAAGGTGATCCCGAAATCATCTATTTCAAGCGCGTTTCTGAATCAGGATCGTGAAACTCAGCTATCACCTGGCATCTCTACTCAGGCAGTTGCCCCAACCTCTCACGATGAAGGGCTTCCAACTTGCTGCTTGCTTTTCAGAAGCAGCTTCCAGCCCGTCTTTGCCAGAAATGCCTCCTGCACCTTTGCAATTGCCGCTTCGTCGAGCGTGCCTTCGTAGTTTGCTACCACCTGCTGCTCGTCGTAATGGAGCGATGGCGCGCCGCGCATCTGCGCCTCCGGCGGGAGCAGACTCCGCAAGGCCACATCCAGCGCGCCCTGATGCGTCCCCGAATAAATCTCGATCTTCCAGCCGGTTTGCTGCTCCAGCGCTGCAATCTGCTCTGCATATTGCACGCGCGCGACAGCGGGGAAGTGGAAGCGCAGCACCAGCGCGCCCATTGATACCTCAATGCCAACTTTATACAGCCCGCTCTCCGGTCCCAGCGTCTGGCGAATAAGCGCCTGCGCGGCATTCTGCTCCATCCGGCCCCTTGAAGCCGGTGCTGATGTGGCAGTCAGCACAAACTGCGTTTCACGCTCAAACACCAGCTTCCAGCCGGTTTCAGCGGCAAAACGTTCCTGCGCTTCTTTGAGCGCTTCATCGTCCGCCTGCCCAATGGTGCGCAGATGAATCTCCTTCTGGCTCAGATGGATTGCGGGCGCTTTCTTCAGCGCCAGTCCAGCAGGCAGGAGCTTTTGCGCTGCCTCAACCAGCGCGCCCTGGTGCGCCTGCGGTGCAACGGTGATCTCCACTTCAGCCTCTGCTGCCGCCGCAGCAATGGCCTCTGCATATTTCACGCGAGCAACGTCCGGGAAGTGGAAAGCCAGCGTCACCTGGCCGGTTAGCGGGTCCACGCTGCGCCGATACAGCCCTGGCGGCGTGCCCAGATGGCGCTCCACGATGCTGAGAATCCAGGTCTGATCTGGCCGCTCGACCTCTGCTGGATCGCTCGCTGCCTCCCGCCAGGAGGGGTTCACGCTGTAGCGCGCTGCTTTGCCGCGCTCCCAGACAGGCGCCTGCTGCATAAACAGGCGCGGATGCCGCGCCAGCACCAACGCCACTGCCAGCCTCTCAACCAGCACTTCGGGATTCATGCCGGCCAGCGGGCAGACTTCCTCCAGCGAATAGGTGCGTTCGGGTTCCATCTGCCGCGCCAGATCAGCCAGAGCAATCCTCTGGCGCAGTTGCCTGGAGCGCTTGACCAGTTCGGCAAGCTGCCTGGCAATCTCATCCCAGTCAAGCTCTGCGGGCGTCGAGAAGGGGCCAACGACTTCCTGCACCGCCAGCAGGGGGAAATGCGTGCGGGCGCGCTGGCCTTCGGGCCACTGCACCGACACCCTGGCAGCGCGCTCGACGCCGATGCAGCGCGCCACCTGGAGGCCGGTGAGCGGGTCGCGCACCAGGATAATCTGCCCGGCCAGCGTTGTCACGGCGTTGACCGGCCTGGCAGGCTTCACAATATCGCGTTCGCGGGCCTGATAGGCTCCTGGCACCGAGGCCAGCGGGACGAAAAACGCTCCCGCCTGCGACAGCGCGATCTGCACAGCTTGTTCGGTCTCTTCGTTCGCTGTGCCATACCAGATTAACGCAAGCTGGCGCGCTGTCACTGTATCGAGCGCGGGCGTGCGCATCACGACCTCCCAGAGCCGCTCCACCTGCGCTGGTTCCAGCGGCGCGCCCCCGCCGATGCCTTCTGGCAGCGCCTCCAGCGAGACAATCTCTTCTGCTTGAGGCGGCTCCGCTGGCCGGGCGCGCTTCGTCTCAAACACGCGCCCGCTGCCATCCGATGGCAGCGCTACCTCCATGCCCACCAACCGCTCCTGAAGCGCTTCGCGCGCCTCCTGGTCGCCATGCACCAGCATGACTGTTGCCGGTCTGAGAGCCGACGCCAGCGCTGCCAGTTCGCCGCCGTCGGCGTGCGCGCTCAGGCTGTACTTGGACACCTGGCAGGCCACCTGCACCTGCTGGCCGCCCAGGTCCAGCAAGCCCGTCTTCTGCTCGGCCAGGTCCAGCAGGCGCTTGCCCGGCGATTCTTCATCCTGATAGCCGGTAATCATGATGGATGCTTCGGGGCGCGAGGCCAGGCGCAGCGCGAACCAGGCGCTGGGTCCGCCGGTCAGCATGCCGCTGCTGGCAACAATGCAGGCGGGCGGACCGGCCAAAATGCGCTCGCGCTCGCGCTCATCCTGGACCATCTTCACAGTCTGGCCGGCAAAGGGATCAAAGCCCTTGCGAATCTGCCGCTGGAGTGAGGGCGTGAGTGCTTCGGGAATCAGCCGATAGGTGGCGCAGACGCGGCGCACCAGGCCATCTACCCAGATGGGGAACGGCGGGATGTCGCCCTTCTGCTGGGCGCTTTGTAAGATCAGGAGGATTTCCTGCGCGCGTCCCAGGGCAAAGCAGGGCACCAGCACATGCCCGCCGCGCGCAATGCCCGCCGCGACGCCTTCGGCCAGGCGCTGCTCTTCCGCCTGACGATTGGGATGCAGCCGCGCGCCATACGTGCTTTCCAGGACGAGCAGGTCAGGATGCGCCATCTTGGGCAACGCCGCGCCCAGGACGGTTCGCTGCGGCGTCATGCTGACATCGCCTGAAATCACAACCGTGCCATCGGGTGCGGAAAACCCCAGGCTAATCGCCCCGGCCACATGCCCGGCGCGTGTAGTCTCAACGGTCACATCTGGTAACTGCGGCAGGCTGAGGCGCTGCCCCACCGGCAGCGGGCGTACCTGATTGAGCATGCCCGCTACCAGCGATTCCGGGTACAGCGGCGTCTCTAATTCCTCCGCCGCGCGACGGCTCATGATCTTGAGCGCGTCGGCCAGCATCACTTCCATTAGCAGACTGGTTGCCCGCGAGGCGAAGATGGGCGCGGTGGGAAACGCCTGATGCACCAGCGGCAGCGCGCCGATATGGTCGGCGTGGGCGTGAGTGACAAAAATGGCCTGTACGGCTTTCCCATCCAGCAACGCTAAATCAGGCAGCGGATCGCCGCGTTTATCGACGCGCACTCCGGCATCCACGACAATCCACTTCCCGCCAAGCTCCAAAGCGACGCAGCTAGCGCCTACGCCGCTGGCGCCGCCCAGAAAAACCACCTGCATAACGATGTATACTCCTTCTCACATCAGGCCAGGGTTTTATCTCAACTATAGACACAGAATAGGCTTTCCAAACCTCACCAGCGTGGGATATACTGATTTTATGTCAGATGTAGAGTTTGTCATCAGGCCCTTCACAGCAGCAGACCAATCGGCAGCGCGGAACCTGATTCTCAAAGGTCTGGGCGAGCATTTCGGTTTTATTGACGAGTCCTATAACCCGGACCTGAACGACATCATGGCACATTATATTCTGCCAGGCCAGACCTTCATTGTCGCCGAGCTTCAGGGAACGATTGTCGGGACCGGGGCGCTCATCAGCGAAGGCGAGCGCGTCGGGCGCATTGTGCGTATGTCGGTGGCGCGTGACGAGCGGCGTAAAGGCATCGGCCAGGCGCTGATGGCGCATCTCATCCAGCGAGCGCGCGAGCGCGGTTTTACCCGGCTGGTTCTGGAAACCAACCTCGCCTGGGATGACGCGATGGGCTTCTATCGTCACTGCGGCTTTTTCGAGGAGTATCGCACTGATAGGCTGGCACATCTGGCACTTGAGCTTCTATAAGTATATCACTTGAAAAGACGGCAAGCAATGCTGCGAACGATGCTTCATGGCAAGATTCATCGGGCGACCGTGACTGGCGCCGATCTCAATTACATTGGCTCAATCACCATCGACCAGGCGCTCCTGGAGGCGGCGAACATCCTCCCATTTGAGCGCGTGCAGGTGGCTGACATCACCAATGGCAACCGGCTGGAAACCTACGCGATTGCCGGAGAGGCAGGAAGCGGGATTGTGCAATTGAACGGCGCGGCGGCGCATCTGGTGAATGTGGGTGATCTGGTCATTATCATGTCCTATGTCCAGGTCGAAGACCCCGCCCCAACGGATTGGCGCCCGCGTGTGGTGCTGGTGAACGCGCAGAATCAGATCATCCAAACAGAGAAGGAGCAATCTCTGCAATGAAGCGGCAAAACTTCGCCACGAATACCCCCTGGGAACCTATCGTTGGCTATTCGCGCGCTGTGCGCCTCGGCAATCAGGTCTATGTCACCGGCACAACGGCCACCGACGCCAACGGCAAGGTGGTCGGCCAGGGCGACCCCTACGCCCAGGCGGTGCAGGCGCTCCGCAACATCGAAGCCGTCCTCAAGCGCGCGGGCGCCAGCCTCACCGATGTGGTACGCACGCGCATCTATGTCCTCAACATTGATGATTGGCAGAAAATTGGCAAGGCGCACGGCGAGTTCTTTGGCGAGATTCGCCCGGCCACGACGATGGTGCAGGTCAGCCGCCTGATCGATCCCGATATGCTGGTCGAGATCGAAGCCGATGCCGTTATCGATGAGGAAAGCATAACATGACAGCGAAGCTCCAGACACGGAGGTAGAGATGCCAGAGACTATTCAGGATCAGTGGGCACAGTGGCTGCTGCAACGGCGACACGGGGGCGACCTCGAACACCAGCAAGCCATGCTGCAAGAGTTGTTTGCCATCCGCGACCAGGTGCTTCAGCACGCCAGCCTTGCCGAAGGCGAGACGCTGCTGGATGTAGGCGCGGGGGATGGCTTGATTGCCTTTGGCGCGCTGCCCCTGGTGGGCGAGCAGGGGACCGTCATCTTCAGCGATATTTCTCAGGATTTGCTTGACCACTGCCAGGCGCTGGCGGAGCAAATGGGCGTGCTGGAGCGCTGCCGGTTTGTGCGCGCCTCGGCGGATGATCTGGCGCCGTTTGCGGATGGCTCGGTGGATGTGGTCACGACGCGCTCAGTGCTGATCTACGTTGCCGCCAAGCAGCGCGCCCTCCACGAGTTTTATCGCGTCCTCAAGCCGGGCGGGCGCATCTCGCTCTTTGAGCCAATCAATCGATTTTCCTTCCCCGAACCGCCGCAGCGCTATTTCGGCTACGATGTGGCGGCTGTGCAGGACAGTGCCGAGAAAGTGAAAGCTGGATATGGGCGCCTGATGAAAGGCGATCTATCAGCCCACAGCTCGATGGGTGACTTCGATGAGCGCGACCTGCTCAGGCTTGCCGAAAAAGCAGGCTTTGAAGAGGTGCATCTGGATTTGCAAGTGAACATCACGCCGAAGAAGCCGCAGGGATGGGAGGGCTTTTGGCGCAGTTCGCCTAATCCGCTGGCTCCAACGCTCGAAGAAGTGATGCAGGAGGTGCTGACTCCCGCCGAAGCCGAGCGCTTCACGGCCCATCTCCAGCCGCTCGTGGAGCAGGGTCACGGCACGGATCGCATGGCGCTTGCCTATCTCTGGGCGAAGAAATGAGCAGGGTAGGCTGGCTGTTCTTTTCAAGAGTGCAAAGGGTTGAGGTCTATCCTGGCGAGGCGCAGCCTGTACCACTGGACACCGGCTCGCACGCTGACGATCAGATAGACCCAGCCCCAGCGATCTTGCAGAATAAGACAGCTTGCGGCCAGCGCCAGAAAGTACAGCGCGCTAATGCCCAACACCTGCATCAGCCGCCAGCGGCGTAGATACCGTTTCAGGCTGCTGCTCTGGCTGCCGCGATAGCGCCACAAGACGCCAAGGCCAGCCAGCCCGGCCACGCCTGCCCCCAGCGCAGCAGCAGGCTCAGGGAGCAAGGCAAGCACTCCAGGGTTCATATGTTCTTTCTTCTCTTTCTCCGGCAAGAAGAGAAGTGTAGAACAGCAATGCCTCATATCTCCACCTTCTACGCTTCTACACTTCTACACGTCCTGCCACGCGCAATCATCTCTGGTCGAAGCAGCTAGCAGCAGACGATGTTAACGCATCGGCGCGCGCCATAGCCCCACGCCTGGCATGGCCGGGAGCAGGGCTGAAGGCCATTGTATGCCTCAAAGACCTTCAGCGGCCACTTCTGGACTGTCCCCAGACAAGGGCGAACGGCGCAGCAGTGGCCGCCCCCTTTCAGCGGAAGAGCGTGAGGGGAGTTCCGCAGCTCGCGTGAATGAGCCGAAGTTTTCCACCATCTGCCTGCGCCAGCACCTTGCGATCATAGACTACGAGCCGTTTGGCAAGCGCTGCCGGGTCCGGCGCAGCGGAAGGTGCCGCCTGTGCGGTCAGAGTGGCGGCTTGTGTCGCCTGCTTACGCGGGCGCCCCCGGCGGCTGTGAAAGAGGCTGGCAAGCTCCTCCGGGTTATCCAATCCGGCTGTGGCTGGATCAGGGGCCAGGCCGATTTCAAAAGACAACAGGACACGGCAGCGTGGGCACGTTCCGATAAGTGCTTCGGGCTGTTCGGGACGCAGCCGGAACCTCTGTCCAGGCGTGATCTCCGGCACTGGATTGGTAGCCTTCTCCTTTGGCTGAGCGCTCATCAGCATCTCTTGCTCACCTCTCAATTACATAGGCGAACGGCATATATTGGGGGTCTGAACATGATGAGAAGCCCCTGCGGCCCCGGCTCAGGGAGGGGCAGATAGCCGGGGGAGAGGAGAGCGGAGCCGCAGGGTTCTTCAGGAGGCCGCTGTACTCAGTGGGCCAGCACAGGCTCGCGAGCTTCCACCGTCTGGCCCGATGCCAGTTGTGGCTGGCTCTGCCCGGTCTGAATGGGGATGCGCCTGGGCAGCAGCGCCTCATCAAACGGCACCCAGATGCTCAAGATGCCATCCTGATAGTCGGCTTGAATCTGGTCCGCGTTGAAGGGCTTGGGCAGCGTAATGCTGCGAGAGAACTCCCCGCTGGGAATCTCGTGCAGGTGCCAGACGACCTGTTTGGATTCTTCATCAGCCATGTAGGTGGGCAAGCGCCCCTTGATGGTCAAGGTTGTCCCTTTGACACTCAGTTCAAGCTGGTCAGGCTTGAGGCCAGGCACCAGCGCCCTCAATTCGTAGCCCTGTTCGCGCTCAGTGACATCGAACGGGATGGTCGAAGCCGTCCTGGCCCCGAAAAGCGAGAAGCCCGGATGGACGAAGCTCTCCTCGAACAGACGGCTCACCGCATCACGCAGGTTAACCATCTCCTGGAAGGGATCGATGGTGAACCAACTTTGTGTCATGACTTCTCACCTCCAAATTCAGAACGCTGCTGATCGCTCCGGCGGCATCAGGAGCCTGCCGGACGACCATAAGCAACACTTGCGCATTCGTTCGATCTTGCCCCTTCCCCTTTTCTCCCCTCCCCTTACTTCCACCGATAAGTATAGATAATCTTACAAACTTTGTCAATATTTTTGCTGCAATTTTGGTATCTTTTTGGAATCTCTGACGCTACAGCCGGGGGTCAACCGGCTCGCTTTCCAGAGCCAGCACGGCAAAAACCGCCTGATGCACGCGCCAAAGCGGCTCGCCGCGCACAAAGCGTTCCAGGCTCTCCACACCCAGCGCGAACTCGCGCAGCGCCAGGCTGCGCTTGCCCGAAAGGCCGCGACGGCGCAGGCGCTCCAGATTCTCCGGCTCGGTATAGTCCGGGCCGTAGATGATGCGCAGGTATTCGCGCCCACGACACTTCACCGCAGGCTGCACCAGGCCGCGCGAGCCGCGCACAATGAAATCCAGCGGCTTGACGACCATCCCTTCGCCGTTCTGGCTGGTCAGGTCCAGCCACCAGTCGGTCGCCTCGGCGCACGAGCCTTCATCCAACACATCCACCACGCGATGCGCCGTCGCCAGGAAGAGCGGATCGGCTTCGGCCAGCCGCGCCAGTTCGGCCAGATGCCAGAGGTGATCGCGGTCAAAATAGGTTTTGCCTTCGGTTGCCAGCAGGTGGAACGGCGCGATATGGACGCCCTCCAGGCCGTTGGTCTCCCAGCAGTAGGAGCGGTAGGCGGCAGCGTAGCGCGCTATCGCCTCGCTGCGCCCGCGCAGCCGTTCCAGCAGCGGCTCAAGCGCGATGCCGCGCGCGACGGCACGCTCGACAGCCGCCAGCGCGGTGGTCAGCGCGACCTCGCCCGCCGCCGCAACAGGGGCATACTGTTCTCGAATCAGGCCCTGCGCTTTGGCGCTCCAGGGCAAGAGTTCGGCATCCAGGCAGACCCAATCGGTTTTGAAGCGCTCCCAGAAGCCAGCGCGGCCCAGGGCTTCTGTAATTCTGGCAATCAACGCGCGATCAATGGCCTCGTCATCAAAGAAGCGGCGGCCTGTGCGCGTATAGCAGACGCCCGTTGGCCCATCTTCCGGCACGCCGAACTTGCGCCGCGCCGCCTTGCCATCGCGGCAAGCGATCAGAATCGCCCGGCTCCCCATATGCTTTTCCTCACAGACCACATGCTGCACACCTTGTTGGCGGAAGTAGGCAAACGCCTCTGCTGGATGCTCCAGCCAGCCAGGCTGGGTCGAAGTCTCGCTGGGAGACATGGTAGGCGGCAGATAGATCAGCCAGCGCGGGTCCAGCGCGAAGCGGCTCATCACCTCCAGCGCCGCAGCCGCGCGGTCTGCCTCGACAATCACATTGTTGATTAGCCGCGTATTCACAATCTGCTTGCCCAGCACATCCTCAATGCGCAGCAGCGTATCTGCGCCGAATTCTCCGGTCGGCGCGGCAGGCGCTTGATTCCCCAGCGGGCGCGTTGGCTCCATATAGACGCGATGGGCGGGCACGCTGACCAATTCGCGCTCCGGCCAGCGCAGCGCCGTCAACTGACCGCCAAAGACACAGCCCGTATCAACGTTGATCGTGTTATTCAACCAGCCGGGCGCGGGCACGGGCGTGTGCCCATAGACGACCACCGCGCGCCCGCGATAGTCGGCGGCCCAGTTGGCACGCACCGGCAGCCCAAACTCGTCCGTCTCGCCGGTTGTCTCGCCAAAGAGCGCAAAAGCGCGCACCCGCCCGGAGGCGCGCCCTTGATATTCCGCCTTCATCCCCGCGTGCGCCACCACAAGCTGCCCCCCGTCCAGCACCAGATGCGAGACCAGATCATCCACAAAGGTGGTATATTCGGCAACCCAGGCGGCGCGTTCCTCCGCAGGCAGCGCGTCGATCTGGGCGATGCTCTCGGCCAGGCCGTGACGCACCTGCACTTTCTGGCCTTTCAGGTGACGCCGCAGCTTATCATCGTGGTTGCCTGGCACACAAAACGCCTGACCAGCAGCCACCATTTGCCGGACCAGATTCACCGTCTCAACCACCTTCGGGCCGCGATCTACCAGATCGCCCAGGAAGATGACTTTCCGCCCGGCAGGATGGCGCCATCCGGCCTCAGCGTCCGGCTGATAGCCAAGCTGGGCGAGCAGTTCCAGCAGTTCATCCAGGCAGCCATGCAGATCGCCGATGATGTCAAAGGGGCCGGTCTCGCTGCGGCGATCAGACCACATCGGCACGCGCACAACGCGCGCGGCATCGACAGCCTCCACCGAGTTCAGGACATACACCGAGCGAAAGCCCTCGCGCTCCAGCCCGCGCAGCCCGCTGCGCAAGGCTTTGATATGGTTGCGCACGACATGCGGGCCGAACTGGCGATCAGGCCGCGCGGCGTTGCGCTCCTGGCAGACCTGCTCTGGCAGATTCAGCACAATGGCCGCCGTCAGCACATCATGCTCGCGGGCAATCTTCACCAGCGCCTCGCGGTCTTGGGCTTTGACGTTGGTGGCATCAATGACCGTTAGTTTGCCAAGCGCCAGCCGCAGCCCCGCGATGTGATGGAGCGCGTCAAATGCCGCGTTTGTCACGGTTTGATCGTTAAAATCATCACCAACCACGCCGCGATAATGATCTGAATTCAGAATTTCAGTGGGCCGGAAATGGCGCGCGGCAAAGGTACTCTTGCCTGAGCCAGACGCCCCGATCAGCGCCACCAGGCACAGTTCAGGAAGCTCTATCACTGGCGAGTAGCGCGGTACGGCGGGCGCGGCAACTTTCACTTCTTCTTTCGGGAGTTCACTCATCATCCACCTCCTCGCGTGGGTTGCTCCGTGTTTTCAGTTGGAGCATCCAGCCGGTCAAAGATGACCAGTTGTGAGGGCGCGCCCAGGTCAGGATCAGCCGGGCCAATCCCCTGATGGCTGAGGCGATAGCCATAGGCGGCTGCCACACGCCCGGCCCACGCCTGGCACTCGGCGCGCGTCCACTCGAAGCGGTGATCGCGGTGGCGCAGGCGCTGCGTGCTGACCTGCTCCCAGCGCACGTTATACTCGCGGTTGGGCGTGGTAATCACCACGCGGCGCGGGCGCGCATGCTTGAAGATCACCCGCTCCATCGCGCTCAGGCGCGGCGCGTCCAGATGCTCAATTACTTCAACCAGCGTGATGACATCAAAACCTTCCAGGCGGCGATCACGATAGAGTATGGAGCCTTGCGCGACCTCGATACGTTCGCGCTGCGCGGGTGGCAGCCGATCCAGATGCAGGCGCCGTCTGGCAACCGCCAGAGCCAGCGAAGAGACATCAATGCCCAGCATGCGTGTCAGCGTCCGCTCCTTCAGCGCCAGCGCCAACAGTTTGCCTTCGCCGCAGCCCAAATCGGCCAGCGAGCGCGCTCCCACTTCGCGCACTGCTGCCATCACCGCGTTGAGCCGCTGCTCGTGCAGGCCCAACGCCTGCTCCACCGGCTCTTCAGGTTCGGGCGTCTCACTTGTTTCCTCTACGGGACTGGCTGCCTCCACTTCGGCCAGCCGCGCCAGGGCAGACGCCACCAGCGGGCGCTTATAGCGCAGGTAGCGCCGGGCAATCAACTCGCGCTCTGGATGCGCCGCCAGCCACACGCCGCCGTGCGCGATCAGCTTTTCCATCTCATCGCTGTCGACATAGTAATGCTTGCTGTTATCCAGCACCGGCAGCAGCAGATATAAATGCGTGAAGACATCGCGGACGGTCTGGACACCTTCCAGCCGCACACTGTAAAGGTCAGCCTGGCCCCAGGCAGGAAACTGTGTATCCAACGGCAGCCGCGCTGCCGTCACGTTGTAGCCCAGCGGCGCAAAGATGCGGCGAATCAGGTCTTCGCCAGCGTCGCAGGCCACAGCGGGCAGCGCAACCTCCCAGCGCAGCTTCTCGCCCACGCGCTCCGGGAGCATCTGGCAGCGCCCGCTCATCGCCGTCGCAAAGGCCGTTTTCAACGCCACGCTGGTCAGGCTGGAGGCGACATAGGGCCGGTCATTGACATACTGGTCAAGCCGGGCCTCCGAGGCCGGGCCGCGCACCAGCCCAACCGGATCAATCTCAATCAGGCAGGCAATCGTCAGGTGATCTTCGGCAACTTCGGGATAAAAGGCCCAGACCTTCCCGGCAGAGAATTCGCGCTCAAAGACCGACTGCGGGTGCTTTGCCAGCAGGTAGCCGATCTCAGCGGCGTTTGGCGCGTAGCAGGTAAGCGTAATGAGCATGGCATGCCCCTATCATCTCAAAACGGGAACACATGTCTTCTATTATCGCACGTTTGCCGCTGAGTTTCAAGGGGCTGAGCGAGCAGCGCACGTACCAGCGCACGCACAGCAGGATGCTGTCTGCTGGAAATGCCGCTATTATGAAGGGGCCAGGCTGGCTCATGGGGAACTCCTCTGCTTGCTCGAATCATCCAGAGCGTACCACAGCGTCGGCATTTCATGCAACAGAGCCATCCGTAGTGCTTATCATGTCTTCCTCTGATCCTGTGCGGACTCATTCTGACAAACGGGAGGACATGCCGCAGAACCCATACTCGCGCCCGCCGGAAAGTGGGCTTGTTGGCAACAGGCATGGCTGGTATCATGAGAAAGGAGGAACAAAGCATCATCACGAGTTTGCTATAGGAAGAAAGCATGCCGCATCCGAATATCTTTATCCTCATCCTTGCCATCTTGTTTGGCATCACCTTTGTCACCGTGTTTCTCACCATCTTCGGCACGATCACAAGTCGGCTGCTGGGGGTACGCCAGCCCTGGTGGCGCATGCTGCTGGCGATGTGGCTGGGCAGCACCGTGGGGGCAGGCTTCGCCGAGGCCGTCGGGGTGCAGCGTCTGGAGAATGCCGGGGCGCCGTTAGTGTTTTTCTCCTCCATTCTCGTGGCGGCCATGCTCTTTATGGTTGCCTTCGAGATTCTGTGGTCGCGCCCCCTGGCCGAGCACGGGGCCAGGGGACGCCGCGCAGGCGTGCCTCACCCCATCCGCGCCGTGCGGCGTCGCCTGGCGCGCTGGTCGCGCTACCTTCAGATCACCGGCATCATCGCGCGCTATGGATTAGGACCCTACCTCAGCCGAGGGCGCCAGCCGGTCTCGCTGGACCACCCCGGCGCCGCCCGGCAGACGCAGCGGCTCTGGGGCCGCGTGCGCAATGCGCTGGAAGAGGCGGGGGGCGCCTTTGTGAAGCTCGGCCAGGTGCTTTCCACGCGCCCTGACCTCCTGCCGCCCGATGCCATCGCGGAACTCTCCAGCCTGCAAGATCAGGTGGCGCCCGCCCCGCCCAAAGCGGTCGAGGCGCTGCTGGCCGAGGAGTTGAAGGCTTCCCCCGCCGATGTCTTCGCCAAATTTGAGCCGGAGCCGCTGGCCGCCGCCTCCATCGCCCAGGCGTATCGCGCCCGGCTGACCTCCGGCGAGGAAGTGGTGGTTAAGGTGCAGCGCCCCAGCATCCGCGAGCCGATTGCGCGCGACCTGGACATCCTGCTCAGCATGGCGCGCACCATCGAAAAGCGCGCCGCCTGGGCGCGCTCGTTTGGCGTCGTGAACCTGGCGGAAGGCTTTGCCGAGGCGCTGAATGAAGAACTCGACTTCCGCATTGAGGCGCGCAACATCGCTGCCGTTGCCGCCGCGCTGGAAACCCGGCAGAACAGCGCGCGCCCGGCAGTGCATGTGCCGCGCGTCTTTACCCGGTTTTCCACCAGCCGCGTACTCGTCATCGAGTGGCTCGATGGCGTCAGTGTGCGCGACGCGGGGCCGCTGCTGGAAGAACTCCAGCTCGACCGCGGCACGCTGGCGCGCGAGCTGCTGCGGTGCTTCCTGCGCCAGATTGTGAGCCAGGGCACGTTTCACGCCGACCCGCACCCCGGCAATGTTATGATCTTGCGCGATGGCCGCCTGGGGCTGCTCGACTTCGGCTCCGTCGGGCGCCTCGACCCCGCCCAGCAGTCCGCCCTCCAGCGGCTGTTGATCGGCCTGGACCGGCGCAACGCGGGCATGCTCAGTAATGCCCTGCTGGAACTGGCCCAGGACCACACCAGAGTCGATGAGGTGCGGCTGGAGCGCGCGCTGGCCCATTTGATGGCCCAGCGCCTTGGCCCAGAGATGCCCGTCGGGCCGGAACTGTTCCGCGATCTGTTCGCCTTGCTCTTCGAGTTTGGGTTGGCCTTCCCGCCCGTCATTGGCGGCGTCTTCCGCGCCCTCGTCACGCTCCAGGGCACGCTGCTCTTGCTGGACCCGAACTTCCACCTACTCGAAGAGGCGCGCAGGCTGGGCGAGGAGTGGATGCGCGAGATGGTCACGCCAACCTCGCTGCGCAAAGCCGCCACTGACGAGGCGCTGAAGCTGATCCCGCTCCTCCAGCGCCTGCCGCGTCGCCTGGACCGCATCACCGCGGCGGTGGAGCAGGGCACGCTTTCCTTCAACGTGCGCCTGCTTTCCGACGAGCGCGATGCCCGCTTCATCAATCGCCTGGCGAGCCGCGCCATTCTGGCCTTCCTGGGCGCGGCGCTGGGGATTATGGCCGCGCTTTTCCTGGGCATGCCGGGCGGGCCTGCCCTGACCAGCACCATCAGCGTCTTTCAGGTCTTCGGCTACTTCAACCTGTTCCTGAGCGCCGTCCTCATCCTGCGTGTCATCATCGCCATCGTCCGCGAAAAGGTCGGTTAAGTAGATGGGCAGAATGGTTTAGAAATGGCTGGTGATCCCGCACCAGATAGGGCGGCACATGGCACATGTGTTGCTAAAATCCATCGGCCACCTACTTAGATGGAGGTCAGTTCCTTCTCAAGATGCTGCTGGTACTGCCGGGCGGCGCGCCGTCCCAGCCCGGTGAGGAACGACTGCGACAGGCGCGTCTCGCTCTCTCTGCCCAGCTTGCGTTCCTGGCCGATGCCGCCCGCGCCGGGCAGCAGGCGATTGACCACCCCAAGCGCCTGGGCCATCAAGCCAGGGAAGAGGCCAGCCAGCCGGGCAATCACCTGCGCCTCCAGGCCCAGCATGATCTCGGCATCGCCGTGCCGCGTGGCCTGGACAATCTGGCGGGCAGCCCGGCGAGCGCTGATCGCGGTCACGGGCAAGCTGGCTCCCAGGCTGAACCAGGTATATTCCTGCCGATGCCTGCCCTTAAAGATGGCATTGACATGCGAGCCGGTACGCATCAGGCCGGGCACTACCGTTACCACCTTGATGCCATCTTTCGCCAGTTCGGCATGCAGCCCCTCGGAGAAGCCAAGCGCCGCGAATTTGGCGCTGCAATATGGGAGCAGGTGAGGAACGCTCACCTTGCCGCCAATTGAGGTAATATTGACGATGCGCCCACTCTGGCGCTCGCGCATCTGGGGCAGCACGGCCATGGTCGTATAGACGGTTCCCCAGAACATGCTTGCCAGCGCCTCATCAAAATCCTTCAGCGTCTGAACTGAGAGTGGGCCAGTCATAATCATGCCCGCGTTGTTCACCAGCACATCCACGCGCCCAAAGCGCGCCGTTGCCTGGTCGACCAAATCTTCGGCCTGATCTCGATCCGTCACATCGCATGGGACGGCCAATACATCTGCCCCCAGATTGGCGATGGCCTGGCGCGCTTTCTCAAGATCATACTCATTCCGCGCACAAAGCACCAACCTGGCGCCCTGGCGAGCAAACTCCTGAGCCATTGCAAAGCCCAGCCCGCGCGAACTGCCAGTAATCAGCACGACCTGCCCCCGCAGGTCAATGACCCTGAGCCGCCGCCAGAGCGCGCGGCTCATTACCGCCAACCCTATTCCGGCGGCTGTCAACGCGGCAGAACGGCGAATCAATCGGGCGGACATTTATGACGCTCCTTTCCTGGCCTGGAATCGGCAGCTATCATGCAGCCCGTCTCACCATCATTCATCACGCCTATGCCAGTCAGCCGTGCAAGTTGCATGCCCTCCAGGTACCAGGGCATTTACAGGCGCGTGATATAATGAAGGTATCAATGATTGAGGTGGCAGCAATGTTTGCATATTCGTCAACCATTCGCATGGTGATGCCGATGCGCGGGCTACCGCGCGATCCATCGTCCATGCTGTCTGCTGCCTGATTATAACATACGACCTGTTTTTCCAGGGGCTGCCCAGCGTGGGCAGCCCTTTCTTATTACCAGTTTTAGCATGCAAGGAGCAAACCATGACCAATCAAACTTCGTCTGAGCGGCATCCACCCTGGTACATCACCACTGCGATCCCCTATGTCAATGCCAGGCCACATATTGGCTTTGCGCTGGAGGCCATCTTGACCGACGCGCTGGCACGCTATCATCGGCTCAAGGGCGAAGATGTCTGGTTTTTGACGGGCGCAGATGAGAACAGCCTGAAGAACGTGCAGGCGGCAGAGCGCGAAGGCATCCCGACGCAGGCATTGGTTGATCGCAACGCCGCGCAATTTCGGGGGCTGCGGGAGCCGTTGAATCTTTCATTCGACGACTTCATTCGCACCAGCAACGATCCGCGCCACCTGGTTGGAGTGCGCAAGCTCTGGGAAGCCTGCGCCGCAAGCGGCGACATTTACAAACGGGCCTATCGCGGCCTGTACTGCGTGGGCTGCGAGCAGTTCTATGCCGAGAGTGAACTGGTAGACGGCCTCTGCCCGGAGCATCTGACGCCGCCGGAACTGGTTGAGGAGGAAAACTACTTTTTTCGGCTCTCGCGCTACGCTGATCAGCTCTACGAACTGATCGAATCGGACCAGCTTCGCATCGTGCCGCAGACGCGCAAGAACGAAACGCTGGGCTTTATCCGGTTGGGGCTGGAAGATTTCAGCATCTCGCGCTCGCAGGCGCGCGCCCGCAATTGGGGCATCCCGGTGCCTGGCGACCCGGCACAGGTGATGTATGTCTGGTTCGACGCGCTAGGTAACTACATTACTGCGCTGGGCTACGCTGACGAGGGGCCGCTGTATCAGCGCTATTGGGCGCAGAATCCAGAGCGGAATCATGTCATCGGTAAGGGCATTTTGCGCTTCCATACCGTCTACTGGCCCGCGATGCTGCTCTCCGCTGGTGTCCCGCTGCCAACGAGCGTGCTGGTACACGGCTATGTGACTATCGAACACGAGAAGATCAGCAAATCGCGCGGCAATACGATTGATCCGGTGGAACTGGCTGAACGCTACGGGACGGACGCGCTGCGCTACTATCTGCTGCGCGAGATTCGCGCCACAGAAGATGGCGATTTCAGCCTGGAGCGCTTTATCAACACCTATCACGGTGATCTGGCCGACCAGTTAGGCAATCTACTCAACCGCGTTCTCAGCATGGTGAGCCGCTACTATGGCGGCATCGTGCCAGCGCCGGGCGCGCCCGAAGCCGTCGACCTGCGCCTCATCAGCATCGCTGAGGGGCTGCCCAGGCGAGTAGATGAGGCGATGCAGCAGTTCGCTCCGCATGAGGCGCTGGCAGTGATCTGGGAGTTGGTTGGCGCCGCGAACAAGTATGTGGCCGAGGTCGAACCCTGGACGCTGGCAAAGCAGCGCAAAGCAGGCCCGGAGAGCGCGGCTGCCGAAGCGCGTCTGGCAACCGTCCTCTATCATCTGGTAGAAGCGCTCCGGCTGATCGCCTATTACTGCGCGCCATTCATCCCGGCCACCGCTGAAGGCATCGCCGCGCAGCTTGGCATCGCGCCGGAGGTCGGCAGCGATTGGGCGCAGGTGTCGCGCTGGGGAGGCTACCCGGCTGGCACAACCGTCCGGCCAGGCAGCGTGCTGTTTCCCAAACTGGAGACAGCGGTTGAAGTATAGCAGCAAATAGTGAGCAATGGGGCCGCTGAAGGAGCATGCGGCCCCGGCATGCTGCCAGGTACAACCTCTTGTCAGCTTCCTCATTGCCCGGTACAATACTCCCAAAAAGGGAGGCTTCCTTATGGGCAAGCTCGACGGCAAGGTCGCTATCATTACCGGCGCTGGCTCTGGCTTTGGGCGCGCCACCACCCTGCTCTTCACTCAAGAAGGAGCATCGGTGCTGGTCGTTGACCGCGACGGGGAAGGCGCTCGTGCCACCATCGCTGAGGTCGAGAAGAACGGCGCTGGCAGCGCCTCCCTGTTTGTCGCCGATGTGACGCGCAGCGCCAATGTGGCCGCAATGGTGCGCGCTGCTGTCGAGCGCTTTGGCAAACTGGACATCCTCTACAACAATGCCGGGATTGGCGGCACGCTCTCGCCTGCAAGCATGATGGACGAAGACACCTGGGACGCCGTATTGGCAACCAACCTCAAAAGCGTCTTTCTGGGCGCGAAGTATGCCTTTCCCGAACTGGAGAAAAACGGCGGCGGCGTCATCCTCAATACCGCCTCTGTCGCTGGCGTCGTTGCCTCGCCTGGCTTCGCCGCGTATGGCGCCTCTAAAGCGGGCGTCATCCATCTGACAAAGATACTGGCTCTGGAGGGCGCGGCGCTCAATATCCGCGTCAATGCCATCTGCCCCGGCTGGTCCTGGACACCGCTCGTGGCACGCGGCGTCGGTGCTGCCTTCCCAGGCGCAGAGGAACAGATCAAGCAGATGCTGGCAAAAACCGCTCCGATGAACCGGCTGATTGAGCCGGAAGAGGTGGCAAAACTCGCGCTCTATCTGGCATCCGATGACGCCGCATCTATTACGGGCGTCGCCCACATCATTGATGGCGGCATCAGCGCGGGCCGCCTACAGCCCATGTAACCCCATACCGTCTAGAAAAAGGAAGAGGAGCCAAACGATGGGCAAGCTCGATGGCAAAGTTGCCATTATCACTGGCGCCGGGTCCGGCTTTGGCCGTGCCACCACCCTGCTCTTCACGCGCGAGGGCGCGTCTGTCCTGGTGATGGACCGCGACGAGACCGGAGCCAATGCCACTGTTGCCGAAGTGGAGCAGACACACCCCGGCCTGGCCTCGGCTTTCATTGGCGATGTCACCAGCAGCGCTGATGTGGCTGGGATGGTCCGCGCTGCTGTCGAGCGCTACGGCAAGCTAGACATTCTCTTCAACAACGCCGGGATTGGCGGGAAGATTACAGCCCTGGAGAAAATGGACGAAGAGGACTGGGATAGGGTACTGGCAGTCAATCTGAAAAGCGTCTTTCTGGGCGCGAAATACGCCTTTCCCGAATTGAAAAAGAATGGCGGCGGCGTGATCCTCAATACTGCTTCAGCCTCTGCGATTGTCGCTTCGCCTGGCTATGCCGCCTACACGGCCTCCAAGGCAGGGGTCGTGCAGTTGACTAAGCTGATTGCCCTGGAAGGCGCGCCCTATCGCATACGCTCAAACGCTATCTGCCCATCGTTCTCCTGGACGCCGCTGGTGCAGCGCGGCATTGCCGAGCGCTTCCCTGGCGCTGAGGAGCGGGTGAAACAGGCGCTCGCTCAGGCTTCCCCACTCAATGATCTGGTGACAGCCGAAGAGGTAGCCGCGCTGGCGCTCTGGCTGGTTTCGGATGAAGCGCGTTTTATCACTGGCACAGCGCAGATCATCGACGGCGGCCTGAGCGCTGGCACGATGCGCTAAGCATGCGGGGAGAAGGGCGGCGCTCTGTGGCTTCATACCCCCGACTCCGGCGTCTTCTCTGGGATGGTCTACTGCTGGCCGCCCTGCTGGTGATAACCATCCAGGGCAGGGCACTCTTCGCCGCCATTCAGGCCGGGACCGCCACCAGCAGCGATTTCTGCCCCGACTATGTGACTGCGCGCCATTGGCTGGAAGGTGTCCATATCTACACGCCAGCCGCCTGCTGGAGCCGATTCACCAGCACGCCGCAGCCGGTTGAATACGACTCCCACCCACCACCATCGCTGCTGCTGATTGCGCCTTTTGCGTGGCTCTCCTACCCCGCCGCGTCCTGGCTCTGGGGTCTCTTCGATCTCGCCTGCCTGATACTTAGCCTGCTGATCGTCTGCCGCGAAGTGGGGCTGTGGGCCTGGCGCGGCGTGCTGCCGCTGCTTGCCCTCTTCCTGCTCTGGGAGCCAACCCTGGACAGCACCCGCTCTGCCAATATTGGCGCGGGTGCCACGAGCCTGCTGCTGGTCCTGACCTGGAGTACCGCGCGTCGAGGCCGACAGCGTTGGGCGGGTGTGCTGGCCGGGATAGCCATCCTGGTCAAGCTGGTTCCGGTGCTGCTGCTGCCGTACTTTCTGCTGCGACGACAAACACAGGCCGCCATAGCGACAGGCATCACGCTGGCGCTGGGGATTGGCCTGTCGCTCGCGCTGATGGGGCCGCAGCCCTGGATTGATTATCTTGGCCCGGTGCGCGTCAATGAGAGTTTTGCGGTCTCCGTCCCTGGCAATCTCTCATTGGAGGCGCTGGTAGTTCGCTGGAGCGCTGGCTACCATGAATTTCTCCATCCTGGTGCTGCGCGTGCCTTTACCGATCTGCCGCCGCTGTTCTCGGCGCTCTCGCTCAACGCAGCGCTGCTGCTGGGGCTGCTGGTGGGCGGATGCGCCTTGCTCATCCTCAGCTTCTGGCTGTGGAAGCCTGCCTCTGCCCACGCCTGGGGCGAAGCTGACGATGCCAGCTTCGCGTTCTTACTGGTCCTTACCTTTCTGGTCTTTCCCCGCGCCTGGTATTGGAGCCTGGTTTTGCTCGCCATGCCGCTGCTCTGGCTGGCTATGCAGGTATGGCGGCAGAGACACCGCAAGAGCGCGTGGCCCGGTGGGGCGGCGCTGGTGCTGCTGACGATACCGTTTAGCTGGTACCTTCCCGCCTTCCAGCTTGAGGCGCAGGCTCAGGCGCCCTGGCCGCTGCATCTGGCAGCCGCTTTGTTCACCGCCCTGCCGACTATCGCGCTCATACTGCTGCTGACCGCGCTGATGCCCTGGCTCAAGACAACCTCTCAGGCATTAACCGGCCAGCCAGTGGCTGCATCTTCCTCGTCCTCGCACCTTCTAGACAGAAATGATGGGGAGTGTTATAGTGGTGACACCGTAGAACAAACGGGCAAATTTTAGCAGCCGGAGGTTCACTCGTATGCAGCAAGAGACCGCCTCGCCCTCTGTTGGCACAGAAACCACCTCACCAACACCACCGCCAGCTCATCACCACCTCCACATTACCAGTCACCTGTTTCATCACGAACCGCGTCGGCACCAGCCGCGCAATGTCAACGAAGTGCAGGCTCAAGAGCGCCTGAGCCTCAATGACCGGATTGCAGTCTTTGTCTCGGCGAACGTTGGCACAATGATTTGCGCTTATGTGTTTGCTGCCATCGGGGTTGGCTCCCTCGTTGGGGTGCTGACGAACAATACCTTGCTGGCGCTGCTCTGCGGATCACTATCGAGTTACTTCCTCCAGTTGGTCTTGCTCCCCGTGATAATGGTCGGCCAGAATGTGCAAGGCCGCCACAGCGAACTGCTGGCCGATGAAATGTTCCACACGACCATGAGTACGTATCAGGATATAGAGCAGATCATGCAGCATCTTTCGGCACAGGACGCTGAACTGCTGCGCCATGCCAAAATGCTGGAGCAACTGCTGGAGAAAAACGGCATCTCATTGCAACAACTGGAAGCCGAAGGCGCCACTATCACGCATCTGGTAGACTCCTCCGCCCAGCCCCAGTCGAAGGCAAATCCCTCTGCGACTCCGGCGCGCGCCGAGAACGAGAAGCCGGGCGCTTAATTCCAATGGTCAAAAAAAGCGCAGCGAATTTACCAAGGGCGATCTGCCGCCGGGTGACTATTCACAGCACAAGCAGAGATCAGCCCTGCAAGCGGCTGATCTCTGAAGCAGTGAGTGGAGGGTGGCTCAAGCAGGCTGGCGCTTTCATTGCGCGCTGTCATCCAAAGAACTGATGTGAATCTCAGGCGGAGGCGCCTTGAGGGTCTGAGCATCTTGAGACACATGGATCACGGCATTTTCTTTGATCCACTGAAGCAGTTCGCGGTTCTCCAGTTCTAACTTCTCCAGCCGTACCTGCATCTGCTCAAGGTCGACAAAGCTCTTCTTATTCACCTCATAGTCTGCCTCAGCCCGCAGTTCAGAATGCGCCGAAGCGAGGTTCTGTCCAACCTGAATGATTGGCCCGCCAAGAAGCTGGATAAGATTGCCGATGAACAGCAGCAGAAGAAATGGGTAGGGGTCGAAAGCTCCCTTCCCCTCGATGCTTTGCCAGAGCATCCAGCCACCCATAAACAATACCAGGAAATAGACAAAGTACATTGACCCGTATACGCCTGTCATAATGGTCGCAACTTTGCCATTGAACCCTAATCGCGCTTTAAACTCTTCATGCACTTGATTGGGATTGAGCGGAGCCGACTGGCCCGACGCCGCTGCGCGCTGCTTATGCTCCTCAAAAACCCTTAAATGGAGTTTGTTCACGAGAAACATGATATGCCCTCCCTACTTGATGCTGATTGACGACGAGGCAAGCGCCTGCGCAGCCCATCATACTACAATACAGACGCTTTGCAAGAGCATAGGGAGGGAATGCCAGCTAGCGCCGCGCGCTTTCTCGCAGCGGCGGGGTGCCCGCGCCGGACTTGCTCTCAGGGCGCTTTCTGCGCTCTCCAAGAAACAGGCCATAGAGCAGCAGCAGGCTTGGGATCAGCAGCACCGATCCGCCGAGTACCGTCGCTGTGAGCGCTGCAAACATGGCCGGGTCGGTGGCCGTGTTGCTGAGCGTCAACGACGGATAGAGCAGATAGGGCAGGTGCGACAGCCCATAGGTGTAAAAGATCAGCCCATACTGTGCCAGGCTGAGCAAAAGCGCCAGCCCATACTGCAAGGCGCGGCCAGCGCGCGGCGGGCGGCCCAGCAGAAACCAGGTGACTCCAAGACAGAGGGCCGCCAGCAGGTGCCAGGGCCAATACTGCGCCAGCGCCGCCGCGTGCCAGGGTGCGAAGAGATTAAGCGCGGCGCCCAACAAGACGCTGCCCAGCAGCGTTACCGGGACAAACCCGCGCGCCAGCCGCCGAAAATAAGCAAACGCCTGTTCTTCGCCTGCGCGCCAGGCATACCAGGTGAGAAAGAGGCTTGCCAGATAGCAGAGCGAACTCAGCGCAACCAACTCCAGCGCCACGCTCAACGGATTGAACAGTACCCTGGCAACGCTGACCTGCGCCGCGCCGTCGGCGGAGACCACGCGCGGATCATCCCAAACCGCCAGAAAAGGCACCAGAAAGAAGGGAATAAGCAGGCTGCTCAATCCAAAGATCAGGGGAAAGAGCCGTTGACCTTTCTCGGAGAGATGGTGAAAGGCGAAAAACGAACCGCGCAGCACGATCAGCACCAGCGCGATGCCCAGCGGCACAAATAAGATCGCGCCAAAGGCCGCCGCTGCGCGTGGGAAATAGCCGACCAACCCCACCAGAAAGAAGATCAGAAAGACACCAGTTGTCTCCCAGACAGGCGACAGGTAGCGCTGAATCACCCGCTGCACGGCGGAATGACTTCCGCTCAATCCCGCCCACCAGAAGAGAAATCCCGCGCCAAAGTCAATCGCCGCCAGGACACTGTACACAAAGAGAAACGTCCAGAGCGCCATAAAGGCAAAAGTCAGCTTATCCATGAATTGCCACCTCCGGCTCTGGCGCGCGTACCTCTTCTTGCTCCGGTGTCGGCGCCGTCTCGTCTTCAGGGCGCGGCCCACGCCTGCCGCTTGCAACAAGCATCGGCAGCGGATGCGCGCGGAAATACGAAGCCAGTATAGAGATGGTCAGCACAGAAACCAGCACGAAGAAGCTCAGCAGACCATAGAAGAGCCAGCCCACGTAGGGCGAACTGGTCACTGCCTGCTGCACGGTCATAATGTGATAGAGAATCCAGGGCTGGCGCCCCAACTCTGTCACCATCCAGCCAAGCTCCATCGCCAGGAACGACAGCCCACTTCCTGCCAGCGCGCCGAGCAACAGCGGCTTCTTCGTTATCCATTGCCGCCGGAAGAGCAGCACCAGCAGAAAGAGCAGGCCAATCCCAAAGAGGTAGATGCCGATACCCACCATTGCATCAAACGCATAGTGAATCGAAAGCGCGGGCCACTGGTCCTGGGGAAAGGCATTCAGGCCCTGAACCGGCTGGTTCACATCCCCATAGGCCAGCCAGCTTAACAGCCCAGGAATCTGGATGGCGCCGATGACCTGATGCGTCGTCGGGTCTATAATGCCGCCGATGGTCTCCGGCGCGTTGGCCTGCGTGTCAAACAGCGCCTCGGCTGCTGCCAGCTTTGCAGGCTGATAGCGCGCAATATCTTTAGCCGACATATCGCCGGTAAGGATTGCCAGGGTGGCTACCAGAAAAGCCGCGCTCATCCCCAGCGTGAGCGCCTTCTTGAAATAGGGGATGCTGCGCCCGCGCAGCAGTTGATAGGCGGCCATCCCTGCCAGCAAGAAGGCCACGCAGAGATAAGCCGTCACCAGCACATGCAGCACCTCGCTGACAGCCATCGGGTTCAGCATCGCCTCGAGCGGGGCTACATCCCTGACCTGCCCGGCGTCCAGCCGGAAACCAGCCGGGCTATTCATAAACGCATTGACCGTCGTAATCAGCATGCCCGACGCTGCCGAAGCGACGACTACAGGAAGCGAGCAGAGCCAGTGCAGCCAGCGATTGGCGAAGCGATCCCAGGCGTAGACATAAATGCCCAGGAAGATCGCTTCAATAAAGAAGGCGAAGCCCTCAATCGCAAAGGGCAGAGCAATCACCTGCCCGGCAATCTGCATAAAATTGGGCCAGAGCATGGTGAGTTCAAACGCTATAGCCGTGCCCGTCACCGACCCCACCGCAAAGAGAACCACCAGCGCTTTGGTCCAGCGGCGCGCCATGAGTTGCAGGTCGCTGTCCTTGCGCATAATGCCCATCAACTCAGCAATGGATATAAACAGCGGCAGGCCCATTCCAATCACGGCAAAAATAATGTGGATGGCGAGCGTTGAACCCGTCAACGCTCGCGCGTAGATGTCATTGGTCATAGGTTCCTCGTGCCCTTCGTATCTATCGGTATCTCCAGCACACGTTTGTTCTTTGCACTAGAAACATACCGCGACAGAAGGGCCGGGACCGTCAGGAGGAAAAAGAACACTTTGTCAGGGATTTCCTGACTATCCCTGGGCGGTGATCGGGCGCTCGCCCAGCGTAACCGATATGGTTATTTGACTGGCGCCGCGCTCTACCACCAGCGTTACCCTGGTCCCTGGTGTTTTCGTGAGCAGCGCGCCAGCCAGATCATCATTGGTACTCACAGCAATATTGTCTACACCGATAATCACATCGCCCCGCTGAAGCCCCGCTTGCTGCGCTGGACTCTGCCCTGCCGCATCGTTCGTGAAGCCCTGCACCAGCACCCCCTGCTGCACCGAAAGCCCATCGGCTGCCGCAAGCTGCGGAGTCACATCCTGGCCCTGAATGCCAAGGAAGCCCTGGTTGGTGCTGGTAAGCTGCCCATTCTTGATGAGTTGATCCGTAACATACTTGACGCGATTTGAGGGGATCGCAAAGCCAATATCGCTTGCAAGCTGGTTGGTCTCTGTGTTCACAGCGCCCAGCGTCGTGATGCCAATCAACTGCCCTTGCAGATTCACCAGCGCGCCCCCACTGTTCCCTGGATTAATCGCTGCGCTCGTTTGAATCAGACCCGCCAGTTCGGACGCTGGCCCATTGGGTAGTTCGCTTGCCGTTCGGTTTACCGCGCTGACAATCCCAAACGTGGTTGAACCTTCCAGGCCCAGCGGACTGCCAATCGCCAGCGCAAACTCACCCACCGCCACCTGCGAAGAATCCGCAAAAGTGATCGGCGTCAGATTTGACGCTGCAATCTTCAGCACCGCCAGATCATCCAGTGCATCCTGCCCCACTAGCTGCGCCTGCTCCCTTGAGCCATCAGAAAGGGTGACAGTAAAATTATTGAACCCGCTGACCACATGGTCATTCGTGACAATATAGCCATCGCTGCTCAAGATCACCCCTGAGCCAATCCCCTCGCCAGAAGCCGACAGGCTGGTCACTTCTACCACCGAGGGCTGCACTTTCTGCGCCACCTCAATCAGCGTCTGCTGCAAATCCTGGGCGCTGGGCGGCACAACTACCGTCGATGAAGCCGTTGAATTGCCAGAAGATGGCGAAGTCCCACTGCCTACCAGCGACCGCCCCAAAGCAAAACTCCCCAGCAGCAGCACAACCAGCAGCAGCGCGCCAATCGGGTAGATTTTCCACGAGCGCTTGCGCGGTGCTGGTTGAAACCCAACAGATGGACCACCAGGCCCCGGCGCTCCAGGCGGCACACTCCCACCAGGCCAGGTGTTAAGCGGCGGCATTGGGCCGGTAGGTGCCGCATTGTCCCCAACCACTGGCGCATAATCGGGCTGAGGCACAAACGGATACAGCGTATCGGTTGGCTGGAACGCCCCAAAGTTCTCTTGCTGAGCAGGCGTCCCCGCAGCAGGCGACATTGATAGAGGGTTTTGTTGTTCAGTATTCACGGTCTTTTTCTCCTCCTATGCCAAAAGATCGGAGGTGATCTCGCTGAAATCCATCTCCACATTCAGATCATAGGGTAGGAGTATGGGAAACATCTTTGAGAATGATGAGAAATCCCTCATTTTTCAGTGAGGCTCAGGCAGGGGGAGCGACGCGCGCTCCCCTCTTGAATGATCGACTGGGAGCGCCGCCGGAAGCGTGAGCAGGGCAACGGTGCCCTGGCCGGGCACGCTGGTGAGCGTCAGCGTGCCCTGATGAGACGCCGCGATGCTGCGCGCGATAGAGAGGCCCAGGCCAGCGCCTCCGGCCTCCCGCGAACGCGCCTTATCAACGCGATAAAAACGCTCGCCAAGATGCGGCAGATGCTCCGAGGCAATCCCGATACCCGTATCAGCAACCTCCAGATACGCCTGCCCCCGCGCGACAAAGGCGCGCACGCGCACGCTGCCCTGCAAGCGATTGTATTTAATGGCATTATCCACCAGAATCAGCACGACCTGTTCCAGCAGCACGCGATCCCCCAGCACCAGCGCCTGCCCACCGCGCTCCATCTGGACCGTCACTCCTTTTTCCTGGGCCAGCGCCTGCACGCGCTTCACTACATCGTTCGCCACTTCAGCCAGATCAACCACATCGCGTTCCATATGGAAGCGGCCAGCATCCAGGCGGGCAAGCGTCAGCATATTATTCGCCAGCGCCGCCATATGTCCCGCTTCACTCACAATATCTTCAAGCAGTGCGGCATCATCGGGATCAATCTTTTTCCGCCCGTGCAGCAGCAGTTCCGCGTCGGCGCGCATCAACGTCAGCGGCGTGCGCAGTTCGTGCGACGCATCCGCGATAAAGGCTTGCTGGCGCGTAAAAGCCAGCCGCGCCGGAACCAGCGCCCGTTCGGCCAGCAGAAACCCTCCCAATCCAGCCGCGAGCAGCGTCGCCACGCCCAGGACGAGCAGCAGAATCAGCAGCAGATTCATGACCGACTCCTGGGTACTTACCGATCCGCCCACCTGGACCACGCCCAGAATGCCATTGCCCGTCGGGCTGGGCACGACCTCGGCATACCGATACACATCCCCATATTCGCTTCCGCAGTTAATAGTATCGCTCGCCGTGCCATTTTCAATTGCCTGCTTAAACAGCGGGTCTGCCAGGAACGGGTTTGAGAGGTCTAAACCCGTCTCATTTCCTGTCGTTACATTGCCAACCACATACCCCGTATTCGGGTTGTAGCAGGCAAAAATAAACACCTGTCCATTAAAAATCTGAGGAGGCGTGTTAGGAGGAGGCAAACCCTGATCGCGGTGCTGCATAGTGCAACCGTAGAGATCAAGCGGATCAGCCTGCCAATTCGCGGCATATTGATTCGCCTGCCTGATGACGCCATCCTTGACCGGCTCAAACAGCATTTGCTGTACGCCCAAATAGAGAACGATCCCGAAAACGACCAGCATTCCGGCCAGCACGGCGCTGTACCAGAGCGTCAGATGGCTGCGCAGGCGCCCGAACATCCGCGCGCCAGGCTCTGCCTCCGCGCCATGTTTTCGAGGCCAGAAGCCTTCCAGAATAGCCTTGGTCCCCCGCATAACTGTACCTCTTGCTCATACGACGAGCGCGGCTGCCCCACCCTTGCCAGCAGGGACGCTGGCGCTGCGCCCCACCATTTACCTGTCTGACGCTTCAATCTTATATCCAACCCCCCGAACGGTTTTAATCAGCGGGCGTCCAAAGCCCTGGTCAACCTTATCGCGCAGGTAGTGAATATACAGGTCAACCACGTTCGACAGCGCCTCCAGATCATAGCGCCAGACGTGATCGGTTATCTGCGTGCGCGTCAAGACCTGCCCCGGATGGCGCATCAAAAATTCCAGCAAGGCGAATTCTTTAGCCGTCAGTTCAATCAGTCGCCCGGCCCGGCGCGCCTCGTGGCGCACCAGATCAAGCGTCAGATCGCCCACCGTCAGGGTCGTCCCATTCTCAAAGCCGCGCCCGCGTCGCCGCAGCAGCGCGTTGACGCGCGCCAGCAGTTCTTCCATCGCAAACGGCTTGATCAGATAATCATCCGCCCCCACATTCAAACCCTTGACCCGATCTTCCACCGCGCCCCGCGCCGTCAGCATCAGCACTGGCGTCTCCACGCGGTTCTGTCGCATCTGCCGACAAATCTCTATGCCGTCCACATCTGGCAGCATCAAATCAAGGATCACCATATCATAAGTATCGCTCAGCGCCAGATCAAGCCCGGTGCGCCCATCATGTGCCAGGTCAACCGTATGGCGTTCTTCAGCAAGCATGCGGCGCAGCAAATTCGCTAGGCGGCGCTCATCCTCGACAACTAACAGGTGCATAGCACTTCTTCTCTTCTTTCACCCAACAACGCTGCCCACGTCAGGGTGGCCTTTATAACTCCCTCTATTACTATATGCTATTGGAACAGATGAACATGTGAAAAAGATTAGAAATGGTGGCACCGCTGAGACAGCGATGCCACCATGAGACATGTTCGGGCAAACAGCTTACGCGCCCAGAAGCTCAACCACTTCCCGCGCGCAGCCCCACGAGAGCGTCACACCGGCCCCGCCGTGCCCATAGTTATGAATCAAGATCGTATCCGGCGTGGGATTTTCGCGCTCAAGGCGCACCTGCGAGCGGATGGGGCGCCAGCCGGAAACCACTTTCAGCACATCAAGCGCGGTAATCCCGGCAAAGGCAGGCTCAAAGCTCTTGCAGCGCTGCATAATGGCTTCGGAGACCGGATCAAGCGTCAGGCTCTCTTGATATTCCTCGCCATGATACTGCTCGCCCGACACATCCTCTTCAAACGTGCCACCCAGCACAATATCATCGATACGCGGAATCACATAGGCCATGCTGCTGCGCTCTTCATCATTGAGCAAGACCTGATGAAAGCCGCGCTGCCGAATGCGCACCACGCGCCCCCGCGACGGGTGCAAATCTCGATCACCGATCAGATCGCGGGCGCCCAGCCCCGTGCAATTAATGACCACCCGACTCTGGGCAAACGCCTCGCGGAGATCACGCACGATACGCTGCGTAATCTGCCCACCTCTGGTCAGAAATTGCCCGCGCAAATATTCCAGAAAGCGGTTGGTATCGATCACCAGCGTTTCATAGACATAGCCATCCGGGCGCCCCAGCCGCAGTTCTTCCGCCGTCGCGTGCCGAAAGCCAGTGACCGCCCCGCTCCAGGGCGGCTCTTTGCCAGGCTCTACACACAATTCCAATGCTGGCGCCTCGATGACACCGCTCTCAGGAACAGCCAGCAAGGTTTTGAAGCGCCGCAGCGCCTCCGCGCCCCACTTCGCCACCTTCTCAGGCGGATCGACTTTGAAGGGATGCCAGACCGCTCCCGCCGCGTTTGAGGTTGTGTAGGGCGGCAGCGACTTCGCCCAGATGCTCACTCGATGCCCTGCCTCTAACAGCAGCAGTCCCGTCGTCAGACCAGAAACCCCACAGCCAATTACAAGAATATCCAGCCCCCGCGTGCCTCCTGGCACCTGGCTTGTTGCCATGACGTAATTGCCTCTCTTCTGAAGTGGTGTAAAGAATTATAAATAAATCATACACCCTCGCTCTTCAAGCTGCTGCATCCATTCTGGGAACGCGGCGGCTGCGACCTGTTTATGGTTTCCACAATCGGATGCCACCCCAAACTGTGGGCTGACACCGAAATGTCACGGTCTCACCAGGAGCAGTAACAAAATTCAAAGGCGAACTTGAAGAACCTCCCGTCATATGCAGAGAGAGAATATGTGGCCCTGGTTGAATAGTGAATGTCTGGGTTGCGCCATTACTGATAGAGCCAATATTTTTACCATCAAGGAGTACCTGAAAAGCTCGAAGGCTGCTCGACCACGCAGACTCTCGCACCAGATGAAGAGTGGCTATCCCCGCTTGAGGTACAGATGGCGCGGGAAAGCCCGGCCCCTGGGGCGGCTGGCGACTCGTTCCCGCTGGCGGCGAGGGCGCGGCCTTTGCTGGCAGCACTGGCTGAGGCTGAGGCGGTGTGCTGCGTGGGGGCTGTACAATAGGGCCGCTGGGCGCCGTTAATGGCGTCGCCACATCGAACAACACGCCATCGGGCGCGCGCAGATAGAGGACTGGTGTGCCCCATTCCAGCGTGTTAGGAATGCTGATCCAGATGGCCGTGCGTGCCTCGGACAACGCCGCATCTACCGGAATGCCATAGGCCAGCGCCTTGTAAAAGGTGCTGGTAAACTGAAGCGCGGCAGCGTCGCTGATCTCGGCCTGCATGGCAACCACCCCAGGAATCTCGCGCCGCACCAGCGATGCTCCGGTGCTGGAAAACAGGTCGCGCTCGCTGCCCTTGGCCCCTTCACAGGCATTCAGCACCACCAGCCGCAGATTGCCATTCGCCAGCAAGCGCCCCAACTGCGACCCCGGCAAGAGATGGGTTTTGCCCTGCGGATCGGCCAGAGCCAGCATGCCCTCATCGGCTCTGGCGTTGAAGGCGCCATGCCCGATGAAATGAAAGACATGCCAGGGGCCGCGCCAGATGGTCTCTTGCAAGTCTTGCCAGGTCTGGCCCTGCACCCAGCGAAGTTTCACCATGCCCTGCGCTTCCAGCGGCCCTAACGCGGCAGTGAGCCGCTGCTTTTCACCTTCCACATCCAGCGGGTCTTGATCGCCGGGGCTGGCAACCATCCCCAGAATGCGCAGCGGCGGCTGCACCTTGAGCGGCTCTAGCGGCTGGGGCAGCTTGACATAGCGCACCAGCGGTGTCTGGGGCGAAAGGCAGAGAAAATCGGCCTGGCGCGGGTCGTGCAGATACTCCCAGGGCAGGGTTGCCAGATCGAGTGCCTCGACGAGCAGGCGGATACGCACTCCCATTTTTTGCTGCCTGGCTTTGGCATGCTGCTGGTCATACAGCGCGCGCACATCGCCAGTTATGAGCGCGTCAAAGAGCGCGGTGCCAAAATCACGGATCGCCTCCTCCTGCGGCAGCAGCGCCTGGCGACGCCCGGCCCGCGAGCGCAGCAGGGCGGTCTCCAGCCTGCTCAGGTAGAGTTCCAACGCCTGCCGGTCAAACGGGAAACGCAGCGTGCCGCGCACGGCACCTGCCGGGAGGCGCACAGCGACGGGATAGACGCCGCCTTTGCCTGGGCCGATTTCCAGATCAAAATTCAGATACTCCATCGCCCACCTCCTGCCAACAGAGAGCAGCCTGCATGTCCCACGCGCTCAAGACGGGTCATTTCCAGCGCCTTTCAGCTTTTCGCCTCGCCCCCTATTGTAAAACCGTCCGATAGACTCGTCAACGTCGACACGCGGAGGGCAGGGCGATGTACCAGTCACGCGGCTGGCAGCTTATGATATGATGGGCGGCGGTTATTGCTTGCAGCCTATCTATTGCATAAGTAAAGGAGGCCCCTGATGAATACTCAAGCACGATATGTCATTCTTCGTCCACCCATACCACTACTTACAAGGAGTATTCATGACGATGACCGAGCGCGAACTGCTCCGCCTCCATATCGAGGCGGTGTGGAACCTGACACTTCCAACACTTGACGAGTCGGCATCCGAACTGGTTTTGACGCAGAGCATTCCTCCCTGGTCGCTCTATCTGGGCAGCTTTGCCCAGGAACACGTCGCCATCTGGCACCCTGAAACTCCGCCGGGGCAGCGCCCGCTTCTGCAAGAACAGGCGCGGAAAGCGAATGTAATTTGGGACGCCTCTGTTGGGATGCGCCGCGAAGTCGTCTTCCACTCTCCCCACATCTCTCCGCAGCATCAGTTGCAAGCCGGGCGGCTCGCGCGGGTTCTCACCGCAGATGATACGGACCTCATCAACACCTTTGAAGCAGGAAGCGCTTGGTATTTTTTGAACCCCCGTACCGCGCCCTGTATCGGCGTTATTGTTGATGGCCGATTGGTCAGCATCGCGCATAGCTCTCGCCAGACACCCGCAGCCTGTGAATTGGGCATCGATACGCTGCCAGAAGCGCGCCGTCGCGGCTACGCGGCAGCGGCAACGACCCTCTGGACAGCGCTGGTCCAGCAAAAGGGACTGGTCCCCATCTACAGCGCCTTTGCCGAGAACACGGCGTCGCTGCACCTGGCGGAGTCAGTAGGTTATGTGCCGCGCATTGATGGTGTCTATGGTCCTGTGAAAGCTCAAGACAAGACGTGACCGTAATTCCCTGAAAATGCTAACGCATGGGTCAGTAATCCAGAAAACGCTCTTGCCTGTAGATACGAGCAGGAGAGGCAAATCTCTCCTGCTGTATCCACTGGTTCTTCCAGAAGAAAGGGTTGTTATGAACGCGCTTCGTTTCATTCCTACTGGCATCCATGCGTACTTCGATTACATCGGGGGTATTGGCCTGATCGCCGCTCCATTCGTCTTTGGCTTTTTCAGCGTTGGCGGGCCTGCGGTCATTATTCCGATGGTGTTGGGCGTTGGCTTGATTCTCTACAGCTTGCTGACGAACTATGAATTGGGCATCCCTGGCCTCAAGTTCATCCCGATGGCCTACCATCTGATCTTTGATTTTGTCGCCTGCGTCTTCCTCGCTCTTTCGCCATTCTTGTTTGGCTTTATCAATCAGGCGCCGAATGCCTGGTTGCCCCACATCATCGCGGGCGTGGGCGTCATTCTGCTTGTCCTGGTGACGCAGACACGCTATCAGCCAAAGATGGCTGCTGCCTGATAGTTTTTCTCGATGCGCAATGGGAGCGACGCGAGCCACGCCCCGCCCCACCCTTGCCAGCACGGAGGCTGGCGCTACCACCCGGCTTTGCCCCTGGCCGACGCTACCGGCAACGGCTTTGCGTGTAGCGCCGCCGTCCCTGGCGACACGGAGGCTGGCGCTACGAACCTTCCCCACCCCTGCCGGTTTGGAAACCAGCGGTACGCCCCGCCCCATCTGCATCACGGTTGTATCAGGCGCTCTTAGCGGCGCAGGCGCGCCAATACGCGCTCGAACTCTCGCTCTGGCGGCTCGGCCCCCGCCTGGCGACTCAATGCCTCCATCACCTGCCCCAGCGCCTCCGCGTGCGCTACCAGCGCTCGATTGCGCGCCGCCCGGCTCATCTGCCACAGCGGCGTCCCCAGGATGAAGATGCCTCCCGCTAGCTCATTGAACAAGCGGGCACGCAGCCACATCAGCCGCCCCTGATAGAGACTCGCCAGCGGCAGACTGGCAGACCATCGCTCTTTTCGGTGCGACGACGGCCACTGCGCGGCCAGCGGTGGTATCCGATTGGCAAGCCAGACTTGCTGCCGACTCGGCAGACAGGAGAGCAGCAGCGCGAGATCAAGCTGCTCCTCTGCGAGCGGGAGCAGCGATGGAGGCGTGGCCGCAGGCGCGCTGGCCTGCGGCGGGGGCGTGGCAGGTGACAAGGCAGCCTGGTGGCGCTTGAGCCATGCGCTGGCCGGGTTGGGCCGCGTGGGAAAGCCGAAGGGACGCGCAGAGTGAACCATGTGAGACTGTCCTTTCTTGCCGTTTGGTGGCAGAGAAACGGAGCGGCTCTGATCCTGAACCCAGCCTGGAGGCTATCGGGCTACTGCCGGATGGGTTCGCGGGTCAGAACCGTGATGGGCGGTCTCGATGGTACAATGCTCCGCTAGCCCCATAGCCGGTTTGGCTGGGTGTGGGGTCATGGCGTGTCGGTGTGGGTTACGCTGACAGCGCCAGCCGTTCTTGAGTTATCTCAGCGCACTTCACAATACTCCAGAATTGAGAATAAGATCACTCGTTACCGAGCGTGAGGAAAGTATACCAGGCTCAAGGCCCACTTGTCAACGATTGCCCGCGCTTTTTGCTCAAAGTAGGACTTTTGGGTGGGCGAAGAGACGACAGAGACTCCACCATCCACAGGGTTTACCGGCTGGACAAACACACAGGGGTAGCCATCGCTAAGAGTCTCCAGCGTCTACAGTGTCTACAGTGTCTACAGGGTGGGAGCCTCTGCCCCGTTTTTTTGCTCTTCAAGCGACATGACCAACGATAAGGCGGCGTTTCTATCGCCCTGGCAAGGCTCTCAAATCAGGATATTTGGCCGGAGATGCCCATCTCGCCTTCAGCCTGACCGTCCACGCCCGCAGCCAGCGCTTCATCGGCGGAGAAGTCCTTGCGCTGCTTGAGCCGGACATCCTTGAGGAAGAGGGCAATCAGCACACCCAGGATACAGATGCCCAGCGAGACCACGAACGCATGCTCAATCCCGACGGCCAGGCTCTGGCGCGCAGCATCGAAGATGTGATCGAGCAGGCTTGATGGCACACCCTGGCCCTGCAACTGCTGGCGATAGGCCGGGTTGAGCAGCGCCTGCTGATCGGTGGCGGCGGCCAGGAGTTGTGGCGGCAGCAGGCGTGCTGCCGCTGGCAAGCGCTTTGCAAGCTCAGCGGCGGCACCATTGTTTACCACCGTCCCGATCACTGCCACGCCCAGCGTCGAGCCAAGCGAGCGCAAATAGGTCATCGCGCCCGTGCCCGCGCCAAGCTGGGTGCGCGGGATCGCGTTCTGGACGGCAATCGTCAGCACCGGCAGCACCATGCCCACGCCCAGGCCAAGCACAAGCATATTGCGCGTGATAATCGCCGGGCTGATAGAAGGATTGACCAGCACCATCAACACGGCCCCCGCAACGAAGATCACCGTTCCCAACAGGACAACCCACTGATAGCGCCCGCTCTTGCTGACCAGCAGCCCGCTCAGGATGGCGCTGCACATAATCGTCACCGTCAGGGGCGTGACCACCACGCCAGAACTGGTGGCAGATTGCCCCAGCACGCCCTGGATGAAGAGCGGGATATAGACCAGCATGGCAAGCAGCGCCATATTCATCACCAGATTCAGCAGCGCGCCTGCTGCAAAGACCTGATTGCGCGCCATGCGCAGCGGCAAGATTGGCTCGACAGCAAAAACCTCAGCGACTACGAAAGCCAGGAAAAGCGCCCCGGCAGCGCAGAGAATGGTGATGACCTGCGGCGAATTCCAGGGATAGGTCTGGCCGCCCCAGGTCAGGCCAAGCAGCAGGCAAATTGTCGCGCTTGCCATGCTGAGCGCGCCCAGAAAATCAATCCGGCGAATGGCAGCCCAGCCTCTGGCCTCCGTGCTGCGTACAGAGATCGAGGCGGGCAGCCAGAAAAAGAGCGCTACCAGTGCAAACGGCGCCAGCGGCAGATTGATATAGAAAATCCAGCGCCAGCCGAGATGATCGGTAATCCAGCCGCCTGCTGCCGGGCCAATCACGCTCGCCAGCGCGTAGATGCCGGTTGTCATCCCCTGCCAGCGAGCGCGCTCCACAGGCAGAAAGATGTCCGCTACCAGCGTGGAGACCAGCACCTGAATGGTCCCGGCGCTCAGCCCTTGCAGCCCGCGAAAAATAATAAGCTGGTTCATGGTCTGGGAGGCGCCCGCCAGCGCGGAACTTAACAAGAAGGCGCCAATAGCAGTCATCAAAAGCCATTTGCGCCCGAACTGATCGGAGAGCTTGCCAATGACGGGGATCATTGCCGTCGAAGCGAGCAGATAGGCAGTCAGCACCCAGGTATAACGATCAAAGCCCTGGAGGTCGCCAATCATGTGAGGCAGGGCTGTATCGACAATGACCTGATCCAGCCCGGCAAGAAAGTTTGCCAACATCAGGCTAACAAGGACGCTTGCCAGCGCCCACCCCTGAAGGCGCCGCCTGTTTCCTGATGGGGTGGTTGTGTCGCTTTGAAGGGTCATATCCATCTGAGTCTATCTCCTTGCGCTTTGTAATGAATGAATAGCCAGTCATTCATCCTAAAAACCGAATAAAAAGCCGGATACCCTAACCAGTCCAAACTTCCGATAGGTGGCTACCTCCTTCTCCTCTTTTGGGATGAATGGCTAGTCATTCATCCCAAGAATTGCAAAAAAAAGCCTGATGTTCCAGGCATAACAACACTACTGTTTGAGCATCCGCAGGAGCAGATCAGCATTGGGCTGAGACGATGTGTAATCGCCAGGAAAGTTCGCCGCAACCGATAGCCCCTGAATGCAAGACAGATAAAGCAGCGCCAGTTGCTCCGGGTCTGCCGAGACCACCTCTCCGGTTGATTGGCCCTCCCGAATCAACCGGCACACCACATCCATCATCACATTCGACTGGTGCAGCGCCATCTCGCGCACCTCAGCAGCAACGGCCTCGTTAGTCAGCGCGTGCAGAACAACCAGCGAATATTCAGGCTTTCGGCGATGCCCCAGCAGAATCTCCTCAGTAATCCAGCGGAGTTTCTGGAAGGGTGTTCCCGATTGTTCCAGCGCTGCCTGAGCAAGTCTGGTTGCCCCATCCATTGCCCGCTTGACCACCTCGGCAAAAACCTCTTCCTTGCCTCCAGGAAAGTAGCGATAGGCCAGACCATGACTGATACCTGCGGCGGCGGCAATGTCCACAATCCTGGTATCGCTCAAGCCTTTGCGCGCAAAGACCTGCGCGGCAGCCCAGATCACCTGCTCTTTACGCTCTTCACGGATGCGCTGGTTTGCTTCTTCTGTTCGCGGCATGCTTTTTGTCTCTTTTACTGATGAATGACTAGCCATTCATTCATCAATAAAAGCTTACCAGAGATTTTCGTCTTTGTCAAGGGGTAATTTCCAGAGTCGCAGCACGCACGAGATCAACCATTGGGAGAGCAGTTCTGGCCCATATGTTCAGGGTAGAGGTTGGCCTTGCGTTTGCGGCGGATGCTCAAGGCGAAAGGGAGGAAACTGGTGCTTGCCAGGGATTTTGATGAAGTAGCCAGCCTTGCCCCAGCAGCGCAGCGCCAGCTTCTTGTGATCGGCGCACCAGAGGAGCGTGTCTGGGCGGCCTGGGCCTTGGGGCTGACTTTGGGCATAGGAGCCAAGCCTGATCTCCTTGCTGCCTTCGAGCGCACGGACCATCCTGGCGTTCGCCGCCAGTTAATCGTCATGCTGGCTGGTTTCGGTGAACAGCCTTTGCTCGCAACGCTGGCCGAGCAGGAAGCGGACGATGCGGTGCGGGCGACTGCCGCGCAGTACCTCCTCCAGACCAGCCGGGCCAGCGACTACGCGCGCTTGCGGCCAGTGATCGAGAGGCTCCTTCATGATCCCTCGCCAGATGTCCGCTATGCGCTCCTGCTTGCCAGCCAGAGTGGGCAAGAGGTGCTGCGCCTTGAGGATCTGGTCATGCTGGCGGCTGACCCAGATCGGGCGGTGCGCGAACTGGCTGTCGAGACACTCAAAGGACGCCAACACGCTGCTGGAGTGTGACGGCAGAGAAGGGCGTATGAGCTAACTGCGTGGAGGCGAGTCAGAGCTATGGCAGCGGATGACAAAGACTACTATCGCATTCTTGGGGTGAGCGAGCATGCCGACGAGAAAGGTATCCGCCAGGCTTTTCGCAAGCTAGCGCGGCAGTATCACCCTGATGTCAATCCGGGCGATAAGTTGGCAGAGGAACGCTTTAAAGAGATTAACGAAGCCTACGAGGTACTTTCTGATCCCGCGAAACGCCAAAAATACGATGAGATGCGTCGCTATCGCCAGCAGTACGGTCACTGGCCGGAGGAGCCAGCAGGTGCCGCTGCTGGGAGAGCAGGAGGGTTCAGGGGTGGGGATTTTGAGTATCGTACTATCAACGAAGAAGACCTGGAAAACTTTTTCGGTGGGCAGTTTCCTTTCTCCAATTTCTTTGAGACGTTCTTCCATTCGGGCTTTTCTCCAGGCAGCGGGCGGCGCTCCCGTGCTGGCGTCCGCGAGCGCCCGGTGACTCGTGGCGAGGATACTGAAGCAGAGATCGAGGTGTCGCTGGCGGACGCCTACCAGGGAGCCAGGCGCATGGTGGAATTGACAGAGCCTGATGGCAGGACGCGGCGGCTGGAGGTGACGATTCCGGCAGGGGTGGATGAGGGATCACGCATCCGGCTGGCAGGGTATGGCGCGCAAGGGGCTGCGGGACGTGGCGATCTGTACCTGCGTGTGCATATCCGGCCTGATCCCCGCTTCACCCGTGAAGGCGCGACCCTACATACAACCGTTGATGTTCCGCTGGCTGTTGCTCTGCTTGGAGGAGAAGTCAGTGTCGAACTGCCTGATGGCCGACGCCTGATGCTCCGTATCCCTCCCACTACCCAGAATGGCAGAATATTCCGTCTGCACGGGCGGGGAATGCCAGAGCGCATCGGCCAACCAGAGCAGCGCGGTGATCTCTACGCGGAGGCGCGGGTGGTCCTTCCCACGCAGCTCAGCGACGAGCAGCGGAGGCTCCTGGAAGCCTTTGCGCGCTCTCTTGGCTATACCGGCCAGGACAGCCCCACAGCAGCAGGCCATCATAGTTGAACAGCAATATTGTGTTTTAGACGCTTCACATCTGGAAAGGGAATTCGCATGCCCAGGGCAACCCCTACGAAGACAGAAGCCGGGGATTGCCCCTTCTTTACTTCCGTCTTCGTAGGGCGCCTTTTCACAAGTTTCTCCAGTTTCTGCTGTCGCGCGCCAGCAGGGCATCGGCTGCATCCGGCCCCCAGCTTCCTGCGGAATACAAGGGGAGATGAGTCACCTGCTGAGCCTTCCAACCCTCCAGGATACTGGTGATGATGTTCCAGGCTGCCTCAACTTCGTCGCAGCGGGTGAAAAGCGTGGAATCCCCCACGATACAATCGAGCAAGAGCCGTTCATAGGCTTCTGGCGGCTCTCCTGCAAAGGCCGAGCCATAGAGAAACTCCATGTTGACCCCGCGAATGCGCAGCATGCTGCCCGGCACTTTGACCCCAAAACGCAGCGAGATCCCTTCATCTGGCTGAATGCGCAGCGTGAGGAGGTTGGGCTGCAATTCGGTGACATCAGTATTCTTGAAGAGCATGAACGGCGGGCGCCTGAATTCAATATCGATCTCCGATACTCGCTTAGCTAATCGCTTGCCCGTGCGCAGGTAAAAGGGCACCCCAGCCCAGCGCCAGTTATCTATCTCCAGTTTGAGTGCCACATACGTTTCAGTAAGAGAGGTGGGTGAAACACCAGGCTCCTGAGTATAGCCCGGCACCAGATGACCATTGATCCAGCCAGGGCCATACTGTGCCCGCACGGTATGACGGCTTATCTGGTCACAATTCATTGGGGGAATGGCACGCAAGACCTTGACTTTCTCATCACGCACGGCGTTCGCCTGAAAGCTCACTGGCGGCTCCATAGTGGTCAGCGTCAGCAACTGGAGCATATGGTTTTGTACCATGTCGCGCAGGGCGCCAACGGATTCGTAATAGCCCGCGCGCCCTTCGATGCCCACTTCTTCAGCCACTGTAATCTGCACATGGTCGATGTAGCGGCGGTTCCAAACAGGCTCAAAGATGCCATTGCTGAAACGGAACACTAAAATGTTCTGGACGGTCTCTTTGCCCAGGTAGTGATCGATACGATAGACTTGCTCTTCGCTGAAGACTCGGAGCAAGATGCGATTGAGGGTTTTGGCGCTCTCCAGGTCATACCCAAACGGTTTTTCGATCACAATGCGCGTCCAACCATTGGCGGACCCGTCGCCCTCCTGCCCGCCGTGCTGTTCCTGATGCCAGTAGTGGGAAGTGCCGCGCCCGCCATTGCCAGCTACCCGACCTGGGTTTTCTTTCCGCACCAGCCCGGCTTGGGTCAGACGTTGAATAATATCCGGGTAATACTCTGGTGCAGTCGCCAGGTAGAAGAGGCGATTGCCACAGGTGCCGCGCGCCTGGTCGATCTGCTGCAAGAGGTGTCCTAGCTGCTCATACCCGGCCAGGTTGTGAAACTCCGTTTGGAGATAAAACAACCCCTGAGAAAAGCTCTCCCAGACAGCGGGGTCCATAGGCCGGTGGCGAGAGAACTCATTGATAGCGTCTCTGACGTAGCAGCGCCATTGCTCATTGGTCATCGCCCGCCGCGCCACAGCCACGACGGAGAAACCAGCGGGCAGGAGGTTTTCCAGGGCCAGATTATAGAGCGCGGGCAAGAGCTTTCGTTTGGTGAGATCGCCTGTCGCCCCAAAAATGACGACCGCGCACGGTTGAGGGGTTCGGACTCCATATATCCCCTTGCGCAATGGATTAGCCAGTAAGGCACTCTGCGCCATGCAGCACTCCCTTTTCTTGCCGCCAGGTCCGTCAATTGCAGATCATTGATACCTTGCTCTAGTCTCTTCGCCAGAATCTGGACCTGGAGCCTCCACTTTGGATGGAGCGCGGCATAGGCTGTACCAAACCCATCGTGCGAGCGCAGCGTTGGCTTCCTCCTGGTTCTCTGTTTGCTTGCTAGCGCGATAAGCCTTCCTACTTCAGATGCCGTCTAGGATAAACTCAACGCGATGAGCAACTTTTCCTGCGCCCGACGCTGATCGAATTGCCGGGTAAAGAGGGGGAGATAGCGGGTGAGGATTTCTGTTTGATAGGCAGAGAGCGCGCTGGCGCTGTCATCGGCATTGGCTCCCAGCGCACTGATAATGGCCTGCGCGGCCAGCCGTCCACTCGCCAAGGCCCCGGAGATGCCCTCTGCTGAAAGTGGACTGACCAGAGAAGCCGCGTCACCGACACAGACAGCACGCGGTCCAGCCAGGCAGGCACCGCGCAAGCCCATTGCGAGTGGGGCAGCGCGTACCGATTGCAGGAGCGCCGGATCATAACCACAGCGGGCAAGGAAAGCATTCAGGCGGCTGAGGAGATCAACGCGAATCCCTGCGCGCTGGTCTGCACGCAGGTGCGCGTGGGTAGCAATGACCCCAACGTTCATCCGATCATCTGCCAGCGGAAATACCCAGAAATAGAGCATCCTCGGATCGGCGCGCTCAAAGTAAAACTGCAAGCCTGCTGGTTTCTGGCGCCCTGGTGCTGAGAGATAAGCGCGCATGGCAGTTGCACGGCTGGCATCGTCAGCCGCCAGTGTGGTTACACTTGTTGTCAGGCCACGCCGCCCGGCTTCCTGCCGAATGAGCCGGGCCAGGCGAGACGATGAGCCATCGGCCACGACAAGAAAGCGCGCGCGCAGATGCAGCGCATCATACGGCTGACAGTGGCCTGTAACAACGATCTCATCGGCAGAAGGCCAGTCGAGCGTTTGCGCGTGGAAGCTGGCGCAGAAGTCTGCTCCGGCTTCCAGCGCGCGCTGGCGCAGCAGATCATCGAAGATCAGGCGTGGGGCTACAAAACCGTATGGTGGCAGTGCAGAGGCTTCGCCTGCGCTCTTCCGAGCCACCAGCGGCGCGGAGACAACTGGCACATCAGGCCAGAATGTTTCGGCATGGTCAACACGCTGGAAGCGGGAGGTCAGATCGGCTTCAGAGATGCCCAGCAGCGCCAATTCAGCAACAGCCTGCGGCACGATGCCATCGCCGCAGGCTTTGTCGCGGGGAAATACCCAGCGGTCCACCAGCAGGACACGCGCCCCGGCCCGCGCCAAGTGATAGGCAGAGGATGAACCTGCCGGTCCCGCGCCCACCACGAGCGCGTCAAAACGTTCGGACTGCAAGCGCTCTAGATTCACTCTACAGCCCCCTCAAAAGTACCGGGTCTGAAACATTGGGCTATGGGTATTATACCGGCTTTATGCTACAATAGTATATGAAGAAAGCATCAAAAAAAGATGAGAGGGTTCTGGGAGCGGGGGATTTCTTGCTCAGGAGCAATCATGGAGCAGGAGACACAAGCTCAGGCAGCCCTGAACACCCATAACAAACCTCCCTTAACGCTATGGGGGCAGTTGCTGCTCAGCAACTTCTGGTTTGCGCTCAACTTCCAAAGCGGCGCTTTTCTTGCTATCGTTGTGGCCGCGCAGGTGCTGCTCTTTGTTCCCGACAGTGGGAAAGTCTTGTTGTTTGGCGCGCTCTCTGCTGGCGGCACGATTGCGGGATTGCTGGTGCAGCCAGTGATTGGCGCGCTTTCAGACCACACGCAGTTGCTCTGTGGCCGCCGACGCCCATATATCCTGCTGGGTACAATTCTGACCTTGATCGGCATGGTGTTGATGGCAGAGACGACAACCTTGCAGGTCTTTGTGCTGGCGTTTATCCTGGTGCAGATTGCTACCAACGGCAGCACGGCAGCCTATCAGAGCCTGCTGCCTGATCGCGTGCCACAGGAGCAGCGTGGCACAGCGTCGGGCTATATGGGGTTGATGAGCATTATTGGCACCTTTGGCAGCCTGGCGGCAGCATCCTATCTTTTCAGCAACGTTATGCCTGGCCCCAATGAGTCCAGCGAGATTCAGGATGGCGCCAGTGCTTTTTATCTACTATCAGGCGTCTTGATGCTGTTGACAGCGCTCATCACTGTGATAGGCGTTTCCGAGGATCGGCCTGTTGATGTGCCGCGCGAATCCACATCAAGAGCCAACGGCCAGCAGCCGAGCCGCAGGGCAGTGTGGCGCAGTTGGTTGATTCAACAGTGGATCGCACCGCTGAAGCATTACAACTTCCGCTGGGTGTTCCTGACGCGCTTCAGCCTGATGATGGGTCTCTGGCTCTTTCAGACGTTCATTGAGTATTATCTGGATGATGTGCTGCATCTGACTAACTTCATAGAGGCCACCAGCATCCTGGCCGGGCTGGCGCTGATTGGCGCGCTGGCGAGCGCCATTGGGGCGGGCTGGCTCTCAGACCATATAGGGCGCGTGAAGATTGTGTATATCGCGTCGGGGATGATGGCGCTGGCCGCCTCAGCTTTTGTGATCGCGCCTTCTGCCGCAATTCTCTGGCCGATGGCCGTTACGTTTGGCCTGGGCTATGGGGCCTACTTCAGCGTGGACTGGGCATTGGCGGTGGATACGCTGCCGTCGCTGGAAGCAGCAGGCAAAGACATGGGCATCTGGAGCATTGCCAGCAATCTGCCGACAGTTGTTGCGCCAGTGATTGGCAGCGGGATTATTGTCGGGCTAAGCGCGTTCCATTCGACAGCGCTGGGGTACAGGCTGGTCTTCGCGGTGGCAGCGCTGGCTTTTATTATCGCTACGGTCTTTATTGTGAAGGTGCGTGTGCAGCAGCATCTCCCCACAGCCAGGTTTTCTCAAGCAAAAGACAATTAACCGGGGAGCCAGGCAATTCATTGGCTATCTTCCATCTTGACATCTGCTTCTGCTTGTGATACATTTGTTCTATTATCCAGGCAGTGATAGTGAAGTTCTCTGTTTATTGGAGGGCCTTCATGGAACAGGCAACCACGCAGATACCAGGATTGCGCTATCTTCCCAACTATATCACCAGGCAGGAACATGACCAGCTTCTGGCAACTATCGACCAACAGCCCTGGCTTGATACCTTGAAGCGCCGCGTCCAGCATTACGGTTATCGGTACGATTATAAAAGTCGGGCGGTAGATGCTTCGCTGTTTCTTGGCCCTTTACCGGCGTGGATTGTGTCCCTTACCGGGCGATTGCAGCGCGAGGGACTGGTAACACGGGCGCCCGATCAACTGATCGTCAACGAATATGAACCTGGGCAGGGCATCAGCGCGCATGTTGACAGCGTTGCTGCTTTTGGTGATACGGTGCTTTCCCTGACGCTGGGGTCTGCCTGCGTGATGCTCTTCAGCAAGCTCAGAAGCAAGGAGGCGGTACCGTTCTTGATTCAGCCGCGCAGCCTGGTGATTATGCAAGGCGAAGCGCGCTATGAATGGAAGCACAGCATTCCTGCGCGCAAGCGAGATAGCTACCAGGGGCAAACGATTGAGCGGGCGCGCCGGGTCTCGCTTACTTTCCGAAACGTGAAGAAATAAGCTGCTGTAAAAGGGATTCGCTCTTGCCAGAGAGCTTGAAAGGACTGTATGAGGCTGGTATCGCGTTGTCAAGCGTTTGGGCACAGGTTTTGAGAAAATAGGACTTTTGGTTGATTCAGCCTTCCTCGAAGCATAATCAGGGCCGCCGCGCAGGCTGGGGTTGGCGGCTGGCGCGGGGGACAGGACGCGGCGCAGCGCGAGGGTTTCTGCGTTTCTGGCCGCTTTGGGAGCGCTTTACGCTGTGGCTCTGGCATGTGCAGCCGGTGCCGGGGTCGCCGCACGGTCTGTTTCAGGTCTCGATCCATCCCTATAAGGGACGGCCTATGATTTTGCCTGATGGAACGAGCGTTGCGGCGGGCGATCCGATTATGGAACTGCATTTTGCCAATCGGGTGCTGAGCGCGCGCAAGGAGGGCTGGCGGCCTGCCACGCTGCTGATGGCGCTTGGCGAGGAACTGGCCGCCATCGCTGATGGCTACAGGAAGGGTTTTTATCCCTCAAGCGTGCGCGCGCTCTATGGTGTGACCATCCTTGCCAGAGGCGCGCCACGCCTGGGCTTCACGCTGCGCCCCAGGCCGCTGAATCTGCATGGGCGGCTGGAGCGCTTCTTTCTCAGGGGGCTGCTGGCACTGTACAGTGCCGATGGGCTGGCGCGGCTGGCGCATGGCTCCGCCAGCCGCGATCTCAATCCCCAGGAGGTCTGGATGTCAGTTGAGACGCTGCTGGCGCGCTATGCAGCGTCCAGCGAATAAATTCGCCGCCAGCCGCCAGCCAACCATTCAAGCGTTCGGCGAATACATTCGCCGCCAGGGGCCTGCGGCCAGTTCCCCACGTCCCCTTCCCCAGTACGGGGGCTGGCGGTACACATCAGCCCTCCCGATAGACGATTTGCCCGTTAATCATCGTTAGCTCCACCTGCGAGCGGAGATCAAAGGGATCGCCTGACCAGATGACCAGATCAGCATCCTTTCCAGCGGCCAGGCTGCCAATGCGATCAGCGACGCCCAGTATTTCGGCGGGATGGAGGGTGAGCGCCTTGAGCGCCAGTTCGGTCGAGAGGCCATGTTTCACTGCCAGAATGGCTGCTGTCATGAGTTGGTGAATGGGGACAACGGGGTGATCGGTGGTGATTGCTACCTTGACGCCGGCTGCCGCCAGCACGGCGGGTGTCTCAAAGGTTTTATCGCGCAGCTCGACTTTATAGCGCCCGGACATGGATGGGCCGACAACGGCATGGACGCCCCGGCGCGCCAGTTCATCGGCGATTTTATGCCCTTCGGTGCAATGTTCGACGCTCATCTCAAAGCCAAACTCATCGCGCAGCCGCAGGGCCGTCATAATATCGTCGGCGCGGTGGGCGTGAATGCGCATGGGAATGCGCTTTTCCAGCACCAGCCCGATAGCTTCGAGCTTGAGGTCACGGTCGAAGGGATGGCCTGCTTCCAATTCGGCGCGGCGCTTTTCAAGATAGGTCTGTGCTTTGATGAAGATTTCGCGGAAGAGCGCGGCTGTCGCCATGCGCGTGCTGGGGGATTTTTTCTGACTGCGATAGGTATTTTTGGGGTTTTCGCCCAGCGCGGCCTTGATGGCCGAGGGCGCGCGCAGCACGGCGTTATCGACAACCAGCCCGGTATGTTTGATGACGACGCATTGGCCGCCGATGACATTGCCGCTGCCCGGCTTGACCTCTGAGGTGGTCACGCCCGCCTTGCGCGCATCATCGAAGGCAATATCTTCCAGGTTGATGCCATCGAGCGCACGCAGATGGGGGGTTATCGGCTCAACGGATTCGTTGCCGTCATCACCTGCCACGCCAACGCCCTGCTCATCCAGCCCTAGATGCGTGTGGGCATCGATCAGGCCGGGTGTCACCACCTTGCCCCGCGCGTCAATCACTCTCGCGCCTTCGGGCGCTCGCACGTCTCGCCCAATCTCGATGATTTTACTTCCGTCAATCAGGATGACGCCATCGACAAGCTCCGCACCGCTCGCCGTCAACATGCGCCCGCCAGTAATCGCAATCATGTGTCTGTTCCTTTCGCCAGCAGGGTTTTCCGGTGATCTTTCATGGCCCAGCCATTTTAGACCAATTGTAGCATACCCTGATCTATTCGGCAGGCAGGGCGGCGTAACGGATGTGTCGTATCTCATGATATACTGAGGAAAAGAGGAGGCTGCCTACACTGGGAACTGGCGCCTGAGCCAACGCTTACCGATATTATCACCTATTCAGAGGAGTCACTGGAGCAAGTGCGGGCACGGCTGGAATTGGCGGGCGATCTACAGTGATGAGAGAGACAGAGGAATCGAGCGACTTCTGGCACAGCCTGGATAGGTTGATTGGTGGCTGCGCGCTGGCGATTGATCGCCCAAGGGGTAATAATCGCGGTACAATCAATGGGTGGGTCAGCCCAAATGCGGTGTATGGCCGGGCGATCAGTGTTGAATCCGCCCGATAGTTTTTTCCTCTTGCTTACGAGAAGCGTTGATGCCAGCGGCGGCTCCGCTTGCCGGTGAGGATACCGGCATTACGTCCCACCCTGTCGGCTGGAAGCCATCATTACACCCCACCCTTTAGCACAATAGTTCTGAGCGGAGGTCGCGCAATCATGACGGAAAATCCCCCCAATTGGAACCTGGAGACGCTGCTGGTGCATACCGGCGAGCATCAAAACGCCCAGGATGTGATTCAGCAGGGTATGCCCACCAGCCTGCCAATCTATGCAACTGCCACGTTTTTGCACGCTGATGCTGATGCGCTGGATGCGTCTTTTGAAGCCCGGCCCCCGGAGGAAGCGCCAGCCTTTATTTACTCGCGCTATGGCAACCCGACGCTTGCCGGGCTGGAGCGGGCGATGGCGGCGGCAGAAGGTGGGTTGGGCGCTGTGGCGTTCGGCTCCGGTATGGCTGCCCTTTATGCAGCGCTGCTGGCTGCCGGGGTGGCTCCAGGAGAGACTCTTCTAGCCTCCAATAATCTCTATGGCGGGTCTACCGGGCTGCTTTCCAGGCTCCTTACGCCCTGGGGCGTGCGAGTCATGCAGCGCGATCTGACCGACACTGCCGCAACCTGCCAGGCAATTGAGCAAGAGGAGCCAGCAGTCGTTCTCCTGGAGACTATCTCCAATCCGAAACTGCATATCTGCGATGTGCCTGCTCTTGCCGAGGCTGCGCACCGGGTAGGTGCTGCTGTTGTCGTGGATAGCACGTTCACGACACCTATCCTGATGCGCCCCATCGAGTACGGCGCCGATCTGGTGGTACACAGCGCCAGTAAATACCTGGGTGGACATGGCGATACGATTGGAGGAATTGCCATTGCGCGCAATGCCGCGCATCTTGCTGCGCTCGGCAGCTATGTGCGAATGTTGGGCGGGGTGCTTGGCCCTTTTGAGGCCCGGCTGATCTCGCGGGGCTTGAAGACGCTCGCGCTGCGCATGGAGCGGCACTCTGCCAATGCCGCAGCAGTGGCGCGCTGGCTGGCGCAGGATGCCAGGATCAGCCGCGTGCATTATCCAGGACTGCCAGAGCATCCGCAGCATGATCTGGCAAGCCGTCTCTTGCAGGGGGGCCTTTATGGGGGGGTGGTGGCATTTGAGATACGCGATGCCAGCCGTGCCGCTGTCCATCGCTTTATGGATGCGCTGCGGCTGTGCCTCTGCGGCACCAGCCTGGGCGATGTGTACAGCTTGCTCTCGTATCCGGTGATGTCTTCGCACCGCGACCTGACGCCTGCGCAGCGCGCCGAGCAGGGCATCAGCGATGGACTGGTGCGGCTCTCAGCAGGCATTGAGCATCCTGATGATATTATTGCTGATCTCGATCAGGCGCTGGCCGCCAGCCAGGCCGGAACATAGGACTCTATACAACCACACATACTCAGCGGTATAATGGCGCAATGGAAGTCAGCCTGAAGAAGAGAGGGAAAATCATGGAGGTATCCGCTGAGACACAAGAATATCTGGAGCAAGGGAGAACATTGCTCTGGCAAGGGCAAGCGAGCGAGGCCGCTGCTGCCTTTGCGCGCGTGCTGCAACTGGCCCCGAACCTGGCAGAAGGCCACCTTGGATTGGCTGAAGCCAATCTGGCGCTCGGTTCCTATGGACTGGTCCATATGGCCTGTCGGCGCGCGTTGGAACTGGAGGCAGGCGGGCCGACAGGAGCGTTGGCAAATGCCCTGCTGTTTACTCTGGATCGGCGCTTTGATCGCGCCCTGGAAGCGACAGACCAGGCGATTGCCGCGAACCCCAGCCAGCCCTACGCCCACGCGCTGCGGGGCTATTGCCTTCGTCGGTTGGGCAGGGACTATGAGGCCGCGCTGGCCGAGGCCAAGGCGGAGCGCCAGGGCAGCAACACCGATTTCCGCCTGCTCTTTCCATCAGTCAATCCAACGCCGCAAGCGCCAGAAAGCCAGATGATCCTGCCTGAGCCGCAGCAGCGCCAGCCTGAGCCTGCGCGGCCAGCCTGGCGACCGCATTCAAAGCTGCGGATGTGGCGCATTCGCTTTCACTTCGCTACCCGCGCGTATTCGGTGGGGACGCTTACGATTCTTCTACTCAATGTCATTATCTTTCTGGCAGGCTACCTATTCCCGGAGATTTTCCTGGAGGGTGTGGGTCTGGGCTTGTTCATTCTTCAAGGAGACTACTGGCGCCTGGTTACAGGCATCTTTATCAACCTGGGCTGGCTGGACCTGCTGATTAATATGCTTTTCCTCTATATTATCGGGCGCTGGGTAGAGCAGTTGTATGGTTCTGGACGGTTTTTGTTGCTGTACCTGGGGACGGGTATCGTAGGCGGGCTACTGACCCTCCTGGTGGCGCGAGAGGCTGGCTTTCTGAGTGTCTCGACGGCTATCCTGGGCATTTTTGGAGCGCTGGGAGCATTTCTCTGGCAAAAGGGTTATGGCGCGGGCATCACGTTAGGAAACTGGCTGTTCTGGTTGATCCTCAACCTTGCCCTGACCTTTGGTTTCGCCAGCATCTGGCTGCCCACCGATCTTGGGGGGTTGGCTGCCGGGTTACTCTTGGGCCTGGTGCTGCTGCCAGACTTCTGGAAGCCTATCCGCTTCCGGTTCAAGCGCGGACAGAAAGCGCGAGCCATCAGAGACGCGCTCAGGCCAATTCTCCTGACCCTTGCCGTAGATACAGGGTTGATGCTCCTGGCGGCGCTTATCATTCACGGGCCAATAGGCTAACGAGTTCTATTCCCCGCTCTCTTCGTCCTGTTCTTCATCGTTCGAACTGCTGCGGCGGTTCTGGCGCAGCAGTTCCTCGATGTCTCGAATTAAGACATCGGCGCTGGGCAACTCGCCAGAACTGCGCGGGCGCGATTCCCCAGCAACGGCCTGTTCTGGCTCGGTGCCAGAGGGTGCGTCGTCTTCCAGGCCGAGGGCCAGGCGGTCTTCAAGCTGGCGCACATAATTGGCTGCTTCCGGGTCTTGCGCGACGACAGTAGAAACGCGCTCCTGAAAATGTGACGCGCCCGCCAACAGCTCGCGCAGGTTCACGCGCAAGTCCAGAACCTCATTGAGTCGGCTCAACAAGGCAGCCGAGACCTGAAGATTGGGTGAGACGGTGAGATAGTGCGGGGCCGCGCCCCACAGGCTGAGTGCCGGGATGTTCGCCTGGCGGCAAGCGTCGTGCAGCACCCCCAGAATTCCTGTCGGCCCTTGATATTTCGAGCGCGCCATCCCCAGGAGGGCCAGTTGGTCAGCCAGATCATTGGTTGTTGAGGCTGCTGTAATTGGGACCGGGCGCGTATGGGGGACATCGGCCAGCAATCCCCCAAGCAGGGCGACGCGCTGTACCTTGAGCCGCTGGCAAAGGTCGGTGATGATCTTGTTGAAGGTTTTCCAGCGGAGATTTGGCTCTGTGCCCAGCAAGAGGATCATGTCACGCGATGGCTCGCTGCGACGGCGAGAGCGCGTGCCAACCGGCGGGGGTTCCGGCGCGCGGGCATAGTAGAATTCGTTGCTGGGCCAGATAATTTCCCGCACGACGCCGTTGGTGAGGCGCGTTTGTGGGCGTGTATCGGAAAAGCTAAAAAACTCTTCTGGCTCGATCTCGGCAAAGCGCCGCGCGCCCCAGCGATCAACCAGAAAATGGACTGCCCAGGTCGCAGACCCGGCGGCATCATTCCAACCCGCAAAGGCCGCTACCAGCAATGGATCGCGCAGTTCAGGCAGCTCAGTTACTCGCAGGGCCTCTGGAAAGGATTCCTTTGGTGCATCCTGTGGTGCGTCCTCGTGCTGTTGTTCGTCTTCGTATGCCATAGCACCTCCAAGGTGATTCCCCGTATCCGCAACAATAGCCCGGCGATCCATGCCTTACCTTCCAAGTGTACCACAAGAAAGGAAGCGCGACCTCAACATCGGTTGACAGCAGGCGCAGACAGTGTTATCCTGAGTGTTGCTGCTTGTGCCCTACCCTCTATGTGAGCGTGCGTAGTAATACAAGATATTGTACCTACAGGTGGAGACATTGGATGAAACTTGCGGAAGCGCTCGTTTTACGGGCAGATATTCAGAAGCGGATTGAGGAACTGCGCGGGCGCCTCAAGGAGAGCGCGCTTATCCAAGAGGGCGAGAAGCCACCCGAAGACCCACAGGAGTTGCTGGCTGAACTGGATCGCTTGTTGAATCAACTTGGCGGACTCATCGCGCGCATCAACCGGGCAAATCTGCAAACATCGCTGCCCGGTGGTCCAACACTGACCGAAGCGCTGGCACAGCGCGATATGATTGTACTCCGTCAGAGCGTCCTTAAATCGCTAGCTGAGGCGGCAACAGGGCGGCTGAATCGCTACAGCCGGACGGAAATTCGCCAGGTAGCAACGGTTGATGTTGCCGCTGTACGCAAGCAGGTCGATCAATTGGCGCAGCGACGCCGCGAACTTGATACGGCCATCCAGGCGACAAACTGGGCTGCTGATCTGATAGAATAACAGCACAGCGAAGGCGCGAGTTGGTAGTCAGCCGGTAAGGGTAGCGAACATCACACTGCGCCCGCAAGGGTTCCCATTTGGGATCATGCTCTGTGCCTGGGCAGCGCAGAAACCGCACTGTTTTGCCCAGCATTGTGACAAACGCATCCCGCATCCTGCATCTTTTACTACCGCGATGTTGGACTTTTGCTGGCTGGCGAGGGTGGGCCAGGGGCACTTGCGCCTTCAAATACACTCCGGCGAATACATTCGCCGCCAGGGGCCTGCGGCCCCTGCGTCGGCGCACGCCGACGCAGAGCTGCGCTTTAGGGGTATAGAATATAATGGTTGATCTACCATCGCTCCCATCGTTTCCGATTGAGGCTGTCGCTGCTTCTCCGGCGCCAGGGCAGGCGCTGCCCACCGCTTTTACCTTTAGCCAGGATGATAGCCAGCTTGCCTATCTTTTTGGCTATGGAGAAAGGCCCATCCAGCAGTTGTACGCGCTGGATGTTGCTACTGGTGTAACTTCGGTGCTGGCCGCGCCGCCGGGCGGCGGGACAGAGGAAGAGAAGCTCTCGCCAGAAGAGGAACTGCGCCGCCAGCGGCAGCGCAGCCTGGCTATTGGCCTGACGGAATATAGCCGCGCAAAGAATTCTGATCGGTTGTTGATCCCGCTGCAAGGCAGCATCTTTGTGCAGGACGGCGCGGGGGAGCCGCTGCGCCAGCTTGTCGATAATACAGGGAAGGCTCCAGCCCTGACGCCCACGCTCTCGCCTGATGGCGAATGGGTCGCATATGTGCAGGATGCAGAGGTGTATGTCGTTTCGGCGGGGGGCGGTACGCCCAGGCAGATTACATACGGCGCACGGGGCACGGGCAAGACGCATGGGCTGGCTGAATACATCGCGCAGGAAGAGATGGCGCGCGGCGAGGGCTTCTGGTGGTCGGATGATGGCCGCTGGATTGCTTATACTGAAGTGGATGAGACGCATATTCCGGTCTATCGGATTATGCACCAGGGCAAGGATACGACGGGCGAGGACGCGCAGGAAGATCATCGCTATCCCTTCGCGGGCGCGGCCAACGCGATAGTCCGGCTGGGCATCGTGGCGCGAGAGGGCGGCGAGACGATCTGGATGGACCTGGATTTTGGCGAAGAAGTCTATCTGGCGCGGGTCTTCTGGTGGCAGGATGGCGGCCTGGGCGCGATTACACTGAACCGCGAGCAGTCGCGTATCTATCTGGCGCGCTTCGATGTTCAGACGGGCCAGCGGGCGCTGGTGCTTCAGGAGCAGAGCGATTACTGGATCAATCTAAGCAGGCGGCCCATCACGCTGCTAAAGGGCGGCGGCTTTCTGTGGCTTTCGGAGCGTTCGGGCTTTCAGCATATCTATCGCTATGACGCGAGGGGCGCGCTGGTTGGCGCGCTGACCGGGGGCGAATGGGTGGTGGATGGCATCAAGGCGGTGGATGAAGAACGCCAGCAGGTCTATTTTACGGGCAACCGCGAGCATCCGACGGAGGAGCAGTTGTATGCCGTCTCGCTGGCGGGCGGCGATGTGCGCCGGATCACGCCTGAGCCTGGCACGCACGAGGTAGCGATAGATCACGCCTGCCGCCGCTTCGTGGATGTGCGCAGCGCGCTGGATACGCCGCCAGTGGTGACACTGCGCTCGCTGGAGGATGGGACGGTGCTGCACAGGCTTGATGTGCCGCCTGATCCGCGCGTGGAGGCGTTTGGGCTGGAGCCGCCAGAGATAGTCACGCTGCGCAACCGCGAGGGCACGCTGCTGTATGGGGCGATCTATCGGCCACCAGCGCAGTTTGGCCCTGGGCCATATCCCACGATTGTGCAGGTCTACGGCGGCCCCGGCCCGCAGATGGTCGCCAACGAGTGGAAGACGACATCACACTTGCGCGTGCAATATCTGCGCGCGCTGGGCTTTCTGGTCTTCAAGCTGGATAATCGAGGGAGCGCGCGGCGTGGGCTGGCGTTCGAGGGGGCGATCAAGCATCGCATGGGGACGGTAGAGGTGGACGATCAGGTGGATGGAGTGCGCTGGCTGGTGGAGCAAGGGCTGACCGACCCTGAGCGCGTGGGCATTACGGGCTGGAGCTATGGTGGCTATATGACGCTGATGTGCGCGGCCAAAGCGGCGGAGACATTCAAGGTCGCCGTCGCGGGAGCGCCGGTCACGGCATGGGATGGCTACGATACGTGCTATACCGAGCGCTATATGGGGACGCCGGAGTCTAATCCGGCGGGTTATGAAGAAGGCAGCGTGCTGACGCACGCGGGAAAGATCAAGGCCAGGCTCCTGCTGGTGCATGGGATGCTGGATGAAAACGTTCACTTCCGCCACACGGCGCGGCTGATGAACGCCCTGATTCGGGCGCGCATCACGTATGATGTCCTCTTCTTCCCAGACGAGCGCCATATGCCGCGCCATCGGCCTGACCGCATCTATCTGGAAGAGCGGATTATCGGCTACTTCCAGCAGCATTTATAGCAGGGGCAGCGCCAGCATCTCTGCTGGACTCATTATCCCGATAGAGGATTCCTTGCCGCTTTACAGGGCAGCGGCAGCTATGGCAAGATACTGGCATGAAAATCGTGATTGCGCCCCAGGCGCTTAAAGGCAGCCTGGATGCACCGGGCGCTGCGCAGGCTATTGGGCAAGGGCTGCGGCGTGTCTGGCCGGAGGCGGAGTATGTCTTGCTGCCGGTGGCGGATGGCGGCGAGGGCACGACGCGGGCGCTGGTGGAGGCTACCGGCGGGCAGATAATTTCGGCGCGTGTGACCGGGCCGCTGGGCGAGCCTATCGAGAGCTTCTTTGGCCTGCTGGGGACGCCAGGCGAACCGCCTACGGCGGTGATTGAGATGGCGGCGGCGGCAGGCTTGCCGCTGGTCCCGCCAGAGCGGCGCGATCCGCGCGTGACGACGACGCGGGGCGTGGGCGAATTGATACGGCTGGCGCTGGATCGCGGCTGCCGTCGTTTTATCATCGGGATTGGCGGGAGCGCGACGAACGATGGCGGCGCCGGGATGGCTCAGGCGCTGGGTGCGCTGCTGCTGGATGATAATGGGAAAGAACTGCCGCCGGGCGGCGCGGCGCTGGCGCGGCTCAGCAGCGTATCGGTGGCAGGGCTGGATGCGCGGCTTCAGGAGAGCAGCGTTCTGGTGGCCTGCGATGTGAGCAATCCGCTGTGCGGCCCGGAGGGCGCTTCCGCTGTCTATGGACCGCAGAAGGGTGCCACGCCCGCGATGGTGGCAGAGCTTGATGCGGCGCTGGCACAGTATGCTGCTGTGCTGCATCGTGATCTGGGCAAAGATGTGCGCGATGTGCCGGGCGCGGGCGCGGCTGGTGGATTAGGCGCGGGGCTGCTGGCGTTTCTCGACGCGACGCTGACGCCCGGCGCGCCGCTGATTCTGGATGCGATGCGCTTTGATGAGCATCTGCAAGGCGCGGCGCTGCTGTTCACCGCCGAGGGACGCCTGGATGAGCAGACGGCCTACGGCAAGGCGGTGGCTGGCGTGACCGGGCGCGCCCGCGCGCAGCAGGTGCCGGTGATCGCGCTGGCAGGAAGCCTGGGCGCGGGCGCTCAGGCGCTCTATCAGATAGGCATTGACGCGCTGGTGCCGCTGCCCGATGGGCCGCTTTCGCTGGAGCATGCGATGAAGCGTGCCGAGACGCTGCTGGCTGACGCTGCTGAGCGCGCCGCCCGGCTGATTGCCATTGGCATGCTGAAGCATTCTGGCACATCGTGACGCCCAGGCATGCGGCCAATAAATTGGCTGCTAAGGGCCTGCGGTCAGCAAGCTGGCGCAAGCCGACTCCCAACCCTCCGGGCATAGGCCAGCCCGCACAGCGGGTTTCCTGGCTCTGGGCACCCTCGCGGCGCATGTATTCGCCAAATGCCTGGCATGGTGGTCGCGCTCTTTTGGAAAACTTCATTATTCGCTGATTGCTGCGGCGCGGGCGGCGCGGGCCTGACGCATGATCTCACGGAGCTGCTCCAGATGGGAGTCGTCGTGAGAGAGGCCAAAGAGAAAGCGCCCGATGGCGTTGATGGGGCCAAGCCTGGCAAGTCCGCCCTGATAGGTGTGAGAACCGTTCGCAAGAAATAATGTCATGTGAAGTCGAACATCGCGGGCTTCCTCTTTCCTAAGAGAGATGATAAACTTACTCTACATAAGTAACATATTTAGCACAAGTTTGACAACAAGGCCGGGATGTCTGGTGTTCCAAGCGTGACACCTCTGGCGAGAGGGTGTCACGCTTGTGCCTAATTTCAGGCCAGGCGTGGAGCGGTCCCACGCGCAAGCGTGCCCAACGTGCCCAACGTGCCTGGGGTGCCACTCTCTCCCTGAGACTCCCTGAGAGTTTTTGCATCGGAGAGCGGCTTGGGTGGCACGCGCCAGCCCCCAACCCCGGCCAGCACGGAGGCTGGCGGTACACGCAGGATGGCCGCCTGTACCGTCGCCGAGCCTCTCGGCCAGAGCAGGGTCTGGCGCGTGTCGCCAACGGAGGGGTCCAACGCGAACATATGTCAGGGAGAGAGGGCGCAAGCTGACCCAGGCTTGCCCAGCTTTTCCGCAGCCCCAACGTGACCTGCGTACAATGTTGCAGCAGCTACCTCTCTATGCTATATGTAGAATAGCAAACGTTCCTTGAACACCATCAGCTCCTTGAACACCATCAAGGGAATCTGGGGGTTAAAGTCTCCCCTTTTGTCGAAAGGAAGGGCATGGGATGACTGCTCCTAGCGATTTCGTTGGCCCCTATCGGGTCTTGGCTGAGGTTTCCCGGCTTTCATCCAGCGTTACCTATCTGGTCGAACACCCCGCTAAAGGTCCGACAGCGCCGTTGTTCCTGACCCTCTGGCCCGAAATCCATCTGTACACTCTGGAGGACACACGCGCCTTCGCAGAGGCGTGCCAGAAGATGAAGGAATTGCACGCCGCCGAATTCCCGCTCCTGGAGAGCGGCGTAGAAAATGGCACCCCTTACATCCTTCTGCCTGAGTATCAAGCGAGCCAGAAATGGCTGACGCTGATTGACCAGCGGCTGCGAGGAAGCGTGTCTGGCGCTGCATCTGCTGTGTTGCTCCAGGCGTTACAGGAAACGCCAAAGTCGCGTCTGTTCACTCTGGCGAGGCGGCTGCTGCCGCTGAGAGTGATGAAAGGCGGGAGGCGCGGACGCGCATGGGTTGGAGCAATCGCCGCATTATTGGTTCTTGTTCTTGTCATCAGCGTGTTATATGTCGTAGTGCCTGCCTCCGGCGCTACGGTTACGCTCCTGCCGCAAAGCAAGCATATCCAGCAGACGCTTAACGTTGTCGTGTCTACGCAGGCCAATTCAAGCGGAGATATTCACGGGCGTCTCATTGCCTACACGACGCCGGCAAAAACGCAAACAGGAAAGGCAACAGGAACGCTCCACCATGACGCAGCAGTGGCATCGGGAGAGGTCGTAATATCGCAAATCACGTTGAACGATCCAACCACGCCGGTAGATATTGGATCAAGCACGATTGACAGCAACAGCGGCGTGTCTATCGTTCTGCAACCGTTCTTAGCCACGCAAGGGGGGACTGTGACGGTTCCGGCTCAGGCAGAGCAGGCGGGTGCCAGAGGGAATATCCCGGCTTTCGATATTAATTTTCCCGTTGATCTCTGCGAGGAGCTTGATCTCTTATGCAGTTCCCCTATTGGGCACGCATTCGCGCAAAATCCCCACCCTTTTACGGGAGGAAGTGACGCTTTCGATCAAACCATTGTCGAGCAATCTGATATTGATGCGCTTGCTACCTCGCTGACCACTCAGTTGACGCCAGACGCGCAGGCTGGACTCGCGCAATTGGTCACACAGCAAGTGCAGCCGGGTGATCAAACTGCCTTGCCTGCGCCAGAGTGTATGCCAACTGTCCAGGCTAATCACCAGGCCAATGATGTAGCTACGCAAGTTACAGTGAGTGTGACTGTTACCTGCTACCAGATTGCCTATGCCCAACACGACTTTATTCCTGGAGTCATTCACGCCCAACAGCAGCAGGTGAGCGCCATGTATGGTCCGGAGTATGAGCTTGTGGGGGCAATGCTCGCCAGTCCGCCTACGTTTAAATCTACCGACGCCGCGCAAGGGACGGCTACGTTGCAGGTAAAAGCTAACAGCATCTGGGCTTATCAGGTGAGTGAAACCCTCAAGGCCATGATCGCCCGGCAAATTGTGGGGAAATCTTCATCGGATGCCAGGAATCTCGTGCTACACATGTATCCAGGCATTCAAGACGTGACGATTGCGCTCCAGGGTTTTGGTAGCAAGCTGCCAACGGATGCCCACACGATTCGCGTAGTAGTGGCGGCTGTTACTGGCTTGCATGCCTCAATCGACAACGGTTCGGGCTAAGAGCGTCTCACACTACCCTGGTATGCCCCGCCTCTGCCGGTTGGAAAACCGGCGGTACGCACTACCCGGTTGATGCCAGGGTGGCGTGAGATTCTAAAGCAGGGCAGCATGTCAGAGGGATCGTGGTATGAGAGGGCGGGGCAGCGAGCGCGCTGTCTCCCAGTGCGAACGCGGAACAAGGGGGGGCCAGCAGTGATGAGGATCAGGGAGATCACCGATGGGGCCAAAGAGTACACCTCTTGCCGGGGGTGGAACGCTGGGGCGCTTTTTCAGGCCAGGCGTGGAGCGGTCCCACGCGCAAGCGTGCCCAACGTGCCCAACGTGACACCCCTGGGGCAATGCTGCGCGAGATCAATGGGAATCCATTCTTGGCAACCATTGCAAACACTCCTCTATTCAACGCAAGAACGTTTTTAGGCAGCGAGGCGCGCTGCCAGCGCTTGCGCAGCGGCCACCCCTGGACCCGGAGCAGTTGTGACGCTGCTCCGGGAGAGGCTCCCGTTTCGGGGGTCTCTTCCAGAAGTGGCCGCCGGAGGAGAATGGTGTATAGAATGCCTCCAGCCCCACTTCCTGGGATTGTTCCAGGGTTGGGGTACGTGGCTGGGACCAGTCTTTGCTGGCTTCAGCCACCCGTCGCCGCTGCGACGGGTTCGATTAGGGAAGGCGCGCTAGCTCGTCAAGGAGCATAGAGCAACTGTACCAGATTTCTGGCCGTTCGTCAAGAGGGATAGGACCGATGGGCACAGCAGATACCAGATGGCAGGTCACATTGGATGCGACTGATGAGGAGGCGTATGCGGTGCTGGCGCGGGATCGGGTGTGGAATTGTTTTGCCCTTGCTGACCTGGAGCCGCCATTTCGCGGCTATAGCCAGGTTGCGATTGCCCGCCAGGGTGAGTCTGGGGATAGCGCGGCGTGTCTGGTTCTGCGACATCCGGCGCTTACGGTTGTCAGTCCATATGGAGCCGATGCAGGGGTCGCGGCAATTCTGGCGCGGCTTGCTCTGCCCAGGCAGGCATTGATTCAGGCGCAGGCTGCGCATCTGCCGCTGCTCGAAAAGTATTATCGTTTTCTGCCTGGCTGGCGCAAACTGCTGCGCATGGGCATCTCGGCTGAGACATTCCGCCCGCCAGCATCCATGCCAGCAGGCGTAGTAGAGCGGCTGACGCCCGATGATCTGGCGGCGCTGCATGATCTCTACGCGCTGTACCCTGAGAACCACTTTCGGGATGATCTGCTTCGGGAAGGCGTCTTTTATGGGGTGCGGGCCGGGCAGCGGGTGATTGCTGCCGGGGGGACGCATGTGGTGGCGCGGGCCGCTGGCATCGCAGTGCTGGGCAACATTCTGACGCATCCCGACGCGCGCAGGCAGGGCTATGCTACGGCGATTACTGCCGCGCTGGCTGCTGAGTTGTTCGCGCAAGGCTGCCGCGACGTGGTGTTGAATGTGGTGGCAGAGAACGACGCGGCTATCCGTGTCTATGCGCGCCTGGGTTTTGAGACGCACAGTTCATTCTGGAGAGGCCAGGCAGAGTTAAAGGGGCAGCAGCAAACGTTCACTCATCCATCTGGTATTATAAACGTTCGCAGGCTTCATAGTCTATTTTAGCGTACCCTTGACTATCCTTACAAAGCTGTGCTAGAATACGCATATGAAACTTGCTGACTACGCTAAACAGATGGGTGTGCGCTATGAGACCGCCTGGCGCTGGTTTCGGGATGGAAAAATCCAGGGACAGCGCATCGGGCCGCACACCATCATCATCACCGAAGGGCAGGAAGCGCCGGAAGCCAAGCCACAGCGCGTGGCAATCTACGCTCGCGTCTCCTCTGCCGAAGACAAGCCCAACCTGGACAGCCAAGCTGAACGCCTTGCCGCCTACTGCGCTGCCAAAGGGTATCAGGTCGCTAAGGTCGTCAAAGAAATTGGCTCTGGCGTCAATGATGCTCGCCCAAAGCTCCTGGCCTTGCTAGAAGATCAGTCCATTAGCCTGATTGTGGTGGAGCATACAGATCGCGCAACCCGCTTCGGCTTCCGCTATCTCGATACCCTGCTCAAGAGCCAGGGCCGGGCGATTGAAGTCGTGAACCTGGCGGAGAATGGGCAAGAAGACTTGTTGGCGGACCTGACGGCGATTCTCTACTCGTTCACGGCGCGGCTCTACGGGCAGCGGCGGGCCAAGCGCAAAACGGAAAGCATTATCCGCAGTCTGGAAGCGGGCGAAAATGAGGCGGATGATGCAACGCGTTGAGCAGCATATTATCAAGCGTTCGGACCCGCGCTTTGCCCCCATCGACGCGGCAGCCTTCAAGGCCAAAAACCTGTACAATGCCGCCTTATATCTGGTGAGGCAAGCCTATATTTTCGAGGGCCGCTACCTGGGCTACGAAGCCGTGTACCACCAGATGAAGGGCCATGAGGCGTACCGGGCGCTGCCAACGAAGGTGGCGCAGCAGATACTTCGCTTGCTGGATAAGAACTGGCAGAGCTACTTTGCCGCCTGCCAAGCCTACCAGGAAGACCCCTCCAGGTTCAGGAAGCACCCCAAGATGCCCCACTACAAGCAGAAGCGTTGGCGGCAGCGTGAATCCTACCAACCAATCAATAGTTGTCTATTGATTCGGAACTATAATAGGGTGAAGATCATATGGTTGTGCTTATGAGCCATGCTCAGTCAGGGAGCCTCAATGCACGGTCAATCGTGGTTTGCGAGTATGCTGCGTGACAGCATCCGGGTGGCGTCCAGACCCGCTGCCTGGGTGGTGCTGCTCAGCGTTTGCATTTTCTGTACGCTGTGCGGCGTACTTGGCGCTTTTGTGCTGCCTCAAACGCTGTTGGGCCAGTTGGTTAAGGGGACACACTCGCAGGTGCCCGCGCCCACAACTCCCGCTGTCTTCGGGCTGAGCGGCCAGGCCACCTGCCAGAGCCTGGACCCGCCAACTACATCGCCCTGGCTGAGCGTGGCCCGCGCCGATGCAGAGAAATATCAGCTTGATACGCTGGCGTTTGAATGGCAAATCTGGCGAGAATCGAAGTTCAATCCCAATGCCGTCAGTTCGGCTGGCGCCGTTGGGATTGCTCAATTTGAGCCTGCAACAGCGGCCAGCCTGGGCATCGATCCCCGAGACCCGGAGCAGGCGCTTGATGCTGCCGCGCGCTTAGATCAATCGCAACTGCGCCAATTTGCTGAAGAGTCGCGGGAACTGGCTGCCCATTACGGCGGGCAGTCGGCTCATTATGGGTACGGCTTTATGCTTGCCGCTTACAATGCTGGAGCGAGCGCCGTCCAGAGCGCCTGGAACGACACGTACAACGACCAGGATACAGACCTCTGGCCCGACAGCGCCTGGGATTGGCTGGAGCAGTTGCACAGCGAGACGCGCAGCTATGTTCCCGCTGTGCTTGGGTGTTTGTAAAAAAACACATCTACCCCCAGGGGACGGCACGCTGCCTATGATGCGCAGCCGTTTTTCTGGTGGCTAGAGAAGGGAATGCTTGAGCGCAGGGATCAGCAGGCATAGGCTCGTCTCCCGTCGAGGCCGCATGCCTCTTGCCTGGAAAGGAGCGGCTGAATGCGCCCGACCTTGCATATCCACCTGCTGGGCGACTTCCGGCTGGTCTTGGGTGAGACTCCAGTAACCACCATCACCGTGCCCCGCATTCAGTCGCTGCTTGCTTATCTTGTCTTGCATCACGATACGCCCCAAGATCGCGCGCATCTGGCCTTTCTCTTCTGGCCGGACTCGACGGAAGCGCAAGCGCACACTAATCTGCGTCAACTGGTGCATCACTTGCGCCGGTCCCTCCCAGGGGCTGACCAGTTGCTCTTTGCCAACAAACGGCACCTGCAATGGTTGCCAAGCTCCCCCACTGCCCCCTGGACCCTCGATCTCCTGGAACTGGAACAGGCGCTGGCCGAGGCTGAGCAGGCAGAGCAAGCCCAGGAGAGAAGCAAGCTGCGGCAGGCTTTGGAGCGGGTGCTGCGCCTGTATCGCGGTGATCTGCTACCTGGCTGCTATGAGGAATGGATGCTCTCTGAACGCGACCGCTGGCGCCAGTTGTTCCTGGGGGCTGCGGAACGCCTGGTCGCTCTTCTGGAAGAAGATGGGGACTATGGCGCCGCCATCTCGGCGGCACAGCAACTTCTCCGCCAGGACCATTTGCACGAAGCCACCTACCGCCATCTGATGCGCCTGCATGCCCTGCGCGGCGAGCGGGCCGAGGCGCTGCGTGTGTATCATCTCTGTGCCAAGCGCCTGGAGCGTGAACTGGGGACCGAGCCGAGCGCTCTCACCCAGAATATCTATGCAGCGCTCATGCAAGCGGACCATCCTCCCCAAACACCACCTACCAGGCTCCCGAAACAGAAAACAGAAGCGCCCCTGCAAGGCCGGAAAGCGGAGTGGCGGCGTCTTCAGAAGGCATGGGAGGCCGCGACGGGTGGAACGGCGGGTCTCCAACCAGGGAGACTCCAGCTTGTGCTGCTCACCGGGGAGGCGGGCATCGGCAAGACCCGGCTGGCGCAGGAACTGGAGGGATGGGTGAGTCGGCTTGGCATGACCACCGCGAGCGCGCGTTGTTATGCGGCGCTGGGGCATCTGGCCTATGCACCTGTCACCGCCTGGCTGCGCAGCGATGCCTTTCAGGCCAGCCTCTCCACTCTCGATCCGACGACGCTCACGGAAGTAGCCCGGCTCGTGCCAGAGGTTCTGGTTACGCACCCACGTCTCCCACCTCCTGCTGCGATGACGGAGGGATGGCAGCGCCAATTTTTCTTCGCGGCCCTGGCCCGTGCCATCCTTTCCGCTCGCCAACCACTGCTGCTGCTGCTCGATGACCTGCACTGGTGCGACCAGGAAACGCTGCATTGGCTACACTACTTCTTCCACTTTGCGCCAGAGGCGCGCGTACTCCTCGTGGGCACTGTGCGCGTCGAGGAAACGTCGCCTGAGCATCCGCTGATGGAAAAGCTCAGCGCCCTGCACCGCGACGGACTGATCACGGAAATCCCGCTCGGCCCGCTCACCAGGGCCGAGACGACCTCTCTGGCCGAATACTTGCTTGGTTGCCAGATTGACGCGACCAGGAGCGAGCGGCTCTATCAGGAGACCGAGGGCAACCCATTCTTCGCCGTCGAGATGGTGCGAGCAGGCATAGTGAGCGAAGGCGACAGCGTTCGCCCTGACACGCCCGGTCCGCGTCCACTTCTCAGCCAGGCTGCCTCACCCCTTCCGCCAGCGGTGCAGGCTGTGCTAGAGACACGGCTGGCGCGCCTCTCCGCGCGGGCGCGGGATGTGGCAAGCGTGGCAGCCGTCATCGGGCGCGAGTTTGCGTTCTCTGTGCTGGCGCACGCAAGTGGGGGGACTGAAGAAGAGGTAGTGTATGGACTGGATGAACTCTGGCAGCGGCGCATCGTGCGCGAACACGATGCGGGAACCACCCATGCCTACGACTTTAGCCACGACAAGCTCCGCGAGCAGATTGTGGCTGCTTTGAGTCCTGCGCATCGTCGTCTGCTGCATCGACGTATCGCGGAGGCGCTCAAGACGGTCTATGTGGAAGATCAGAATGCTGTCTGTGGGCAGATTGCTGCCCACTATGAGCAGGCGGGTTTTCCAGAGCAGGCGATTCCCTGGTATCAACGGGCTGGGGAAGTTGCCAGCCGCCTCTACGCGCACACTGAAGCACAGCATGCCTACGAGCGCGCCGCTGCGCTTCTGGAAGCGAGGCTGCCAGGAAAGGGATCGCAGGGTGTCTCCTGGGAGACGGCTGCCCAGGTGTATGTCTCGCTGGGTGATGCCTCTGCGGCAAGAGGGTGCTATGAGGAAGCGAGGCAGGCGTATGGCCGCGCAGGGGCGTATATTCCCGCAGAAGCCTCTCTCTGGCAAGCGCGGCTGCGTTGGAAGATTGCTACAACGTGGGTGCCTGCCTCTACACCGCAGGATGATGCCTTTCGTGTCAATGGCCGTCAGGCGTTTGAAGAAGCGGAACAACTCTTGAGCCAGGCAGCGAATCCATTGAACCCAGACTGGCGTGATGAATGGCTGGCGCTTCAGTTCGCGCGGGTATGGTGGGGGTCTGTGGGCGACATGGCGGCGGCTATCGAAAAAGCGCGGCCCATTGTCGAGCAGTATGGGACGCAGGAACAGCGCAAGCTTCTTGCTGAGGCGACAGGTATCTACCATGCCCATCGTGACCGTTTTGTCATTCCGCCAGAACGGCTGACTGCCTGGCGCGCAGGTCTTGCAGCGCTGGCGCCGGGAGAAAATGAGGCGCAGCGGGGGATTGATCTGGCGCTGTTGGGCATCGGCCTGGTGTGCGCTGAGCAGTTTGACGAGGCGGAGGAGCAACTGCGCCAGGCGCAGCGCCTGGGAGAACGGACAGGGAACGCCTGGGTGCAAAACAATTGCCTGACGTTTTTGTCACTGGTCTTCAGGCGACGCAGCCAGGCGGAGGAGATGCGTCGTATTCTTGCTCAGGCGCGGTCCCTGGGTGCGGCGCCGTACAATCGTATCCTCACCGGGCACGCTGCCTGGGTGGCCTGGCGCGATGGCGACCTGCCCCTGGCTGAGCGCTGTGGCCGCGAGTCGCTCCAGCAGGAGCGCCCAGAGCAGATGCGCCCTCATCCGTTCCTGTGGGTGGGCAGATGGCCGCTCATCGGGGTGGCGCTGACGAAAGCGCAGACCGCCGCTGCTATTGAGGAGGCCCGCCTGCTGCTTGATCCAACCCAGCAGCCTCCGGCTGCGCCCCTGGAGGCGCTTCTCGAAGCGGCAATCCATGCCTGGGATGCCGGAGCAGCGGCACAGGCCGATGCGCTGCTCCAACAGGCCATACCGCTTGCAGAACAGATGGGCTATCTCTAAGGCAGAGATTGGTGGGGGAGGAGCGAATCTCCACGCGCCTCTCCACTGGCATCTGCAAAAGCTCTCAGGCCGCAAGGGTTCGGGCGAAGAAGTCGCTAATCATCTGGATGAGCGCAGCGGGGCTGGGTTGCTCCACCTGTCCACTTGTGGGGGCTGCCAGGCCATGCCCATCGTGCTGGATCATCACCAATGTTACCGGGACACCTGCCGCTTGCAGCAGCTTTGCCAGGTCTTGCGAGTGATGAGGCGCGATAAACCAATCATCGGTTCCGTGCATAATCAGGAACGGTGGATCGCCTGGGGCGACGTGGCCGACGGGGCTGGCGGCGCGAAGCTGGGCGGGTGTGCCCCTACCGACGAGCAGCGAGGCCCACCAGGGGGAGCCACTGAAGTTTGATAGGTCGGTTGGTCCCCACATATCGACGACTGCCTGCACGCGGCTCGACTCATTCAAGTATTGGCCCACATCGTAGCCTGCATCTGGCCCGGCAGTGCCCAGCATAGCGCTGATGTATCCGCCCTGGCTGGGGCCATAGACACCGATGCGCTGTGGGTCGATGCCAAGCTGGCTGGCGTGAGCGCGCAAGAAGCGGACGGCGCACTTGGCATCCCTTATCTGCTCTGGCACGCCATAGAGGGGGACCAGGCCGTAGTCAATCGAGCCAACGATGAAGCCACGATTGAGCAAATCAGCACGGAGCTGCGCGAAGTACATCCCATCCAGGCTCCCATCTTCCAGCACACGGGAACCCAGGAGCGTTTCGCCGCCATGAATATAGATGACCGCTGGCGCCGGGCGCGGGGCTTGGGCCGACGGCTCGAAGAGGTCCATTGCCAGCGGCGTCCCATTGGAGGTAGACTGGCAATACTCCAGGGTTGCCATATGACCAGCAGGAACACTGACCGGCGCAGACATGGAGAGCCAGGCTGTATCGATGGCGCTGATACTCCCGCCCCAAATCAGGAGGCTGCTCACCAGGAGCGCTGGAAGCAAGAGGAGCGCGGTGCGCCAGGCACCTTTCGTCCGTGCGCGCAGCGAGGGAATCACCAGGCGCAGGAGCAGGAACGCGGCCAGCACCCCGACAGCAGGCAGAAAGAGGTATTGCAGGCTCGCAACGGGTCCAGCAGCCAGAGCAATAACCACCAGCGCCACCGATTTCAGGACTAAAACGATCAAGAGTATCAATGTCAGCAGAGAAGGCAGCCAGGCAAGAGCCATTCGCCCCGCTCTGCTTGCGATGGTCCAGGTGCGCCCAAAGAGGCAGAAGAAAAAGCAGGCTGAAAGGCCCTCCATAAACGGCAGATAGAGATCGGGCACGCCCAGTGTCTCTGGACGCCAGATGGTGCGGCCATCAGGAAGGCCAGCGACGTGGGCAACGACCCACAGCAGCAGCGCAACGGCTTCAAGCAGCGCAGCAGCAAACAGGAGCGAGCGCGCCGGAACTGCCACGACAGCAATGGCCGCAAGAGCCTGGAGGACAGCCAGGCCAAACAGCAGCGTTACGAGCAGTCCAGCGGGAGGCGGCTGTTTCAGCACGCCAATCATGTGAATGATGGCAGCGCTCAGAGTGAAGAGTCCTGCCCAATAGAGCAGCATCCCACGCTGGAGGCGATGGGCCAGAAGCGGGCCAAGGACAGAGCGCAGGCGGCGCTCAGGCTGATGTCTCCGCATTTTTGCTGCTTCTGCGGCTTCCTGCACTCGTTCGGTTTCCATAATTGCCTGTTCCTTTCTTTCCAGAGATACCTGCTGGACTTCCTGGGGACTCACCCGCTGCACAGTTTCCATAATTGCCTGTTCCTTTCTTTCCAGGGATGAGCGGCAGGATACTATTGATTGGCCTCCCGTTCACCATCCACCTCCGACAGCATGGTGACAAGGAGCGGGACCAGGGCTGCCCATTCACGAAAATATCGGGCTTCTCCTGTTGTGAGCAATTGCACTTTGCCCCGCACCTCGGTCTGTTCCATCTCAACCACTTCTTCCCAGACCTGGACGGTGAACAGATGAGAACGAGGACGCCTTTGCGATTTCTGCATGCTCCTGCCCTCCTTTCTTCGCAGAGCTACAAAACAGCGCGTTGGTCTGCAAGCATGCTAGCTTTGGTGTCTCTCTAAAGAAGAGTGTAGAGCAGGCACCGTTCTTGAATCGTTCTGTGGCAGCGTTCTCTGAAGATGAGGGGGATACCCAGAGCGTTCGTTGTCCACGCTTGGGCTGAGGGTGATAGGTCAGGTTTAGAGAGATCAGCCAGCAGTTCCCTGTTTTCGCCACCAGGGGACAAACGCGGAGACGCGCCGCTGGTATTCGGCGTAACCTGACCTGCGTTGCAGGAGATGCTTTTCCATCAGCGGAATGCTCACAAAGAGAAAGAGGGCCAGGATACAGATGGGGCCAATGATGGTCCACCAATAGGCGGGGTCGGCAGCGAGGGCGAAGAGGAAGAGGCCCCACCAGAACGATACCTCGCCAAAGTAATTGGGATGTCTGGAATAGGACCAGAGGCCAGGAGGAATGGTCTGGCCGCTTTCTTTGCTGGTGCGCCTGAAGTGGCGCATCTGGAGGTCGGCGGTTGCCTCGATAACGATGGCAGCAGCAGTGACGATGGCGGCGGCGGCATCCAGCCAGGAGAAAGAGCGCGGCCCGCCGGAGAGCGCAGGCCACAAGGCCAGGCAGCCTAGAAAGACGAGCAGAGTGGGCATGAGATGAATGCCCAGAAAGCTGACCGGCCAGTAGAGTTTGCCGGTCTGCTGCTGCATATCGCGGTAGCGCCAGTCTTCGTGGCTCAGGCCATGCCACTGGCTGGCCCAGTTGTAGGTCAGGCGCGCAGCCCAGAGGCAGAGCAGGGCAAAGATGAGGATATGTGAGAGGGTGGTGAGTCCGGCTGAGCCAGGCCAGAGAAGCCAGAAGAGCGCGATGGGCACAGGCGCGACGCTCCAGTAAGGGTCATAGCAACTGGAGTTTTTGGTGACGACGCTGAAGGCAAAGACCACGATGGTGGCGGCCAAATCGGCGGCGCCAAGGATGACCAGGGGATGCTCTGCGCGCACGGCGTAGCCAACGCCAAGAGCTACCAGGGCGGCAAGAAGATAAGCGGCGATAATGGTAAGCACTGATTTGAGCATGCCAGACACCCCGTTTTTATTCCTCGTAGGAGATGCCAGGGAAGTTGACGAGTATCCAATCGACGAGCGACGGGGCCAGGAGGTTCAACCAGACCATGAGCTTGCCGGGCAGGGTCATGACCAACTGGCGTTTGCGCCGGGCGGCAGTGCGAATGATGAGGGCAGCACAGCGCTGCGGGGACATGGTTGGTATTTTGTCGACGTTCTTGCCCATCGCTTTTTCCAGCCGTTCTGTGCGAATTGCTCCAAGATAGAGAACGGTGACGCTGACGCCGCTGCCGCGCAGTTCGGCACGCAAGGTATTTAAGAAGCCGCGCATGGCGTGCTTTGAGCTATTATAGCCAATGGTGCCGGGGATGCCAATCTGACCGCCGAAGCTGCACACGCCAACCAGGCGGCCTTTGCTTTCTTTGAGGTAGGGCAGGGCATAGCAGGTGCAGTGAACGACGCCGTAGTAATTCAATTCAATTTCTGCCTTCAGGGTACGCAGGTCGGGCAGCTTTTCAAAGCGTTTAGGATAGCCATAGCCAGCGTTGTTGATGAGTGTATCAATACGCCCGTAAGTTTCAAGAGCGCGCTCAACCAGTCGTTTGCACTGCGCTTCGTCAGTTACATCGGTCTGGACAGCTACTGCTCTGGCTCCGCGCTCCCGGCACGCGGCGGCTACGGCTTCGAGTTTTTCCAGATCGCGGGCGGCCAGCGCCAGCCAGGCGCCTTGATCGGCAAGCTGATAGGCAAGCTGTTCACCAATGCCTCTGGAGGCGCCAGTGAGGATGATGACGTTCTCCTTGAAGGGGGGCTGGCTCATAGTATGTACTCGCCTTCAACGTAGCTGGTTTGCACTTCGCGGAAGCCCAGCTTGCGAAAAAAATCCTGGGCGGGAGCGCCCTCCATGACGACCAGCATGACAGAGGCATAGCCGCGCTGGCGGAGGCTGAGTATTGACTGCCGCAGCAAATTAGTTCCAACTCCGAGCCGACGATAGCGCGGCTGCACCAATATATCATCAATCATCGCCGCTCCATGCCAGCGGCTCACCAGGGTTGCGCCCACGAGCCTTGGGAGCGAAGGGGGTGGTCTGCGGAATTCGGCGACGAATGAGCATTCAGGCAAGGCTATGTCATCTATCCCTGATCCCGCCAGCAGCATTTCCACCAGCCAGTTTGCTGGTGAGCGCTCTTGAGGCTTGGGGCCACCGCTAAAGACGGCTCGATAGAGTTCACTGAGTGCGTCTGTACCGACTTTGTCGAGGGTTCGCATCTGATAGAGCGTATTCACGATGGGTGTTGCCATCTCCTCCTCGCTCTCCTCTGCCAGTCGGGTGGCCGCCATCATGGGGGTATAGCGGCGCGTTTCTCGAAAACCGGCAGCGGCAAAGGCGGCGGCGTGGCGCGCTTCGTAGGCGGCTGTAACAGAGCGCGTTCGGGCTTCACGCGCACGCGCAATAGCGATCCGCGCGACCTGTGTGATGACATCTGGCTCCAGGGAAGGCAGCAAGGCCAGCCCGCCAACATGCGCCAGATTATTTCTTACTCTGAAGCAAAGCCGCCCGACAGGACGACTGGCACGCCAGAGCAGAAAGCGCTGCCCAAAGATGGGTGGTGGCTCTCTGAGGAAACGTTTGAGTTCCTCACGCATCTCCTGACGGTCACGATTGGAGCGCGAGTCAGGTTCGGCCAGCGCCTCGCTTGGCACCATTGGCGTCAGTCCCTCGCGTGTGAGGGCCACCCAGACAGGTCCATCTTCTGGCCGCGCCGGGCGCCACTCGACGAGATCGGAGCTGTTCTGCCTCTCTGGCATGCTGTTTTATCCTACAAACGAAGAGATGAACGCAGGCAGAGACTGGCATCTCCCTCTGCCTGCGCGCCATTGCCTGGCGATTTCAGGAAACCCAAACAGCGGTTGGAGCGGAAACTCCCTTGCTAGAGCTTTTCTGAAATAGCTTTGGCTTGCGTGAAGAGCAGCAGATAGTCGCGCCCCCCGGCCTTGGAGTCGGTGCCCGACATATTGAAGCCGCCAAAGGGATGTACTCCGACCAATGCGCCAGTGCATTTGCGATTGAAGTAGAGGTTGCCAACATGGAATTCGCGTTTTGCTCGCTCGATGCGCTGGCGGTCCTGCGAATAGAGCGAGCCGGTGAGGCCATATTCTGTGCCGTTAGCGATCTTGAGGGCGTCATCAAAATCTCTGGCTTTGATGATCGCCAGCACCGGGCCAAAAATCTCTTCCTGGGCAATGCGCGCCGTTGGGGCGACATCCGCAAAGATGGTTGGCTCGATGAAGTAGCCGCCGCTCTTTGTGCCGCCACCCAGCAAGAGCTTGCCCTCCTGTTTGCCTATTTCGATATAGCTCTTGATCTTCTGGAAGGCGTTCTCATCAATCACGGCGCCCATGTAGGTCTGGGGGTCAGCAGGATCGCCAAGGGTCAGGGAGCGCGCTTTCTCGACGACTTTCTGCACGAGGGCATCATATACCTGCTCAACAATGATGGCCCGCGAGCCAGCCGAGCATTTCTGGCCCTGGAAGCCAAAGGCTGAGGTGACAATGCCTGCGGCGGCGGCCTCCAGATCAGCCGTCTCATCGACGACAACGGCATCTTTGCCGCCCATCTCCAGAATGGTTCGCTTGATCCATATCTGGCCTGGCTGTGGCGCGGCTGCTAGCTGGTTAATGCGCAGCCCGACATCACGCGAGCCGGTGAACGAGATAAAGCGCACTTTGGGGTGCTGCACCAGCGCGTCGCCAATCGCGCCGCCCGGCCCTGGCAGGAAATTGACGACGCCCGCAGGCAGGCCAGCTTCCAGCAGGATATTGACAAACTGCGCAGCAATGACCGGCGCGGTGCTGGCGGGCTTGAGGATGACGGCGTTGCCTGCGACTGCCGCGGATGTGGTCAGGCCCGCCATGATGGCGCAGGGGAAGTTCCAGGGTGGAATGGCAACGCCCACGCCCAACGGGATATAGACGAGATCGTTGTCTTCGCCAGGGATGCGCGTGAGCGGCTGTTTTTCAGCCAGGCGGAGCATCTCGCGCCCGTAAAATTCCAGAAAATCAATTGCTTCTGCTGTGTCGGCATCGGCCTCTACCCAGCTTTTAGAGGTTTCGTAGATCATCCAGGCGTTTAGCTCAAAGCGGCGCTGGCGCATCATTTCCGCCGCTCTGAAGAGGTAGTCGGCCCGTTCGGCGGCTGGGGTATATTGCCATGTCTCGAAGGCATGCGCCGCCACTTCTACCGCCCGGTTCGCCTGTTCCACCGTCGCCTTGACCACATGCCCCACGATCTGCTCTGGACGCGCCGGATTCACCGATGCGAACGTTTCGCCTGTGCTGATTCGCTCATCCCCAATAATCAAGGGATAGGTGCGGCCAAGTTCTCCGGCAACCTTCTGCAAAGCTGCTTCTTGAGCGCGGCGGTTGGCTTCCACTGTGAAATCGGTCAGCGCGCAATTTTGGAACTCTGGGAGTGTTCTTGCTGCGCTGCGCTGCGCTGTGCTGGTCATGCTTCCACCTTCCTTCGAGTCGCTGGTATCAATCGTCTCTCTTCATCTTCCTGCATTGTATCTCAGAAACGCAGATGCTCTCATGGTTATTCTTTTGGAGCCATTATAATGGCTTAGATGCGCAGAAACAAGCCTGTAAGATAGCAATCACGCTGGCGGGCGGCTACATGTGTCACTCTACCTGATAGAGAGCGGCAGCTTTGCCAATTATGGAGCAGCTACCCATAGCCTTTGAGCATTCCTGAAATACTCCTTATCTCGCTTATTTATGCTGTAGAGGAACTTTACATTGGCAATCTGTATGCTATACTTTGCAGGATAGCCCTCTACTCTATCCTGCGTTCAAGATGAGAGTAACTGCTCACCCATGCCCGCATCTGACCGGCTTGTAAGAGAAAACGATAGTAAGGAGCGCCTCGCTGATGTCAAAAGACCTGGGATCCGTCAGTGGCGAGAATGGTCCGGTTGGAGCTAATATCTACCGCCTGCGCCGCAAGCTCAATATCACCCAGAAGGAACTGGCCGCACCAAGATTCTCCGTTTCCTACATCAGCGCTATCGAGCGCGGGCGTATTCGGCCCTCCCTGAAAGCCCTTGAAACGCTGGCACGCCGTTTGGGAGTCTCTACTGCTGAACTGTTGAGTGAGCCTCAAGACAGCCCTCAACCAGCAAGCAAAGCTGCTCCTGAAGGGGAAGTTGGGTCAGTGTCCTGGTTTTCTTTCCTCATTAATCAGCGTCAGCATTCTTACCGTGTCTCGCTGCCGCTGGTCTGGGCCAGCATTGGGATTGAGCAGCATCGTCTGGAGTTCGCCAAAGAACTGCTCGATCAATTGACCCCTGGCAGCCTCAGCGCCGAACAGCGGCTGATATACTTTTTCTTGCTGAGCCGTGTCCTGCTTGAGACCGGACGACCAGCAGAGGCGCAGGCCCTGATCGAGCCAATCTTTCAGCAAGCTGAATTCAGCGGCCATCCTGAACTGTTAGAAAGCTGCCGCTTTCGCCTCGGCTGCGCCTATGCGCAGCAAGGGATGTTTCTGGCAGCTTCTGATACGTTTACTCTCTGCGCTCAGGCCATCAATAACGGGCTGATTAACGATCCGCTTTTTCTCATTGAAGTGTATTCTACGATTGCTGAATATCATCGCCGCCTGAATCGGCGCGATACAGCGATAACGTATTACCGCAAGGCGCTTGAGCAGCTTCGCCTGGTATCGGACCCGGCGGCCCTGGCAGAACGGTCAGCCCAGATGAGCCTGCATCACCTTGAAAGCGTTCACTCTGGCCTGGCATACTGGTATGCTACGCGCAGCCGCTCTTTTCTCGAACTGGCTGAGGGGCGTAGGCAGATTGCCCAGGCGGCGTTGAGTCTTGGAAACATCTTTCTGGAAGCTGGCGATTCCAGCAGCGCCGAGGAGCAGCTTCGGCAGGCTATTGGACTCTCCACACAGCTTGAGACGCACAACCAGGCTGTTCTCAGTCGCCTGGCTCTGGCTGATCTTCTGCTGAAACGCCAGGAACTCCAGGAGGCCGAAAAGCTGGCGAGCGAAGCCAAGGCACTCTGTCAGCCCGGCGGAAAGGGCACGATTGAAGATGCTGCTCTTTATGGCCGCACGCTTGTTGTGCTGGGCACCATCAGCAAAGCGCTCGAGCGCCCGGAGGAAGCCGAACAATGTTTTCGTGAAGCGATCACAATCTTTGAGGGTCAGAATGGTTCAAAACCGCTGGCTGATGCGTATTTTCGCTACAGCGAACTGCTGATTCAAAAAGGGCAGACGACTGAAGGCTATGAGATGATCCGGAAAGCCTATTTGCTGGAACAGAAAGCGGATGAACAAGCGTCACCTTGACAACACAACAGCAACCGCATACACTATACTTCGCCCGCTGTAATGCTTCCCCAAGGCCACCTCGCGTTGCTGCAACGTCAGGGCTGCACGGAGAGAACGATGGATCAGAATGCTGCCGGTTGGTCAGTTGAAGACATCAGCTTGCTGCTCCAAACGCTTGGTCAGCAGTCCACTCAACAGTTTGTGCGCGAGCGTCCTCATCTTCAGCGTGTTCTGCATGGTTGGAGTACCCGGCTTCCACCGCATTATGTGTCATTGCTTGCTAAGCCGCTGGCCCAGCGGTCTCCCCTTGCCCAACAGACGCTGAAAGAACTGCTGAAGCTCTGGCGACAGAAGCACCAGCCGCTGTGTGAAGCGATTGAGCGGCTTGAGCCGCCGCTTACACTGGAGGCGCTGGCGCCGCTTATTGAGGAACATGGCGGCAACGCAGTTCTTTCGGCTTTGCATCTTGACCCCCGCGCCGAGACGCTGGGCGAGACGCGCGCAGCGCTCAAAGAGGGAATCGGGCAGAAAGCAATACCGGCAGAAGCCCAGCCGACGCCAGCGCGCGACTCCGGCAAGCCTGCAAAAGCTGGCAATGCTGCCACACAGGCATCCTCTCCCGGTTCAGGGGCCGCAGCCCATAAAGAAAGCGCGGCATCGCCCACCAGCACCTCGGCGGCAACGCTGCCGAGGCCCTCTGGCGGCTTTGCTAAGCAGGCGGCATCAACCGGAGCGCCGAAAACGACGAACGAACTCTTCGCGGCTCTGGAAGCCGAACTGCATACGTTGCAGACCATTCAGCAGACGATTACTACCAGCGCCGCACAGCTTGCCCAAACACAGACCGCTGACGATACCCAAATGCTTCAGCGTGCCTTAGACAAACTGAATGGGGCGTATCAGAAGCGGCTTGAGGGCTTTGCTCGTTTTGCAGCGCTCAATGCTGAGCTGTTGGAAAAACTGCAAGGCGAAACACAGCAAGCCGAGGCGTCCGGCCAGGTAGAGGGACTTTCTGCCAGTCTGCCGTCTGAGGCCGCGCCCACAACCATTCATGAAGCGAGCGCACGCATCCAGGCACTCCAGCAGGTGCGTGACCGGCTGAACGCGGCCCTCACCCAGAATGAACAGCATCTGGCAGCGCTTAAAGCGGCTCCGGCAGCGATTGAAACACTGCTTCATCAGATCGAGGAATTGAGAGGTGAGAGTAGTTCGCTCAGGGCCAGCCTGGCAAGCCTCAAGGGCGCTATTCCGGCGCACGCGGATGCCCGGCGAGTCAGGTCAGCGCTGCAACTTGCCAGAGAGCTAGAGGCGCAGGCAACCGTGCAGCGTGACCAGCTTATTCAAGATTGGCGCGAGCGACTTCAGCATGCCTGCCAGGATTCAGAAAGTTTGCTTAACCAATCTCTCCACCTCTCAGCCGATCTCCCAGAAATTACCAACCTTCAACACACGCTTCAAGAGACGATTCCATTACTTGAGACGCTGGTGGCGCCGAATGTGCCCGCACCACTGCCTTTTTCGCCAGCGCACATTATAAGCTGCTATGAAGCGCTCGGCCAGTGTGGGGAGCAGCTTCGCCGGACGCTCGCCAACTACACGCCCCAGATTGCCCTGGCAACCCTGCACGAATTTGAGCAGAGCAGCTTCACCGAGCTAAACGCGCAGCAGCTTCAGAAAGTTGGCGCGGCGCTTGTTGGGGCGGCAGCGCTCGCGGAAGGCTACAGCGGGTTGATCTGGCGCGTGGGTGCAACTCTTCTGGCTGCGCTGGATAATGCTGCTGCTGAACAATTTTACGAGCGCTATGGTTTTGCTGCTGTGGCTATGGCTATCGTGGCTTCGCTGCGTGCCGGTGATTTCCCGTTGGGGCTGACATTTGCAGAAAAGGACTATCTCTTCTATACGGATGCGGAAATTGCCAGCGTCTTTAAGCACGAGCGGGTACTGGGGATAATCAGGGATGCCTGCGCAGCCGATGCGTTCCCCCCGCTGCCCTCTGATTGCTTTGCTCACGCTTCGCCTGCTGTTCGAAAGGCAGCCGGGCAGCTTCTTGCCAGAGCTTCGCAGATTGGTCTCCCAGAGCCGCTGCCCTTGCAACTCAGCGCGGCGCTGCTGGATGCCGCTGCAACGCAGGAAGAGCGGGCAGAAGCCGGGCGCATCCTGATACAGAATCTGCTCGATCACCAGCAGCACCTGAATGCTTACTGTGTCTGGCGCGCGCTGGCGCTTGAGCAAACCAATCTTTACAGCGACCCAACTGGCCTTGATGCGCTCTATGGGCTGATCTGGCGGCTGAGCCTGGCTACAAACGCGCCGGGCGCTCAATTGGCGGCAATCTGTGGCGATGTTACCCTTCAAGAAGTTAGCTCTTTTGTGCCAGGTGTCGCGCTGGCGCTTGCCCTCGGCAGTCTCTCTCTGGCGCACTCCCGCTATCCGCATGGTGAGGAATGGGCGCTCTTCTTCCTGGATATGCTGCGCGATCATCATCATTATCTGGCAGTCAGCGATGCTTTGCGCGCCAGGCTGCCCAAGGTAGTCGACGAACCAGCGGAGAGCGAAGACACGCCTGACCAGCGCGGCACGCTCCAGGCACAATTTAGCGCCGCGCTGGCCGAAGCCAACCGGCGCATTCAAGGCTCGAATTATCGCTTTGCGCCAACAAAACAGATGCGTAATCAGATCGACACTCTGCTCAAGCCCCTGCTCACCGCGCTTCAACAGGGGCTTGCACCAACGGGTGAATTGGGTGCCAACCTGCATGATGCTGATCCGCTTGAGCTTGCCAGGATGCTGATTCAGGACGCTGAAAAAATTCGGCGGCAGGAGGGGCGCGATCCGATTGAAGGCAATGATCTGAAAAAGCTGCGCAAAGACCTGGAGAATTTGCTGAAGCATCTGATCGATGCCGCTGCCCTCCGGGCTGAACTTGTGGCCCAGGGGATTGACATTCCAGCCGTCTCAGCCCAGCCCGCAAGCAACGGGGATCATGCAGCAGGGGAACCAGAAGAGGCGGCAGAGGATCAGCATTGGGAGATTTATGAATCGTTGTATCCTGAACTCCGGCGGCTTCTGGGCGAAGTGCCCCAGGCAAATGACCTGTTGCAACGCGCGCTGCCGGATATTTCTTTTGATCTGAGCTAGCGATGTGGTCAATAAGCTGCCTGGCGAGTAAACTTGCGGCGAGAGGCTTCGCCACAGAGCTTGCCTGCGCGGGCTAGAATGAACACACGATTTTGACTGATGTTCTAGATTGGAATCTGCGCGATGACCGAGAAAGTGGTGGTCCTGCATCTGGTCCCGCGCTCGCTGCTGCTGGAGAGCGACGATCTGCTTGCGGTGCCACACGCTGCTCAATATGTGCAAGAACACGAATTAACCTCGTATGCGAACTATCTGCGCGCGCTGACTAGAGACCTGGCGCAAGGTCTCAGCCAGGCAGCCTGGGCACGTCAGATAGCTACCGAGGGAGATATTGCGCTTGCCCGGCGGTTGGCTGCTTCCAGCGGCAGCCCGGACCTCGACCGCTTCATCGAGCAGCAGCAGCAGGAGTGGCGGGCACGCTGCCAGGAGCAGTTGCAGCAAAGCGAGCAAGCGCTGGCTCAAGCGTCGGTTCCCCTCACTCCAGAGGATGAGCGACGTATTAGCCAGCAGCGCGAGCGCGTTGTCAGTCAGATGCGCGAGGACCATTTTCATCTGGCCCAGCGAACCCTCCAGCAGCTTACCGCTGATTTGAATCAGGCGCTGCAATACGCAGTCCAGCTTCAGCAGGAACGGCGCGACCAAGCGATCAAGCGCGTGCGCGCGACTCGTGATCGCTATTATGAAATTGCGCTCTCGCACGATACCAGCAAAATCAGCGAGCATCTGGATAAATTGCTTTATACAGCAGAACGGCTGGCGCTCCATTCCAGCCTGAGCGATACTGATCTGCAACATCTTGATCGCTACTGCGACGCGGCTACTCAGCTCTGCAACGATCCTACTGTCAGCCTGAGTATTACCGCCGAGTTGATTGCGATGCTTTCTGGCTCGCCAGGAGCGTCTGAAGGGGCGGCAGAGCAGGCCAGCGCGGCAAAAAGCTCATCGGGCAGCGCGAAACGCAGCGCGCGGGCACCGCTGATGCAGCCATCGGCACCTGCCCCGCTAAGCGAGTCTACCCTGCCTGATCTCTCCGCAGGCTATCCCGCGCCTCCCGGCGGCTGGACAGCAGAAGCCGATGGCTATGTGATTGATTATTATCTCTCGCGCCCCGATGAAGAACTGGCCCAGCATCTTCAGGTGCCGCCGGAGGCTGTGCAGGCGCGGATCAAAACGCTGGGTCTGGTTGGCATTCGTCAGGCCGATGTGCGCGCGCCGCGTGGGCGAGAACTGCGGCAGGAATCCTGGCCCAACCCCTACATACCTGGCGCGCCGATTACGACGCTGAAAATGTTCTATGGCCGCGAGCGCGACATGGAGTACATCCGCTCCAATTTGAGCCACAACAGTGATGAAGAACAGAGCCGCGTCGTGATCCTGGAAGGGCACAGGCGCACGGGTAAAACGTCGCTGCTGCGCCATCTGGAGGGCAAAAAATCGGTCCCTTCTGTTCTGTCGCCACGTATTCCGATTTATCTGCCCATTGATAACTATGTGCCCTTCACCAGCGCCAGCCTGTTCTATAAGATGAGCTACACGATCTATCAGGCGCTGCATCGCCGGGAGTATCCCATCAGCCAGCCGCGCCTGGCCGATTTCCAGGCAGATTTTGGCCTGGCCTGGCATCGCTTTCTCGATATGGTGCAGGATACGATTGGCAGCGATGGCCTGGTGTTGATGTTCGATGAATTTCAGATGATCGAAGAGCGCCGCGCTGCTGGAGAGGTAGATAAGGATGTCTATTGGGTGCTGCGCGCGGGCATCCAGCAAGCGCGCCATATTGACTTTATTCTTTCCGGCACGATGCGCCTGGAAGAGATTGTGCGCCACCAGGATGCCGCGCTTTTTGGGATCAGCGCGACACATATTCTGCGCTCACTCGATGAACAAAACGCGCGGCGGCTGATCCGCGAGCCGGTAAGCGATCAGAAGATTGTCTATGATAACGATGCTGTTGATCTGATTGTCGCGCTGACCTCCAGTTATCCCTATTATGTGCAGTTGCTCTGTCATGGTCTGTTTAATTATCTCAATGATCGCCAGAAACGGCGGGTGATGCGCGCCGATGTGGAGCGCGTGGTACCCACCGTTCTTGAGGGGGACAGCGCGCAATTCACTTCTATTCTTTTTGCCAGCGATGTGAGTTCGCTGGAACGCTTTATCCTGGCTGGCGCGGCTGAGCTTATTCCGACGCTCGGCGCTTCATGCCACCGCGATGAACTCTTCGCGCTGCTCAGCGAGAAGAAACTGGTTGCAACACACACGGAATTTGAGCAGGCGCTTCGCCAATTGACGCTGCGCGATTTGCTGAAGGACGGCGGAGGAGGCGAGCATATCGCGTTTCAGATCGATCTCTTCCGCCAGTGGATGCGCACTCAGCAGCCGCTTGATCGCCTGGTACGCGGAGAACGCGAGCGCCAGCAGCAACGGAGGCTCTAAGATGGCCGCTCATAATCACTTCATCCCGCAGAAGCCTGCCTGCGATCTTGAAGCGTTCTGGGGGCGCCAGCGCGAACTGCGCCTGCTCTCATCCTATTTGCTTGACAGCGAGCAGCCCCAAAGCTGCGCGATCATTGGACCGGCTTCGATTGGTAAAACGTCCTTGCTGTGTCATCTACATAAGCGCCACGAGGCAGCGCTCACCCAGCATATCAGCTTGCCTGCCGCGCACATGGAGCGCCTTCAGCGCACGGTTGAGATTTCACTGCCGATGAGCGATTTGGCGAGCGCTCGCGCGGACCGCTTTTACCAGCGTTTGCTGGGGGAGATGCGTCGGCGCCTGGCTGCTCTGGCCGCGCAAGGGCAACCAGCGCTTGCGCTGCCATCGCGCACAGAGGTTGCTGATCCCACCGCGCCGCTGGAACGTTTTCGAGAGCTACTGGATAATGCGTGCGCGGCAGGGTATCGCTTCCATTTCATGCTGGATGATTTTGCCGCTGTGACGCAAAATCCGGGCGCCTTTGATGAAACGTTCTTCACTCAGCTTCGCTCATGCGCTCAACATTATACCGTCGCCTGGGTGATTGCCAGCAACCATCCTCTGCTGGACCTGTGGAGCGATGGTGATGTCGCCAACAGTCCTTTCTTTGGTTCGCTGCGCCCGATGAGTCTGGGGCTGTTGAGTGACGATGACGCGGATGCGCTTCTGGAGGAGACGGCCAGGCGCGGCGGACGGGTGTTCACACCAGAAGAGCGCGTGGCACTGCGGCAGTTGGCCGGCCCCCATCCAGCGTTCTTGCAACTGGCGGGCTGGCACTTTTACGAGGCGCGTTTTGCGCGCCGCCTGGCGCCGCGTGCCGCGCTGGCAGACGCTACTCACCGGTATATGGCCGCTGCTCAGGCGCGATACGCGGCCCTATGGGAGCCGCTTGCCTTTGCAGAGCGCCAGGCGCTGCTGGCACTGCTGTCTGCCGAGGCGCGCCAGCCTTCCGCTCAGGCGGAGCCGAATGAAGATCAGGCTGTACACTTGAAGGCGCTCGCGCAGCAGCACGCGCTGCTGCGCGTTGATGAAGCGAATGGCTATCGCCTCTTTGGCGAGGGCTTTGTGAACTTCTTGCGCGATCTTCCGCCGGATGCTGAGCGCAGCGATGAAGAGGAGTACGACGCGCTCAGCAGGCTGGTGATGCAGCGCGAGATTACGCGCGATGAGCGCGAGCATATCAAAACAGCGCTGAGGCTGTTCCGCGAGGGCAAATACGAGGCGGGGCTGCGCGATCTTTTTCCTTCGCTGGAACAAATAGCGGGCGCGCTGATCCAACAGCGCACCCGCCGTACTCCCGAACAACAATTTGGTCCGCGCCTGGAGCAACTGCGCCATCTTGGCGTCATTTCCCAGGAGAGCTTTGACCTTGGCTTCCGGCTTGTCCCTGAACGCATCAATGCCACACACGGCTATCCGATTGCTGATGCGCGGCATGTGGCGCGTTCGACGGTCATCCTGGGTCGTCGGCTCCTTGAGGAAAGCCTGGCGACTAAAGATCGCGGCTAGAGGCGCCTGCGGGCGCCACCAAACCGGCGTAGGCAGGCTCCCCCAACCCCGGCGGACGGAACACGCAACATGTTGACCGCTGTTCTAGCGCTTCTTTACAGCAGGCTTCGATGCTGTGGTCTGCTGCCGTTCTGGCCTGGCTGGTGCCTGGCGTTCGGCGCGTTCAGCTTCATCTGGGCGGGCAATGAAGCGATACATCCAGGCAGCTACGATGCCGCCCACAATCGGCCCAACCACATAGACCCAAAACTGGTTCCAATGCCCATCCTTGCCAAACAGCGTCAGGACAATATCCGGCCCAAAGGCGCGCGCTGGATTCACTGCCGCGCCCGTTGTTGGCCCCAGGACCATGATTGCTGCCGCCAGGGCAAAACCAATCGCCAGCCCGGCCCAACCAGCGGGTGAACGTTTATCGACAGCGGTGCCCACAATTGCCAGCACCAGGATAAAAGCCCCAAATGCCTCGATAGCTGCCGCTTGAATCGGGTGCGTCATGACGGTATTAAACACCGTCGCTCCGAGTCCTGCTTTGAGCGCCGGATCGCGCCCGAAGACCACCAGAATGCCCAGCGCTCCCAGCGTGGCCCCGATCAATTGGGAGATAATATAATAAATCAGGTCTCCCCAGGCCAGTTTCCCAATGCTTGCCAGCGCGATGCTTACAGCGGGATTCACATGCGCGCCCGAAATCTTGCCAATACTATAAATAGCGATGAGAAGGGCGAGGCCGTGCGCCAGAGCAACAATAAGCAGATTTGCCAGCGATGGGGCATTTGCGATGATCGTTAGAAGACTGGCATTGGATGCGGAAACCCTGGTACTGTTGAGCTGCTGAAGAAGCATGCCAATGTATGTTCCCGTGCCCGCGCCGATAAAGACAAGCAAGAATGTTCCCAGCATCTCTGCCAGCGAGCGCTGGATAATGGAAGGTTCGCGTTGTGCCGCCATACAAAGGACCTCTTTCCTACGGTATCTACATCTACATGTACAGGCCGCCAAAATGGTAACGACTTTCAGGTACGCCTATCGAGGGGGCGCACGCTGGTGCTACTATAGCAGGGAAGTAACCTGAAACGCAAGAGGAGAAACCAACCTGAGCGACAGCGGCATCGTAGAAAATGGTACAACTCTTGCGTTGTAGCACTCATAGAGCCTTGCCCTACCGCCAGAACGAGCGCGTGCTATCTTCCAGTCAATTTGAATGGAGCAGCCGGTGATTCCACTGAAAGATTATCCCGGTAAACGACGGCGTTTCCCGTTTGTTACTTATCTCCTGATTTTGATAAATATCGCTGTTTTTCTGCTGGAATTGAATCAGGGAGCGACGACTCCGCAGTTTATCTGCGCGTACAGCCTGGTCCCGGAGGCGCTTACGCACAATACGCCGCAAACCGCGCTGTGCGCCAGCCAGTTTGGGCAAGCGTTCCCGTATCAAGTCCCCAATCCCGTCTGGCTGACCATTTTCACTTCGATGTTCATGCACGCGGGCTGGCTGCATATCGGCGGGAATATGCTTTTTCTTTATATCTTTGGCGATAACGTTGAAGATCGGCTCGGCCATCTGGGGTATCTGATCTTTTATCTCTTTTGCGGAACCGCTGCCGCGCTGGCCCAGGTCGCCGTGGACCCCAGTTCAACAATTCCCAGTCTTGGCGCCAGCGGAGCCATCGCTGGAGTTCTGGCGGCCTATGTTGTGTTCTTTCCAGGCGCTCGTGTTACCACACTCATTTTCCTGGGTATCTTCATCACTATCACCGCTGTCCCGGCACTTATTTTGATTGGCGTATGGTTCGTTTTGCAGTTCTTCGATGGAGTGGCGGCGCTCTCAAGCCAAAGCGATCAGGCAATGGGTGGCGTGGCGTATTTTGCCCACATTGGTGGCTTTGTTGCTGGTCTCGTCATAGCTCTGATGCTGCGCCCTTTGCTGCGCCAGCCAGCCCCCCGCACGCGCACCTACCCGCGCTGGCCGACCTCTCCAGGCAATCGCTGGTAATCAGCGGTCAATTATTATCTTTATAGGGAGCGCTATGCTCTACCTCGTTGCGACGCCTATCGGCAACCTTGAAGATATTACACTCCGCGCGCTGAACACGCTGCGCGCGGTGGACCTGATCGCCAGCGAGGATACGAGAAAAACAGGGCTGCTGCTCAAGCACTTTGACATCAAAAAGCCGCAGATGTCATTTCACGAATATAATGAGCAGCAGGCGGGCGAGCGTATCATTGGCCTGCTCAAACAGGGGAAGTCGGTTGCCCTGGTCACAAATGCTGGGACGCCGGGCATCTCTGATCCTGGCTTTACGCTGGTCCGGCGGGCGATTGAGGCGGAGATTGCTGTTACCATGATCCCCGGACCCACTGCACTGATTATGGCGGTTGTCCTCTCTGGCCTGCCAGTGCATAGCTTTACTTTTCGTGGCTTTCCGCCGCGCAAGCCTGGCCCACGACGGCGCTTTCTGGAGATTGACAAAGAGACGCCGCACACGCTTATCTTTTATGAAAGCCCGTATCGGCTTGCCGCCTTTCTTGAAGATGCGCTGGCCGTGTTTGGCGACCGGCAGGCAGCGCTGGCGAACGATCTGACCAAGCTGTTTGAGCGCGTGGAGCGCGGGCCTCTCTCTTCGCTGCTTGCATCGGTTACGCAATCTCAGCCGAAGGGCGAGTATATTGTGGTTATCGCGGGAGCGTATGTTGGATGAAAGGAGACCCCATTGTGAGCAACGACTGGGCAGCGCTGCAAGAGAAACTTGCTGCCGCTTTTGCGGGCTTTCTGGAAGTCTGCGGCCAACTTGATTCCAGGCTATACGAAAACACCACCATTGACGGCCAGTGGTCGGCGAAAGATGTGGTCGCCCATCTGACCGGGTGGGACCACGAGGCGACCGAACGCTTCTGGCGCTTTCTGGCTGGCCCGACGGAGGACATAACCTACAATGCCGATGAGTTCAACAGCCGCTCTGTGGCCGCCCGCCAGCATTTCTCATACAGCCAGGCGCTCAAAGAATTGAAAACGGTGCATAGAGGGCTGGAAGAAGCTATTGCTGCCGTGCAGCCTGAAGACCTGGAGAGCGAGGGCCGCTTTGTCGAATGGCTGGAAGCGCTCAGTAAGCATTATGCAGAACATACCAAGCAATTGAGACGCTTGGTTGGATGAATATATTTGCACCAGTGATTTGAGGATTCTCTACGCGGGAGGCTTTATGAGTGATTTGCTGATGCGGCTGACACGCAGTATGCTCTTTGTGCCTGGCTCGCGTCTGGATATGATACAGAAAGCGGCCCGGAGCGCGGCGGATGCAATCTGTCTGGACCTGGAAGATGCTGTGGCGCCTGAGCAGAAAGAAGCCAGCCGCGCACAGGTGATTCAGGCGCTGCGGCAGGTAGATTTCGGCGGGCGAATACGGATGCTGCGCATCAACGCGCTGGATACGCCGTTCGCGTATCGTGATGTGATTGAGGTGGTTGAGGCTGCGGGGGAACGCCTGGACCTGATTATGCTGCCCAAAACCCGCGATGCCAGCGATGTGCGCTTTCTTGATGTGCTGCTAGACCAGATTGAGATGAGGATGCGCTTTTCACGCCATATCGGCATTGAGGCGCAAATTGAAACGGCGAGCGGCTTTCTCTGGCTGCGCGAGATTGCGCACAGTTCGCCGCGCCTGGAGGCGCTGATCTTTGGGCCAGGGGATTACGCGGCTTCCATGCACATGCCGCTGGCAAACATCGGCGAGCCAGACCAGCACGACGCGCTTTATCCGGGGCACCGCTGGCACGCGGTGATGCACGGGATCGTAGCGGCAGCACGCGCCAACAATTTGCGCTGTATGGATGGCCCCTACGCTGATTTCAAGGACGAGGCCGGTTTCGAGCGGGCATGCAAAGTGGCGCTGGCGATGGGCTTTGATGGCAAGCAGTGCATTCACCCTGCCCAATTGCCGACAGCAAATCGCATCTTTGCGCCAGCACCAGAAGAGGTGGATTGGGCGCGCACTGTTGTGCAGGCATATGAAGCGGCCAGCGCGGAAGGACGCGGCGCGCTTAGTGTGAATGGCAAGATGGTTGACGCGGCCAACGTGCGTATGGCACAGACGATCTTGCGGCGGCAGCAGGCGATTGAGGCGAAAGAGCAGCGTTAGCGCGCAACGCTCTTGGCATCTCTGGGACGCCATGCGCGCATCCGCGAGGACTCCGGCTCCCAGACTCGCACAACGCCATCATCGCCGCCAGAGGCCAGCCGCTGCCCATCCGGCGACCAGGCGACGGCGCGGACATCCTGGTGATGCCCACGATAGGTGATGATAGCCTTTACCTGGAGGCTGAGAGGCGTGCTTGTTACAACCTCTACCCTCGCATAGACGAGCGCGTTGCCATGCGTGTAGGCCAGGTGCCGTCCGTCGGGCGACCAGTCCAGAGACCAGATGATAGCTCCTCGACCGTAGCCAAATCCAAGAACCCTTTGCCATTTGGGGCCTATCCACAGGGCAAGCGAATCATCCCCTCCAGTGGCGATATACTGCCCATCGGGGGACCACCTGAGCGAAAAAACCGTCGGAAAGCTGCCTATGAACCGCCCGGTAACAGGCTCTTTCTCTCCATTCGCAGCATGCCAGACCTGAATAGGATTTCCTTCGACACGGGAGGCAATTCGCGTACTATCAGGCGACCAGGCCAGCGCGTAGACAGTATCCTTGTGGCCGTAAGTGAGCAGCGTTTCGCCAGTTGTGGCATCCCAGACCTGTGCAGTGGTATCTCCACTTCCTGAAGCCAGGCGCGAGCCATCGGGAGACCAGGCCACCACCCAGACAAGACCAGCATGCCCGCGATAGGTCAGCAAGCGTTCTCCGGTGAGGGCATCCCAAACCTGCACCGATGTATCCCAGGAGGCAGAGGCGATGCGCCTGCCATCGGGCGACCAGGCAATAGAGGCTACCCCGTCAGTATGGCCGCGATAAGTTAAGAGGGTTGCTCCAGTGGCAGCGTCCATAATCTCTACCGTTCTGGCCGAGCCGCCAACGGCCAGGCGCTGTCCATCCGGCGACCAGGCCAGGGCGTAAATGCGACCTGGGTAGGGTCGGCTCATTGGCACCACATCGCGCTCATATTCCGGCTGCCAGATTCTAACCGTTTTATCCAATCCGCCAGAGGCGATATATTTTCCATCAGGCGACCACTCCAGCGCCGCTACGCGCTGCGTATGGCCGCCATAGGTAAAGATTCTTTCGCTATACTTCGTCTGCCGCAAGGTAATGGTTTTTTCGCCATCGGCAGCGGCAATATATTCACCAGTGGGTGAACACGCGACTACCGAAGCAGTGCGGGCATGGCTATGAGCAAAGAGGGTCTTATCTTTGAAAAAGCACACAAAAATATAGTTATACGTTGTGAAGAGCCGCTGACCGGCGACAGGCCGTATTGCTGCCATCGGCCAGGTTTCCCAATACCAATCTATCAGTTCGCCTGTATTCACGTCCCAGACACACACTTCTGGGTGATAGCCTCCCGACGCCAGATATTTCCCATCAGGCGACCAGGCCAGCGCATCCACATCCTCCAGGCCCGTCAGCTTGCCATGTCTGCGCAAAAATACCCGGTCTCCACTGGTCACATTCCAGATGTGGATATACCCATCCTCTGAGCCAGAAGCAATCTGCGTCCCATCAGGCGACCAGGCCAGCACCTCTACCGCCTGACGATGCCCGGCGTAGGTGGAGAGAGGGCTGCTGGTAGCTGTATCCCAGACAGTGATAGCGTTATCCCTGGAAGCCGAGGCCAAGCGCGAGCCATTGGGAGACCAGGCCAGCGCGGATACACCAGCGGAGTGATGGCGAAGGATGCAGAGGGTGCGACCTGTGATGGCATCCCAAACCCAGACTTCCCGGCTGTTCCCTGCCGAAGCCAAGCGCTGTGCATCTGGCGACCAGGCAACAGTAGCCACCGCGAAGGGGTGTCGTTTGACCAGCGTGGTAGCTTCTCTTATGCTTCCAGCGTCCATAGCGGTCCTATCCTGATTTTAGCACATAACCCGTTACATGATAGGTTCGCCCGGCGCGCACCGCCGAGGGCAGGTCGGAAACCCACTCCCAGCCACGCGCTGGTTCCACCAGGGTAAACGTCTCTTCAACCAGGGCGCTAAACCGCGCAGGCAGCAGGGGCAGCGGGACATCCAGCCCTGGCGATTGCTGCCCGTGCTGCGGCGTGAGCCTGCCTTCGTCTTCGGCAATTAACACGGCCACGCCTGATGGACGCAGCAAACGCGCCAAAAGCAGCAAGTGTCCACGCGCCACCCGCTCTTTGAAACGCTCAATGGCCGGTCCCAGAGCGGGATGCTCGTGCTGGCGCGCGGCCAACGCTGGATCAATGGTATTCAGCAGGTCTGTGACATCGAGCAGCGGATAGCTCCAGAGCTGTGTTATTACCAGCGAACTGATGACCACGCCACAGCGGCCAGGCCGCAGCTCGGCGAGTTCCGGCGGCTGCGGGACATCGCAGCGGTCCAGGCAGGTTGCAGCCGCCGTCAGCACCGCATCGGCGCCTTGCGCTTTCAACGCCTGCCAGCGCTGACTTTTCAGCGCCCGCTCCAGATGTTCGCTGACACCGCCGGTCACATCAGCAATTGTCAGGCGTACACGCCCCTGAAGATCGGTTCGCGCCTGGCGTCTGGCGGCTTGCAGGGCAAACTCATCGAGATCAACCAGCAGCACTTCTTCTGCGCGCCGGGCAATCTCCTCCAGCGGGAGTTCTGTGCAGGCGCCCGCCCCCAGCAGGGCAATGCGCGGGATGAGATGTGGCCCTTGAGTCGCCAGCGCTGCCAGTATCAATGCCCGGATGGCTTCCAGATGGGCCGGGCTATTCCGCTGATACCAGGCTCGTTTCGCTGGCCCCTGTGTTGATTGATTTTCTTTGGCAAGGCGTTGAATGCGCATGTCTGGCCTTTCCGCTTTTCCTGAATACCAGATGATGAAGATACGCTTATCATCGCACAGGAGCCATCTATCCCGTCAGGACGATTCTCGCAGGCAGCTTCAGCGAGCCAGACGCGCCAGCGCGTGTTGAAGCTCCTGCTCCAGCGGCGCGGCGCCCGGTTGGCGTCTCAGGACTTCGGCCACCTGCCCAATAGCCTCAGCGCGCTCGATCAGCGCCCGATTGCGCGCCGGGCGGCTGAGCCGACTGAGCGGTGTCGCGGCAATGAGCAGCCCGGCGGCTAACTCATCGCGCAACCTTGCGCGCAGATGGCGCAGGCGACTCTGGGGCGAGGCCAACAGCAGAAAAGGAGCGCGCCAGCGGGCGGTCCATGCGCGCTTCTGGCGCGGAAAGCGCCGCCGGGCGATGAGCGGCTGCAATCGGGCGATGAGCCAGCACTGCTGTCGATCAGAGAGGCACGAGACCAGCAGAGAGAGGTCGAGCAGTTCACCCGACAGCACAGGCGGCGGAGGTGGCACGGAGGCAGCAGCGGAGGCAGCGGCGGCACGCTTTTTGAGCCATTCGCTGGCCGGGTTGGGACGCTGGGGCGCGTAGGGGTTGGCGGGAGATTGCACCATGAGAGACCAGCCTTTCTTGCAGACGAACTGCGTAGAAATGGAACAGCTATGACTGTCAACCGGGTTCAGCCCTTGCGGGCAGGGTTTCCAGCCATAGCTGCTGAGGGGGTCTCAATGATACAATGCCTCCCCAGCCCCATGACTGGACGAACCTGGCGTGGGGTCATGGCGCTGTCGGCTTCTGTTGCCGACCTCGCCAGCCGTTCTTCAGTTACCTCGTCGAACTTCACAGACTCCAAATTGGAGAAATTGGGGCGCTCGTCACAAGCGCTTGAAAGGATTGTACCAGGCTGGCATGTCTTTGTCAAGCCTTTGGGCACATGTTTTGTAGACTGGCGAATAAATTCGCGTCTAAGGGCTGCGGCCATAAAGTCCGCCTGCGCGGACTGGGGCAGACACGGAGCCACAAGCGCCGGATGAGGTAGTCTCCTTGGATACATTGTGTTGAGAGTAGGACTTTTGGCTGAACTACCTGCTGCGATTGACCTGATCGGTGATGTGGTCTGGGATACACATCTGGCTGTACCGTATCTGCCGCAGCCAGCGAGAGAAGCGCGAGCAACCAGCAAGAGCCGACGGTTAGGCGGGACCGCCAGCCATGTGGCGCGCTGGCTGCATCTGCTGGCGCGGGCTGGATTGTACCCGTCCGTGCCGCCCGCGATCCGGCTGTGGGCAATTCTCGATGCTGAAGCAAGCAGGGAACTGGCGTTTTGCGATACGGCGGGCTGTCTCTTCGTGCCGCAGGTTGGCGAGGTTTTTGTACTGACGGAGCCGGACGGCGAAAAGGCGATGATTAGCTATGTGCCGCCCGATCTTCCGCCGCGTCCGATGCCGGGCAGATCGGCGCTCTTCTATCTTTCGGCCTATGCGCTGCTGGCGCTGGATGCTGAGCGCCAGATTGTGGAACCCTGCGCGCAATTGGTGGCGCAGGGCGCTCAGATGGTCTTTGATCTGGCGCCGCTGATTCAAGACATGGATGCTCACCTGCTGCGACGGCTTCTCAGTCTGGCGCGAATCGCGCTGGGGAATGAAGAGGAGTGGAAACGGCTCTTTGGTGTTGAGGATGCGAAAGAGGTCGTTCAAGCCGCGCTGGCCCTTGGCGCGGGGAGCGTGCATCTCAAACGCGGCGAGAAGGGTTCTTTGCTCGCCCGCGCCGATGGCTCCGCTCTGGAAGTGGAGGCTATGCTCTCTCAGCCGGTCAGCACGGCGGGCGCCGGAGATGCCTATACCGCCGCCACGCTGGCCGCGCTGGCTGCCGGGCGGGATGACCATTGGGGCGCCAAACTCGCCGCCTACTGCGGGGCGCTGCATACGGAGCAGCGCCCGGACAGCGAGAATATTGCGGCGCTCCAAAAGGTGCTTTAAGCAGCAAGCAGCATCATTCGTTCGCAACGCGCACGCGATACATATCGTAGACCATTGGCGCCAGGACCAGCAGAACGATGTAGCCAATGAGCCAGCCCCACCGCCGTCTCGCCACAAGCATCACCAGGCCAACCAACCACCAAGCAACGGCGGGAACCAGGAGGATCGCCCCAACTACATGCAGCGAAAAGGATACGCCGGGAGTGAGTACGATGAGATACCCTCCATACAAGAAGAGCAGCACCGCTACAACTGAATAGGCCAGCGCCAGATACCGCATACATCGCTCCTTTCATTACTTGAAGCCACTAGGATGCTCGCTATGTTACATTAGGGCCACAAGTAGCGCTATCACTGCCCACCTGATCATGGCAGAAAACGTTACCTTCGTAAGCTATGTTGGTTTGTAGGCGAGTAGTTTCACATGATGTACCAAAGAACGTATTCGTACACATATTCTGGCTATACCAAGTATCCTGCTCTCCGTGTGCCGGATCCCAATAACTGTTGTTGCTTGAAGCATCACACCAGTACCCATTATATCCTTCACACCAAGGATCCGTATAGATATGGGTGATTGTGGCATAGCAGGGATTGATGAGTTCTTCGGTATCTAGCTCTATGTGCCAGTAGTGGATGCTAAACCAATCACTGTAGTCGTCGGTATAGTTATAGGTGTCAATATAGCTGGGGCAGGCATACAAAGGGCGGGCCAGGTTATTGGTTCGCGCTCCTGGTGCTTGTGACGCGAATTTTGCCATTACCGTGAATTGGGCGATGCAGCCACTGGAGTTCTGAGGACACGCATGTTTGATTTGTTGGACTAGATGCGGCTTGCCATCTATAGGGATAGGAAGGGAGCCGTCAGGGGTCTTGACCAACATAAAGAACTGGTCGGATGTGTGGGAGGTAGCGGCATTTGCACGCGAAGGCCAGGCAATAAAGCCCGTAAAAGCAGCCAGCATGATGGAGAGCAGCGTGCTAAAAATGATACCGCGCAGCCAATGGGTGGTTTGCATAATATGCTCCTTCTTACTTAAATGCTGAATGATCCTCGCTCACGCCCAAGGGTTTCAGGATCATTTGCTGGATCAATCTTAGCAGGTGAAACTCAAAATAGGCTCAATACATCCTCAAGTTTTGCTCAATTTTCAGCGTTTCGCCGATCCAAGAGGCCCTGCCTTGTTTCTAAGTCCTACGGGGAGCATCTTCTGGAAAGATTCCATAGCCGAGCTTGCGACGATTAAGAATCAGCCGGGGCCGCCCTTTATCGTCACTCAGTTTTCTACGCAGTTGGTAAATAATCTGCTCAATGCAGTGGGTACTCGTCATGAGCCTGCCTGGTGAGGTCAGACAATGGATAAGCAGCGTAGTGTGTACAAAACGATGAGGCGTCTCCAACATCCTGCCAAGCACAATAGCTTCCTGGGCTGTAAGAGGGAGATATTCACTATTGTGAAGAATGGCATACCTGCCTGGATCGAACCAAAGATTGGGGCCAAGTAGTATAGGGGAAGGCAAGGTAGCAGTGATAGGGGGGGGGTATTATGGCTTGCTTGTTCACGTCATCCATAAGCGTAGAACTCCATCTACCGAATTTAGGTTGTTATCCTCCAAGGGATGAGAAGTAGTGGAACCAAGGTTTTTGTGTGCAGCAGCGCTCCTTTCTCCGCGTGTGCGTCTCTCCAACCTTTGAGCATGATACTCTGCTATAATTGTAAGCAAGATAAACCAGCTTGTCAACTGATGATGGCACTATAGCTAGGGGAAAAACAAGGATGCTTGCGGTGGACTGTTTGCCCTCATCCTAAGCAGCGCTCTAATAATGAAGACATTCTTGCGCCCCAGAAGATACGAGTTAAGTAACTGACCCTTTGGAAAGGACAATCCTTATGAACTACACACCCCAAAATCCACTGATGAAAGAAGCTAGCAGCGCTGCTCCAACTTTGCCTGAAGCGTTTTTGCAGCCGCTGGTGGCAGAGATCGATAGCGATGAAGTGACCGCGATTGTCCTGGGCGGCAGCTACGCGCGAGGCGAAGCCACGCCCTACAGCGATGTAGATTTTCTCCGGCTGGTACGCGAGGAATCCCAACGGCAGCCCAAGCGCTACTTCTACCGCAGTGGGTATCTCATCAGCGTTCCTACCCGCACGATTGCCTTTTATCAGCAATCCATTGCCAGACCAGAAACGGCTATCTGGGTGGTTCCCAGTATGCGCGAGTGCAGGATTTTACTGGATAAAGAAGGCGCTTTTGCGGCATTTCAGCAGAGCCTCGCTGCTTTTGCCTGGGAAGCATTGCAGGAACAAGCCAATGCCTATGCCAGTGGAAGGCTATTGCTCTTTACAGAATATGTTCACAAGGTCTTGAGCATCCTGCCCGGCAGGAATGAGTTGGCGCTCGCGTATGCCATCCAGGAGTTACTCTATGTTTTGACAGAAGCGCTGGCCGTTCAACGCGGCGTGCTGATACAGCGAGGGAACGACTACTACGCGCAGGTGCAGGAGGTTGCCGGGTTGGACTCAGCATGGACGCGCTATCATCGAATGGCTCTTGGCCTCGATCCTCTGCCAGAGCATCTCTCGCCAATTGAGGCGAGAGGGATTGCCGCATTGGGTTTGTATCAAGAAACCGTTCGGCTTTTGCGCGAGGCGCTTCACCCCCAGGAGCGCGAGGTGATCGAGCAGGCAGTGCAAATTATTGAGCAGGCGCACCTGCCGACGCTGTGACAAAGCTGCTGAAAGTTCTGGTCTTATTTTGCCGCTTGAGCAGGCGGCTTACTTCCTATTCGCCTGCTCAGGCGCATTGATTTTGTCGCTCACCCGTCCACTCTCCACCAGATAGCGCCCATAGGCCAGGCGCCGTGCCAGGCGCTCGCGCTCTGCAAGATCGCCTTCGGCATGCTGATAAGATTTCAAAACGATCAGCGCTGTCGCCTGCTCTGGGCGAAATCCCAGACGGATGAGCCGCTCATACTCCTCTTGCCATTCCGCACCCGCTGGCCCCTGCGCGTCTACCACTACAGGCCCAGTCGGGAAATGAATGGCTCGCACCGACCAGCCATTGCCGCTGCGCGTCACGCTTTCGCCAGGCTTGCCAAACGGCTGCGCCCAGGGATGAGCCTCGCGCCTGATGTGTTCTAATTCCTGTGGCGCAATCCACCGAAGCTCACGCTGAGGCTCTTTACCCAACAATTCGTTGCTCATCGTTGTCTTCTCCCGCCATGGTAGCCTGATTCTCTTCTTACGGCCCATATCCTCTTTACCAGGCTTCTAGCGGAAACTTTAGCATCTCCTTTATAAGAATCGCGTTAGCGGAATGCTAGAATTGTGTTAGATTGTATGGGCGATTCGCCGTGTATATCACCAATGGCATAGGTCATCGGCTGACTGAGTGACATTTCACGCTCCATTGATTTGCTGAAGAAGGCATATGAACTTACTGTTGGCGTTGCCCGGCAGCAATGCGGAGCATCGCCGCCAGGCTGCGTTCAACGTCGGTCTCGGTTGTGGCCCAGGAGGAAACGCTGATGCGCATTGCTGCCTGGCCTTGCCAGACCGTGCCGCCGCACCAGCAGGTGCCATCGGCTTGAAGCTGCGCCATGACCCGGCGGGTGAGGTCGTCATCTCCAAAGGAGACCAGCACCTGATTGATAACTACCTCATTGAGAATCCGATAGCCTGCTGCTCGCAGGCCCTCGGCAAAGCGCGCGGCATGTCGACAGGTCCGTTCGACCAGATCGGCAACACCAGCCCGGCCAAGCGCGCGAAGCGCCGCCCAGACCTCGATGCCACGCGCGCGCCGCGATGCTTCCGGCGTATATTGAGATGGCTCGCGGGTTTCGCCCTGGATAAGATAGGCAGCGTTGAGCGCCATCGCGGCGCGCAGATGGGCAGGGTTACGCACAAAGGCCAATCCGCTGTCATAAGGGACATTCAACCACTTATGCGCGTCGGTTGCCCAGGAATCGGCATCAGCGAAGCCAGCCGCCAGATGCGCCAGCACGGGCGCGGCAGCGGCCCACAGGCCAAAGGCGCCATCCACATGCACCCACGCGCCCGCTTCATGCGCCAGCGCGCAGAGTTCGCGCGCAGGGTCGAAGGCACCAGTATTTACATTCCCGGCCTGGATGCACACGATGCTGGGGCCGGAGAGACGCGGAAAGGCATCGACGCGCATTCTCCCCTGCCCATCGACAGGAACCGTCACGACCCGCTGGCGCCCAAGGCCCAGCAGTCCCAGCGCCTTGAGCAGCGAGGCGTGCGCCTCTTGCCCGACAATGACGGTGATCGGCGGCGCGCCAAACAAGCCCTGCGCCTCGACATCCCAACCAACCTGCTCAAGCAGCGCGTGACGCGCCGCAGCCAGGGCAGTGAAGTTCGCCATCGTCGCGCCAGTCACAAAAGCGCCGCCGCAGCCAGCGGGCAGCCCCAGAAGCTCTAGAAGCCAGCGCAGGCTGATCTCCTCCAGAGCAGCAGCCAGCGGAGACATCACCACAAAAGCAGCGTTCTGGTCCCAGGCTCCGGCCAGCCAGTTGGCCGCCAGCGTGACCGGAAGCGAGCTACCATTCACGAAGCCAAAATAGCGGCCTCCGGCGGTTGCCACCGTTGCAGGAGAACCCATCTCATCAAGCAATGTAAGAACAGCCGCAGGATCGGCTGGCCCGTCTGGTAATGGCCCGGCAAGCGCGGCCAGCCGCTCAATCTCCTCTGGGGATGGGGCAACGCGCCGCTCGTCTAAGCCCTCCCGGTAGCGGATAGCCCGCTCAGCCGCCAGCGCCAACAGATCACGATACATGAACCACCTCAGCAATCATCTAACGTTATCTTTTTTGCCTATCCCTACAGGCCACATCGCTCAGTTATTCTTTGGAGCCTGCTCCAGAGTCTCCAGGGCCATCCGATGGGCAGCGCGTTGGGTGGAGATGCCTTCTGCTCTGGAAATTGCCAGCATACGCTTGATCGTATGATAAATCTGGGCTGTTTTCGCCCGCGCCTTCCCCTCGTCGTATCCATTAAGTTCGCTTGCTACGTTAATCAACCCACCGGAGTTGATGACGTAATCCACTGCGTAAGTGATGCTGCGGTCATGGAGTATCTGGCCGTGCCGCTCATCCTCAAGCTGATTATTAGCGCAGCCGGCAATCACTTTGCACGTCAGGCGCGGGATCGTCTGGTCATTGATTATTCCACCCATCGCGCAGGGAGCAAAGATCGCGCAGGGCACATCATAGATAGCTCCTGGTTCCACGACTTCTATCTTCAGCCGATTTCTGGCCTCTTCAGCGACCTGTGGCCGGACATCTGAGCCGATTACTACGGCCCCTTCGCTCATTAGTAGTTCTGCCAGGCTCATGCCCACTTTGCCCAGGCCCTGAATAGCCACACGCACCCCGGCGAGCGTATCGCGCTCAAGCACATCCTCGGCCAGTGCCTTGATCCCACACAGGACGCCAAAAGCGGTCATGGGTGATGGGTCGCCGCTGCCGCCTTCCTCTGCCGGAATGCCCATCACAAAACGAGTTGAGCGGCGGACCTGAGCCATATCCTGGGGAGTGGTGCCGACATCTTCGGCAGTGATATAGCGACCTGCCAGGCCGTCAATATAGCGGCCTAAAACACGAAAACGGGCCGCACGCACGGCAGCATCTTGCTCGTTTCCATCAGCCAGGACGACTGTTTTGCCACCGCCAAGCGGCAGGCCCGCGACAGCCGCTTTGAAGGTCATTCCTTCGGAGAGGCGCAGCACATCAAGCAGCGCCTCCTGTGGGCTTTCATAGTGCCAGAGACGAGTGCCACCCATGCCAGGACCGCGACTGGTGTTATGGAGCGCGATGAAAGCGCGCAAGCCTGTTTCGGGGTCAAAATAGCTTACAACCTGTTCATGTTTGTGTTCGACGCTGAACGCAACCGGGTCGATCATAGACGCCTCCCTTTGCAATTGCCAGCCACTTTGCTGGCTCAAAATCCTTTACTTCCTCTTGCCACGTTGACGCATCAAAGCTCCCACGCCCACGCTCAATGAATCCTGACTTTTGCCTAGCTCATGAGCAACGCGCTCCTGCTCATGGAGCGAGCGATTCTGGCTGAGCTTGTACTTGCCCTCCAGGCGCGTGATCTCTAGCTCAAAGCCAACAATGCCCTTGAGCTTTGCCCGAAACAGATCAGCAGGCAAATCGAGTGTCCAGGGCTGCTCAAAGCCAGACTCATAGGTTTGCACGCTGGTTTGTAATATCTTGCGTAAGCTGGCTTCATCTTCAATGATGCGGGGTTTGCCATACGCATGGACAGCGGTATAGTTCCAGGTGGGGACATTTGGCCCAGGCTCGTACCAGGATGGGGTGATATAGGCGTGCGGCCCCTGAAAGATTACCAATGCTTCTTGCTCCCCATCAAAGCTGTGCCATTGTGAATTTGCCCGCGCCAGATGGCCTAGCAATGTGCCATAGACGCCGCGCCCACTATCCAAGAGGAGTGGCAGGTGTGTGGCTATAGGAATACCACCCTGCTGCGTCACCAGGATAGCGAAGCTATAGTCGCGCATCAGGGCGTGCAGTGTCGGCAGGTCATCTTCACGGAATGCGGGCGGGATGTACATATTGTTCCCTCACTTGAAGAAAATCAGCGGCTGTACAGCCACATCAACAGAGCAACCTGATTAACGCTCGCTCGCTGCATTTGAAGATACCTGCCTCGCATCAGTTACCTGCCAGATATGATCTGGTATCTGATCGATAGGAGAATTGTCCCCAATCTCAAGCGGAATGGTCACGCCCTTGACGGCGAAGCTAAAAACATCAGCGCGGCCATAATGTCCAACGGCATCGAAGCCACGCCGCGCCAGTAGAGCCTGGGCAGGTACCGCATCGGCCAACAGGATCGTTTCTGTGCCATGCGCCGGGCCTGCGACGATATTCCCCAAGGGATCGACAATCACGCTGTCGCCGGGGCTGATTAACTCGCCCGGCGCGTAGATGCCCAATGCCGCCAGGTCGCGCGGAAGATCAGTCTCGCGCAACAAGACGCCAACGCTCACTACCCACATTCGCCCTTCGGTTGCAATGTGGCGCATTGAGGCCAGCCAGCGCTCGCCATCATCCTGGTTGGGCGCGAGATGAATCTGCACGCCCTGGGCATAGAGGGCCGCGCGGGCCAGTGGCATGTAATTCTCCCAACAGATGAGGCCACCTACTATGCCCTGCGGCGTCTCAATCGTCCGCAGGGTGGTCCCATCGCCAGCACCCCAGAAGACTCGTTCAGCAAAGGTGGGGACCATTTTGCGATGGCGTCCTAAGATCGTGCCATCTGGCCCAATGTAGAGCAGCGTGTTGTAGAGAGTGCCAGAGCGGGCGGGGCGTTCGGTGACGCCGATGGCTGCCATCATGTGGTGTTTGCGGCAGGCATCAGCGATGAGGTCAGTCTCTGGCCCAGGCACTGTAATCGCCTGTTCCATGAAGCGCTGCTGAAAGGTGGCAAATGGCTCAGCGCTGGGGCTGGAGGTTCTGGCAGGGACACGCCAGACCCAATCGGGATAGCCTGGGATATATGCCTCAGAGAATATTGCCAACCACGCCCCAGCTTGGGCGGCCTCTGCGATACGTTCGGCAGCGCGCCTAGCGGTTGCCAGGGCATCCCCATACACTGGCGGCGATTGAACAGCGGCAACAATTCCCATCACATGGCCCCTTCCAGCGAGCGATCTAAGATGCGCTCCAGATACATTGTTCCCTCTGTTGGGTTGTAGGTATATGGCGCGATTTCTTTGAAGCCCAATGAATGATACAGCGCTCGCGCCTCTTTCATCGTTGGCAGTGTATCCAGGCGCAAGTGATGATAGCCAATTTTGCGGGCCTCCTCGATGATCGCCAATGTCAGGTCTCTTCCCAGGCCCTTCCCACGCAGCGCCGGGCGCAGATAGAGCCGCTTCATTTCGCCAATTCCATCGCCTATCTTTCTCAGCGCAATACATCCCGCCGCCTGGTCTCCTTCTCTGGCTAGGAGGAGGGCACCATCCGGCGGCGCATATCTACCAGGGAGTTCAGCAAGCTCTCGCTCAAAATCCTGGAAGCACAGGTCTACATCCAACGCAGCAGCGTATTCGGTAAATAGCTCTCGGACCTGGGCAATCTCGCGCTCAGAACGAGCTTGAACAATCTGGACCACGTTTGGCGCCTCCCAAAGCACTTGAGAACGATTGCAGGTGGTCTTATATAAGACCACCGTTAGCTTGCTAACACGCCATATTGCTGAGCGCTAATATTACCAGCCGCGCGATGCCATGAGTTCGCTCTGCGGGAGCGTTTTCACGTCCAGCCCACGCATCGGCTCGCCCAGTCCACGCGAAACTTCTGCCAGAATATGCGGATCGCGGAAGTGGGTTGTCGCTTTGACAATGGCTTTGCCCCGGCGCAGCGGGTCTTCAGACTTGAAGATGCCGGAGCCAACAAAGACCCCATCGGCGCCCAGGCGCATCACCAGCGCCGCATCTGCCGGTGTTGCCACGCCACCAGCGCAGAACATTACGACCGGCAGCCGCCCCAATTCGCGTACCTCGCGTACCAGTTCATAGGGTGCGCCCAGGTTCTTCGCCTCGGTCATCAATTCTTCTTCTGGCAAGCCTTGAATCTTGCGGATGCCATCGGTAATGGCACGCAGATGGCGCACGGCTTCGACAATATTGCCAGTGCCTGCCTCGCCTTTGCTGCGAATCATTGCCGCGCCTTCACCAATCCGGCGCAGCGCTTCACCCAGGTCACGCGCCCCGCAAACAAACGGAATGGTGAAGGCGCGCTTATTGACGTGAAATGCCTCATCTGCTGGTGTCAATACTTCCGACTCATCAATGCAATCAATTCCGAGTGCCTGAAGAATCTCTGCCTCAACAAAGTGGCCGATGCGGCATTTTGCCATCACTGGAATGGTTACGGCATGCTTGATTGCCAATATCAGTTCAGGATCGCTCATGCGCGCCACGCCACCCTGCGCGCGAATATCAGCGGGCACGCGCTCCAATGCCATTACTGCCGACGCGCCTGCCTCTTCGGCAATCTTAGCCTGGTCGGGTGTCACCACATCCATAATGACTCCACCCTTGAGCATCTCAGGGAAGGCTCGCTTGATCTTCTCTGTCCCGACTTGTTTTCCGTTCTGCTGCGACATTTCCTTACTCCCTCCTCACAAAAATAAATCATCAACTGTATCGTTTACTAAACCAGAGGGCGCCGGGCGACAAGCTCTGGCTGAGGCCCTTGTCGGCGCGCCCGTCGTGAAAGCCGATCTAGAGCAAGACCCAATCGGCGCGCACCCTCCTCCAGCGATGCTGCATCTGTACCGGTAAAATTCAGGCGTATATGGCCTTCTCCCCCAGTACCCACGTAGAACGCATCCCCAGGTACAAAAGCCACACCAAGGCGCGCCGCTTCATCTTGCAAATCACGGGCACGTAGCCCACCCTCCAAAGCGCACCAGAGGTAGTACCCACCTTCAGGGGTACGCCAGCGCAGCAAGCCTCGACTTGCCAGTTCCAACGCGCCCACCAGCAGGTCGCGCTTCTCCCGGTAGCGCTCGCGAACACGTGTCAGATGGGTATCGAGCAGGCCCTCGCGCAGAAAACCGTCCAATACTGCCTGCGCGGGAGTATTGGCATGCAAGTCAATGTATTGGCGCAGCATGCCTAACCGTGCGATTACTGGACGGGGCGCGGCAATCCAGCCCATTCGAACACCTGGAAAGAGCATCTTCGAGCAAGTTCCCAGATACATCACCACGCCGCTTTGATCGAGAGCTGCCAGCGGTGGTGGCGGCTCAGTGTCGTAGAAGAGTTCCCCATAGGGATCATCCTCCAAAATCGGTACCTGATAGCGCTGCGCTAGGTCCAGCAACATCTTTCGGCGCGACAAGCTTATTGTCGTGCCGCTGGGATTCTGAAAGGTGGGCAGGCAATAGATCAGACGCGGATGATAACGTTCCAGTGCCATTCTTAGCGCTTCTGGCGCCATCCCCTCACGATCACTCTGCACGCTTACCACACGCAGGCCTGCTGCCGCAAACACTCTGAGCGCGCCAAGATAGGTGGGCGTCTCCACCAGGACAGTCTCTCCAGGTGCCAGGAGACCGCGCGCCACCAGCCAGAGGCCCTGTTGTGATCCAGAAAGCACCATCAGATGCTCCAGTTCAAGGCGCGCAACCGGCCCAATTGATAGCTGGCTTGCCCGGCTCAACTCCTGCCAGCGACGATTCAGCCAGGATGCCAGCGATGCACGCAAAACTTCCAATCCCTCGATAGGGCAATGTTGAAGCAGGCGACCACCATCGGCGCGAAGCTGCCTTGTTAGCAAATCACAGAACGCTTCTATGGGGTAGAGCGCGGGATCGGGTGTACCTGCTGCAAGCGAGATGACATCAGAGCGCGCACAGAGCGCAACCACGTCAGCCAGCAAGGTATCACCCTGATTGATTTCAGGCCTGCCGCTCAGCGGCGTTGGTAGCAAAGCACTTGCCGTACCCGTCTCGGCTGAGGCACCGATTCTCATTTCACCCAGATAAGCTGCCCAGGGAAACGCCGTGAGCGAGTCAACGTTGCTAGCTCCACGAGGCGAGGCCACACCTAGAAGTGGCCTGGCATCGCCAGAACCCTGAACGATGGTTCCGCGCCCAACATGAGCATGCACCAAACCAGCGGCAGCTAAATCACTATACGCGCGCACAACCGTCGTCCGGTTGATACGTAGCTCATCCGCTAACTGCCGCTCTGGCGGTAGCCGTGTGCCAGCACTCAGATCGCCTCGTCGGATGAGCAGCGCCAGACGCTCACGAATCTGTACATAAAGGGGTGCAGCATCTGGGCTACGATCAAGTTCGACGATTAGAGATTGGTTCATATGCTCTGTGTCCTATAAAGTTTGGAGCAGGTATCCTCCTTTTATTGTACCCATCCAACATCAAATGTCAACATCCAATCGGAGAGGCTATTGCCATCCAATTTGGTCGGGCAGGCAATACATAAACCCTGATTCCTTGCGTGGTTCCGCGAGCAAGCCAGAAAGAGGGGATAGGTGCTTACCCATCAGCAATCTGGTCTTACGTAAGACCAGTTAGGAAAGACATCTTCTTATCTGAGTTAGCCTAATTGACCCGATGTGCAGGTTTTGACCGTTAAAAAAGCAGGCGCACCGCGTCTTCTCTCCACAGAAAGACGAAACATCTGCTGAGGAGAAGCGCCATGAGCCTGGACGATCTGATGATCGCATGGTTTTGCTTGATTGACGATCTGTTGCCAACGGTGAGCGAAGGCAAGCGGCTGCGGCAACGCGGACCTGCGCCCAAGCTGGCAGATAGCGAGATACTCACGATGGAAGTCATCGGCACCTCCCTGGGGTTCAGCCAGGACACAGCCCTCTTTACCTCCTTGCGCTGCCATTGGATCGCGTTCTTTCCTGCCCTGGCCCACCTGCATCGCACCACCTTCGTCCGTCAGGCTGCCAATCTGTGGGCCGTCAAAGAACGCCTGTGGAGTGCCGTGCGCGACGATCTCTTGCCCCATGACCCAACGGTTGCCAGCGTGGACAGCTTTCCTCTGCCCGTCTGTCAGTTCGCCCGCGCCTACCGCTGCCGTCGGTTCCGAGGCGAGGCGCGCTACGGCAAAGATCATCCGGCCCGGCAGACCTTTTATGGCTTTCGCTTGCATGTCCGGCTGTGTTGGCCTGGGGTCATTACCCAGATGGTCCTGGCTCCGGCCAATGTCCATGAGGGCGAGGTGGTCCCTGATCTCACCGCAGGCACGAGTGGGCGGCTCTTGGGAGATCGTAACTACTGGGTGCCTCGCCTCAAAGAACATCTGCGTCGGCTGGGTATCATCCTGGTGACGCCCTTCCGTAGCGCCAAACATGCGCCTCCCCCCAGTTGGAGCGCCGTGCTGGGACGAGTGCGTTATTGGATTGATACCGTCTTTGGGCAACTGGTTGAACGGTGCCAGGCCAAGCGGGTGTGGGCGCGTGACCTGTGGCACCAGCGCAATCGGCTGCTGCGGATGGTGCTGATGCACACGCTGGCCGTGTTGTTCAATCTCCACGATCAGGCTCCTCCGCTGCAATTGGAGCGGCTGGTGGCGTATGGAGAAACACTTGCACATCGGGTTAGTTTAGTTTAAGAATGTATCCCTTCCGTATGTGCCTCTAACTCTGCAACAAGTATAACTGCTTAGATGCCAATTGTCAACCACTATTTCAAGTTAGGTCTTAGCGTTCAGAAAAGTGTCTGCTTACCATGTTCTAGCTTCTGTCTATACTAGCGCCATCCTGAGCTACATGACACAGTGATGCCCTCAGCTTCCTGCAGTGAATCCCCTCGCTCGGTTGAGGAGGCGCCTTCTCACGCCTCCTCCGGCGCTTGCAAGAGCGGCAGTTGCACGAGGGAGGGCTCGTCAGCCATCGCGTGGGTAGGCCCTTCCCGGTTCGGCTGTGTCGAGGCAGCAGCGTCCTCCCGGTTCACTCGCCCTCGCCTGCCCTCCACCTCGCGTAACGGGCGAAACTCCCCAGCAAGGTGGAGATTGGTAAAATGATACGAGCCAACCAGATTGATATGCTTCCAGGCGAGCGGTGAAAGATGACGCCAGACACTGTCGTCAATCGCGTCACCCTGTGTCCCCAGGGCCAGCCGAGCACGTTCAAAATAGCGGGTGTTCCAGACGGCGATGGCGTTGATCACCAGGCTCAGCGCCGAAGCTCGGTTGAGTTGCGCTTCGTAGCTGCGCACGGTAAAGCGCCCTTGCTGCCCAAACACGATGTCGCGGGCTAGTGAGTGCAGCGTCTCGCCCTTGTTCAACCCCACCAGAACCCGGCGCCGGAAGGGTGGTTCATCTACGTATTGCAAAATGTGCCAGGTCTTTGCCAGACGTCCCAGCTCCTGAATGGCTTGTTGGAGCGGGTTGAGGCGTTGCATGGCCTGCAACTTCGACACGACGAGCGAGGGACGCACCAGGCCATCTTTGAGCGAGGCTGCCAAGCGATTGAGATCATCCCAGTGGTTCACGATCAGGTCTTCACGAATGGTCTTTTTGAGGACCGGGGCGAGTACGCCATAATCTGCGCCTTTGTGCGCGCGATACAAAGTCTGATCGGGCAGGTCGCGCAGCCGGGGCGCAAAACGAAAACCAAGCAAGGAGAATAATCCAAACATCATTCCGTGAAGCCGCCCGTGTCCACGTAATGCTCCTTGATGGGTGGCGCATCTTGATAGAGCAATCCATCCAGCACATACGTCGATTCACGGACCAGACAATTGACCACATCGATCCAGGGCTGATTGCCCTGGTCGGTGGTCATATTGTAGAGGGTTACGCCCCGGCGCACCCCAAAGTGGCGCGGCAGGTGGCGGGCATTGAGGGAGGAGGCGGCCATCCCAAAGCGAATCCCATCCGAGGATGAGGTGGTCCCGTCGCCAAACTTGGCGGTGAGAGGCAGCGACCGATGGTAGGTAATCAGCCGGCTAATCGCCGCCCGGAGAGTTTCCTCGCGCAGATACCAATCATAGACACGCTCCAACTCATGCAGGGCAATGCCAGAGGATTGAGCCATCGTGGAGAGGCCAAGATTGGTGGCCTCAGCCACTAACACCGCACACAAGAGCGGGCGCAACTCGACAATTGCGGCTTCCGTCGGCTCCCGTCGGGTGGTCAGGTGTAAAAAGAGGCTGGTAAATTGGGTCCACTGATCCACTTCGAACAGCAGTTCCGGCAGCCCAGTGGGTGGAAAGCGGTTGAGCAGGTCCGCACGCACCTCAAGCACCTCTTGTGGTATCTCTACTTTTTCGAGCGCCGTCAACACGAGCTTCTCTTCCTCCACCCGCACATCCAGGTTCTTTCCCTGGGCGATGCGCCGGGCCACCCGTTTGCTATGCCGGTCCAACCCACTGAGCAGCTCCTCTACATACCTAATTTTGGCCCAAAGTAGCGGCAACCTGTTTCCGACAGAAAAGGGCTTGCCAAAATAAACGATGAGGGGACCGTGTTCTCGCATTCAAGATGCTCTTCCTCCGATACTCCACTTACCTTCAGAGCGCTTGTTCGTTACACTGTGAGAGACCCTTTAGAGAGTGTTTCTGTTGGTATATCTGGGGAGAAGGGGGGCAGGTATGGCGGATCGTGTAGGGCAGCAGCTTGGCAATTATCGGCTGTTACGTTTGCTCGGCGAAGGCGGCTTTGCTGAGGTCTATCTGGGGGAGCAGGTCTATCTTAAAACCAGGGCGGCCATCAAAGTGCTGCATACCCGGCTGGCACAGGCCGAACTGGAGAGCTTTCTCAGCGAGGCCCGCACCATCGCCGGGCTGAAACACCCCTATATTGTGCGCGTGCTGGACTTTGGCGTTGAGGGCACGACACCTTTTCTGGTGATGGACTACGCGCCAGGGGGCACGCTGCGCGAGCACATCCCAAAAGGGGGCCGACTTCCCCTGGCGAGTATTCTGCCTGTTGTGCGCCAGATCGCCGATGCCCTGCAATATGCCCATGACCAACGGCTGATCCATCGGGACATCAAGCCAGAAAATATGCTGCTGGATGAGCGTAACCAGGTAGTTCTGTCAGACTTTGGCATTGCTACCATCGTGCAAAGTTCCCATTACCAGCATACAGAAGGTGTAGCGGGGACAGCAGCCTACATGGCGCCGGAACAGCTACGGGGCAAGCCGCGCCCGGCCAGCGACCAATACTCGCTGGGCATTGTGATCTACGAATGGCTGACCGGGGCGCGCCCATTTCAGGGGTCGTTTGCTGAAATTGCCAGCCAGCACCTCTTTGAGCCGCCGCCGCCCTTGCGCGAAAAGCTGCCAACGATCTCGCCCGCCGTCGAGCAGGTGGTCCTGCGGGCGCTGGCGAAAGACCCCCGTGAGCGTTTTGCCAGCGTACAGGACTTTGCCGCAGCCTTTGAGCAGGCCAGCAAGATGGTGCCGCCGCTGCACCCTTCGGCCCCCATCACTACTGCGCCAGGGTCTGCGCTTTCTGGGCCGGTTCAGCAAACGAGCCAGCCACAGCCCTCCCGGCAGTTTGCGCCTCTACGAATGACGCCGCCCCGTCCAGCGGACACATCGACGCTTCGGCGCACACCACCCCCGCCTGCGCCACCGCTCCAGCCCACCGTGCCAGCCGCCGCTCCACCAGTGTTCTCTTCTATGCCTACAAAGACGCAGGCACAGTCGAGCGGCCCGATGATGCCTCCGCCGAACTTCAGCGGCGGCCTCTATGGGCCAGCGGCGCCCCCTGCCCCTCTACCTGCGCAGCCGAGAGCGAAGCAGCCTTGGGGCAAGTGGCTGCTGGTAGGTGTGCTGGTGTTGGTGTTGGTGAGTGGCGGCCTGCTGGGGCTGAGGCTGGCTGGCAAGGGGTCGCTCGGCTTGTTGGGCAGAAATTCTGGAGGCAGCACACCTGCCACTACACCAACCAGGCCAGCTCTGGGGACCATCAAAGAGTTTATCGTACCCACTGCCAAAAGCGGCCTTGGTGGCATCACCGCCGGGCCAGATGGGAATCTGTGGTTTACGGAGGAAGGTACTATCCAGAACGGAAAATTCATTGGTGGCAATCAGATTGGGCGCATCACGCCGAGCGGAATAATCACTGAGTTTGCTCTACCCACTGCCAACAGTGGCCCTACTGGCATCACCGCCGGGCCAGATGGGAATCTCTGGTTTACCGAGTTCAATGGCAATAAGATTGGTTGGATCAGCCCTGGGCCGTGAGGGGCAGGGGTTCTTGTTTTGATAGTTTTCCAGTTTCCCAGGTGAGACTACGTCCCTAAATTTGCTCCAAAGTAGCGGCAGTCTGCTGCCGACAGCAAAGGATTTGCCAAACGAACGATGAGGGACCATACCTATCAAGGAGTCGAAGGCCTGAGATAGGAGGTCCACCACCATGCACGAGTCTCGCATGAACCCAGCGCGGCATTTTTCGGCCTGTGCTAGTCTGGCCGCCATTGGCGTCCAGGTGCGTCAGTTGGATCTGTTTGGCCCGATCCGAGAAGGGGTGCGGATTGCTCAGAAGACCATCATGCACACACCCGTCGACAAGTTGTATGACGCCTTCATCAGTCTGCTGGCTGGCGCGCATGGGCTGGTCGAAATCAACACCCGCCTGCGTAGCGACAGCGCCTTGCAGGCGGCATTCGGGCGCATGCGCTGTGCTGAGCAATCGGTAGTGCAAGAAACGCTGGATGCCTGCACGAGCGCGAATGTCAGCCAAATGGAACACGCGCTCGATACTATCTATCGTCAGCACAGTCAGGGCTATCAGCACGACTACACCGCAGCCTGGCAACTGCTCGATGTCGATATGAGTGGCCTGCCCTGTGGGAAGAAAGCCGCTTTTGCCAGCAAGGGGTATTTTGCCAAGCAGCGCAATCGGCGTGGGCGCCAATTGGGGCGCGTCCTGGCGACGCGCTATGAGGAGGTCGTCGTGGATCGGCTCTTTGGCGGCACGACGCAATTGACCACCGCGTTGCAGCCGTTGGTGCAAGCGGCTGAGCGGACCTTGGCGTTGGATGAGCGCAAACGAGCGCGTACCCTGGTGCGCATCGATGCCGGTGGCGGGAGTCTGGACGATGTGAATTGGCTCCTGAGCCGGGGCTATCAGGTCCATTGCAAAGACTACTCCAGCCGCCGCGCTCAGCGCTTGGTACAAAGCGTCCAACACTGGGTGGATGATCCCAAGGTAGCGGGACGGCAGGTTGGGTGGGTGAGTGTGCTTGCTCCTGAATATGTTCGTCCGGTGCGGCGCATCGCGGTGCGCTGTCGCAAGTCGAATGGGCAGTGGGGCGTGGGGATACTGCTCTCGACGCTCGATGCGACTTCGGTGCTGACGTTGACTCAGGCCTCTGCTCGATCCCAGGCCGATCCAGCCGCCGTGCTGCTGGCCTACGTCTACTTGTACGATCAGCGCGGGGGTGGGGTCGAGACCTCGTTCAAGGGTGACCACCAAGGGTTGGGCAGCACCAAACGCAGCAAAAAGCGCTTTGAGGCGCAGCAGATGGTGATGCTGCTGGGCACCCTGGCCCACAACGTGGTGATCTGGGCACGCCGCTGGTTGACGCAAGCCGCTCGCCCGTCCAAACTGCGGCACTACGGCCTGCTGCGCTTGGTGCGCGACGTCTTTCATATCAGTGGCTTTCTAGTCTTCGATGCGCTCAGTCAGCCTCGTCAGATTGTTCTCAATCGGTCAGCGCCCCTGGCATCGGCTGTAGTCCCCGTCTTAGCTGAACTGCTGGCACCAGCGCATGTCGCCATTAGTTTGGGCGAAACTTAGGTACGTAAGCTGTCACCAGGGGCAGAGTAAGCTCAGCAGGTGAAAGGAATTCTTCTCCCTGCTCAACAATTCTGTGCGCTTCCTATAGCACGGATCGCATTGACATCCCTTCCCCACCTTCTTCACCCTTCTGTATATAGCACGCTTGTTTTTACGTGCTGGTGTCTGGTTTCTTGCCTCAGTGTCCTGGCCCCATACTTGCTCTGCCTCCTACTCCGCCTGCTGCATGGCGCTGCGCCGTTGCAGAGGTCAATCACTTCCAGATAAGGAGGAACCAAACACCCATGAAACGACAGTGGACCACCGAGGAACTGGTCGAGCTGTGGACCCTCCAGGCCGAGGATCTGGCCTGGCTCGCCAACAAAACCGGCGCCACCCGCCTGGGCTTTGCCGTCTTGCTCAAGTATTTCCAACACGAAGGACGCTTCCCGCAGTCCAGGCACGAAGTGCCCGGCGTCATCGTCACCTACCTGGCGACTCAATTGGGCTTGGCCCCAGACCTCTCTCTCCAGTACGACTGGCAGGGCCGCAGCATCAAGGAGCATCGGGCGCAAGTACGGACCGCGCTGGGCGTGCGCGAGTCCACCGTGGCCGATGCCGAGGCCATCACTGTCTGGCTTGTCGAACACACCCTGCCCCAGGAACACCAGGACGAACGGCTCCGCGAAGCGCTCTATCAACGCTACCGTGATCTCCATTTAGAACCGCCTACCCCAGAGCGGGTGACCCGGCTGATCCGTTCGGCCCGCCATACCTTTGAGCAGCAGTTCTATGCGACGACGGCGGCAAAGTTGCCCGCTGCCACCAAATCCGCGCTAGAGGGCTTGCTGGCGGAGGAAGCGGACGATACGTCTGAGTCGGGGGAGATTACGCTCTTGCAGCTTCGTCAAGACCCTGGACGGGTCGGGCTGACCACCATGCTCGCTGAAATGGCGAAGCTGCGCCGCATTCGAGCCTTGGGGCTCCCGCCTGACCTGTTCAACGGCATCGCCCGCAAGGTGGTCCAGGTCTATCGCCAGCGGGCCAGCCTCGAAGAGCCGAGTCGCTTGCGTGCCCATGCCGAACCGATGCGCCTGACCCTCTTAGCCGCCCTGTGTACCTTGCGTGGGCAGGAAATCACCGACGCTCTGGTCGAATTGCTCATTCAGCTCGTGCATCGCATTGCCACGCGCGCCGAGGATCGGGTCGAGTTGGAATACGTCAACGAACTCCGGCATCTGGTGGGCAAGGATCGACTGCTGTATCAGATTGCCGGGGCCGCTGTGGCCCATCCAGACGGGCGCGTCCGCGAGGTGATTTATCCCATTGCCAGCGAAGCCGTCCTGCGGGAGTACATCAAAGAATATGAATCCAAAGGCCCGGCCTATCGCCGCCGTGTGCATGCGGTGATGCGCTCCTCCTACAGTCGGCACTATCGGCGCATGGTGCCCGAACTGCTGGAACTGTTGGAGTTTCGGACCAACAATGACCTGCATCGCCCGATTGTGCATGCCGTGCAGCTCGTCAAAGCCTACCTGCATAGTCCGCGCCCCACCTATCCAGAGGAAGAATCCATTCCCCTCAAAGACATCGTCAAAGCCAAATGGCGTGACCTGGTGGTGGAGCGAGACGAAGATGGCACCGAGCGCGTCAATCGGCTCAATTATGAAGTCTGCGTACTGGAGGCGCTGCGCGAAAAAGTACGCACCAAAGAAATCTGGGTGCTTGGCGCAAGGCGCTTCAGCAACCCAGACGACGACCTGCCTACCGACTTTGAAACCAAGCGCGAGGCGTATTACCAGGCGCTCAAACAGCCCACCGCCGCGCAAGCCTTTACAGACCAGATTCAAGCCGCGATGCGTAGCGCGTTACAGTCCTTGCACGCGGCACTGCCCCGCCTGGCACCCCACGTTAAAATCCTGTCCACACGCGGGGGCTGGATCCATGTCTCGCCCTTCGAGCCGCAGGCGGAACCCCCGAATCTTGCCCGCCTGAAGCTCGATGTCTTCACTCGCTGGCCCAACACCCATCTGCTCGACATCCTCAAAGAGACCGACCTCCGCGTCGACTTCACCGAATCCTTTAGCAGCTTCGGCAGCCGCGAGCGCCTGCCACGCGACCTCTTGCAGAAGCGGCTCCTGTTGTGTTTGTATGGCCTCTCCACCAATACCAGCTTCAAACGCCTGGCTGGAGCCGATCCAGATACCAGCTATCAAGATTTGCAGTATGTCCGCAGCCGCTACCTGCACAAGGAACCGCTGCGCCAGGCCATTGCCCAGATCGCCAATGCCATCTTCCGCATGCGCCGCCCAGAGATCTGGGGTGAAGGCACGACCGCCTGTGCCTCTGACTCCAAGAAGTTTGGAGCCTGGAACCAGAACTTGCTCACCGAATGGCACATTCGCTATCGCGGCCCTGGCATCATGGTCTACTGGCACGTCGAAAAGAAGGCGACCTGCATTTACTCGCAGGTGAAAAGCTGCTCCTCCTCGGAGGTGGCGGCCATGATTAAGGGCATCCTGCGACACTGCACGGATGCGGAGATTCAGCGCAACTTTGTAGACACGCACGGGCAAAGCGAAATAGGGTTTGCCTTCTGCCATCTCCTCGGCTTCCGCCTGCTGCCGCGCCTGAAGGATATTGGCGCGCAGAAACTCTATCGGCCAGAAGCAGGCCCAGCGGAGGCCTATGAGCGCCTCCAGCCGGTGCTGACGCGGGCCATCGATTGGGAACTGATCCGCAACCAATACGATGAGATGGTCAAATACGCGACAGCTCTACGGCTGGGCACGGCGGATGCCGAATCGATCTTGCGTCGCTTTACGCGCGCCAACCTGCAACATCCGACCTACCGAGCGCTGGCAGAACTCGGGAAGGCGCTGAAAACAGTATTTCTGGCTGAATACCTCCAATCTGAAGCACTCCGGCAGGAGATCCACCAGGGCTTGAATGTCATCGAGAACTGGAACAGCGCCAACTCCTTCATCTTCTACGGGCGCAATGGGGAGATTGCCACCAATCGCCTGGATGCCCAGGAGCTGGCCGTACTCGCGCTCCATCTCGCCTAAATCTCGCTGGTCTTCATTAATACGCTCATGCTCCAGGAACTCCTCACCAGTCCATCCTGGGAGCGCCAACTCACCCAAGACGATTATCGGGGGTTGACGCCGCTCTTCTATGGGCACGTCAATCCCTACGGCAGCATCCACCTGGATATGCAGGAGCGGCTCGCCCTGGCCCCGCTCCGCTCTGAGGCGTGAAGGAAGCACGAGCGTTAGAAGCGCTCGATATAGCCAGCGGCGACGGCTTCGGGGGGACTGGTGTAGCGCTGAATATAGCGTTGCGAACGATGGCCCAGCCGCCGCTCCAGTTCGTAGGCATCAGCGCCGGTGACTTTGGCGAGATGAAAGGCGAAGGTATGCCAGAGGTCGTGGGGCCGCAGTGGCGAAACGTGGCGTGTTTCGTCACGCAGTTCGGCATCGTGCCAGCGCCCAATCTGCGACAGGATGAGGTTGATGGCCCGTGGCGAGAGGCGCCCGTCGGGCGCGCGGGAGGCGACGCCAGCCGCACTCACGAACAGGGCAGGAGTGGCAGGTGCCGCCTCCCGCACGCGTTCGCGCTCCAGGTAATCCGCCAGCGCCAGACGGGCATCGGCAGAGAGGAAGACCGTGCGTTCGGTCTTGCCCTTGCCGCACACGCGTCGAATCTGGGCCCGGCGCGCGGCGCGGAGTTCCGCTGGTGTGGTGGGGGTCACCTGGTCCAGATCAAGTCGAATCAATTCCTCGCGGCGGAGGCCCGTAGAGAGCAAGACCAGGATAATGGCACGATCCCGCCAGGGCCGCCCGAAGGCCCGCACCGTCGAGGCTTGCCCCTTTCGCTGGCGCCCGGTGTACTGATAGAAGCGGTCAAGCCGATCACAGAGATTCTTGAGTGACCGAATCTGGTCATCATCGAGCGCCCGTGGTTCGAGCGGCCCCAGGCCGATCTCCCCAATACCCTTCGCCGGATCTCCCACTGGAAACAGGTTGGGTGCCTGGGTCTGCACCCAGGTCGTAAACGCAGACAGCGACGCGAGATGATTGTTGATCGTGGCAGCAGCCAAACCCTGGGCTTGCAATGCCTGTTGCCAGGTCGCGACACCGCGTCGCACGCAGGTGGAGAGGCGATCATGACCGTAGCGCTCCAGCAAGAAGGTGTGAAAGCGCTGCAAGTGGAGCGTGATTTTCTGCGTCTCTGCCCCGGAGCGCACTCCTTGGATCGTCAGGCGCAGATAGGCAGCGACCCACTCTGCACAGCGATCTCCAGAGCAGCGCCAAGGGGCGTTCCAGGACCTGCTGCACCTTTCGTGCAGCAGATTTTGGGCGATCTGGCGACGCATTGACTGGTGCGACAGGTCGCATGGGGGTGATTTCCTTCCCAGAAGAGCCATTCTCTCTAGCAGTTCTTCCTGAGCTTGAGTATACTCTCGGAAACAGTGACTGGCAAGAGGAAAGCGAGGGACGCTCGTGACCCATTTCCTCACAGCCTTCCAGCACAAAAGCACTGCTGGTGGCGCAAGTATCGAGCGCGGCGCAAGGCCGCCTCACAAAACGTACCTGTGTAAAGGGCTGCGCCCCTCGCTCTGGCAAAAGGCTGCCAGGGGCGAGCGTAGCGAGCCTGACGCCACAGGCGTCACCCCGCCTCAGCGGGGAAGCTCCTTCAGTCTATAGATGCGCGGGGCAGCGCGCTCCACCTTCATTCTGGAGGCCAAGTCGGAGCTATTCCCGATCACCGCGGGCGCGCTGGCAGAGCGGCATCAGGTCTGGCGCTTTGCCGGGGGAGCCAGCGCTCAGTCAGGGATACAATCCGCTGGCGCATATCCACTGTTTCGAAGATGCGGTAGATTTTGCGCGCGGCTGGGTCCATAACACGGGCGAGCGTCAGGAGGCGTTCTGGAAGAATATCTGCGAGCAACGCATCGCTGGCGCCATCCTGCATCTGCGCGCTGCCGAACCCGACGCGCCGCTGGCACGGCTGGCCGAACTGCTGGGAGAAGGCACGCTGCCGGAACTGCGTGACCTGTTCCAGCTCAGCCCTTCCAGGGAGGCGCGCAACGTCGCGGCCCCGGCGTTGAGCCGGATGGCAAGCAATGAGCGGCTGGTCGGGAGTGTCCTGACGGAGTTGTCGAGCCGCCTGGTCCTGCTGCAAGGAACCGGCATCCAGCACGTGACCGCACACAACGAAATCGACTTTGCGCGGATGCGCCAGGAGGCCACGGCCCTCTTTTTCTGCGTGCCCGATGGGGAGATGCAGCGGCTTCGTCCCCTGGTGAGCTGCTTTCTCTTGCAGATATTTGCAATCTGGATTCGCCAGGCAATTCGCAGCCCCCAGGATGCCTTGCCCCGTCCCATGGTGTGCTATCTCGATGAGTTCGGGACCGTGGGGAGCGTGCCGCACATGGCGGACCTGATCGCTACGCTGCGTTCCCGGCACGTGGCGCTGGTGCGGGCCTGTCAGGGCTTTGCACAACTGGAGGAGCGCTCTGGGAAGGCGGGCGCAGAAACCATCCGCTCCAACGCCTCGACTCATCTGGTCTTGCCTGGGGTAGGTCAGCGCGAGGCCGAGTTCTATGCGCGGCGCATTGGCAAGACCACCATTACCACTTGGTCCAGCAGCCGACGCGGCAGATGGGATGTCTCGTCCCAGCGTGGGGAAACTGCGCGCTGGCTGATCGAACCCAACGAAATCAAGACATTGCCAGAGCGTCAGGTGCTGGTGCTGGCTGATGTAGCCCCACCGCTTCTGGTGCGGGTCAAGCCGTACTATCGCATCAAACATTTGGCTCGACGCGCACATTTACCGTTTCAGTGGGAGCCAGCGGCAGATCTGACACAGCGGTCTATGAAACGCTTGCTACCACCAACTCCTCAACGTGACACCGGGAGTCTGTCGCCTGACTAAGCTGGTTTGTACCAAGGAAAGGGAAGAGTCTCTTTCCAGGAGGCTTGTGTGGCTCCCACAAGCCTCCTGGTGCATCAGGAAGCACTGGAGCGTTTGAGAGGCATGTTGATTGCCTGTTTTTGCGGCGTCGAAGCGGAAGCACTAGCAAAAGATCAGCGAGGCCATGACGGGCTTCGTCCTCCTGACAATTCACCCAGAACTTGAGGGCGGGAAGCGCTCCACTCTCTGGACACGAGGATATTCCTCCATCCAGTCACCACCGCCGTTCCCAGGTGATCTGGAGCGCCTCCGCGATCTCGTCCAGCGCCTCTGCCGAGCCCGCAGCAGCCTGCCACCTTTCAAAATGCCAACAGACGGCCTGGCCCTCGCAGATGTAAACGGTGGGCCACTCGGCGTCACCTGGGATCATGCCGAAGCACGGTGAACCTACATGAGCTTTGCGCCAGCAGAAACAGAAATATTCTGACGGAGGATTGCTTTGACCTTCTTACACATCTCCGTCCACTGGTAACTTTCTTAACGACCATATCTGCACTGTCTCATCCCTCCCTCCAGAAGCCAGAAACTTCCCATCGGGCGACCAGGAGACCGTGTAGACATCATCCGTATGGCCGGTATACGTCAACAGACACTCTCCTGTCACAACCCGCCAAATCTGCACGGTCGTATCCTCGCTAGCAGAAGCAATAAAGTTACTATCAGGAGACCAAGCCAGGGTGTTCACCTTTCCCTCATGCCTCATATAGCTTGTGAGTTGTTGCCCTGTTTGGACGTCCCAGACATCAACGGTGGATAGTGGACCGTTTGCTGCAATCCAGCGCCCGTTGGGTGACCAAGCCAGCGCTGTCAGCCCTTGAACCTGCCCATAGATGCCCAAACGGCGCCCGGTATCTACCTTCCAGACCTGGATACCCTCATCGCTCCCTCCCGAAGCTAGATATACTCCATCAGGTGACCATGCTACCGCTGTCACAGCGGCAGCATGCCCACGATAGGTATAATGCAACTGCCCTGTTCTAGAATCCCAGACCTGTACCGATTGATCCAAGCTGGCTGAAGCGATGTTATCTCCAGAAGGAGCCCAAGCGACAGCCCACAATGCATCCTTATGCCCAGTATAGAGGAGCAGCGGATAACCGGTCGATGCATCCCATACCTGGGCGGTCCTATCTTTGCCTGCCGAGGCAATGCGTTGGCCATCGGATGACCACGCTACTGACATCACTCCCTTGGTATGGTGTGTATAGGTGAGTGTACGCTGGCCGGTCATAGCCTCCCACACTTGGATTTGGCTTTGCTGTGTTATAACAGATTGCTCACTTCCGGAAGCAATAAAGCGGCTGTTAGGTGACCAAGAGACGGCATAGACACGATCCTCATGACCAGTGTAAGTGAATAAGAGGGCGCTTTGTACCGCCTCTGCGTCTCCAGATAAACTGAATTCACCAAATGTCATATCAGCCCCTTTACTTGCCTTTGGATCGGGTAATCATTTAGCTTGTGCTCTCCTCCGTACAGCTCACCAGTTCACAGGCCATCCCGCTCTCACCACCGCCCTTCTAAGTGAAGGGCGGTAAGAATGCGATTGAGACAAGCTTGGTTCCTTGGGTGGTCTATTCTTTGAGGTTCCTTGCAAGCCAGAACAATGATCCCCTGCTGCAAAGTCAACCAGCCCTATCAGCACCCTGAAACCCAGGCAAATGTATTAAACCACATATTATGGTAAGATCGGTCCAATAAGAAACTGATCTAAGAAAAGGAACAACTGAAGGGCATCACCGGGTGACATCGGGAAGGTTGTACTACTAAGCTTCTTTCCTGACAGATTGCAAGTAAGCGTTGACCGTATCAATGGGGCGTTTGCCCAGGTTGCGATAGCCCTGGTGCGGGCGCTCGGTGTTGTAAGAAACGAGCCAGCGATCAAA
>Ga0209062_1000488_pt1 | contig 117184 bp, 92 predicted proteins | sample Coa_R2_2_FD_187158 | JGI IMG/M metagenome (GOLD analysis project Ga0209062, IMG submission 187158) | Surface soil microbial communities from Centralia Pennsylvania, which are recovering from an underground coalmine fire - Coalmine... | ecosystem: Environmental > Terrestrial > Soil >... | reverse complement strand
ATCCAGCCGGCCAATGCCCCCGGAAGATGCGGCTCAAACTACCGGGCGGGCCCCAACGCACGGCGACAAGTCCGCGGGATTTGAAGATCCCGTAGCCGGCCCGCCCCGCAACGCTCAGCCGTCGTGTGCGCCAAACTCGGCAAGACTCCATTCCTCCAGTTCCTCTTCTTCTGATTTCGGGAACAATTTTTATGATTCCGGCGTATCATCCGCAAGAGGATAAGATGAGAGGAGCATGGCTTCCCCTGCTGGCAGCGGTCTGCGCAACCGGTTGCGTGGTCGAGCGCGCCGGTCCGCCGCGGCACGATTTCCAGGCAATCGATCGCGACAACGTCGAACAGGTCCGGGTCAATTTAAAGATGGGCGCGGGCAAACTGCGGATCGACACCGGCACCGACAAGCTCCTCGCGGCGGATTTCACCTATAGCTCGGCGGATTGGAAACCCGAGGTGCGCTACACGAATTCGGGCGGGCGCGGCAGCCTGACCATCAGCCAGCCCGACACCAGCGGAATTCACACGGGCCCCCACGGCTACGAATGGGACCTCCGGCTCAATCGCGAGGTTCCGCTGGACATCGGCGTTCAGTTCGGAGCCGGTGAAGCGCACCTGGACGTCGGCGGGCTAACGGTGCGCAACCTCGAAGTGGAGATGGGGGTCGGGCAGCTTGACCTGGACCTGCGCGGCACACCCAAGCAAAGCTACGATGTCCGGATTCGCGGCGGGGTCGGCGAAGCGGTGGTGCATCTGCCGTCGGAAGTGGGCGTCGAGGCCGAGGCGCAAGGCGGGCTCGGCTCCGTCCAGGCGTCGGGCCTGCGGCATGACGGCAACCGGTATTACAACGACGCGTGGGAGAACTCCAAGATCCGGATTCATCTGGATATCCAAGGCGGCGTCGGCTCGATTCGCTTACTAGCCGAGTAAGTACACCTTTGTTAGCATTGCTTTCCCGGTTTTGCCTGATTACTCTGTAACAGTAAGGTTGCAGTTTATGCCCTCCACGGGCGGCTGAGAAGGCCGCCCGCCTCCAAGCCGGACTCACGCCGCAGGTTATCGGGATTTCGCCGGACAAGCCAGAACCCGCCTCCAACGAGAGCTCTGAATGCCGCCCAGGGCCGTCCAGGTGGAGTGACGCGCGGTCGCAGCCGGTGTTTCCGCCGCGGCTCCGGCGAGCAGGACGGCAGACACGACTCCGGGTCGTCTCATCATCTATTTACGCAAATACGCGTCGTCACCGCGGATCCAATCCTCGCGGGCCGGCGCAAACACATCGATCACCACGCTGTCTTCGAGCACTTCGACGCGATGCGGCACGTTCGGCGGCGTCGTCAGGCACTCGCCGGCGCGCACGATCTGCTCGCGGCTTCCACTGATGAACTTGATCGCGCCGCTTTCCACCATCGAGACCTGCTCGTTGATGTGGCTGTGTTCGGGCACCACCCCGCCCTTGCGCAGTTCGATCCGCGCGATCGTCACGTTCTGGCCGTGAATCACTTTGCGGCGGAGATCCGGGTTCATCTGTTCGGACGGCACCGCGTTCCAGGATTGCAGCTTCATCGCGGTTATTTTATCGGATTCGGCGCGGCTGCCTAGTGCGCCGGGCGCGCGGTGGCCCTATACGTCTTCCGGCAGGCTGATGGTACGATGAAGCCAATGAATCGCCTGGAAGCGGCATGCGAGTGCTGTTGGAAGCCGCGTCGCTGACGCTGTCGAGCGGCGGGCTCGCGCGCTACACGTCGGAATTGAGCCTGGCGCTGGCGCGGTGTTATCCCCACGATGAATTCTTCCTCTCGTCCGATCAGGTATTCGACATGCCTGCGGCATCGCCCCCGAATTTGCGGCGCGGCGGCGGACCGCGCAGCGCGGCCGAACGCCGCTGGTGGCTCTGGGGGCTGGGAAGAGAAGCGCGGCGGCTGGCCGTCGACGTGATTCACGGGCCGGATTTTGCCGTTCCTTACATTCCGCAGAAACCCAGCGTCCTCACCTTGCACGACCTCTCGCCGTGGACCCATCCAGAGTGGCACCATGCCGCCGGCCGGGTGCGGCGGCGCACTCCCGTATTACTCGAATTCGGAATCGCCACCATGGTGATCACGCCCAGCGAGGCCGTCCGCAAGGAGGCCATCCAGCGATTCCGTCTGCATCCGAATCGCGTCGCCGCCGTGCCCGAGGCTGCCGCTTCCTGGCTGGCGCCCGTCGAGAGCAAGCCCGCGCGTCCGTATTTCCTCTTCGTCGGCACGTTGGAGCCGCGCAAGAACGTCACAGCCCTGGTCGAGGCGTGGCGCGAGATCCGGCGCGATCATGCGGTGGATCTCGTGCTGGCCGGCCGGCGCCGCGCGGACGCGCCGCAGTTGCGGGAAGAACCGGGGCTCCGGCTCGCCGGCGAAGTGCCGGACGCGCAACTCGCCGCGCTCTATTCAGGCGCGCTGGCGTTCGTGTACCCCTCGCGGTACGAAGGTTTCGGATTGCCCGTGCTGGAAGCCATGCAGTGCGGCGCCTGCGTGATCGCTTCGCAAGCTGTCGCGGAAGCCGGCGGCGATGCGGCGGTCTACGCGGAAGGGCCGGTAGAGCTCGCGCGCGCGATGCGGCGCGCCGTCGAGCATCCCGAGTGGGTGGCCGAACAGCGCGCGCGGTCGCTGGCCCGCGCCCGCGAGTTCTCCTGGGAGCGCTCCGCGCGCCTGACCTACGAAGTGTATCGGGAGGCGCAGCGCCGCTTTGGGCACTGAGGCAGCAGGTTCCCGGCCGCGCGCTGTGTTTCTCGCGCCGGAATCGCCGTATCCGCTTGCCGGCGGCGGCGCGCTGCGCAGCGCCTCCCTGCTCCACCATCTCGCCGCCGGCTTCGATACCGACCTCATTGTGTTCCGGCAGCCGGATGCGCCCGACCCGTCGAAGCAAGTTCCGCCCGGCCTCGTGCGGCGCATCTCGGTGATTGAACTACCCGCTCATCACCGGAGCTCGGCCGCGCGGGCTTTCCGGAACACGGTGCGCCTGGCGCGCCGCGTGCCGCCGCTGGTCGACCGCTTCTCCGGCTTCGCGGCGCAAGTCGCTGCCGCGGTGGCGGGCCAGAAGTATGCGATCGGCGTCATCGAACATTTCTGGTGCGCGCCGTATTTGCCGCAGATCGCGGCGGTCTGCGCCCGCACCATTCTCGATCTGCACAACATCGAATCCGAACTGCACGCCCGCTGCGCGAAATCCGATCGCGGCGCAACCGCGGCGGCGCACCGTGTGTTCGCCCGCGCGGCGCTGGAGCTGGAACGCGCCTGGCTGCCGCGTTTTTCTGAAATCCTGACCCCTTCCGACCACGACGCCGCACGCGCACTCGAGCGCGCGCCAGCCGTTCGCGTGACCGTCTATCCGAACGCGATTCCGCTGCCTCCCCTCCCGGTGGCGAAACGCGAACATGCCGTGGTGTTCTCCGGGAATCTCGAATACCACCCCAACCAATTGGCCGTGCGCTACTTCCGGCAGCGGATCTGGCCGCTGTTGCGCGAACGCTGGCCGCAACTCGTCTGGCGGCTGGTGGGCAAGAACCCGCACGCGGCGCGGCCCTGGACCGCCGGCGATCCGCGCATCGAAGTCCGCGGCGCGGTCGCCGACGCCGTGGCCGAGATCGCGCGCGCGCAGGTGGCGGTGGTTCCGATCCTGGCCGGCAGCGGCACGCGCCTGAAGATTCTCGAAGCCTGGGCCGCCGGCATCCCCGTGGTCTCGACCACTCTCGGCGCCGAAGGCCTGCCGGTCGAACACGGCCGCGACGTGCTTCTCGCCGACACTCCCCCCGATTTTGCCGCCGCCGTCTCGCGCCTGCTCGAATCCGAGCCGTTGCGGCAGGAACTGGGCGGCGCCGGCAGGCGCTTGCTCGAAGAGCGGTTTACCTGGAACCAGGCCTGGCGGAGTTTACGCTTCTGAGAGCAGCGGCTTGAGATAACGTCCCGTGTGCGAGCCCGGCGTGGCCGCCACTTTCTCGGGCGTCCCGGAAACGACCACCGAGCCGCCGCGCGCGCCGCCTTCCGGGCCGAGATCGATCACCCAGTCGGCCGCGCGGATCACGTCCAGGTTGTGCTCGATTACGATCAGGCTGCCGCCGTTCTCGATCAGCCGCTGCAGCGCATTCAGCAGCTTCGCAATGTCGTCGAAGTGCAGGCCCGTGGTCGGCTCGTCGAAGATGAACAGCGTTCGTTCGCAGCTCGCCAGAGCCAGGTGCGCCGCCAGCTTCACCCGCTGCGCTTCGCCGCCGGAAAGAGTGGTCGCCGACTGGCCCAGCCGCAGATACCCGAGCCCGACATCGTCCAGAACCTTCAGCCGGTGCACCAGCCGCGGCGTGGCGTGAAAAAACTCCATCGCTTCCCGCACCGTCAGTTGCAGCACTTCGTGAACGTTCAGGCCGTTGTACTTGATCTCCAGAATGCCGCTCTTGAAGCGCGTGCCTTTGCATTCGTCGCAGATCAGCTCGACGTCGGCCAGAAACTGCATCTCCACCGTGACGGTCCCATCGCCCTGGCAGGTTTCGCAGCGGCCGCCCGGAATGTTGAACGAAAAGTGGCCGGCCGTGTAGCCGCGCTTTTCCGCATCGCGAGTGGAAGCGAACAGCCCGCGAATGATGTCGAACGCCTTGATATAAGTTACGGGATTCGAACGCGGCGTCCGGCCGATCGGCGACTGGTCGATCATGACCGTGTTCGCGATCCGCTCCGCGCCTTCCACGCGGCGGCATGCGACTTGCGGGGCCGCATCCAGCGCTTCGCTGGCCTCGTCGAAACCGGGCTCATGATCGGCGCCCGCGGCCTTGTGCAGCGCCTCGAGCGACCGGTAAATCACGTCGTGCACCAGCGTGGATTTGCCCGAACCGGACACGCCCGTGATCGCCACCATCATGCCGAGCGGAATCTCCACGTCAATGTTTTTGAGGTTATGCATGCGCGCGCCGAAGAAGCGCAGCGTGTGTTTCGGCTGCACGGCCCGGCGCGCCCGCGGCTTGGAAACGCGCGCCTCGCCCCGCAGATACCGCGCCGTCAGCGAGCCGTTGCCGTTGGCCATCAGCTTGGTAAGCGGGCCTTCGAACACAATGCGGCCGCCATGTTCGCCGGCTCCCGGCCCGAGATCCACAATGTGGTCCGCCGCCTTCATCACGTCCGGATCGTGCTCCACCACCACGATCGTGTTGCCCAGCCCGCGCAGCTCTTCGAGGATCCGGATCAGCCGGCCGGTGTCGCGCGTGTGCAACCCGATCGATGGCTCGTCGAGCACGTAACACGCGCCCACCAGCCGCGAGCCCAGGCACGTCGCCAGCTGGATGCGCTGCGCTTCGCCGCCGGAAAGAGTGGCGGAAAGCCGGTCGAGCGTCAGATAATCCAGCCCGACATCGTTCAGAAACTTCAAGCGCTGCCGGATCTCCAGCAGAATCTTATCCGCAATCGCGGCCTCTTCCGGCGTGAGTGCCAGGGAGTTGAAAAACTCCTGCGATTCCGCGATGTTCATCCGCACGACTTCGGCCAGGTTCTTGCCGCCGACTTTGACGTACAGCGCTTCCTTCCGCAGCCGCGCGCCTTTGCAATCCGGGCACAACGCGTAGCCGCGGTAGCGGCTCATGAAGACGCGCACGTGCAGCTTGTATTTTTTGCTTTCCAGGTAATCGAAGAAGCGGCGGATGAAATCGTGAACCGCTTCGCGCTCGTCGTCATTCAAATCGCAGAACGGCGCGCGAAACCGCACTTTTTTCTGCGCCGATTTGCGGAAGTTGGCGAGCCAGGAGCGGTATTTCGGCTTGGTCCACGGCTCCACCGCGCCTTCGTCGAGCGACAGGCCGGGATCGGGAATCACCCGGTTCATGTCGTAATCGATGGTGTTGCCGAAGCCCTGGCAGCGCGGGCAGGCGCCGAACGGCGAGTTGAAGCTGAACAGGATCGGCTCGGGCTCGCTGAATTCCATCCCGCAGGTCTTGCACTGGAATTTCTCGTTGAAGCGCAGCCGTTCGCCCCCCGCGGCAGCGGGTTCGAAAATCACTTCTCCCGCTTCGCGATAACAGATCTCCACGGTATCGACGAGCCGCGTGTGCAGGTCGGGCCCCATCGCCAGGCGGTCCACCAGCACGAACACGGGTTTCGAAAAGTCGATCTCCAGCAGCGATTCCGGGGTCGAGAATTCGAACGTGCGGCCGGCCTGGAACAGCCGGTTAAAGCCCTTTTTGCGGAGTTCGAACAGGTGATCGCGAAGCGCCTGCGCGCTCTGGGCCGGCGCTTCGGACGCCTGCGCCACCGGAAACAAGGCATACCAGCGCGACCCTTCCGGCAAAGCCAGAAGCCGCGCGGCCACTTCATCCACCGAATCCTTGCGCACCCGCGTCCCGCACTTCGGGCAGAAGGTCTGTCCCACGCGCGCGAACAGCAGCCGCAGAAAATCGTAGCACTCGGTGGAGGTCGCGACCGTCGAACGCGGATTCCGGCTGGTGTTCTTTTGCCGGATGGCGACCGCCGGCGCGATGCCGTCGATCTCCTCGACCTCCGGCTTCTCCATCCGCTCCAGAAACTGGCGGGCATAGGCGGACAGCGATTCCACGTACCGGCGCTGCCCCTCGGCATAAATGGTGTCAAACGCCAGCGACGACTTGCCGGAGCCGGAGACGCCGGTTACAACCGTTAACTGGTTGTGGGGAATCGAAAGCGAAATGTCTTTGAGGTTATGGACCCGCGCCCCGCGAATCCGAATCGCGTCTTGCACAAGAATTTCGGTTGAATTCTATAGTATAGCGTCCGAGACCCGCCGGCCGCCGCCCGCGGCATAGCGCCCGGCCCCCGTCCCTCGCCGCGCTACAAGATTCGTTATATTGACAGCCCCATGGCTGCGCAATATAATCAGCCAACCCTGGTTTGTAATAAACAGCGTAAGGGGCATTGCAGAGGGGATCACAACCACAGAAGGGAGGGTGGAGTGCGCAGAGGATCTTTGCGAGTTCACGGTTTGTTTGGACGAATGATGGGGCTGCTCGGAATCGTGGCGGGCCTGGCATTTGGTCAAGGCGGTACCGCGACCATCACGGGAACGGTCACCGATCCAACCGGATCGGTCATCGCCGGCGCGGCGTTGGAAGCCAAGAACGTGGAAACGGGCGCGGTCTACAGCGCTGCGTCGACCACCACCGGCAATTACGCCATCCCGAACTTGCCCGTCGGCACGTATGTCCTGACGGCGAAAGTATCGGGCTTTAAGACGTACACGCACACCAACCTGGCCTTGTCGGCCACCCAGGTCCTTCGGGAAGATATCGCGCTCGAGGTTGGCACCGCCACCGAATCGGTTACGGTCGAAGCGCAAGCCACGCTGCTCAAAACCGAGACCGGCGAAAACTCGACCAACATCACGCTGGAGCAGTTGCAGGATCTTCCGATGCTGGGCGTCGGGACCGTGAACTCCGGCAGCACCGGTGTCCGGAATCCGTATAACGTGATTCAGACACTGCCCGGAGTGAACAACTACAACCTCAATACCGGCGGGCTGTTCTATGTCAACGGGCTGGGCGGCGGCTTTCAGCTTACCGAGACGATGCGGGTCGAAGGGCAGGATGCGACTTCCCGCTTCTTCAACGCCTACGACTACGTCCAGATGTCACAGCCGAACGCGGACGCGATTCAGGAGGTTTCGTACCAGACCAGCAATTATGCTCCCGAATTCGGGCAGGCCGGCAATGTCGTCATTAACATGACGATGAAATCGGGCACCAACCAATATCATGGCAGCGCCTTCGACTATTTCGTCAACGAAGATTTGAATGCGGGCTACCCGTTCAGCGTCAGCCCGGGCGGCGGCAAAGTGCGGCCCACCAACCGGCGCAACGATTTCGGAGGCACGTTAGGCGGGCCGATCAGCATTCCTAAGCTCTATAACGGGAAGGACCGGACCTTCTTCTTCTTCGCCTACGAGCAATACCTCGAAAACAACGTGTACTCGTTCAACGATACGGTGCCGACGGCCGATTACCGGAATGGGAACTTCTCCCACATCTCACCCAACGGCGATTGCAGCCTGTGCGCCCTGTATGGCATCACGACCGGCCCGCTGGGCGGCGTCAACGCGCAAGGCCAGCCGATCTACACGGATGCGTTGGGCCGGCCCACGTACGCCAACGAAATCTACGATCCGACCACGCGCGCCGTCAACCCGGCCAACGGACGCGCTTACGCGAACCCGTTCCCGAATAACGTGATTCCGGCGAGCCTGTTCAACCAATCGTCGGTCGCGATTCAAAAGCTCTTCCCCGCGGCGGCGAGCGCGAACCTGATCAACAACTACACCGGAAACGTTCCCGGCAACCGATACTCCGCGATCCCCTCGCTCAAGATCGACCAGATCATCTCGCCCAAAGACAAGCTGTCGTTCTATTGGTCGCGGATCAACACCGAATCGCAGGTTTCGGTTCCCTTCGGCGGCGCCGATGGGCTGCCCTTCGAAATCGGGCAATACCGCGGAACCTTCATCCCGAATTACACCGTCCGGCTGAATTACGATCGCACTCTGACGCCGACCTTGCTGCTGCATCTGGGCGCCGGCTATTATCACACCAGTTTCAGCGACCGGGCGCCGTTTCTCAATTTCGATCCGGCGCAGTTCGGGCTTTCGGGTTTTGTGATCCATCGCAATTTCCCGGTGATCACCGGGTTGTGCACCGCACCCAGCCTTTTTGGCGCCAGCACCGGATGCACCGGCTACGGCGGCATGCAACAACTCGGGCCCGGCGCCGGCCAGTCGCAAACCTATGAAGAAAAGCCGAGCTTCAATGCCACGGCGACTTGGGTGAAAGGCAACCACACCTACAAGCTGGGCGGGGAGATGTATCTGGAGCAAAACCTCCCCGGCACGATTTCACTGGTCCGCCTCGCCACCGGCGTCGGCCCAACCTCGCTGCCGGAGAACCCCACCGTCGGGTTCGGCGGGTTTACCGAAGGTTTCGGCTACGCCAGTTTTCTGCTGGGCGACTACACCTCGACCAACCAGGGACCGAACGAGTTTTATCGTCTCGGCGCTCAGACGTGGGGACTGTTCGCGCAAGACTCCTGGAAGGCAACGCGGAAGCTGACCCTGAATTACGGCTTGCGCTGGGATTACTTTACGCCGCAGCATGAAACCTACGGCCGTCTGGGGCAGTTCGACCCCACGGCGCCCAATGCCAACGCCGGCGGGATGCTGGGCGCGACCCGGTATGCCAATACCTGCAAGTGCGACTTCTACAAACCGGCATACCCGTACGCCCTCGGACCGCGGCTGAGCGTGGCCTATCAGGTCACGCCGAAGACGGTGTTTCGCGGCGGCTTTGGCATCAACTACCAGTTCGTCGGCGCGCCCGGCGGCGCCGTGATCGGCACCAACGGCGTGTATCCCTTGTCGGGCGTCAACCCGTTCGTGAACATTTCCACGCCGGGTTCGATTGTGCAGCCGACTTGGCCGGTAACCGACCCGTACATCTTCCCGGTTCCGGGCACCACCGGCGGGGCTCCTGGAAATTACGCGCCGGATCCCAATCAGAACCGGCCGCCCCGCATCACGCAATGGAGCGTCGGCTTCCAGCGGGAGATTACGTCGAACCTGGTGGTGGAAGCGTCCTACGTGGGCAACCGCGCGGCCTGGATCGCGGGCAATCCGGGCGGTCCGCTCAACGCGCTAAGCCAGATTTCCCCGGCGGTTTTCGCGCACTATGGCTTATACCCGTACCCCGGAACGGGTCCGGCAGGCTATAACTATAAGCCCGCCGGGATTAACTGCGTGGCGGGAAATGATTGCGACCGGGCCCTGCTCAACCTGCCGCTGTCGAGCGCCGCGGTGCAGGCGAAGCTGGCTTCCGCGGGCTTGCCCAACTGGACGCCTTACAGCGGCTTCCCGGCGGGCAACACGCTGTTGAGCGCGTTGTACCCCTATCCGCAGTTCGGAAACCTCGGCTATTCGGGGTCGCCGACCGGCGCCTCCAAGTACGACTCTTTGCAAGTGAAGGTCACCAAGCGTTATTCGCACGGGCTGCAGGTGTTCGGCAGTTTCACCTGGGGCCAGGGCTTCGTTCGCCCCGTCCGCCAGGACTTCTTCAATCCGCAGAGCGCGCAGTGGCAGCTGCAGCAGCTACCGCTGTTCGATCTCAACTTCAACGCGGTATACACGGTGCAAAACGCGAAGTTCCTGCCGAAGTACGCCAACCTGATCACCAAAGATTGGCAGATCGGCTGGTTCTCAAACTACCAGAGCGGCGCCTACCTGGCGCCTCCGACCAGTCCCACCGCCAACTTCCTCCCCAGCGAGGACGTCCGCGTTCCGGGTGAGCCGTTGTACATGCCGGGCGTGAGCATCAACGATCACAGCACGTACAGCCCGTATTACACGCAAGTGCTCAATCCAAAGGCATGGAAGCCGTGCGACCCCAATTCCACCTGCGCGGCGGCCTATTTCAGCACGCTCGGCCTCCCGACGGCTACGGTGTACTACAAGGATTTCCGCGGCCCGCGGGTTCCGACCGAGAACGCCAACATCGGCCGGCACTTCCGTTTCGGCAAGGATGGCCGATACGACTTGTACATCCGGGCCGAGTTCGTCAACATCTTCAACCGGACGATCATGCCCCTTCCCAGCACGGCGAATCCGCAGAATCCGGTACAGAGGAACGGGCAAGGCATCCTGACCGGCGGTTTTGGAGTCATCAGCGCATTCTTTGCGCCGGGCAGCTTCAACTCCACCAGCAACGCGCCCTACCTGCAGCCGCGCACGGGAACCCTGATCGCCCGCTTCTCGTTCTGATGGAGTGAACTCGCAGGACCTCATCCGAAGGCCGCCAGCACGGTTCGCCGTGGCCGGCGGCCTTTTTCTTTGCGCGGCGCTCGGCTTGCTCGCGGCCGGCAGGGAGTGGACGCCGTTTGCCATTGCCCAAGCCATCCTGCAGCGCGCAGATCGGGCACCGGCCGAGCTGCGACATGCCGACCAAGCCCGGTGGCTGGCGTGGGCGCGCGAGCATGACAAGGCCATCCGAGCGCGGCTCGAACAAGGCGATCTGGATTCGATGGTGAACCTTCTGTTGCTGGGCACCTCCTTCACCAGGCAGCCGCGCATCCGGATGGAAAATCTCGCTCAGGCCAGCAAGACCGGCATTTTGCACGCCCGCGTGGATGATCTGGTGGCCGGCCTGCGCAACCCGGGCCGGAACGAACGTCTCGCATTTCTGCGCCAGGTTTTGAAGAATCGGGGTCTGGACGCTTCGGCCGATCCTCGTGCCGCGGGCAAATTCGTCTTGGATCAGCTGCTTCGCGTGATGCAGGAGCGCAAGACCCTGGCGCAGCGCGCCGGCGAGGCCACCCAGGCGGCGCGGGGAGACGACCCTGGAGCGCTGCTGGACCGCTCCTCCTTCTTCGACGATCGCGGGCTTTCTCTCGACACCGGCATCATTCCCGATTTCACCATCGAACAGACCTTGCGCGATTTGAAGCAGCGCGGCGTGTTGCGCGAAGGCGCGGCCGCGCGCGCGGCGGTGATCGGGCCGGGCCTCGATTTCATCGATAAGAACGAAGATTCCGCCTACGACTACTACCCCGAGCAGACCATTCAGCCATTCGCCCTCTCCGACTCGCTGCTCCGTCTGAAGCTCGCGAAGCCCAGCCAGCTCTCGGTTTCGATTCTCGACATCAGCGCCCGCGTGCTCGATCATGTCCGGCGCGCCAGGGAGCGCGCCCGGAGGCGCACCGGCTACGACCTGCAGCTGCCGCGCGACACAGCCCGCCCCTGGCCCCCGGACCTCATCGCCTACTGGCGGTCGTTCGGAGACCAGGTCGGCGATTCGATTCCGCCCATCCCGCCGCCCGCCTTCTTTCACGGACTGGAAACCCGCGCGGTGCGGATCCGCCCGGACGTCGTGCTCGCTTTGGAACCGGTGGATCTCAACATCGTTCTGGAACGCCTCGATCTGCCGCCGGAGGACCGGTTCGATCTCATCGTCGCCACCAACATCTTCGTCTACTATGATCCGTTCGAGCAGGCGCTGGCGCTCGAAAATGCAGCCGCGATGCTGAAGCCCGGCGGCCTGTTACTCACCAACGACCGTTTGCCGGAGACGCCCGGCGGCTCCGCGCATCTGGCGGGGGTCACCCTGGTTCCGTTGCCGGTGCCGGGAGGCGGCGCCGGGCAGCCGATGGGCTGGTACCGCCGGCGCTAGAAGGGCCGCGGAATCCGCCCGCCGTACTATCATTGTCTTCAGCACGAAGGAGTGAGGGCTGTCATGCATAAACACCTTCCGATCGCCGGATTCCTGATGGTCGCCAGCGCCGCCGCGGCGCCGGTCACGTTTCAGAAAGACGTCCTGCCGATTCTTCAGAAGAACTGCCCAGGGCCTCGGCTCCTTATCACGGATGGGCGCGCCAGGCGTCCCTTCTTGCATAAGCTGGTTTTAAGTGCAAGGAGTCGCGCTACCCGGCTTCTACCCCGCCCGCAATGTGTCCATGGCATGTCCTCGCTGGTAGTTTAGCGAACCAAGCCTCCGTGATCTCGCTACACGTACTCCACTGAAGGCGCCAGGAAGCTCCAGTGCATGAAACGTGGCAAACGCGGACGTGTCGGAGCTGCTTCTAACTTTTCGGGAACAATCGGTCTACTGGCGGTGTCATAATGGTGGAACCCCTAAACGGTTTATGGGGCAGGAGGTCGCATGCTCGAAGTTCGCAATCTTACGAAGAAATTCAACGGTGTTGCGGCCGTCGAAAATGTCAGTTTCACGCTCAGACCGGGCGAGATTCTTGGGTACGTAGGCCCGAATGGGGCCGGAAAAAGCACCACCGTAAAAATGATCATCGGCCTGCTCGATCCGAGTGAAGGGCAGATCTTGTTTCGGGGCAAAAGCATAATCGACGACCTGCCGGGCTTTCAGGCCCGCATCGGTTACGTTCCCGAAGAGTCCCACCTATATCCTCACTTGTCCGGGCGGGAGTACCTACAGCTCGTCGGCCGGCTGCGGGGGTTGCCGAAGGAAATCCTTGAACCCAAGATCGATAGATTCTTGAGCCTGTTTTCGCTCCAGGAAGACGCAAACTGCCCGGTATCGGCCTATTCGAAAGGCATGCGCCAAAAGATTCTCATTTCGGCAGCTCTGATGCACAATCCCGAGCTCCTGATACTCGATGAGCCGCTTTCGGGGCTGGATGTTACCACGGCACTCGTGCTTCGGGACCTGCTGCAAGGACTCGCCGCACAGGGCCGCATGATTCTTTTCAGCTCCCATGTCCTTGATGTTCTCGAAAAGGTCTGCTCTGGGGTCCTCATCCTTTGTAAAGGGAAAGTTGCCGCGCATGACACCATCGAGCGCCTGCGGGAATCGTTGCATGAGACGTCGCTCGAGGGCATCTTCGGACAGCTCACACGGGAGAAGAATCACCGCGCCATCGCCGACGACATCCTGGAGGTGATGCAGGCATGAACTGGCTTGCGAACACTCATGGCCCTCAGTTCGAGCTGGTGCGTCATTTCCTACGGCGCATGTTCGATGGGGAGTGGTCCTCGTCTCCAGGCCAGTGGAAATCGGGCGCCATCGGCGCGGTCGCGCTCTTCCTGCCAGCGGGCCTCCTCCTGATTCGAGAGGGGGCATTGGATCCGAAGTACGGTTCCAAGTACCGCCTCCTCGAAATGGCTGCCGACCAAAGCGCCATCCACTCTGCAGCGCTGGCCGATGAACTGGCGCTGATCACATTGGTTTTGTGCGTTACGGGCCTGATTGCGCTTCTGGTGTGGCAGTCGCTCTTTCCGACTGCCCGAGACTATCTTGCGCTGGCGTCGCTCCCTATTCGGCCCAGCCAAGTCTTCACGGCTCGGTTCACGTCTGTGACGCTTTTTTCCGGTGCGATCATCGCGGCGATGAATATTCTGCCCAGCCTCATCGCGCCGATAGAATTCGGCGGCGAGTGGCGGCTTGACATGTCCTACGTGAACCAGGCGGGTGCGCAGGGCGCCGCGTCCGGGTTGGCCTGTCTGTTCGTCTTCTTTGCGATTCTGGCGCTGCAGGGCGTTTTGCTCAACCTCCTGCCCCGTAATTACTTTACTCGCGTGTCGGTTTACGCCCAGGGAGCCCTTGCGAGCATCTTCCTGCTGGGTGGATTGTATAGTTGGTCGATCAAGGAGTGGACACCAGCGGCAATAGCCAAGCTGCCGGCATTCGGAGGGTGGCTGCCACCAGTCTGGTTCACAGGGTTGCACGAAACACTTGTCGGAAAGAGTGATCCGTTCCATACCTCCATGTCACAAAGGGCGTTGCTCGCCACCGCCATTGCGGTAGCGCTAGCTGCGGCTTCGTACATCGTCAGTTACCGCCGGTACCGAACGCTGCTGATGGAGTCGCGGGCGCAGTTGGAGACCCCCAGAGTTTGGCGCTGGAGCGTATTGAGACTGCTGGCGCGTTCGCCGCAGCAGAGGGCCGTCATCGATTTCATGATGAAGACCCTGCTTCGAAGCCGCACGCATCGCCTGCTCTGGCTGCTCTACCTCGGAGCGGCCGCGGCGGTAATGGTGAACAGCTCTTTGGTGGATGGCGCCCTCTTTTCCGGGTCCCATTCGACGGATATGGCACTGCAATTTGTGGTGCACTTCTGGCCTTTGGCATGTTCGGTCGTGCTCCTCAACGGCTTTCGGCACGTTCTATCAGTTCCCTCCGAATTGCGCGCCAACTGGATCTTCCAAATCACCGAAAGCCAGGGACGCGCGGAATGGATGAAGGCGGTGGAACGCTTCATCGTCGCGTATGCCATCGCCCCAATCTACGTGGCGCTCTTTCCAGTTGCGGCTTTCGTGCTGGGCCTGCCCATGGCGATCCCTCTGACGATTCTGCAAATGCTGGCGTCGCTCGGACTGTTTGAAGTGCTTTTTTATAGCTGGCAGAAACTACCGTTCACCTGTTCGCATATTCCCGGCGAACGGCCGTTGGTTGGCGTTGTGGCGAGATATCTCAGCATCCTCTGTGCGGCAGTTCCGATTGTCTCGGTGATGATTGCGGTTGCGGCCCAGGCGCTCTTCCTGTTTCCCATCTATCTCGCCATTCTGGGCGGCTTCTGGATTTGGATGCGCCGACTGCGGCGCGAAGGATGGGGTGAAGCGAAGTTGCTCTATGAAGATATCCCCTCGGTTGTTACTGACCTTGGGATCAAGGAGATTACGTATGCGGGAAACGCCCGGCTGCGGCGAGATGCTGCAAGGTACGCTGGACATGCTGATTCTGAAGACACTGATTCGCGGGCCGATGCATGGTTACGCGATCGCGGAGTTCATCCAGCAGACCTCGGAGGATGTGCTGCGCGTGGAGGAGGGAGCGCTCTATCCGGCGCTGCACCGGCTGGAGTTGCGGGGCCTGCTGGCATCCGACTGGGGAGTTTCGGAGAACAACCGGCGCGCCAAATACTACCGGATTACCCCTGCCGGACGCAAACAACTCGGGAGCGAGGCGAGCCGGTGGCGAAGACTGTCGGCAGCAATCGAGCGGATCATGGAGCCGGCCTAGCCGGCGCGCCGTTCGGCGAAGCCCTGACTAACGGTTGGCTCCGGCTGCGGACGATGTTCCGCCGCCGCCAATTGGACCGCGACCTCGAAGATGAGATCCAGTTCCACTTGGCAATGCGAGAAGCACGATTGCACGAGAGCGGTGTGGCGGATGCGTCATACGCCGCCCGGCGCCAATTTGGCAACGTGGCATTGATGAAGGAAGGCTGTCGGAACCTGTGGACGCTAGGCTGGATCGAGGCAGTGTGGCAAGATGTCCGATACGCCCACCGGCAGATGCTGCGCAATCGCGGCTTCGCCGCTGCCGCCACAGTTACGCTCGGACTCGGCATTGCGGTCACTACCGCTATCTATGCCGTCTGCGATGCATTGGTGTGGAAGCCGCCATTCCTGCATGATCCCCAAAGACTGGTCGCCATTTTGGAGTCATCTCCTGGGAACCCGCATTTCTGGAATTTATCTTCACCGGCCGATGTCGAAGAAATCGGACGGAACGTGACCGTCCTCGATGGCCTGGCAAGCTGGGAATACGCCTCAGCCGATATAATCGCCCCGAAGGGCGCGGCCTTGCGTGTAGACCAAGCACGGGTGAGCCCAGCCTTCTTCGATGTGGTGGGCGTAGCGCCCGCGAAGGGGCGCTCGTTCACGCCGGGCGAGAGCGAACCAGGCCGCGATCGCGTTGCGATCCTCGGCGATTCCCTATGGCGCAGCCAATTTCAGGCGGACCCTGACGTTGTCGGCAAGATCATACGTTTAAATGGTCGGGACTGCACGATTGTGGGCGTCATGCCGCCGCGGTTTGTTTTCCCCAGGAAGACAGGCGACCTGTGGACGCCGCTGGCGTTCATGCCGGAAGAGCGCAATTCACGCGTCGCGCACCGCATTGATTCGGTCGGGCGCCTAAAACCCGGTCATACTCTTGCGGAACTGCAAGCGGAGCTGAACGGACTGGCGGTTCGGCTTGAGAAACGGTACCCGCGGACCAATGCAAGGCGACGCTTCACAGCCTGGCCCATCCAGCGGTACGTCGTGGGAGATTACGCGGCGCAGTTTGCAGGGATGCTTTTTGGCGCCGCTTTATTTGTCCTGCTGATCGCGTGCGTCAATATCGCCAACCTGCATCTTGCGCGCGGGTCGGCGCGATGGCGAGAAATGGCAGTCCGCCAAGCCATCGGCGCCAGCCGTCGGAGAACCGTCGCGCAACTGGTTACCGAGAGTATGGTGCTGGCGCTGACCGGCGCAGCCTTGGGCGTGACGCTCGCGTTGTGCGGGTTAGGAGCAATCCGCGCGGCTGTGCCCCCTGAACTTCGGAGATACTCTCCAGGGTGGGCCGATTTGGGCGTGAGTCCCGGCTCGTTGTTGTTCGTGCTTGCTATTGCCTTCCTGAGCGGCATAGTGGCAGGCCTTACGCCGGCACTCAAATCCTCAAGCGTGAATCTCGCCGAGTCGCTCAAGGAGGGCGGACAGTCGGCAACGGCCGGTCCTAGCCGTCACCGATTGCGTTCTCTTCTGCTAGTCGGCGAAATCGCCTTGACAGCCGTCCTCCTGGTAGGCGCGGGATTGATGGTCCGGGGTTTTCACGCTCTCGTGGGCGGAAAACCGCCTATGGAGCCCACAACTGTGCTGGCCTTGAGATTACAAATCAGCGACGGCGACCAGCGCAGGCCGGACCAGGTCGCGGAGTTCTACCGGTTGGCGCTTCAGCGCATCGCCACAGTGCCGGGAGTGCAAACCGTAGCGGCCGCAACCTCGGTGCCGTTCGGCCGACATGCGCAATTCAGCGCCTTCGCAATTCGAGACCGGCTTGAGCAGCCTGGAGAGCAGCCAACCGCGGAGATTCAAGTTGTAACTCCCACCTATTTCGAGACTATGCGAATACCGCTTCGCGCCGGCCGGCTTCTCGATGATCGCGATGCGGCTCAGTCCACACCGTCGGCAGTTATCAGCGAGGAAGTCGCGCGAAGATGGTGGCCGGGCCAGCCATTCCCGATAGGCGCCCAGATCAGGATGGGAGCGAACCGCGAACCGGAAATGTGGACGACAATCGTGGGTGTAGTGGGCGGAATCCAGGCGAGCGCACTCGACCGCGCGCCTCGCCCCACGTTGTACGTGCCGTACACCCAGTCGCCGAACCGGGGGATGGATATCGCGATCAGGAGCGTGGGCAACCCGATGGCACTTGTACCGTCAGTCAAAGCGGCAATCGCAAGCTTGGATGCTCGGCAACCCGTCACTGATGTCATGCCGCTCGAAAGGATGAGAGAGAACGAGGTTATTGGCATCACCTACGCTGCGGCGCTGCTGACCATATTTGGAGGGATTGCGCTCCTGCTCTCGTGCGTTGGGGTTTATGGAATGACCGCTTACCTGGTCTCGGCGCGTACGCATGAAATTGGAATAAGGATGGCTCTCGGTGCCAGCGCGAAGAATGTGATCCGTCTCGTATTCAAACAAGGTGCGCGCGCCGCTTTCGCAGGCATGGCCCTCGGCCTCCTGGTTGCGATTGGACTCGCCCGTCTATTGGCGACCATGATTTGGGGCGTCAGTTCCATGGACCCCGTCGTATTTCTGGCAGTTCCGGCAGCTCTTGGCGTGGCGGTCGGCGCTGCGATATATCTACCGGCGCGCAAAACGCTAAGGATCGACCCGATTGCCGCTTTGCGAAATGAGTAGCAGCCATTTCCCAAGACGAGGCTCCGCGGTCGGCGGGCTCTCACCTTCAAGTGGAGGGTGAGCTTCGAAGCCGCGAGTACGAAAAGGACGGCGCGAAGCAGCGCGTCTGGGAGTGCCCGGGTACCGGATTGCGAAACTCGATCGCATCGAGCGCGCCGACGAACAATGCCGCTTACGCCAGACGGGGACGATGTGGCGGCGAGTGAAGCAAACCAGGCGCTCGTCAAAAAAATGCTTTTGAATATGAGGCTAATTGCAATCATCTTGTGGCTAATTGTAGGAACCGCTCTGGGTGGAGCCCAGGATAGGGGGCGTGTTTACTCTGTTTGTGAGCTGCTGGCAGCTCCCCAGCAATTCAACGGAAAGTCCGTAAAGGTGCGCGGAGCCGTAGAGGGTGGAACGGAAGGTGCTTGGCTCAAGAGCAACGACTGTCCGGAAAGATTCTACGTCGGTGAGAATTCTCTGCCCAAAGCAATTTCCCTCTCGTACCAGTCCGAATTTGGAAACACGCCGGCCAGGAACACTGCACACATCGAGCGTGTTGAGCAACAGATCAAAGAAGCACAGCGGAAGATGAAATCCAGCGTTTTGACGTTGACGTATACAGGAATCTTCGAAACGCGCACGGATTGGAAGACCGCAACTTTGGCTTCTGGGGAGAAACAGCTATGGGGCTTTGGCCATCTCAACGCCTTCCCGGCCCAACTGGTTATTCTCGATATCGCAGATCCGGTGATCGTTGAGACGAAATAGCGGAAGTGACCTGCCTCGATTTTCTCTACCAAACGTAACTGAGACGCTCCGTCTACTGTAACCCCTCTTTCCCCATCCCGTCGGAGCCGCCCGTCGCACCATACTCCTCTGCAGAACGGCACGGAGCGGTCAAGGGCGCGCCGGTTTTTGGCGCAATGCAGCCTTCCTTAATCGCATATTGGACGACCGCTTCGTCTTCATCGGCCTCGACGGGCCGGCGCAGGACAAAGCTGCCTGGAAGTGTCCGGTGAGCGTACAGTCACTCGCTCTGCACCAAGAACGAATCGAGGATCGCCTGCCGGTGCTTGTAAGCAATAGCCTCCGGAAGTTCAGCACCCGAGAAAAAGCGCAAATCGCAGCATTCCTCTGTTACAGGGAACCACCGACCGTGTTCCCAACCCAAACTATATCTAGAAGGGCCCGGAATCCGCCCGCCGTACTATCATTGTCTTCAGCACGAAGGAGTGAGGGCTGTCATGCATAAACACCTTCCGATCGCCGGATTCCTGATGGTCGCCAGCGCCGCCGCGGCGCCGGTCACGTTTCAGAAAGACGTCCTGCCGATTCTTCAGAAGAACTGCCAGAGCTGCCACCGGCCGGGCCAGGTGGCGCCCATGTCGTTTCTGACTTACGAAAGCGCGCGGCCTTGGGCGAAGGCGATGAAGGTCGCGGTGCTCACCCGGAAGATGCCGCCCTGGTTCGCCGATCCGAAGTTCGGGCATTTCGGCAATGACCGGTCGCTGCCGCAGAGCGACATCGAAACCATCGCGCAGTGGGCGGATGGCGGGGCTCCGGAGGGCGACGCCAGGGACGCGCCGCCGCCGGTGCAGTGGCCGGCGGACGGCTGGGAAATCCAGCCCGACCTGGTCGTGAACGGGCCGGCGACGCAAGTGCCGGCGCATCCGAAGAACAACGTCATCGAGTGGAGCTATGTCACGGTGCCGAGCGGCATCACGAAGGACACTTGGATCACCTCGATGCAGATCCGTCCGAGCGAGCCCTCGGTGACGCACCACATCTGCGTCTACTTCAAGCCGCATACGCCGGACGTCGAATACAACAAGCCGGTGTGGTACGACCGGCCGCGCGACGATAGCGGCGCCGCGCTCGAATCGGCCGCCGGCATCAACGGCCGCGGCATTCCGCAGTCGATCACCGCCGGCAGCAACGGCATCGAAGGCTGCTATGTGCCCGGCCAGCTTTCGCAGGACTATCGCACGCACAGCGCGGCCAAACTGGTAAAGGCCGGGACCGACATCGTCTTTCAGCTGCACTACACGCCGAACGGAAAAGACGTCATCGACCAGCCGCGCATCGGATTCACGGTCGCCCGGGAGGAGCCGAAGCGGGTCTACGTTTCCTTCGGCATTTCCGCGCCCAGCGACCCCAAGAGTTTTGCGATTCCGCCAAACAATCCGAATTGGGAAAGCCCCCCGGCCAGCGTGGAATTCACCCAGGATGCCGACCTCGTCTGGATGTTCCCGCATATGCATGTCCGCGGCAAAGACATGACCTACCGGCTGGTGTATCCGGACGGCCGGTCGGAGATCGTGCTCAGCGTGCCGCACTACGATTTCAACTGGCAGCTCGGCTACGACCTGGCGCGGCCGGTGCACGTTCCCAAAGGAACGAAGCTCATCGTGACCGCGCACTACGACAATTCCGTGAACAACAAGTTCAACCCCGATCCCAACCGCACCGTGTATTACGGCGACATGACGTGGGAAGAGATGATGTTTCCGTTCTTCAGCGTGGTGGTGGACCAGGGGGTGGATGCGAAACACCTGATCCGCGTGGTCCGCGGACGGCAATCCGACGGCGCATAAAAAAAACGGGCAGCCCGCAGGCTGCCCGAAATGGGCCAAGTGCGGAAGGAGAAATTTAGCGGCGTCCGCCGCCGCCAAAGCCGCCGTGGAATCCGCCCATTGCTCCGCCGCGCGAGAAGCCGCCGGATCGGCCGCTAAAACCGCCGCCCGGCCCGGCAAAGCCGCCACGGAAGCCCGTCGTTGGGCCCGCGTGACCCCTGAACCCGCCGCGGTTGCCCACAATCACCGGCGGATGATAACCCGGGCCGAAGTGCCGGTAGGAAGGCCAGTAGCCGTATCCATATCCGAAGCCGGCATACGGCACCACCCACGGCGAATAGAATCCCCAGCCGAACGGCCCCCAGTACATGCCGCTGCCGGGTATGAACGTGTAAGCGCCAAACCACGGATCCCAATACCACCCCGTGCCGTACCACCCGCCGCCGTTCACCACGTACCGGCGCGCCGCATCCCTGTTCGCTTCGGCCAGGTAGGAAGAACGCAAACTCGCCCAGCGGTAAAAATCGTCTTCGCTCTTGTCTTTATCGAATTTGACTGCTTTGACCTTCTGGTTGCCAGGAACGTCCAGGCTCACTTCGTGCCCGCCCTTCACGGTCACCTCCCGGTCGTTTTCCTGAACCAGCGCCTTGCCATCGAATACCCGGACCGAGCCGGGGTTCGCATCGAAATCGTACAGACCCGGCTTGAGCAATTGCGTGCTGGCGTTATCGACGTTGATGCGCACGTTATTCTCTTTCCGGATCTCCGCCACTTCCACCATGGCGCGGCCGCTGTTGAGCGCCACCACCGTATCGGCCAGCCCCGGCGAAACCATTTGGACCGAGCTGTGCTGGTCGACTCGCAGAAAGATCCCCGGCGTCAGCAGAATTTCCGCCCGTCCGTTCTGCGTCGTCAGCGTTTCGCCGGCTGCCAGCGTCACGTTCCCCACGGATTTGTCGGTCAGCGTCTGCCCGCCGGCCGAAGCTTGGCCTTCCACATAATTAATTGTTCCCGGTTGCGGGGTGATCGCGCCCCAGACGGGCGCGATGAGCAGCGCAGCCAGGAAGCAGCCACCCAGTGCTGCCAACGTTGACCGCATCATTGTCTTGTTCCTCTACTGGATTAGATGCGGGATCGAACTCTCAGTTTCTACTGCCGGCACGGTAGAAGCTTAGCAGGCATTGCGTTTTAACTGTCCGCACGCCGCATAAATATCCAGTCCGCGGGGCTTGCGAAGGAAGCACGGCAGCGAACGCCGGACAATCTGCTGGAAGGCCGCGACGCGGGCGGCGTCGGGAGTGCCGAAAGGGATTTCCGGACCGGGGTTTAGCGCGATTAAGTTCACCTTGCAGTTGAGGTTCGCCAGCAGCTTCGCGACGCGCCGGGCATCCGCGTCGCTGTCGTTCACGTCTCTCAGCAGCACGTACTCGAACGTCAGCTTCTCCCAAGGCCGGAGCGGATACCGGCGGCACGCTTCGAGCAAATCCTTCAAGTGATACTTGCGGGTGATGGGCATCAGCTCGCGCCGCATCTCTTCGGTCGAAGCGTTGAGCGAAATCGCCAGCTTGGGCCGGACCGGCTCGCGCCCGAGCTCGTCGATTTTCGGAATGATGCCGGAGGTCGAGATGGTGATGCGGCGCGGCGAAAGCGCGAACCCGGCGGGGTCGAGCAGAATGCGCGTCGCCTTGATGACGTTCGCCAGGTTCAGCAGCGGCTCGCCTTGCCCCATCATGACGATGTTCAGCCGGCCGCCATCCTGCCGGAGCCGGTTCTCCCGCGCGACCAGCAGCACCTGGCCGACGATCTCCCCGGCCGTCAGGCTGCGCTCCAGGCCGAGCAGCGCCGTCATGCAGAATTTGCAGTCCACCGGGCAGCCGACCTGGCTCGAGATGCAGATGGTGTCGCGCTCGCCTTCGGGCATCAGCACGGTCTCGACGGTCTTGCCGTCCTGCAACCGAAGCAAGTAGCGCCGGGTGCCATCGGCGGAATCATAAATGCGGGCCACCTCCGGCAGCCCGACCGCATGCTGTTCCGCGAGCTGCTCCCGCGTACGAGCCGGAAGCGTGGAAATTTGAACGAGATCCGAGGCTTGCCCGCGGTACAGGGCGTCGTAGAGCTGCTGGGCGCGGTACGCCGGCTGGTCGGGACCGAGGATCTCACGGAGCTCCGTAAGTTGCAGGCCCACAAGGGATGGCATCTAACTCCCAGTGTACGATAGCGGCTGCTGTGCCGAGAATGCTACAAAGGTAGAGAGAGCACAGACTTGGCCACCCCTACCTCCCTCAGCCCGGCACGCGAAATCGAGACCACCACGCTGGCGAACGGCGTCCGCGTCATCACCGAAACCATGCCGCACGTCCGCTCCGTTTCGGTCGGGATCTGGGTAGGCACCGGGTCGCGCCGCGAAACGCCCGAGCAGAACGGCATCTCGCATTTCATCGAGCACATGCTGTTCAAGGGCACCACCCACCGCTCCGCGGAGGACATCGCGCGGTCGGTCGATTCGATCGGCGGCAACCTCGATGCTTTCACAGCCAAAGAGCTGGTCTGCTTCAACACCAAAGTGCTCGACGAACACCTGTCGCTGGCGTGGGACGTCCTGGCCGACCTGGTGCTGAACCCGCTGTTCCGCCCCGAGGACATCGAGAAAGAAAAGGGCGTCATCCTCGAAGAAATAAAAATGGAGGCGGACAGCCCCGACTATCTGGTCCACGAGATCTTCTCGTCCAATTTTTGGAAGGACCACCCGCTGGGCAAGCCGATTCTCGGCACGCGCGAAACGGTCAAAAAATTCGATAGCGAGGGCATCCGGCGTTATTACTCCGAGGTGTACGCTCCGGGCAACCTGATCGTCACCGCGGCGGGCAACCTGACGCACGAGCGGCTGGTGAAGCTGGTTCGCGACCATTTCGAAGCATTGCCGCCCGGGCCGGCCCCCAAGCCCGATCCGGCGCCGAACACGCACGCGCGCATCGCGCTGCGCAACAAGAAGGCGCTCGAACAGGTGCATGTCTGTCTCGGGGTGCCGTCCTATCCCCTGCCCCACCAGGAGCGCTTCGCCTGTTATGTGCTGAACACGCTGCTGGGCGGCGGGATGAGCTCCCGGCTGTTCCAAAATATTCGCGAACGCCAGGGTCTGGCGTACGCGGTGTTCTCCGAGCTGAACCCGTATCGCGACACGGGCTGCCTGTCGATCTACGCCGGCACCTCGCTCGAATCGGCGCGCAAGGTGGTCGAGTCGATCATGAACGAGTTCCGCCAGTTGAAGGAAGAAGCGATCGGCGACGAAGAACTGCGCCGCGCCAAGGATCATCTCAAAGGCTCGCTCATGCTGAGCCTGGAATCGACCGCCAGCCGCATGTCGAACCTCGCGCGCCAGGAGATGTACTTCGGCAAGTTCTTCACGCTCGACGAGCTCGTCGAAAGCATCGAAGCCGTCACCGCCGACGACGTGCAGCGCATCGCCCGCACGTTTTTCGATCCCAAGCAGATCGGCCTCACGGTGCTGGGGAACCTCGAGAATTTCAAGATCGGACGCGAAGACCTGGTCTGCTAGCGGCCCGCGGCGATTCGCAATGGTGCGGTAAGAGCAGCCGCTAAGAGGCTGCCGCCGCTGCCTGCGCCCGCGCCGCGCGCGCCACCGGCGGATCGTAGTGGCGCCTGGCCGAGGCGATCACGCGTTCCACTTCGTCCCGGTCGAACGGCTCGGTCAGAACGTCATAGCCGCCGTAGTTGAGGACTTCGGCCCAGAGCGACTCATCCGCCAGGCGGGAGGTCACCAGCAGCTGCGGCGGCCGCTGCCTCCCGTGGAGGTCTTGCAATGCCTGTTTCCAGGACCACCCGGGGCAGTCGGCATTCACGAGGACCACGTGGATCGAGTGGCGATCAAGACACTCGAGGGCGCTCTTCCGGTCTCGGGCCTGATACAACCGCCACCCGGCTGCCCGGAAAACGTCCAGTGCTACCTGCCGGCTTTCCGGCGCGGCGCCTACTAGTAGCGCGCAAAGGAAATCGTTGCGGCGTTCCTGGCTCACGGTATCCCCCAATCTTCCGGACTGTCGACCGTAGCTTTTCCAGCTTACAGGCTGATCCAGCGGGGACTCAATAGGACATTTGTCAAGGGATTGGAGTTCCCGTGATGAACCGCACAGATCGATCACCGGGCCGGCGGGACGGCCCGGCTAGCGCGGGAACTGCACCGAGCGCGCCAGTTTAACCGCCGCATGTTCGCGAAGCTGCGCGAGCACGGCCTCGCCGACCGGTTCATCGGTCGTCACCAGCGCGACGGCTTCCAGCGGCTCGCCGGAACGCAGCGGCGCGTCGCGGCGGCCGAGCGAAAAATTCGCGATATTGACGCGATTGCGGCCGAGCACGGTGCCGACGTGCCCGATCACGCCTGGTACGTCGTGGTTCTTCATGAATATCAGGAATCCGCTCAGCGCCGCCTCGCATTGAATGCCATCGACCTGGATGAGACGCGGCTTGTCGAACACCACCGAGCCTTCCACCGAGGTGATTCCTTGATCGGTCTCCAGCTCGATCCGGATCGAATCCGCGAGGCCGGAACGCATCTCCTGCCGCTCCGCGATGTTCCAGCCGCGCTGTTCCGCAATCTGCATGGCATTCACCAGATTGATGCGGTGCGGCGCCGACCGGCCGAGCACCCCGGCCACTCCGGCGTTGCGCAGCAGGCTGGTATTGCCATCGGCAATCTTGCCGAAATAGACCAGCCGCACGACGTGTGGATTGCCCGTTGCAATGTGCGCTGCCAGGATGCCGAGACCCTCGGCGAGTTCCGCAAACGGGCCGAGGGCTCGATACTGCTCGCGCGACAACGCCGGCATATTCACGGCGTTGAGCGCCACGCCGTTCTTCAGATATTCCACCACCTGCTCGGCGATCCGCACCCCGACGATCTCCTGGGCCTCTTCGGTCGATCCGCCGATGTGCGGAGTGGCGATCACGCCGTCGGCCTCGAACAGCGGATAGCCGGGGGGAACCGGTTCGGTCGCGAAGACGTCGATCCCGGCGCCCGCCACTTTCCCCGACGCCACGGCGTTGCGAAGCGCCGCTTCATCCACCAGCTCGCCGCGCGCGCAGTTCACGATGCGCACGCCCTGCTTCATCTGGCGGAACGCCTCCTCGGAAAGCATGCCTTGCGTTTCCGGGGTGGCTGCCACGTGCAGAGTGATGTAATCGCTCTCCTGATAGAGCCGCGGCAGCGTCGTCAGTTCCGCGCCCAGGTCTTCGGCCAGCTTGGCGGTCACGTACGGGTCATGCGCCATCACGCGCATTTCGAAAGCCCGGGCGCGCTTGACGACTTCGCGCCCGATCGAACCCAGCCCGACCACCCCCAGGGTCTTGCCGCGCAGTTCATGGCCCATGAGCTTTTTCTTTTCCCATTTGCCGGCGCGGGTGGTGGCGTCGGCTCGGGGAATGTGGCGGGCCATCGCCAGCATCAAGGCCAGCGTGTGCTCGGCCACCGAAATGGCATTGCCGCCCGGCGTGTTCATCACCAGCACGCCGGCTTCGGTGGCGGCCTCGATATCCACGTTATCGACGCCGACGCCGGCGCGGCCGATCACGCGCAGGTTGGGCGCCTGGGCCAGCACCGATTGGTCCACCTGCACGGCGCTGCGCACCAGCAGCGCGTCCGCGTCGGCGAGATGCTGCGCGTACTCTTTGGGATTGGAAACAATCGTCTTCCACCCGGGCTGCGCCTGGAACAATTCGATTCCGGCGCGCGCCAGAGGCTCGGCAATCAGGATGTTCATGTCTCGCGCCTACGCATGCACCGGCTGGGGTTTTACCGCGGCGCGTTCGTAAATCTCCTGCACGGCCGCGACGCCGGTCCCATACTTTACGGGGAATCCATTGGCATTCAAGATGATTTCGAGCCCGGCGATCACCGCGAACAGATCGGCGAAATCGAAATAGCCCAGGTGCGCGATGCGGAAAATCTGTCCCTTCATCGAACCCTGGCCGTTGGCGATGATGGCACCGAAGCGGTTGCGGAATTCCTTGACGATGATGCCGGAATCCATCCCCGCCGGCGCTTTCACCGCGGTCGCCGAAGATCCGGGCGAGGCAGCCGCGAACAGCTCCAGCCCCATCCGCGCCACGGCCGCCCGCGTGGCCTCCGCCAGCAGTTGCGCGTTCTCGATCAGATGCGCCATGCCGATTTGCTTGATGTACCGCAAGGCTTCGGCCAGCGCGAGGACGAGCGAAGTAGCCGGCGTCCAGCTGGATTCGCCCGCGTCTCCGCTCTTCTTCTCTTTCTTCAGGTTGAAATAATAGTGCGGCAGGGTGGCGCTGTCGGCGAACTTCCAGGCCTTCGGGCTGATGGAAAGGAACGTCAGCCCCGGCGGAATCATAAACGCTTTCTGGGAGCCGCCGATGAGGATATCGAGGCCCCAGCCGTCGATATCCAGCGGCATCGTGCCGAGCCCGGTAATCGCGTCGACCACGAAGATCGCGCCCGTCTTCGCCACGATGCGGCCCATCGCTTGCACGTCGTGTGCCGCGCCCGTCGACGTTTCCGAAGCCTGCACGAACACGCCTTTGGTCGCGGGTTCGCGCTCCAGGGCTTCGGCGATCTGCGACGGCTGCACTACCTGGCCATACGGGACCGAGAGCACATTGGCCTCCAACCCGTAGGCCTTCGCGATCTCGGCCCAGCGCTCGCCGAATTTGCCGGCCGAGCAGACAATGACCTTGTCGCCTTTGGAAAACAGATTCGAGACGGCGGCGTCCATCGCGCCCGTGCCGGAGGCGGCGAACAGAAGCACATCGTTTCTTGTGCCGAGCACTTCCTGGAGGTCGGCCAGACAGGAGCGGTACGCCTTACGGAAGTCTTCCGTACGGTGATGAATATCCGACGCCATCATCGCGTGCAAGGCCGGCGGATATAAAGGCGTGGGACCCGGAGTTAATAGACGTTGCTTCTTGATATGCATGGGGAATTCGTCCTCCAGAATAACAAGCTACAAGACATCCGGCGGAAGTGCAGTGCGCCGCGAAACTCGCGTGGGAAACCAAATTTTTTTTGCCGCGCCGCGATTGCAACCGACTACACTGATGTAAGAAATGAGACTGCCGGTCCTGATTTTCCTCGGCCTCGCGCCGCTGTGCCGGGCCACCTCCGCCGACTATTTCGCCCCCACTCACCGGCTTACCGGCATCGGGGTTTCGCGCGACGACCTCACTGACGACCAGCTGCAGGCGCGCATCGAGCTCATGGTTCAGTCGCAGACGTTTACGATCATGCGCGAGCCCATGGCGGTCACGGGCGCCAAACGGATCACCACCGATCGCAAGCTGCAGTCGCTGTTCCGCTCGGCGGCCGAGCGCAGCGGCGTTCCGGCGGCGGAGCTGGAAGCCATCGCGTATCTGGAAAGCTGGGGCGACGCCAAGGCCGAAAGTCCCGCCGGCCCGCGCGGCATCATGCAGATTTCCCATGGCACGGCGCGGGAAATGGGCCTGCGGATCACGCGCAGCGTGCGATACCGCGTCGTGAAGGAAAAAGTGCAGGTCCGCGACAAGAGACGCAGGCTGGTGACGCGCACCGTCCGGCGGAGAATTCCGTACACCGTATTCGGCCGCGACGAGCGTCTCATTCCCGAGCGCGCCATCCCGGCGGCCGCGAACTATCTCGCGCGCCTCGAGCAGAAGTTCGGCGGGCGCGATTGGGCCATCTTCGCGTACCACTGCGGCGAAGGCTGCGTCGCGGAAATGCAGGAGCTGACCCGCCAGGCCCGCGGCATCCCGAAAGATCAGATCACCGTCGCGCGCATGTTTTTCTCGTGCAGCCCGGCGTGGAACCGGGAACTCTACCAGGCCATCCAGATGCAGATGCAGCGCGATTACTCGCCCACCTACTGGTTCCGCGTCATGCGCGCCCAGCAGTTGCTGGCCTCCTACCGGGAGGATCCCGAAGGCTTTGAAGCGCTCGCCGAGCAGTACAAGGTGCACTTCTCCGAGAGTGACACGCTGCCGCGCCGCGCTTCGCACCGCTTGTCGGTCTGGCTGACGCGCGACGATCTGCGGTATCAGACCAGCGACGCGATCCGCGCGGTGATGGGCACCGGCCTGGTGACGATTCTGGACCGCCCGCAGTTCCTCGGGTTCAAGCTGCGGCTGGATCCGGACCCCATCGACGACGTCACGTATCTCAGCCTGGCGTCGCCTTCCGCCGTCGGCACCCTGACCTACATCGCATTCGAAACGCGGCGGCTGTGGGAGGAGCTGGCGCCCAAGCGCGAGCAGTTCCGTCCTCTGGAAGTCACGTCTTTATTCGAGCCGGAAGATTACGCCGTCCGCACCCTGCGCAGCGAAGCGCTCTCGCATGGAACCGGTCTGGTATTCGACATCGACTATGCGGGCCTGCCGCCGGGCGAATACGAATGCCTGCGGTTCGTGCTGGACGATCTCGGCTGGGGCGGCTATCTCGGATTCGTCGAGGAAGGCACCGACCGCCTGCACATCGGCTGCTCCCCCACTTCGCGCGAATTTTTTACGAGCGTCTTCCAGGAAGCCGTGGACCGGCTAGCTCAGGATGTGAAAAGCCACGAATGAGCCGACGTAGGCCAGCACACCCATGTAAGTGAATTGCAGCGCCGGCCATTTCCAGCCGCCGGTCTCGCGCCGCACGACGGCGATGGTCGAAATGCACTGCATCGCGAAAGCAAAGAAGATGAGCAGCGCCACCGCGCCGCCGAAGCTCAGGTCGTGCTGCAGCGAGGCGCCGAGGCCCGCCTGGTTCGACTCCGGATCCATGCCATAGATCGAGCCAAGCGTCGCCACGATGGTTTCGCGTGCGGCCAGCGACGTGATCAGCCCGATGCCGATCTTCCAGTTCATCCCCAGCGGCTTGATGGCCGGTTCGATGGTGCGGCCGAGCGTGCCGGCGAGGCTGTTGTCGATGTTGGGCGCGTGACCATTGACCAGCGGCACGTGAGCCATCACCCACAGCACCACCATCACCAGCAGAATCACCGTGCCGGCGCGGCGCAAGAACACCACCGAGCGATCCAGCAGCCGCAGCCCGATGGATTGCAAAGTAGGCCAGCGGTACGAGGGCATCTCGAGGAGGAACGGCGCGCGGCCGCTTTTCAAAACCGATGATTTGAGCAGCCGCGCGGTCGTCACCGCGGCCACAAAGCCCAGCGCGTACAGGCCCAGCATGGCCAAGGCGCGGGCGCCGAGAAAACTGCCGAGCACCGGGCGGTTGGGAATAAACGCCGCAATGATCAAGGTGTAGACCGGCAGGCGCGCCGAACAGGTCATAAACGGCGCGATCAGGATGGTGGCCATGCGGTCCCGTTTGTTTTCGATGGTACGGGTGGCCATGATGGCCGGCACCGCGCACGCGTAGGCCGAAAGCAGCGGGATGAACGATTTGCCCTGCAGCCCGACCTTGGCCATGGTGCGGTCGGCGATCAGCGCCGCGCGGGCGAGATAGCCGGAATCCTCCAGAACGCCGATAAAGAGGAACAGCAGCAGCACCTGGGGCAGAAACACCACCACGGAGCCGACGCCGTTCCAGACGCCGTCGAGCAGCAGCGAGCGGAACAGCGAATCGGGCAGCACAGATGCAACCCAGTTGCCCGTGAGGTGGATGAAGTGATCGACCCCGTCCTTGGCCGGGTCGGCGACATTGAAAATCGTCTGGAAGACCAGGATCACCACCGCCAGAAATACCAGGGGGCCGGCGACGGGATGGAGAAAAACGGCGTCCAGCCGGCGCGTCCATTTTGGCGGCGCCGGCGCCCGGTATTGCGCCGCGCTGCCGACGCGGCCGGCCCATTGCCGGCACTTGGGCACGTCCTGCAGAATCGGAAGTTCCTTCGGCGCGGGCTTGGGCATGGCGCCGGCCAGAAAGTGGAATACCTGATCCAGACCTTCGCCCTGCCGCGCGCTGATCAACGCCACCGGCGCGCCGAGCTGGGCCGACAGCGCGGCCAGATCCAACTGCCCGCCGCGGTTGCGCAGATCGTCCGCCATGTTGAGGATGATCAGGGTGGGGATCCCCAGCGCCAGAACGGGCGCCGCGAGCATCAGGTGGCGCGCCAGGTTCGTCGAATCGAGCACCAGCAGGACAGCTTGCGGCTTGCCGATGTCTCCGCGCTGGCCGGTCAGCACGTCATAGGCGATCTGCTCATCTTCGGAGCGCGGCGCCAGACTGTAGAGCCCCGGCAAATCGATGAGAGGAATCTCGCGGCCGTCGGGAAGCACCGCCACACCCGTGTGGCGCTCCACCGTCACGCCGGGAAAATTCGCGACCTTCTGGCGCAGGCCGGTGAGGCGGTTGAACAGCGTGGTCTTGCCGCTGTTCGGCGGCCCGATCAGCGCCACGTGGCGGCTCGTTTTGGTTACGGGAGAAACCGGGAGGACCGCCACCGACCCGGCGCTGCAACCGTCGCAACCGCTCACCGCGCCCTCTTTGTCCGGTCCACCCGCACCGTGAGGTGCCGGGCCGTTTCGCGGCGCAGCGCGATTTCCGATCCATCCACCTGGAAGACCCGCGGGTCGCCCCCCGGAGCGCTCAACCCCGCGGTAATGCGCGTGCCCGGCAGAAATCCGAGCTCCATGAGGCGGCGCGCCTCATCGGTCGGAAGGTCGATATTCTCCAGCGTGGCCGCGTCGCCGCGGTTCAAATCGGTGAGGGTGGCCAGCAGCTGCGATTCGCTGTTATTGCCACTCAGTTGCAACATGGTTTCAGTATGAGCGCCTCTGAAATCGCTGTCAAGGGTCCCCGGCTGCTTCTTGCGCCGTTTTAATGCCACCAGGTTGCAACTCCCTCCAAGTGCGCCAAACTCTTTAAAATATATCATGATTACGCGGTACGCGATCCGCCCCGCGGTTCCAGCCGATCTAGACCGGATCGTGCAGCTCGAGGAGGCCAGCTTCGGACCGGAAGCTTATGATCGCAAACTATTTGCAGATTATTTGGCGCGTTGCGGCAGGCTCTTCCTGGTACTGCAGAGGGGGCGGCGGGTGTTCGGATACATGATCACGTGCATCCGCGGGAACCGGCCCGGCGCCAGGGCCGAACTGGTCTCGGTGGCGGTGGATCCGGCCCTCCGCCAGGCCGGCGCCGCTTCCGCCTTATTGGACAGCACTTTACGGCGCTTGCGCCGGCGCGGCGTGGCCCGCCTGCATCTGGTGGTGCGGGTGACCAATCAACCGGCCCGGGCCCTCTACGAGAAGTATGGCTTCCGCCGCTTGCGGGTAGTCCGCGGATATTATGAGGACGGTGGCGACGGCCTCGCCATGAGCCGCCCGGTGTAGGCGGTTTGCGGCGGTTGCGCCTTGCAACACAACGGGACTTGCGGGATGTTTAGGTAAATGCCGGCGTCGCTCGAATTTCTCCGCGGAGTGCTCGGCGTGCTTTGCGTCCTGTTCGCCTACATGGCCGGGCGCTCCGGAGCCGCCGTTCGCAAGAAGCAGCAGAAGGTCTCCAGGCTGTATGGCTGGGTGTTGCGGGCTCTCGCTTGCGCGGTGGTGATCGGGGTCCGCGGTCCCATCGATGCAATCGATCTCGGCGTCTGGGTGCTCAGCATCGCCGCCGCCGCGCTCGGATGGTGGAACGCGATGCGTGAAAAAAAGGAAGAAGATCTGACCCGCCAGATCTTTCCCGAATCGCGCGACTGAGCCGCCGCCGCCCTGCGCTACAATCTTCTCTTACCTATGTCACTGGTCGTTGTCGGATCCGTCGCTTACGACGGCGTGGAAACCCCTCATGGAAAAGTGGACCGCATGCTGGGCGGCGCGGCCACTTATATTTCGCTGGCCGCCAGCTACTTTACGGAGGTGAAGATTGTCGCCGTGGTGGGCGACGATTTCGCGAAGGAAGACCGCGATCTGCTGGCTTCGCGAAAGATCGATCTGAGCGGGCTCGAAACCGTTCCGGGCGGCAAAACGTTCTTCTGGAAAGGCGTGTATTCGGCGGACATGAACGACCGCACCACGCTGCAGACCGATCTCAATGTCTTCGCCGATTTCCAGCCGAAGCTGCCGGAATCCTACCGGTCGGCTCCGTACCTGCTGCTCGGCAACATCCAGCCGGCGCTGCAGCGCCGCGTCCACAACCAGATGACCGGCGTGAAATTCACCGGCGGCGACACCATGAATTTCTGGATCAACGATTTCCGGAGCGAACTGCTGGAAACGCTCAAAAACTGGAATTTTCTGCTGATCAATGACGGGGAAGCCCGCCTGTTGTCGGGGGAAGCCAACCTGCGGCGCGCGGCGGAAAAGATCCAGGCCATGGGTCCGAAGACGCTGGTGATCAAACGCGGCGAGTACGGGGCCGTGCTGTTCCATGGCGGCCACCACTTCATGGCGCCGGGTTATCTGCTCGAAAACGTCTTCGACCCCACCGGCGCGGGCGATTGCTTCGCGGGCGGGTTCATGGGATATCTGGCGGGCCGCGGCGCGCGCCCCAAGGACGGCCACATGGATATGGCTGAACTGCGCAAAGCCGTCATTTACGGCTCGGTAATGGGAAGCTTCTGCTGCGAGAAGTTCGGCGTCGACCGGTTCCGCACGCTCACGCGCGACGAAATCGAAAAGCGCTACCAGGAGTTCCAGAGCTGCACGCAGTTCTAAAAGCCGGAAAGCCGTCTTTTCCGGGAGTCTGCCTGGCGCTCCTGGCGGTCTGGAGCGCCTTGGCCGTCTGGTTCGTGTACGCGCACGGCTGGACTTTTTATTACGGCGATGCCGAAGCGCACTGGGACATCGCGCGGCAAATTCTCGATTCGCAAACGCCGGGATACGACCAGATCGGCACCGTCTGGCTGCCGCTGCCGCACCTGCTGTTGATGCCGCTGGCGCGGGTGGATGCGTGGTGGCGGGATGGGCTCGCGGCCGCGATTCCGTCGGCCGCCTCGTTCGTGGTGGCGGGCGGATTCTTGTTCTCGGCAGTGCGGCGCGTGTTTGATTCCACGCCGGCCGCCGCGGCCTCCACCGCTTTGTTCGCCGCCAACCCCAACGTGCTGTACCTGCAAGCCATCCCCATGACCGAAGCGGTATTCTGGGCGTCGCTGGCCGCGCTGCTGTATTTCACCGTGCGCTTCCGGCAGACGCAGGGGTGGGGCTCGGTGCTCGGCGCCGGAGCCGCTTCGATGGCCGGAACTCTCACCCGATACGAAGCCTGGATTCTGATCCCGTTTGCCGCCCTCTATTTCGTGCTCGCCTCCCCACGTCACAAACTCGCGGCCGCCGCCGTGTTTTCGTTGCTGGCGGCGCTCGGGCCGGCTTACTGGTTCGCGCACAACTGGTGGCTGAGCGGAGATGCTCTGGAGTTTTACCGCGGCCCGTACTCGGCCCTCGCCATTCAAGGCAATGCGTCGTATCCCGGCCGGGGCGACTGGCGCATGGCGGCGCTCTACTTCCGGACCGCCGCGAAGCTGTGCGCGGGCGCCGGGCTGTGGTGGGCGGGGATCGCGGGGATCGCGGTCGCGCTGTTCAAACGCGCCTTTTGGTCGCTGCTGCTGCTGGCGTTGCCGGGCGTGCTCGTGGTGTGGAGCATGCATTCGGCGGCTTCCCCGATCTTCGTCCCCTCGCTCTGGCCGAACACCCTGTACAACACACGCTACGGGCTCGCCATGCTTCCGTTGCTGGCAGTGGCATCGGGCGCGCTGGTGGCGCTGGCGCCGCGGCGCGCGCAACTCGCGGCGGCGGCCGCGGTGGTGGCGGCCGGCTCGGCTTATTGGGCGCTGCACCCGGGTCCCGAAAACTGGATCACCTGGAAGGAATCGCGCGTGAATTCCGAAAGCCGGCGCGCCTGGGTGCGGGAGGCGGCCGGCTACCTGCGGCCGCGATATGTGCCGCGTTCCGGCATCGTCAGCGTCTCCGGCGAATTCCGCGCCGTGTACCGCGAACTCGGCATTCCGCTGCGCGAGAGTTTCAGCGTCACCAACGGCCTGCCGTGGCTCGCCGCCATGCGCCGCCCCGATCTGTTTCTCTGGCAGGAATGGGCGCTGGTGATGGGGGGCGACGAGGCCCAGAGCGGCGTCAACCGCGCCGGACGCTACGGCATCCGCTACAAGCTGGAAAAGACCATCGTGGAGAAGGATTCGCCGGTCATCGAGATCTACCGGCGGATAGGAGGCAGGCATGGTTCCGCATGAGTACGTGACGACGGCGTTCGAGCTCCCGGGCTTTCGTGTCAAGCGCAACCTCGGGATCGTCCGGGGCATCGTGGTGCGCTCGCGCTCCATCGTGGGCACGATCGGAGCGGGGCTGCAAACGATCGTGGGGGGCAACATCTCGCTGTTCACGAAATTGTGCGAGCAGACGCGCGAGGATTCGTTCAATCTGATGATTCAACATGCCAACGACCTGGGGGCCGATGCCATCATCGGCGCGCGCTATGATGCCACCGAAATCATGAACGGCGTCACCGAGGTGCTGGCCTACGGCACCGCCGTCACCATCGAACCCCTGGCCAAATGAGAATCCCGTTCGTCAAAGCTCACGGCGCGAAGAACGATTTCCTGCTGACGTGGCGGCAGGACGCTCCCGGCGGGGATTTGCCCGAGGTCGCGCGCGCCATCTGCGACCGGCACACCGGCGCCGGCGCCGATGGATGGATGCTGGTCACGCCCCCGGCCGCGGGCCAAAGCGAAAGCGCCATCCAGCTCTACAATTCCGACGGCAGCATTCCGGAGATCTCCGGCAACGGGACGCGCTGCGCCGCCGCCCTGCTGGTGGACCGCGGCTATGCGGCCGGCGAGATCCGGATCCGCACCGGAGCGGGCGTCAAGGCCCTGCGCCTGCTGAACCGCGACGGGCTGCGGTTCGAATTCGAAATGAACATGGGGAGCCCGGAAATTCGCGCCGTTCGCTTCGATCTGCCGCTGCGCGGCGGAACCCGGGATGTGACGCTGGTGTGGGTGGGCAATCCGCAGTGCGCAGTGCCGGTTTCGGATTTCGAGTTCGACTGGCGCGCGATGGGGGCGGAAATCGAGTTACATTCGCACTTTCCGAACCGCACGAACGTGTCATTCTGGAAATCGGTGGATGAACACACGATCGAAGCAAGATTCTTCGAACGCGGGGCCGGCGAGACGATGAGTTCAGGTACAGGATCGACGGGCGCGGCGGCGGCAGCGGTGGCCCGGGGCGCGGTGAAGTCCCCGGTGCGAGTCCTTACGCCTGCCGGTCCGATCGACATCCGGTTCGAGACCGAGGCCTACCTCGTCGGGCCGGCCCAGATTGTAGCTCAAGGCGAATTCTTTCTGTGAGGAGGAGCGATTCATGACGGAACCGCAGCGGTCCCACACGGGCGCATCCAAGCCTGCATTAGCCAAGGAGTTAGAGAACAAAATCCGCTCCCGGAGAGCACAAGTCGGCATCGTCGGCCTGGGTTATGTCGGGCTGCCGCTGGCCGTCGAGCTGGCCGGCGCGGGCTTTCACGTCACCGGAATCGATGTCAGCGAGGCCAAAACGCAGCGCGTGAACCTGGCCGACTCCTACGTGGGCGATGTGCCGAGCGAGGCGTTGGCGCCGCTGGTGGAATCCGGCAATCTGCGCGCGACCACCGATTTCTCGGTCATTCGGGAACTGGACACCATCAACATCTGCGTCCCCACACCGCTGCGCAAAACCAAGGACCCCGACATGAGCTATATCCAGTCGGCGTGCCAGGAAATTGCGAAGTACTTCCACCCCGGAATGCTGGTCATTCTGGAATCCACAACCTACCCGGGCACCACCGATGAGGTGCTGCTGCCGATGCTGACGCAGCCCGGCATGGAGGTCGGCCGGGACTTCTTCCTGTGTTTTTCGCCCGAGCGCGTCGATCCCGGCAACCCGCAGTTTCAGACCGCCAACATTCCCAAGGTGGTAGGCGGCTCCACACCGGTCTGCACCGAGCTCGGCCGGTTGTTCTATTCACAGGCCCTCCAGAAAGTAGTGCCCGTCAGCTCGACCCGGGTGGCCGAAATGGTCAAGCTGTTGGAGAATACTTTCCGGATGATCAACATCGGGTTGGTCAACGAGATGGCGCTGATGTGCGATCGCATCGGCATCAACGTCTGGGAAGTGATCGATGCGGCGGCGACCAAGCCGTTCGGGTTTATGCCGTTTTATCCCGGCCCCGGCCTCGGCGGCCACTGCATTCCGATCGACCCCTTCTATCTTTCCTGGAAGACCAAGCAGGCCGGCATCGAAGCGCGCTTCATCGAATTGGCCGGCTACATCAACGGCCAGATGCCGCATTTCGTCGTGGACAAGGTTCGGGATGCCTTGAATACGTCGGCGAAACCGGTGCGCGGCTCCCGGATCCACATCATGGGGGTGGCGTACAAGCGCAATATCGATGATGTGCGCGAATCGCCGGCCTTGGATGTGATGCTGCTGCTCAAGCGGTTGGGCGCCACGATCAGCTACAGCGATCCGCACGTTCCGGCATTACACCTCGACGGCGGGGACCTGGTCGCGCAGCCGGAAGAAGCCGTGGCCGCCGCCGACTGCGTGGTGATCATTACGGACCACTCCGCTTTCAATTACAAGGCGCTGGTCGAACGGGCCGCGCTGATCGTCGACACCCGAAACGCGCTGAAAGGGATCCAATCTGAAAAGATTGTTCGGCTCTAAGGGTCAGACCGCCTGCCGGAGCGGGCGGTATCGCCGGCTGGCGCGCACGCCGATCAGGTCGGCGACTTTTCCCAGCAGGTGCGGCAGGTTCTCCGTATAGATGGAAACCTGCTGCGGCTGGCGCGCGTAGCGGCGCTTCGTCAGCGGTTCGTTGGACGTGATCAGGGCGGTAGCGGGCCGGTAGTCTTTGACGCGCGCATAGGCGAGCAGGTCAGGCCCGGCCTCGCCCGTGCCGAACTGCGCATCGCTCAACACCAGCTCATAGGCGTTTTCGTCCAATTTGGTCAGCGCCTCGGCCGGGGTCGCGGCGACGTCCACAGTGTACCCGCTGGCCTGCAGGATGGTCTGCAGCGCCAGCCGCGGCGTCAGCTCTCCATGGACAACCAGCACCCGGGCCAGGTCCAACCCTTGCCTCCGACCGCTAACACGTGGCGATCTCGATAGTTTACGCATTCCCAAGATTACTTTAACCGAAAACCGCTGCGGTTCAGCCCCCAAATATTCTGGATTGGCTCAAAATAGGGGTGTAGAAAAACATATTTCCTCTCAAGGATTTATGGGCTCCACCCGTACTGTAGATTCTATAGCAAAAGTTCTAAACATAACTGTATGTCATTGCTTTTAAGCTAGTTAACTCCCGCCCACGAGGCCGCACGACACTACCGCAGAACCACTTCGGCCGGTGCGCAAAATTGCGCATAGGCAGCCAGGCGGGCGCGGTCGAGTTCGGCGGATTCCGGTTTCCATTTGCGAACGGTCTGTTCCAGAGCGGCACGGAACGACAAGGGCGACGACCGCCCCCGGTAAACCAACACCACTTCGGCGTAGTTCGCCAGCACGTCCGCAGGCGGGGGTTGGAGCTGATCGGCAAACGCGACCAGCACCTGATCGCAATCGGCGCGCGGTGTGCACTCGAGCGACACGGCGGCTATCAGCCGGCAGGGTTTCCCGGTGGGTTTGCGGCCCGGAAAAACGAAGACGCTGCCGTTCGTCAAAGCCAGGACGAGTTCCTCGGAAACCTTCGGCGGCATCGCGGGGCCGCCCGCCAGCGCGATCCGGGCGGCTTGCCGGAGGGCTTGGCGGGCGGCATCGTGTCGAGCCGCGCGAAGGCGCAGCCGCTCCATGGCCTGGAGCCACAAACGCGAGAACAGGGACGGGTTCTCGACCGAGCGCGCCAGGAACTTGAGGTAGTTGATTTCCAGGATCAGGTCCAGCTCTTCCGGACTATAGTAGCGCGCGGTGGTGGCCCGATGCCGGTGCTCGACTCCGGCGCCGGCCACGTACACCGACTGCCAGCCCCGCTGCCAGGCGCGAAAGCCGATATCCAGGTCTTCCACGTACGCCGGCTCGTAGACGGCGTCGATGCCCCCGAGCGCCCGCAGCATGGAGGCGTCGTAGAGCGAGCAGCCGCCGCTGCCGTAGAGCACATACGTCAAGTCTTCACCGGGGAGCGGCTCATCGCAGCGGAGTGGAAAATCGCCGGGATTGTCTTGCGCCATCACGGCCTTCCCGGTCTCTTCGCGGCGCACACCGGGAGGGAAGCGGATCTGGGCGGTCGCGCAGAACAGGTCGGGTACCTGCGCAAACGCTCGATCGAGCGCATGGAAGAAGCCCGGGTCGATCATCATGTCGTTGTTGAGGAGGCAGACGCGGGAGTAGCGGGCGGCCGCGAGCCCGCGGTTGGCGGCGCGGGCAAACGAGAGCGGCTGGGGCGAGACTTCCAGCCGGACTTGCGGAAACGCGCGGTTCAGCCAGGCGGCCGTGCCATCCTCGGATCCGTTATCGATGACGAGAACCTCGGCCGCGGGCGGCAGATCGCGGAGGATTCCGGGCAGCTGCGCGGCGAGCAGTTCCTTGCCGTTGCGGGAGGGGATCAGGACGGAAATGCCGGGCTCGCACTCGCGGATGGCCAGCGGCGCGATGGCGCGATTCCGCGGGCGCAGCCGGCCCGCCAGCCGCGCGGCCGTATAGGCGAGCTGAATACCGGCGTTCAAACTCAGATGAGCAGGCGCGCGTCCGCCGGGCCCGCGCCGCTGCGGTAGCGGTCCCATAACGCCAGTGCCTGCAGGGCGAAAGCAGTGGAGACGGGATTGACGTGAGGCAGCCACTGCGCGCCGCGGCGGCCGAAATAGAAGCCGCCATCGGTTCTCGGGTCCGTCGACGCGATCTGAAATTCGGCCAGGCTGGCCGCTTCGCGGCCGGCGGCCTCGGCGTCGAGAGGCGCGGCGCCCGACCAGGCGGCATAAAGCCGGATGCGCAGCAACTGCGCGTACACATCGGAGCGCTCAAAGTCCGGGGCGGTATCCGCGAGGCAGTCCGCGACCAGCCGGATGCCGTGACACAGCGCGGCGGCACAGCGTTTTTCGGCCGCGCGGGGCAGCAGCGCCTCCAGAAAATACAAAAACGCGTGCAGGCGGTCGACGACTTTCAGACGATCCGGGTGTCCGGGCAAAAAAGCGCCGTATTGCCGGAGCGCGGTGTCGAGAGCGCGGTCGTAGAGCGCCGCAAACCCGGGGTCGCCCGCGGCTTCCGTCAAGTCCCACCACGCGAGCGCCGATTTCAGCTGATAGCAGCCCGGCGCGCGCGACCAGCGAAGCGGATCGTAGGCGAGCGGTTGTTTTTCGGGCAGCCTCAAAATCGGATGGTACGCGCGGTCGGCGGAAAAGTCGGCGGCCATGGCATGACCGAGGGCCGTCGCCACCCGGAGCGCCTCGGGATCGCGACTGGCGCGCCAGGCGGCGACCAGACCCCGCGCCACGATGCCGCAATCGAAGAAATACGCGAAATGGCCGTCGTGGGACGCGATCTCGAACGGCAGCGCGCTGCCATCCCAGGCCTGCCGGCAGAGAAAGCGCGCGGCCAACCGGGCGCGATCGAAGTATTGCTCGTCTCCGGTGCAGCCGTGCAGAAACAGAAACGTGCTCACCGCGTATCCGGTGATCTCGGTGGAGATGGCGGAATTCTTCCCGAGGTCGGTCCGGTAATAGCGGGCCACGCCGCCGCCGGGCTCCTGGATGCCGGACCGGAGAAACCACTGGCCGGCGCGAACTAAAGGGGTCGCCTGGGACAAGCCGTTATTTTAACCCAGCATCCAAATCCCGGCGGCAATGGTGAGAACAGTGATGGGGATCCCGGCCCTGGCATATTCCCAGAAGGAAATGCGGACGACGTGCCGCGCTTTCTGCACCACGATGAGATTGGCCACCGAGCCGAGAATCGTCAGATTGCCGGCCAGGGTGGACGACATCGCAAGCGTGAGCCAGGCGTGAACCGGATCGGGAAGACGCGGCACGAAACCCTTGAAGACCAGGACGGCCGGGACGTTGCTCACCAGGTTGGAGAGCAGCGCGGCGAAGATGGACATGGGGGCGGTGCGTTCCAGATGGTAGCGGGCGGCGGCGGCAAACAGGTCCCCGGCGACCGGAGTCTTCTCCAGCGCGGCAATCACAATGAACAGGCCGATGAACATCACCAGCAGACCCCAATCGATCTCGCGGTAGACCTTTTCGGGCTTGACGCGGCGCGTGATCAGCAGAACCGCGCCGGCGATCACCGCAACTTTGGGAACCGGCCAGCCGGCAAAAAAGAAGCCGAGCATGGCCGCCGAGACGGCGAGCGATTTCCACAGCAGCACGCGGTTGACGCGGACGGGCTCGCGTTCCAGGGGAAGGCGTTCTTCCGCGCGGAATTCGTCGCGATAGAGCGCCGCAATGACGGCGGCGGTCAGCGCCAGGCCCACGGCGGCAAGCGGTGCAAGATGAGCAGCAAACACGCGGTAGGGGATTCGGGAGAAGCTGCCGATCATCATGTTTTGCGGATTGCCCGTGATCGTGGCGACGCTGCCGACGTTGGAGGCCATGGCGACGGCCAGCAGGTACGGAACCGGATTGCGGCGAAGCCGGCCGGTGATCTCGAGAACCAGCGGAGTCAGCACCAGGCAAATGGTGTCGTTGACAAAAAATGCGGAGAAGACGCCGGAGACCAGCGCAATCCCGGCCAGCAGCAGCAGCGGCCGGCCGGCGCGCTCGACCACCCAGATGCTGACGACGGTGAAAAAACCGGAAAGACGCAGGTTGGCGACCACGATCATCATGCCGAACAGGAGCATGATGGTGTCGTAGTTGATGGCCGCATAGGCCTCCTCCACGGTGAGCACATTGGCGGCAAGCATCAGGCTGGCGCCAATGATGGCGGCGCCGGTGCGGTCCACGCGAAAACCGGGGAGGCGGCCGATGGCCAGCACGAGATACGTCGCGGCGAAGATGAGGAGAGTAGTCAGCACGAGGCGGGGAAAGCGGCCGGCAGGCTCTGGCGCATTGTACCGATTTTCGCACCCGGCCGGATGGCCGCGGAGTGATATAGTAGTCGAGCGGCACCCGAGCGGATCCCCCGCGGATTTTGCTCACGAATCACCATGGACCTGGCCCACGCGCATTTATTACTCAACCATTTTCCGACCATCGGCACGATCATCGGCGGCGGTTTGTATCTGCTGGCGCTCGCGACCAAAAGCGACGATCTGAAGCGCGCCAGCCTGATGGTCCTGCTGGGAATTTCTCTGATTGCGATCCCCACTTACATCACCGGTAATGGCGCGCAGGACGCGATCAAGTCGCTGCCCGGCCTTTCGAAATCCCTGGTCGATAGCCATGAAGGCGCGGCCTTCCTGGCTCTCGGGTTCATCGAATTCCTCGGCGGGTTCGCCTGGCTGGGATTGTGGCAATTCCGCCGCCTCGGCCGGATTCCCAACTGGAATCTGGCGGTAATCCTGATCTTGACGCTAACGAGTTTCGGCTTGATGGCTCGCGCCTCGAATCTGGGCGGCGAGATTCGGCACGCGGAAATCCGCGCCGAACAGGGGATACCGGCGGTCGTCCCGGACTCCGCCGCGCCGCAAGGGTTGGCGCGGACCGTCGGCGCGGTCATGACGGGCTACCAGTGGATGTGGGCGACTTGCGAAACTCTTCATTTCATCGGGCTGAGCCTGCTGCTCGGCGTGGTCTTCCTGGTGGATCTGCGGGTCCTCGGAATCGTGAAGGGCGTCTCGTTCGCTTCCCTGCACCGGCTGCTGCCTTGGGCCGCGCTGGGATTCGGCGTCAATGTCATTACCGGCATGATGTTTTTCGCCGGAATTCCCACCCAGTACATTCATAATTCGTCCTTCTACTGGAAAATCGCCATGGTGCTGCTGGCGGGGTTGAACGCCGTGTACTTCACAGTGGTGGACGAGCCGTGGGCGCTGGGCCCGAAGGAAAACGCGCCGCTGACGGCCAAGATCGCCGCGGCCTCCGCCATGCTCCTCTGGGTGGGTGTGATGTACTGCGGAAGCATGCTGCCGTTCCTGGGGAATGCGTTCTAGTTTGGGCCGCCGGGGAACACCGGGGAAAGCAAGCGGCCCCATCCGCGTTCGCCGGCGGCCTTCAGTGGAGTACCTATGCAAATCGCACTCACCGTTGTTTTCCTGGTGCTTGGCGTAACCGCCATAGTAGGGCTCGCCGCCTATGTAATAGATCGGAGTACGGCGCGCCAGGAGCGTAAGGAATAACGCATGGCCCAGTTTTTGAATTCTCTCGAACAGTCCGGGCTCGGCAGCTGGGTGCGCGATGCCCCCACCATTTGGGCGTTCCCGACCATCCTGTTCCTCCACACCTTCGGGATGGCGATCGTGGCGGGAGGGAGCGCGATGCTGAGTCTGATGATCCTGGGGTTCTGGCCGGCCGCGCCCATGAAGCCGTTCGAACGGATGTTCCCGTGGCTGTGGCTCGCATTCGGCGTAAATGCCGTGACCGGCACCCTGATGCTGGTGGCCGATGCCACGGCCAAACTGACTTCCCTGGATTTCTACATCAAGATGCTGCTGGTGTTTGCGGGAATGTACTTGCTCGTCCGCATGCGGCGGCAGGTCTTCGAAAATCCGAAACTCGATGAAATTCCGCAGTCGGGCGGCACGAAAGTGCTCGCTTGGGCTTCGCTGGCCTGCTGGTTCGGGGCGATCACCGCCGGGCGCTTGCTGGCCTATGTGGGTCCGACCGCGAAGCACTAAATTCAGTGATATACTCATCCCAATTTCAGGAGCGGAACGTATGGTGAAACGAACTCTCGGATGCATGGCCTTGTTCGGGTGGTTGATGGCCGGCTCGCTGCAGGCGCATCATTCCCTGGCGGGCGTGTACGACATGAAAGCGGAGAAGGAACTCTCGGGCGAAGTCTCCAGTATCAAGTTCTCCAACCCCCACGGCTCGCTGACGCTCGCGGTCAAAAATCCGGATGGATCGAGCACCGATTGGGTTTTGACGCTCGGCTCGGCCACCGCGCTGGCGCAGCGCGGGATCGGGAAAACCGGGCCGAATGCGCTCCACCAGGGCGATAAGATCAGCGTGAAGTTCCTGCCCGCGAAGGACGGCAGCCCGCTGGGGTTTCTCAAAACGGTCACGATGCCGGACGGACGCGTGATTCAGATCTCCGCCGGTAACCCGAACGACTAAACCACGAAGGGGGTCCGCATGGCTGTTCTGCGAAAGATCTTTGGGACCAGTGTCGCGATCGCAGTCGTCCTCACGCTCGGCGAGCCATTCCCGGCGCATGCGCAAGCGGGGGCTTCTGCCCCTGCGTCGGCGGCTCCGGGCGGCCCGGGTGCAGGGGGCGGAGCCGCGGGTCCGGGAGGCGGCGGACAACGCGGCCGCGGCGGCCGGCGCGGCGCGCCGCTGTACACTCCGGCGCCCGGGGCGAAGGATCTGAAAGCCGTCCTCTTCAACTGGGCCTGGTATATGGGCATGCTCCGCAGCAGCGAGGAGCGCGACCTCATCATGACGCTCGAATACCAGGGCAAGGGCACGGTTCAAGTGGACGGGCAGCCCTGCAATGTGACGAAGTATCGAATGAGCATCAGCTACCAGAGCTCCGGCGAGCGGATTCAGTATACCGGCGCCCGGCCCAATGGGCAGCCGTGCTCGAACGTCGAAGTCCTCAGTGGGGCGTACGCCTGGGACGAAGACATTCCCGGCGCCGAACTCGTCCCCGGGAAAGGCAAGGCTACGCCGAAGGCGGCAGCGGTCGAGGAACGGATGATTCGCCTCTGGGCGGGCCCTCAGGGCGCGTTCAAGGCCGCGATGGCGGGGATCAGCGACCCGCCGGAAATGGCGCCCCGGCCGCAGCGGGTGCCCGCGGATGTCTCAATGGCCGGGAAGACTTCCGTCGCGTGGGAAGGCAATCAGCCCGTCGTGACGTTCCCGATTCCGGGCGTCCCCAATGCCATCGCAACTGCGACGCTCGATGCGAAGTTCATGCCCGAACGTATCGTGGTGAAGCACGGAGCGAAGACCTACGAGTTCGCTTACAGCGATTATCGGGACTGGAACAATCCGCTGAATCGGGCGGAGGCGTTTTACGCGGGCCGGATGATCGAAAAACAGAACGGCGCCGTCGTCCGCGACATTACAACCACGCTGACGGAAACGGGACAGATGTATGTGGTGATGCCGGTTCCGGCCAGTGTCAAGGCGGCCATCCAGCCAACCAATCAGCCGCCCAAGTGGACCCTGAATACGGACAGACCGCCCGCACCCGCGACGCTGACTTCCACCGCGGCAACTCCGCGCCTGCCCGACGGACATCCGGATATGACCGGAAACTGGCAAGGCCCGCCTCTGGCAATCACGGGCGGCGGGAACCGCCGGTGTGGTCCGACGCAGGTGAAGGGCGGCGGCATCAACCCCGAGACCGGCTGCACCGACCCCATGGACAACTTCTGGGTGGACTACGAGTGGATCTCGCCATCGCGCTTTGGTTTAACAGGGTCAGCGGAGGTATTGAGGCCCAGTCATCCGACTTACAAGCCCGAGTATTGGGACAAGGTTCAGGAACTCGATCAGTGGACCAATAAGTACGATCCGATTATGACCTGTCAGCCGATGGGAATGCCGCGGGAGGGCACGCCTTCGCGCATTCTCCAGTCTCCGACCGACATCATCCTTTTCTATACGACAAGCGATTATGGCGGCGGAAACATCGAATTCCGAGACATCCCGACCGACGGCCGGGAGCGTCCCAAAACGGCCGAGGCGTATTACAACGGGCTGTCGATCGGGCACTGGGAGGGCGACACGCTGGTGATCGACTCGACCAATTTCGTCGATAGCACCTGGTTTGGACGCGGCGGCCTGTTTCATTCCGCCGACATGCACATGGTGGAGAAGCTGACGCGGAAGGGCGATGAAATTCTGTACCAGGTGACGATCGAAGATCCGGACGTCCTCCTCGAGCCCTGGGTGATTCCGGACCGGATTCTGCGGTTGCGGCAGGGCCCGCCCCAGATCATCCATGAGCGCGCCAATTGCGAAGTGTACGAGACCGGCAAAATCACCAGTCAGGAACGCCACTAAGCGCTTAGGGGATTGACTCCCGTGTCCCCTGGCGCATGTACGCTTCGGGGAACCGCGCGAGGGGATTTCGGGGACAGTAAGAGCCATGGAGGCGGATGCCGCCACTCGCGAGCATGCGTGTCGGTCTGCGTGCTGACTCCAGGCGAAGGTGCTGAGCCGCAACGAGAGATCCGGCAATACGCCACGACCACAGGGGCGCTGCGGGAGTTGGCAGCGTGGCTTCGGCAATGTGGGGTGACGCATGCCGCCATGGAATCAACCGGGGTGTACTGGAAGCCGATCTTCAACATTCTGGAGAGTTGTTGTGAGCTGATCCTGCGCCAGATGCCCCCTTTTGAATGGGCCGCCGGTCTGTTGCAGAGCCTGCCCGGGCTGGATCGCACGGCTGCCTGCGCGCTTCTGGCCGAGATCGGCGCCGAGATGGGGCGCTTTCCTTCCGCCAGGCATCTGGCTTCCTGGGCGGGGTTATGTCCCGGCAACAATCAGAGTGCGGGCAAGCAACGATCGGGGAAGAGCCATCGCGGGAACCGCTGGATCAAGGGCGTCATGACGGAAATCGCCTAGGCTGCAGCGCGCACCAAGGGCACCTACTGCAGTAGTTTCTACCGGCGCTTAGCGGCACACCGCGGAAAGAAACGGGCCTTGGTGGCGCTCGCCAACTCCCATATCCAGGCGGTCTGGCACATCTTGTCCGCTCGGAGTTCGTATACGGAATTGGGCGCCGACTACTTCGACCGCCTACGCAAAACCGACCTCACCCAAGGGCTGGTCCGCCGCTTAGAGAAGCTCGGACACAAAGTCACCATCCAAGACGCTGCGTAGGGATTTTCAAGAGAGAGAGAGAGGCTACGAAACCCCGCAAATTAAAACGGGTAGGGAGTTTGGAGATTTCGTAGCCTGTCCCCGAAACCGCCCGTAGCCTGTCCCCGAAACCGCGAAACCGAGAGGTAAGCTTGGAGTCGAAGCCTGGCTCTAGCCGCACCGGCAGTTCACGGAACGAATCCCGCTCTCTCCGCCAGCAAATTCATGCCAGCGTGGACGGGCGGGACGACGCAAAAGTCACGATCAGGTTCAGGGCGAACAGAGTCACGGCCGTCATTTCCGCGATCGCGGAGACGGGGAGCCAGGCCCAGGCCGCGGCCGCGTAGCCTTGATAGGCGAGAATCTCGGAGCTCACGCGAATCAGACAGCCAGCGGCGAGCAGAGCCAGCGACCCGAACATCAGCCTGGTGCTGAACAGCAGATGCATTCCCGAAAACGCGGGCAGCACTCGTTGTCCGACCGCGAATACCATGGATGCCAGGAAGCCCACCGTCAAAGCATGACGCGAAGCGCCCCAGATGCCCGGTGAATTGTTCGCGAACACGGCCCAGACGCCGAGCAGCGCGGCGAGGATGGCCCAGCCGTAGGCAAGCCGGATGAACCACGGATAACTGGGGCTCACACCCTTGGTCTTGGCCGCGGCCAGCGGAGGCTCCAGGATACGAATCGCGCCGGCGGCGACCAGGATACCCGCCAACAGCAGGACCGCCGCGCCGGCCATCCAACCCGCGAGCGCGGCGAACACTCCGGCGAAGTTCAGAGCCACTGCCGCAAGCAGCCGGCCGCCGCGAACCGCGCGCAGACCTAAAAACACCGGCAGCCACTTGGCGCTGAACCCCCACACGAACGGAACCAGGAAACCCCAGGTCTCCAGAACCAGGAACCGCTGATCGAAGGCGGATGGGAAATCCGGAGACGAGCCGCGCAGCGCCAGATAGAGAACCGCGCCGAAGTTGACGATCAGGGCGAGCAGCAACCCGAACGAGGCGGCAATTACGGCGTAGGTCCACTTCTCCAGCTTTTCTGAGCGGGAATTGGGACGATGGCCGGAGACGCAGCGCAGAAAGATCAGGAACGCGGCCAGCTCCAACGCGGCTGAGAGCGGCGCCGCCGCGCGCCAGTGCCAGGCGGAAATGCCGGTCCACCAGCGGAGCGTCACACCGCAGGTCCACAAGGCCCACGTGGTCCAACCCGCCGAAAGCGCGAACGGATCGAGACGCCGCAACTTGGGGATGGAGTAGAATCCGATGCCGAGGATGAAGGTGCCGATCCACCCGAAGATTTGCGCATGCCCGTGAGCCTGAATCCACGCGGGCGAGACGGACGCGGCCGCGCGATGGCTGCTGATCGTCAGGAGATTCCAGACGCCCAGGAATGTTCCGGGCAGAAGCATGAAAAGCAGCCCGGTGACGATGTAAGTCACGAGCAACCGCGAGAGCCGGGTTTCTCGCGCGATCGTGAGCGCGATGTCGCCGGGCGCGGCTGCGCCGGAGGGCTGCGGTTCCATGGACGTCGCAATCTTGAGGAGGGGGGCCGCTTTCACAATTCCACTCTAGCCCGGTCATCCGGGAAGCCCTATGACTTTGGTCACCGGCGAAAAAAGGTGGATTTTCTTGCGAACCGAAATGGGATCTCGGCCGTAATAGTCTGCATGAAGTGGATGCGGCTGGTATTCCGCCGGCTCGGGCGCGCCCCGGGGTTCACGGCAATCGCGCTGGGGACGCTGGCGCTCGGGATCGGCGCCAACACGGCCATCTTCAGCGTGGTGAACGGGGTTCTCATTAAGCCGCTTCCCTACCCCAACGCTTCGGAACTCGTCGGGGTATGGCACCTGGCGCCGGGCGTCGCCGGAATCACCGGCAATATCGACTGCTCGCCCACCATGTACTTCACCTACCGCGAGCAGAACCACACGTTCCGCGAGTTCGGGCTGTGGAACAACGGCGGAGCGACGCTTACGGGCGTGGGCGAGCCCGAGGCGCTGCGGGCGGTCAACGTGACGTACGGAACCTTGCAGGCGCTGGGTATCCAGCCCGCGGTGGGGCGCTGGTTTTCGGAAGCCGACGACACGCCCGGCACGCCCGAAACCGTCATCCTGACCTACGGCTACTGGCAGCGCCGCTTCGGCGGAAGCGCCTCGGTGGTCGGGCGCACACTTACTCTCGATTCCAAACCTCGCGTCGTCATCGGCGTGATGCCGCGTCACTTTGAATTCCTGAATGCGCAAGCGGACATCCTGCTGCCGCTGCGGTTTGAGCGCGACAAGGTGTTCCTGGGCAACTTCAGCTATCGAGGGATCGCGCGGCTCAGGCCCGGCGTGACTCTCCAGCAGGCTGATGCGGACGTGGGACGGATGCTGGGCATCTGGCTCAACGGGTGGCCGGCGCCGCCCGGGTTCAGCCGGGCGCTCTTCGTCAACGCGCGCTTCTCTCCGAAGCTGCAACCGCTCAAGCAAGATGTGGTGGGGAATATCGGAACCACCTTATGGATTTTAATGGGCACCATCGGGCTGGTGCTGCTCATCGCGTGCGCCAACGTGGCCAACCTGCTGCTGGTGCGGGCCGAAGGCCGCCAGCAGGAACTCGCGATCCGCGCCGCGCTGGGCGCCGGATGGGGGCGGATCGCCCGCGAGCTGCTGACCGAAAGCCTCACGCTCGGACTCCTCGGCGGCGCGCTCGGGCTCGCGCTGGCATTCGGCGCGCTGCGCATCCTGGTGGCGAAAGGGCCGGCCCTGCTGCCGCGCCTGAACGAAATCGGCATCGACACGGGAGCGCTGGCTTTCACGCTGGCGATTTCGCTCGCCTCCGGCCTGTTGTTCGGGCTGATTCCCGTGCTCAAGTACGCAGGCCCGCAGCTTGCCGGCGCGCTCCGCGGCGGCGGCCGCACCATGAGCCAGGGCCGCGAGCGGCATCGCGCGCGGAATACCTTGGTGGTGGTCCAGGTCGGGCTCGCCTTGGTGCTCCTGATCGGCTCCGGACTCATGATTCGCACATTCGCCGCGCTCCGCAGCGTCGCGCCGGGATTCACGCGCCCTGAACAGGTTCAGATGCTGCATGTCTCGATTCCCGAAACGCACGTAAAAGAACCGGAGCGCGTCATGCGAATGGAAAACGAGATGATCGAGAAACTGGCGGCGATTCCAGGCGTCACCTCGGCGGCCTTCGGCAATTCCGGGCCGCTCGAAGGCTTCAACTCCAACGACCTGATCTACGCGCAGGACAAGCAATACGCCGCCGGACAGGTTCCGCCGGTCCGCCGCTACCGGTTCATCTCGCCGGGTTACCTGAAGACCACCGGCACCGCGCTGATCGCCGGCCGCGACTTCACCTGGACCGATCTGTATGAGAAGCGCCACGTGGCACTGGTTTCCGAAAACATGGCGCGCGAGATGTGGGGCAGTCCCGGGGCCGCGCTCGGCAAGCAGATCCGGGAGGGGATGAAAGACCCGTGGCGGGAAGTGATCGGGGTCGTTGAAAACGTGCACGACGACGGGATGCAACACAAGCCGCCGGCGATGGTTTACTGGCCGGCCCTGATGGATTCCTTCTGGGGCAATGCGGCGCAAGCCCAGCGGTTCGGAGCGTTCGTCATTCGGACCAACCGCGCGTCCACCGAAGGTTTCCTGAACCAGGCGCGGCGGGCGATCTGGTCGGTGGATGCGAGCCTGCCCGTCTTCCTGGTGCAGACGCTGAAAGACGTCTATGAAACATCGATGGTGCGGACTTCTTTTACCCTGGTGCTGCTGGCGATCGCCGGAGGCATGGCTCTGGCGCTGGGCATTATCGGAATCTATGGCGTGATCGCCTACGCGGTGACGCAACGCACCCGGGAAATCGGCATCCGGATGGCGCTCGGCGCCCAGCCGGCCCGGCTGCGGCAGATGTTCGTGCGGCACGGCCTGCGGCTCGCGGGGATCGGAGCCCTGCTCGGTCTGGCCGCCGCGGCGGCAGTGACCCGGGTGATGTCCTCGCTTCTTTACGGCACGACGGCGCTCGATCCGGAAACGTACGCCGCGGTGGCGGCGGTGCTGATCGCGGCATCGGCCGTCGCGAGCTACATTCCGGCCCGCCGCTCGACGGCGGTGAATCCGGTGGAGGCGCTGCGAACGGAGTAGAGCCCGAAGGTCCCGGCGAAGCCTTCCCTACTCCAGCAGGTGCCCCATGCGGTCGCGCTTGGTCCGCAAGTACGCTTCCCGGGTGTCCAGGACATCGGCGAGGCAAGGCACTCTCTCTATGACCTGGGCACCCGCGCGTTCGACAGCTTCCACTTTCTCGGGATTGTTGGAAATCAGCCGCAGCTTCTTCAGGCCAAAGTACTGGAGAATGAGGCCCGGCAATTCATAACTGCGGAGATCGGAATCGAAGCCGAGCCGCTCATTGGCTTCTACCGTGTCGGCTCCCTCGTCCTGCAGCTCGTAGGCGCGGAGTTTGTTGAGCAGACCGATGCCGCGGCCTTCCTGGTGCTCGTAAATGAGGAGCCCGCGGCCTTCCCGGGCGATGCTGGTCAGCGCCATCTCCAACTGGGCCCGGCAGTCACAGCGCAGGCTGTGAAAAACGTCACCGGTGAGGCATTGGGAATGGATGCGCACCAGCGGCGGAGCGCCGGTTAAATCCCCCATCTTCAACACCACCGCCTCTTCGGTCCGGCCGTCCTGACTGGCGCGGAAACCGAAGATCCGGAAGGCGCCGAACTGGGTGGGAAAATCGGCCTCGGCGACCTTCTCCAGCCGCGGCGGCCCGGAATTCTTCATAAGCGACCTTGGGAACCCGTAATGCCTTCCATTATAATGGCTTCCGGCGGCTCCATGCCGGATCTGAACTCCTTTCTAGTCTCGCTGCTGTTCAAGCTCGGAATCGTGGCGGCCATCGCCAGCATCCTGGCCCGTTCGAGCCGGTTCAAGGCGATGCTCATGCGCGAGAACCGTACGCTCAACCAGCGCATGGCGCTGTCGCTCTGGCTTTCCGGAGTGTTCGCGGCGGGAGTGACCACGCGGCTGATGAGCCGGAACTATCAGGCAGCCGACCTGGGGCTGGAAGGCAGCCTGCTGGCCGGGCTGCTGGGCGGCTACGTCACCGGCCTGGTGTCGGGGGTCTTGATTTCGCTTCCGGCCGTGTTCTGGGGCGAACATTTGGCCCTGCCGCTGCTGGCCGGCGTCGGTGTCCTCGGCGGATTGCTGCGCGACCTGGCTCCGCAGCCCGAAGAAATCTGGCGGTTTTCGCCTTTCTTCGATCTCAGCATCTACCGCTTCTTCACCGAGCGGAAGAACCACCGCCGCACCGCGTTTCACCTGATGCTGGTGGCGGCCATCCTGTATGCCGAGTTTCTCCGCCAGACGCTGGCGCAGTTTTCGCCCCACGTATTCCGGCTGGTGCAAGGGTGGCCGCATCCGCACTGGCTGACGTACGTGGCGCTGTATGCCGTCGCGCTGTTCGCTGTCGCGATTCCCTTGAAGATCTGGAACAGCGTCCGGACGGAAAAGAAACTGGAAGAACAGGAGCGGCTGCTGGTGGAGGCGCGGCTGGCGGCTCTGACCAGCCAGATCAACCCGCATTTCCTGTTCAATACGCTCAACTCGGTTTCATCTCTGATCCGCACGAATCCCGATCAGGCGCGGGTGATGGTATCGAAGCTCGCCAAGGTGCTGCGCCGTCTGCTGCGAAAACATGAAAACTTCAGCGCGCTCCGCGACGAACTGAGCTTCATCGAAGATTACCTGTCGATCGAGGTGGTGCGGTTCGGTGACAAACTGCGCTTCGAAAAAGATGCGGCGGATGACACACTGGACATGCTCGTGCCCAGCATGCTGCTGCAGCCGCTGGTGGAGAATTCAATCAAGCATGGACTGAGCAACAAAGTCCAGGGCGGCACGATCCGTATTCGGACGTACCGCGGCGAAGCCAAACTCCACCTGCTGGTGGAAGACGATGGAATCGGGATTCCGGAAACCAAGCTCGCGAATTTGCTCGAACAGGGCATCGGCGTGAGCAATGTGAACGAGCGCCTGAAAGTGCTGTTCGGTAATCAGTACCGCATGTGGATCGACAGCCAGCCGGACCGGGGGACGCGGGTGCAGATCGAGATGCCCGAACTGCAAACGGACCTGGCGGCGGCTTCTTAACCGTTGAGGAGAGAACGCTCTTGAACCGACTAGAAGAATCGATTGCCGCGTGGCCGATCAATGGTCTTCCGATGACCCTGGCTGACCGGACCCGGCGCGTCTACGACCGCATGGCGGCGGTCTATCCCGTCTCGACAATGCTGTTTCACTCGCGGGCGCACCGCTGCGCGCTCGAAGCCTCCGGATTACGGGACGGGATGCGCGTGCTCGAGGTGGCCACCGGCAGCGGCGAGATGTTCCGGCGGCTGGTGCGCGCCAACTCCCGGGGGGCGACCATCGGGGTGGATCTTTCGCCCAATATGGCTGCCCGCACCCAGCGGGTGGCGCGGCGCAAATTCCCGACGGTCCGCGCGCATTGCCAGGCTGTCGACGCCCGCCACATGCCGTTTCGCAGCGAAAGTTTCGACGCGATTTTCTGTTGCTACCTGTTGGAATTGCTTTCCACCGACGACATCACGAAAACCCTCCATGAGTTCCGCCGTGTCTTACGCGACCGCGGCCGCCTCGCGCTGGTGCTGATCGGCCAGAACACGGCCCTGTTCAATGCCGTGTACCGGGTGGCCGGGAAAGTGGCCCCGGCATTCTGGGGCCGCCAGGTGGAACAGCGGGTCCCAGTGCTGGCCGAAGATGCGCGGTTTGAGATCCTCGAAGATCGCACCGTGCGCCAGACGTTCTACCCTTCGCGCGTGCTGATCCTTCGCAAGTGAATTGCTGGAAATTTAAACGTTCCCAGAGACACCACGGGCACGTAGGTGGGCGCGAATCCACTTCGGCGTAGCGGGTTTCTCCGGAAAAGCGGAGTGTATCTCCGCGGGCGATTGTAAGTGATAGAAAAAGCGGGTATTCTGGAGTGAGGAACAAGCTTCAGACACGGCCCCAAAAGTGCTTACTTGGGGCGGGGAGATAGGTCTCGCTAGGAGCGCAGCCGGCGGCCCGTCATGTTTCAGGAACTCAAGTTCCAGTTGTCCACCGCGATCCTCACGATCGTGACACTGGCCGCAGGTGTCGCTGCGTTTATCAATTTTCAACAGCAGCATAAATTCCGCCTGCCGGACGACGGGGTGATTTGGGTGGACCGGCACGGCGGGGTGGAAGCGCTTTCGGTGCCCGCGCGGAGTGAAGGCGCCCGAGCGGGGCTGCGGACCGGCGACCGCTTGATCCAAATCAATGGAGTCGCCATCACCAAGGCCATCGACGTCGCCGAGGTACTGGCGCGGCTCGGTTCCTGGAAAAAGGCCACCTACACGGTTTCGCGCGGGGGTGTGGTGTTCCCGATCCGGGATGTAATTATCGGAGAAGTTCCGCTGGACCGCGCGGTGGTTTACCAGTACCTGGTTGGGCTTTCGTACCTGATCATCGGCCTGTTTGTGTACTTCCGGCGGGGCAGCGCCCACAAGGCGCGTCATTTCTACATCCTGTGCCTGGTTTCGTTCATCTTCTTCTCGTTCCATTACACGGGCCAGCTCCATAGCTTCGACACCGTCATTTATTTCGGGAACGTAGCCGCCGGCCTGCTGGCGCCGGCGATCTTCCTGCACTTTTGCCTCACCTTCCCCGAACCTCGGAAATGGCTGAACCATCCGGCGCGGGTCACCGTTCTGTACATCCCGGCGCTGCTGTTGTTCCTGCTGTACGTCGCGTTTTCGTCCGGAATCCTGACGCTCGGAGTTCCCCTCCTCGATCTGCGCTGGGCGCTGGACCGAGTCTGGGTTCTGCTTTCGACCGTGCCCTACCTGATCGGCGCGATCGCGCTCAGCCTGGAATACCGGCGGGCCGAGGATCCGATTGTGCGGCAGCAGCTCAAGTGGCTGCGCAACGGGACGTTCTGCGGCATCCTGCCGTTCGGGGTTCTGTACATCATCCCGTACGCGCTGGGCTCGATTCCCAACGAGTACCTGAAGATGTCGGTGCTCTCGCTGCCTTTGATCCCGCTCACGCTGGCCTACGCGATTGTGCGTTACCGGCTGATGGACGTCGATATCATTTTCCGCCGCGGATACGCGTACACGCTCGCCACCTTGTGCCTTTTGGCGGCCTTCTACGCGATCGTGTTTTCGCTCGGTTCGGCGGTGCAGAAAAATTTCAAGGACCTGGGCAATACCGGGCTGATCACGGTCATGCTGATCACCGCATTCCTGTTCCAGCCGATTCGGAACTGGATCCAGGAGCGGCTGGACAAGTATTTTTACCGCGATCAGTATGACTACCGGCGGACGCTGATCGAGTTCGCGCGCGAGCTGAGCTCGGAGACGGACCTCGACGCCATGCTGGCTTCGGTCGGCGACCGGCTGCTGCACACGCTGTCCATCAAGCACCTGGCCTTCTTCCTGGCGGAGGACGGTTCTAACGGGCAGACCTTCCGGCTGAAAAAGGTCATGGGGCTGAACTCGCGGCTGGCGAATGTGCGTCCGGACGAGCTGGACCTCAGCTTCCTCGGGTGGAAGCTCCCCGAAGCTTACCTGTTTTTTGAACGCACACGGCATCAGCTGGACGCCATCTCGCAGTCCTGGCCGGCGAGCGTGCGGCGGACCATCGCGGAGCTCGACCTCACCTACTACCTGCCGTGCACCGTGCGCGGCCGGACGATCGCTTACATGGGGATCAGCCGGACGACCGGCGGCGATTACCTTTCCAGCGTCGATGTGGAACTGCTGGTCACGCTGGCGGGCTATGTCGGAATCGCCATTGAGAACGCCACGCTCTACCGGTCGCTTCAGTTGAAGGTGGAGGAATACGAGCGGCTCAAAGAGTTCAGCGAGAACATCGTCGAATCCATTAACGTCGGCATCCTGGCGGCCGATCTGGACGATCGCGTAGAAAGCTGGAATTCCCAGATCGAGCGGCTGACCGGCATCACGCGAGAAGCGGCGGTGGGGAAGAAGCTCGCCGAGCTGTTCCCGGCGGATCTGGTGGAGCAGTTCGACCGGGTGCGCGGCGACACCGGGGTCCATAACGTTTACAAGTTCGTGCTCAAGCCCGCGGCGGTGAACGGAAACGGCAATGGCAACGGGCACGCCGGCCTCAAACGGCGCGAGACCATTCTGAATCTCGCGATTGCGCCTCTGGTTTCCAAAGATCAGCAACAGATCGGGCGGCTGGTGATTTTCGACGACATCACGGATCGCGCCGAACTGGAGCAGCAGCTGGTGCAGGCCGATAAGCTGTCGAGCATCGGGCTGCTGGCGGCCGGCGTCGCGCACGAAGTGAACACCCCGCTCGCGGTCATTTCGACGTATGCGCAGATGCTGGCCAAGCAGGTGGGTGACGACTCGCAGAAATCGCTGATCCTCGACAAAATCGCGAAGCAGACGTTCCGGGCGAGCGAGATCGTCAATTCGCTGCTGAACTTCTCCCGCACGTCGACCACGTCCTTCGCCGAAGTGAACCTGAACCGCGTCATTCAGGAGACGCTCTCGCTGCTCGATCACCAGCTCCAGAAGTCGCACATTCAGGTGAAGACGGAACTGGCGGACCTGCCGGCCGTCAACGGAAACGCGGGCAAGCTGCAGCAGGTCTTCCTCAATCTGTTTCTCAACGCACGCGACGCCATGCCGGAAGGCGGTACCCTGGAAGTACGCACATGGGCCGAGGACTCCACCGCCAAGATCGAAGTCGCGGACACGGGCTCGGGCATCGCGCCGGAGCATCTGAACCGCATCTACGATCCGTTCTTCACGACCAAGGCCGCGCGCAAAGGCACGGGACTCGGGCTTTCGGTGACTTACGGGATTATTCAGGAACACGGCGGATCCATCGAGGTGTCAAACCGCCGCAGCGGAGGCGCGCGCTTCCGGCTGGACCTGCCGCTCGTTCGCGCGGGCGTTCGCAAGCAGCCCGTGACCGCCGCTTGACATGACAGCTCCCTTTTCCACAGCAGTCGATGCCAAGGGCAGCGTGCTGGTGATCGACGATGAATCCGATATTCGCGACAGCCTGAAAGATCTGCTTGGTTCGGAAGGGTACGCCGTCGATCTGGCCCAGAACGCCAATGAAGGGCTTCACAAGATGGAGTCCCGCGGCTACGATCTGGTTCTGCTCGACCTGATGATGCCGGACCGGTCCGGGATGGAGGTATTGCAGGAGGTCCGGCAGCGCGATCGCGAGACTCCGATCTTCATGATCACGGCGTACGGCTCGGTCGAAGCCGCGGTAAAGGCGCTCAAGTTCGGCGCCAACGATTACTTCTCCAAACCCTGGGACAACGAGAAGCTGCTGATCGAGATCGAGCGCATGATCGCGCGGCGGCGCCTCGAATACGAAAACACGCATCTCAAGCGCGCGTTCAAGCAACGCTACAGTTTTCCCAACATCATCGGCAAGAGCGAGCGGATGGTGAAGCTGCTCGACATTGTCAGCCAGGTGGCGCCGGCGCGCTCGACCATCCTGATCACGGGCGAGACGGGCACCGGCAAAGAACTGGTAGCCAAGGCGATCCACGCGAATTCGCCGCGCGCCGATCACCTGTTCGTGGCGGTAAACAGCGGATCGCTGCCGCCGGAACTGCTCGAATCCACGTTGTTCGGACACGTGAAAGGCGCGTTCACCAGCGCCATCCAGTCGAAGAAGGGGTACTTCGAGGTCGCCGACCAGGGCACCATCTTCTTTGACGAGATCGGCACGCTGGGGGCTGAAACGCAGATCAAGCTGCTGCGCGTGATCCAGGAGAAGGAATTCATTCCGCTCGGCGCGACCGAGCCGATTCGCGTCGACGTGCGCATTCTGGCCGCGACCAACGCCGATTTATATCAACTGGTAAAGGAAGGCAAGTTTCGCGAGGACCTGTATTACCGGCTGAACGTCATCAATATCGCGCTGCCTCCCCTGCGCGAGCGCCGCGAAGACATCCCGCTGCTGGTCGATCACTTCTTTACGCACTATTGCCGCGAAAACAATAAATTTCTGGACACGAACGGCCGCTCGCTGCTGCATTTCCAGCCCGAAGCGATGCAGGTCCTGATGGAACATTCGTGGCCGGGAAACGTGCGGGAGCTGGAAAACGTGGTGGAGCGGGCGGTCGTGTTAGCCAACGACCCTTCCGTGCCGCTTGACGTCCTGCCCGATTCGCTGCTGCAGGCCAATGGCGTGCGGCTGTTTCGCGGCGACGGCGGCCCGCTGCCTCCGGATGCCTCGCTGTTCGAGATCGTCAACGATTTCGAACGCCGCACGATCATCGAGCGGCTGGAGCAGTTCAACTGGAGCCAGACCGAAGCGGCCGAGAGCCTGCACGTGCCGCTGTCGACGCTCAATCAGAAGATCAAGCGGCTGGACATCAAGATTCGGAAGAAGTCGGACGCCAACTGATCAGCCCGGCCGGATTCCCTAGCGGGCCGTCCAGCCGCCGTCGATCAGAATGTCGGCGCCCGTGATGTAGCCGGCGGCGGGGGAGCAGAGATACACCGCCAGTTGCCCGACTTCCTCGGGATTGCCGGGGCGATTCAGCGGGATGTTGGCCAGGAACTGCGACAGCAATTCCGGGTTCTCCGTGATCGGCCGCGCGAGTTCGGTGGCGAACAGACCCGGACTGATCGTGTTGACCGTAACCTGGTCGGGCGCGAGTTCCTGCGCGAGCGAGCGGGTGAAGCCGAGCAGCGCCGATTTGCTCGCCGAGTACGCCGTGCGGCCAGGCAGGGAGACCGACGCCATGGTCGAGGCGACATTCAGGATCCGGCCGTATCCCTGCCCCTTCATATACGGGACCAGGGCATGGCACATCAGATAAGCGGAAGTGACATTGGTCTCCATGACCGCCTGCCACTCCTCGAAGGTCAACTCTGTCACCGGACGCCGCACGGCAAGGCCGGCATTGTTGATCAGGATGTTTACCGTTCCGAATCGAGACAGAATCTTCGAGGCGGCCGATTTCACCTGATCCCGCCGGGCGACATCGGTCACGAAGACGGCCGCTTCGCCGCCCGCCTCCGCAATTTCGCCGGCCACCCGGTCAAGCTCTTCTTCGGTGCGAGAGACCAGCGCGACGCGGACGCCTTCCGCCGCGAGAGCGACCGCCATGGCCTTTCCCAAGCCGCGGCTGGATCCGGTGACGACGGCGACCTTGCCCTTCAAACCATTCGCCGTCACGCGGCTGTCCCCGCTTGCGAACGGTTCATCAATTCGTCGACCACCTGCTGCGGCCGGTCGACATTCGGTATCGTGAGGCGGCTGGTTTCGCCGGACGTCTCAATGGAGATGTCGCCGATATTGAGCATCCGCTGCAGAAGCCCCTGGTCCACCCGGATGTCCTGAACACGGGAAAGCTGAATATTGCGCGTGGTCTTCGCTGCCGCTCCCATTTCAAACCGCAGCCGGTCTCCAGTGACAAGCGCACGGGTGAAACGCCGGCGCATCCAGCGGCTCGCCGGCCAAAGCAGAATCACGAGCGGCACGAAGGGGAACCAGTCCGGAAAAGACCCGCGCTCCCGCCAGACCGCAAAATACGCGATATCCAGCGCGGCGACGACCAGCACCGCCAGCACGGTGCCGGCCTTGAGAAATTTGGCGGTCGGCCGAATGATCAGATCGGACATGGATGGCACCTCCGATCCGGACATTGTAGCGCGGCGGCCGGGTCACTCCACCACGACGTGCGTTCCCTTCTGGTGACCACGCTGCAAGTGGTCGATGCGCGCGTCGAGGATGCTGCGGATTCCCTTCAGGAATTCGACCCGCGAGTTGCGAAAGTGCTCGCGCGTGTTCTGCGGCCACATCTGCTCCAGGAACGGAATGGCGATCGAGCAGAAGAAACATCCGGGGGCGCGGGGCTCGGCGGCGGCGGTTTTCTCTTCCATATCAGCTCTCCTTCATTTCCACGGTCAACATCTTGTTTTCCAGCTTGGCGCGGCTGGGGGAAAGGGCGGCCATCGAAGTCGGCAGGCCGATGTGCCGGCGCAGCGTCCCCACCTCCACCACCAGTTCGTCGCCTTTCTTGAACAGCCCGATCTCTCCTTTGGCGGCGAACGGAAGCTGCACGCGGACTTCGTAGTGCCCGTCGCGCTTGACGAAGCTGAACGGCGCTTCCGTGCGGGTCACGGCGGCCGGGTCGTCCTTGTCTCCGTAGAGCACCTGAGCCAGTTCCCGGAGCCGTTCGCTGCCCAGCACTTCGTGGGTGAACAAGGCGACCCGCTTAACGGACACGGGGGCGAAGTAGGCCTCGATCTCATCCAGGATCTGAGACTGAGACCGCCGCCACTCCTGGAAGAAGGCGTCGCTGACTTCCGCCGGCAGCACACGATTGACGATGATGCCGTCCACCGTCAGCCCGTGCAGAGAAAAATACACGTAGGCGCGCTGCGTTTCGCGCAGCACCATGCGCTCCGGATTCGTGACCAGCCGCACGCTGGTGACCTTCGGGTCTTCCAACAGCTCGTCGATGCCTTCCAGCTTTCCGAAGAGGTCCTGCACATTGGCGAAGTAACTGTCGGTGGGCAGTTCGATCGGGGAGACGCGGTTGGCGATCGGCCGTACGGCTTTGATGACGCTTCGCTGGAACGGGAAGATGTGGCGCATGTACCATTCGAGCGTGGTCGGCATGCTGACGAAACGCATCGATTCGGCGGTGGGCGCGCAATCGAGCACGATCACGTCGTAGCGCTGCTCGCGGCGGAACTGGTTGACGTACATCATGGCGCTCAGCTCTTCCATACCGGGCAGGATGGCCAACTCCTCGGCTTCCACGTCGCTGATCCCGGTGGTGCGCAGAACCGAGATCACGTAGGAAGAAATCTCGCGCCAGTGCCGCTTGATCTCCTTCTGGATGTTGACCTCGTGGATCGCCAGCCGTTCGTCGATTGGATAGGGATCGCCGGTCTTGCCGTGAAACAGATCGGTGCCAAGGTCAAACGCATCGGCGAGGCTGTGGGCCGGGTCGACGCTCATCACGAGAGTCCGGTAGCCGAGGCGCGAAAGCTGGAGCCCGGTGGCGGCGGCGAGGCTGGTTTTGCCGACTCCTCCCTTACCGCTAAACAGAAGGATACGCATACCCAATCTGATTTTAGCAGCGGGCGAAAACGGGGTACGCGAAGCGCCGTCCAGCGGCAGCCAGACCGCCTTGACGCGGGCCCCTGAGCGGCCATACACTGAAAACCGCACCGGATTGATGCTAAAGGACGTATTCTTACGCCTGTTCATTCCGAATCAGGGGATGAAGAACGGGATCACCCAGCCGCGCGAACGGACAGAGGCTCAAAGCAGGAAAGGATAGCGTTATGGCCAAGACAAAGAAACTCGACCGACGTGGATTTCTGAAAGGAGCGAGCGCCGGCGCCGCAGCGGGGGCCGCCGCTCTCGTCGTCAAGCCGCCGGCCGCCAGCGCGCAGCAGACAGCGCAGGCACGCCCGGCCGCGCCACTTCCCACGCCTCGTCAGGTCGCGCTCGAAACCGGCACTCCTCCCGCACCGGTGGACGTCTATACGACGGACCGGCCGGGCGCCGATTTCATGGTCGATGTCCTCAAGAGCCTGGACTTCGAGTACATTTTCGCCAACCCGGGGTCCAGCTTCCGCGGCCTGCAGGAATCGTTCATCAACTACGGCAAGAACACCAAGCCGGAATGGATCACCTGCTGCCACGAAGAGCAGTCGATCGCGATGGCGCACGGCTATTACAAGATCGAGCGCAAGCCGATCCTCACGCTGGCGCACGGAACGGTCGGGCTCCAGCACGCGTCGATGGCGATCTACAACGCGTATGCCGACCGCGTGCCGGTCTATCTCATCCTCGGCAACGAGCAAGAGATCGCCTACCGCCGCGGCGACGTGGAGTGGACGCACAGCGTGCAGGATGCAGCCTCCATGGTGCGCGACTACACGAAATGGGACGATTCCCCGGTGTCGCTCGGCCATTTCGCCGAATCCGCCGTGCGAGCCTACAAGGTCATGATGACTCCGCCGATGGAGCCTGTCGTCCTCTGCGCGAACGGCCAGCTGCAAGAGGAGCCGATCCCGGAGGAGGAACGCCGCACCCTCCGGATTCCCAAGATGACGGTGCCGACCCCTCCGGCTGGCGATCCGTCCGCCGTCAACGAAGCGGCCAAGATGCTGGTGAACGCGGAAAACCCGGTGATTGTCGCCGGGCGGGTGGCACGGACTCCCGCCGCGATCCCCATGCTGGTCGAACTCGCCGAGCTTCTGGGAGCGGGCGTCCAGGATCGCAAGTTCCGGATGAACTTTCCCTCGCATCACCCTCTGTTCAATACCGGTAACGTTGCGACGGCCGACGTGGTTCTGGGGCTGGAAGTGCCCGACTTCTGGCAGGCTACCCATACCATGACTCCGATCAACCGGATGGGTATGGAGTCGCATGCGATCACCAAGCCGGGAGCCAAGCTGATCACCATTACCGCCGGCGATCTGTTCAGCCGGAGCAACTATCAGGATTTCGGACGCTATACGCCGGTCGATCTGGCGATCGCCGCCGATGCCGAAGCCACCCTGCCGTCTCTGATCGAGGCTTGCAAGCGGCTGATGACCCCTGACCGCAAGCGCGCGGCCGAAGAGCGCACCAAGAAACTGGCCGAAGAGCACCGCCGCAACCGGGAGCGGGATTTGCAAGCCGCTACCGTGGGCTGGGATGCCAGCCCGGTCACCACGGCGCGCATGGCGGCGGAATTGTGGAACCAGATCGAGCACGAAGACTGGTCTCTGGTCTCCGACACCACTTTCGTCAGCTGGTGGCCGCTGCGGCTCTGGAAATTCGACAAGCCGTATCACTACATCGGCGGGCACGGCGCGTACGGTATCGGCTACGGCGCGCCGGCTGCCGTGGGGGCCGCGCTGGCCAATAAGAAGTATGGACGAATCAGCGTGAACATCCAGTGCGACGGCGATCTCAACTACGTGCCGGGCGTGCTGTGGACGGCGGCGCATCACCGCATCCCGCTGCTGAGCATCATGCACAACAACCGCGGCTATCACCAGGAGCACATGTTCCTCCAGGATATGGCGTCGCGAGCGGGCCGCGGAATCGAGAATGTCAGCGTGGGGGTGACGCTCGAAGATCCGCACATCAACTACGCTACATTGGCCAAGGCGTACGGCATGTACAGTTCGGGGCCGATCGAGAATCCGAACGATCTCGGGCCGGCGATCAAAGCGGCGCTCGAAGTGGTAAAGAAAGGCGAGCCGGCGTTGATCGATCTGGTCACGCAGCCCCGGTAAAGGAAACAGGGCCATGAAGATCATCCTCTTAGTGACGGCGGCTCTGGCCGCCAGCATTGGCTTCGCGCAATCGGGCGGAAACGCCGAGAATGGCAAACGCCTGTTTCTCCGCGACGGCTGCTGGGAGTGCCACGGCTACGCCGGACAGGGCAGCCGCGATGGCGCGCGCATTGCCTCCACCGCGCTGAGCGCGCAGGGACTGATCCGGTACGTCCGGCGGCCTTCGGGCGCCATGCCGGCCTATATCGATAAAGTGATTTCCGATCAGGAACTCACCGACATCTGGGCCTACTTAAAGACGCTTCCAGGGCCGAAACCGGTAAAAGACGTGCCGCTGCTCAAATCGCTAGAGAACGAGTAACGACGCTTCCACGCGATCGGCGGCCGTCAGCGGCCACTGGCGCAAGCGCCGCCGGACGCCTTCATATGCGACCGCGCCGAGATACCCGGGGGCCGGCTCCAGGTGCTCGATTTGCCATGCGTGATCCGAGCCCTGGGCAGTGTGCCGGAGCGCCGCGGGTTCGTCCGCTCTTAGACTGACTCGAAAGCTCTTCAACGCCGCTGAAATGCCCTCGCCCGTGGCTTTGATGTATGCCTCCTTGCGCGTCCAGCACCGGAAGAAGGCTTCGGTACGATCCGCGGGACTCAGCGCCAGCAGGTCGGCGCATTCTTCTCCGGCAAAGAAGTGGGCCGCCACGGATTCCAAATCGGGCATGGGGCGGACTTGCTCCACGTCCACCCCCACCGGACAGCCGATGGCAAAAGCGTAGACGGCAAGGTCGCCGGAGTGCGACATGTTGAATTCAAGTGCCGCGCCGGGATGGTCGAGAGCCGGTTTACCGGCATGGCCGTAACGCAAGGCGATTTCGCGAGCCGGCGCCCCAAGATAGCGCGCGAGCAGCAGTCGCAGGACCCCGTGCGAAAGCGCGTAGGCGCGGCGGTGAACGTCGTGGTAGAAACGGTGACAGCTCTCCCGCTCCGCGGTGGACAGAATCTTCTCAAAAGCGGCGACGGTTTCGCCGCACCCGGCCAGCTTGACGTACCACACGTGCAGTTCGTCCGCGCCGAGCTCCATCGCGCCAGTCTAACGCAGAGCCAGCGCCGACAGGGGATCAACCACGCCGCCGGGCGGCAGCGGCCTGGCGGTTTGTTCGGAAAACGGAACAATGACACTGATCGGCTCGATGATGCCAAACAGCGAGGCGAAACTGGTGAGCCGGGCAATGGCGGATTCCGTCACTTCCTGGCCTTTGGCCAGCAGAAGCAGGCCGGTCTGCGAGTAAATTCCGGCGCTGACGATCATCCCCGGTTTGAGCTGCACCAGGTTCAGCCAGCGCGTTTCACTCTTCGACTCCTCGACCTGCAGCTTCTGGAGGGCCGTAATAAACGGCGAGTAATAATCCCGGCTGGTGGCCATCTGGGCGAGGACGGTTGCAAATGGAACTCCGCGCATCACCTGCTCGTCGCAGTCGGATGCGATTCTCAGTAGTTGCGCGCCGGTTCTGACCAACTCTGGAACCCCCGGCTTCTCCGACCAGGCGGACTTCTGTTCGGCGACCATCTGGGCGACGCTCTCCAGACGCGGAATCTTGGCAAGCAGGTTGTGACCGACCTGGTTCTGGGACGACAGAATCGATTGTTCGGCGGCATTGAGCGGCTGCTGCTTGTAGAACTTCTCCAGTGTGTCGGGCGGCACGGTGACGCATCCGATTTGCGACAGCATGGCCGCCAGCTCATATTGCCAGCGATCCGGAAGATTCAGAGTTTCCACGATGTGCTGCACATAGCGGCGGATCCGCTGCGCCCGGCTGAACGCCTGCGGATTGACCAGCCCGAGAATTTCGCTGAGCACTCCGATGCTGCCGCGAAGCGTGTTTTCGAGAAGCTCCCGCTCGGCGGTGATCAACCGGTGCTGCTCCAGAGCCGACTCGAGCGTCCTCACGAGCATGTCAGAGGGACAGGGTTTGGTGAGGAACTGGAAGATCTTCCCCTCGTTGACCGCCGACATCGCCGCGCTCAAATCGGCATCCCCGGTCAACATGACCCGGACGGTGTCCGGCGCGTTCTGGCGCACCCGCGTCAGGAATTCGATCCCGTTCATTCCCGGCATCCGCAGGTCGGAAACAACGGCCGCAAACGGCCCGTCGCTCGCCAGCACCTGAAGGCCGACTTCAGGGCCGATAGCCGTCCGAATCTCAAACTGCTTGTAGAATTGCCGCTCGAATGCCTGCAGCACCCGAGGATCGTCATCTACGAACAAAATGCGCTTTACCATTGGGGGGTCTCCGAGTCTTTCTTCCGCAACTGCTTCCATGCCGGGAGCTGATCGAGCAGCCCCATCGCTTCCAGACACTCGAAATTGACGCTTTGCTTGGAATCCTTGTCGGTGAGGGCGTCAGCGACGTGAACCGCCACCACCGGCCCGGCCGCGGCGTCCGGGTTGGGCTCCGGATGGCGCGCCACAATCTCCGTGATCGAATCCGGCAGGCCCCACAACCAGAGCAGATACGCGCCCACGTCCGCATAGGTGGCTCCGAACGTGTCGAGTTCCGCCTTCCGCGCGGGCATCCCCTCTTCTCGCGTGCGCCGCAGAGCTTCCGCGTATTCCTTCGGATAATTCGCCGCCAGGACCAGTTTCCCCAGTTCGTGCAGCAGCCCGCCGAGGAAGACTTCGTCCAATTCCGTCTTGGACAGACGCAGTGTCGCCGCGATCTGCCGCGCCAGCGCCGCTACTTCCATGCCGTGGTCGCGCAGGCCTTCGATCGAGAATCCAGGCACATGCTGTCCATCGAATTGCGAAAAGACCGAAACCGATAACGCCAGCGCCTTGACCGTGTCCGCGCCCAGATAAACGACCGCCTCGGTGGGATTGGTGATCGGCCGCCGGGGCCCGAAAAATGCCGAGTTGACCAACTGCAGAATCTTGGCCGTCATGGCCATGTCCTGGCTGATGATCCGTCCGATCTCCTTAGGCGACACTTCGTCCGATTGCAGTGCCTCCATCAGCCGGTTGTAGATGACCGGCACGCTGGGGAGCGAGTGAAGCCTCGAAATCAGCTGCTTCAAGGCCGGATTCTCGAGGATCACGTGCAGCTGAAACACGCGCTCGACCGCCGCCCGCAGTGTCGAGGCGTCACACGGCTTGTCCAGGTACTGATGCGCCAGCATCACCGAAGGCAGCGTCACCTCTTTGTCCGCCATCCCCGAGAGCACCATCCGGACCACCTGCGGATGCCGTTCGACCACCTCGGAAAGAAGCTCGATTCCGCTCATCTGCGGCATGCGAACATCGGTGATCAGCACATCGAACTGAGATTGCGAAAGCTGCTGCAAAGCTTCGGCGGCGCTGGAGACGAAGACCATGTTCCACTCGTTCCGGTACGGATACAACATGCGCCGAAGTCCGTCAAGCACTTTGGGCTCGTCGTCAACGAACAGAATTCGTTTCACTCGTCCTCCGTTCCGCCTTCGAGGGGCAGTTTGAGCACGAACGTGGTGCCTTTTCCGGTCTCAGACTCGAAGGTGATGGTGCCGCGATGCTTCTGCACAATGACGGAATGGGCGATGGCCAGCCCCTGTCCCGTGCCTTGACCCACCGGTTTGGTGGTGAAGAACGGGTCGAACACTTTTGACCGCACCGATTCCGGTATGCCGCCGCCGGTATCGCTGATCCGGATTTCGGCGTACGCGCCGTCCCGCCGGGTGCTGATGTGAATCGCCCCTTTTTGCTCGGTTCCCCGAACCACGTCCGCGATCGCATGCGCCGCGTTGACGATCAGGTTGAGAATCACCTGGTTGAATTCCCCCGCCACGCAAGGAACCGGCGGCAGCGTTTGATCCAGATCGGTGGTGATGTCCGCCACGTACTTCCATTCGTTCTTGGAAACCAGAATCGTGCTCTCGATAGCCCGGTTGATATCGACCGGCATCTTTTCGACGGGGCCGGGATGAGAGAATTCCTTCATGGCCCGCACGATGCGCGCCACCTGGTCCACTCCCTCGATCAGCTGCTCGATCGCTTTGGGAATTTCCTCCCGGAGATACTCAAGCACACCGTGATCGACTTCCTGTTGCGTGGGGAGCTTGCCCTCGGCGCCCCTGTCGGCGGCCGATTGCCCGCAGGCGTCCGCGAATTTCAGCAGGTCTTTGAATGCGTCTTCCAGAAACTTGCCGTTATCCCCGATGTATTGGATGGGCGTGTTGATTTCGTGGGCGATGCCGGCCGCCAGGTGCCCGATCGATTCCAGCTTCTGCGTTTGCGCGAGCTGCCGTTCCAGATGCTTGATCTGTGTGATGTCCCACGCGACATGGGCTACGCCCAAAAGCGTTCCGCTACGGTCGCGAATCGGCGAAATCGTGAGCAGGACGTGAATCAGCGTTCCGGATTTTGTCAGCCGCGTCGTTTCCAGGTGCTGGACGCTTTCTCCCCGGCGCAGCTTCTCCATCAGCTGGAGATCTTCATCGAGGCGATCGGGGGGGATCATCACGGCCATGGTGCGGCCGATCATCTCCTCCGCGCTGAACCCGTAGATGCGCTCCGCGCCGCGGTTCCACGTGAGGATCTCGCCGGATAAGTCCTTGCGGACAATCGCCGCGTCCGCGCACTCCACCACCGCCGCCAGTTCCGCGTTGGCCCGCTCGATTTGTTTTTCTTCGGTAATGTCCCGGCAAACGCCGATCCACTTGTACGGACGGCCTTGCTGGTCGCGCAGAGCCGAGCCCTGGTCGGAATAATAGCGGTATTCCCCCGAAGGCCCCGACATCCGGTACTCCTGCTTGAACGGCTCGCCGGTGTCCAGGCTGCGCCGGATGGCCGTCTGTACACGTTCGCGGTCGTGCGGATGGAGCAGCTGCGCGGACGCGTCATTTCTCCAGGGAAGCGCCCAGCCGGACGCGGTCGGACGATTTCCTCCGCCTCCGAGAATCGTCACTTGATCGGAACGCAGGTCCCATTCGTAGATCGAATCGCCGGAGCTCTCGGCCGCGATGCGGAACCGCTCCTCGGAGAGTTTCAGGGCGGCTTCCATTTCCAGCCGCTCCGTCATGTCCTCCGCCACGGCGAGCTGGTGCGTCGGCCGCCCGTAGGCGTCGCGGATGAGGCTGATGCTGACCGACTCCCAGAACAACTCCCCGTCCTTGCGCTTGCTGCGCACGATGCCGCGCCACCCGCCGTGTTCCAGGGCTTTGCCGATCTCGCTGTATTGTTCCGGCGGCGTTTCGTCAGCGGACAGAATGCTGGGGTCCTTGCCCTGGAGTTCTTCAAACGTGTAACCGGTCGATTCCGTCAGCCTGGGATTGACGTATTGGATTTTGCCGTCCAGATCGGTAATTAAGACGCTTACCGGGCTCTGCTCCACGGCGCTGGAGAGCATATGTAAACGCTGCTCCGTGCGCTTGTGCTCGGTAATATCGAAGTCGACGCCGATCATGCGGGTCGGCCGTCCTTGTTCGTCCCGGATCACCAGCGATTTGCTGTGGAGCCAATGCGCCGTCCCGTCGGGCCACACCACGCGAACCTGCCGGTCGAAATTATCCCGGCCGCTGAATGGAATTTGCGCGGGCTGGTGTTCCGGATCCCGATCGTCCGGATGGATCAGGGACTGCCATTCGTCCCAGCTCAGCTTCCCCGGTTCGCCCGGCCGGCCGTAGAGCCGCATCAGCTGATCGGAACAGTGCACCTCGCCCGAATTGAGGTCGAGCTCCCAGGTTCCCAGCGCCAGCGCCGACTGCGCCAGTTTCAGACGGTCTTCGGTGGCCCGGAGCGCCTGCTCCATCTGTTTCGGGGCCGTGATATCGCGGTGAATTCCGACCACGCCCTCGATGTTGCCTTTCTTATCGTGGAGCACCGACCAGGAAACGTGGACCACGAACTGCGACCCGTCGCGTCTCGTGCAGATGATCTCTCCGTTCCAGGAACCCTGGGTCAGAATGTAACGGTGGATCTGCTGCCGCTCCTCCTCCGTTACCACGGTGCCGGCGAAGTCGCGGTAGCGTTTGCCCACGGCTTCTTCCGCCGTCCACCCGAACAGACGCTCCGCCGCGCCGTTGCAATACTGAATCCGGAATTCCTTATCCACGGTCAGGATTGCATCGTTGGCCTGGTCCAGCAGCGCCGTTTGCAGCTCGATCTGCCGTCTGGAACGCTGCGACTCGGTCAGGTCCAGCATCGCGCCGCGGATTCCGACCACATCACCCTGCGGACCGAATAACAACCGGTCATGAACGCGAAACACGGATTCGGTTCCGTTTCGCGTCAGAAATCGCCGTTCGAACGGCGGGCCGGTGTGGCGCGTCGCGAATTTCTTCCGAATGGATTGCCGGCTTTCCTCCCGCTGCTCCGGAACCATGAAGTCCCAGACCGGCTTGCCGATCATTTCCTCGGCGCTTCTCCCGAAGACCTCGCACTGCGCCCGATTGACGCGGACGATCGTGCCGTTCGCGTCGATCTCATGGCAGGGTATCGGCGATTCATCGAATAACGCGTGCAGTGAGGCTTCCGCTTCGCGAAGTTCCTGTTCCACCCGGCTGCGCTCGAGGTAATGTCCGATCTGCGACCCGATATCGGCCAGCAGCTGCAGAACCTGCGGGTCGGCGGGCGCCGGACTGCGCTGCAACAGAACCACCACACCGCTCACCGCCTCGTGGCTCCGCACGGCGAAAGCCAGCCCGCTCGTGATACCGGCGCTTCGCAAAGCCTCGGCGCGGCGGCGGTATCCCGGCTCCGCGCCCGCATCGGGGATCCAGCAGGGCGTCCCATAGGCACAAACCCGGGGCAGCGTTCCTTTTCGCTGGCGTACCGGCACTCGCAACTTCGCCGCTCCTCCCACGGAGTTGCCCAGTTCGGGCCGGCGCCACGAGTTCTCCCGGTATAAGTGTTTGCCCGCGGGATCCAACAGCCACAACTCCGCCATGTCGAATTGCAGCGATTCGCATAAACAGCGCAGCGCTTTCTGCAATACTCCGCTGGTGCTTTCCGTCAGCAGGCGGGTCAGCGCGTAGCGGGTTGCCAGGCTGCGTTCGGCGTTGCGGCGGGAGGAAATATCCTGAATTACCGTCAGGGTGGCGGGCTGCCCGTGGAAGGGAATGCGGCGGCTCCACAACTCGACGTCAAAGATATGCCCGTTCTTGGAACAATGCCGCCAGACTCCCTCTGTCTCATCGGCGCCCGCTTCCAAATCGGCGCGGTACCGCTCCACGAACCTGGCGAGGTCGCCGTCGAAGAAAAGGCTGTCGGCCGTGGCCGAGAGGAACTCCTGCCGGGGATATCCGTATTTGAGCACCGCGGCTTCGTTGACCGCGAGAAACCGGCGGCTCTCCACATCCCAGATCCACATGGGCTGCGGATTCATGTCGAAGGCGAGGCGATAGGCGTCTAAGGCGGCACTGCCGCCGGGCGGCGCGCCGTGGGCAGCGTCCTCGATTTGCGGTATGGTGCCCAATTTCCCCCTCCTCCTCAACCCGGGTTCGCTCGCGGACTCAGGATTGCGCCTGGCCGAGCTTTCCCCTCCCCAACTCTTCCGATCCGGCCAACAGCGCGCCCGAAACAGGGCCGGCTTCCGATTCCAACTGGCTGGCTCCGCGAACCACTCTCCCGAGAGCGGCCAGCACCTCGGGGTTGTATTCGCCCGCGTTGCGGCGTAATTCGTTCAACGCCTCCCCGAAGGAGCGGCCTTGATTCACCGCCTGATCGAAGTCGATGGCCACGCGCAGCATGTGCGCGCCCAGCGCCGTGGTGTATTCCTCCGGCGTCCGATTCGCCTGGTTCTCAAAGGATTCGTGCTGCCGTTCGATCATTTGCGCCACGGAGTGGAGTCTCGGAACCCGTTCCAGAATCCGGCGCGCGATCGCCGCGTGCGAGGCATCGAGGCCGGTTTGTACTCCGGCCCGATCGTCTTCGCCGGTGTAACGTTTGAACGGTTCGCCCGATATCGGAATGCAGCCGATTTGCGACAGCATGGCCGCGGCCTCAAACTGCCAGGAATCCCGGACCTTCAACTCGATGCACAACTTTCGCACGCACCAGCGCAGCCGGGAGGCCCGCCCGAAGGCTGCCGGTTCCAGGCCGGCGAGCAGTTCGGTCAACACCGCGACGGTGCCTACCAGCGTCTGCTGCAGGACGTCCCGTTCGGCCATATGCAGCCGGTATTGGATCAGCCCGGCATCCAGGGTTTTCTTCAGGAGTTCCTGCGGGCATGGCTTCCGCAGAAACCGGAAGACGTTGCCTTCGTTCACCGCCTCGATGGCGGCCTCCAGTTCCGCCTGGCCGGTCAGCAAAATGCGAACCGTTTCCGGCGAAAGTTCCTTTACCCGGCTCAGGAGCTCGATACCGTTCATGCCGGGCATTTGCAGGTCCGACACAACCACCGCGTACGGAGCTTCGGCCAGCGCTTCGAGCGCGTCGCTCGCGCTCAACGCCAGTTCGACGTGGTAGGTCTTGTGGAAGCTCCTTTGTAACGCGCTGACCAGATGGATATCGTCATCCACAAACAAGATGGTTTCGTTCATCGGTTTTCCCGTGGAGTGGCTGACAGAATGGCTGGGACGGTAGGTCCGGCGCAGCGTACAAACAGATCCGCGACATGGCGGTGTGGCCAACCCCGAGTGTCATAAGGCCCACGACAATCTTGTTTAAACACTATCGGATAGCGGGCATGGCCACAATGGTAACTTTGGTGATTAGGCCGCTCGTTAACTCTACTGAAATCAGCTTCGTGGAGACATCACCAGACCCGCGGCGCCGACGATTCCGGATTTGTCTGCCACCTGCTGCTCAACGATCGGCACCTCGCGGCCGAGCAGACCGCGTGACCGGTTCCAGACTTCCTCTTGAAGCGGTTGCAGCAGATCGGCCCCGGCATCCGCAACCGGCCCGCCGAGGATCACCAACTCCGGATCGAAGATGTGGAGCAGCCCGGCCACGGCGGCGCCCAGCCGGCGGATCGCCCGCGAGACGATGGACCCGGCCAGTTCATCCCCTTCCCGCGCCGCCTGAAAGACGGTCCGGCAGGTGGCCAACTGCGGTTTGTCCCGGAACAGCCGGGTCAGGCTGGAGGCGCAGCCGCGATGCACCGCCACCCAAGCTTCCCCCTCGATGGCGCGCGCCGAAAAAACCGTCTCCAGACAGCCGCGGTTGCCGCATCCGCAAAGCGCCCCGTCCGGTTCAATCGTCAGGTGGCCCAGGTGTCCCGCCACCCCGCGGTGTCCCCGCAGCAGCTGCCCGTTGGTCACCACCGCGCCGCCGACCCCGGTGCCGAGCGTCAGCATCACCACGTCGTGGTGCCCCCTGGCGGCCCCCCAAACCATCTCGCCGGCCAGGGCGACCCGCGCATCGTTATCGGCGAACACCGGCACGTCCCGGGGAAGACCCACCAGTTCACTCAGCCGCTGTCCCTGCAGGTAGTGCAGACCACCCGAAAGCATCTCGACTTGTGTGCTATCGGAGTTGATGATTCCCTTGCAGCCCACCCCCACTCCGGCGGGAAGCGCGGTCGCTTCCAGAAGCCAGCGAATGGCGCTGTGGAGGGAGGGAACGAACGTCTCCAGGTCCGGTGGAGTAGCGATGGTGCGCGAAGCCAGAATCGCGCCTTTCTCATCCACCATACCGGCCTTGATCTGCGCGCGGCCGATGTCGATGCCCAGCACGACCATGTTGAACTCCGTCACGCCCCGGCGACGCTCCAACCAGCGTCCACGTGGACGACCTCCCCGGTTACCGGGCGCGAGTCGTCGCTCAACAGGAAGACCGCTGTTCGTGCCACGTCTGTAGCGTCGAACATCCCTTCGGTAAGCGGCTGCTTTTTCTTCAAAAATTGGCTCAATTCCGGATCGCTTTCGGACCGCTCGCTCGCGGGAGTGCGCACCAACCCCGGCGCAATCACGTTCACACGGATCTTCTGGGGGGCATAATAACTCGCCATCGAGCGGCTCAGCGCCGCGATACCGCCTTTGGCGGCCGCGTAAGCGTGGGTGGCAAAATGACGCGGCTCCGGAGAACGGTCGAGCACGCTGCCGACGTTGAGGATGGCTCCGCGAACGGCGTTCTCCCTCACCTCCTGTTCCAGCATGCGGCGAATGACGGAGCGGCACATAAAAAATGTGACCTTCAGATTATAGGCAAGCGTCACGTCCCAGCCCTCGTCGCCGCATTCATCGATCGGCCCGTCGCCATAGCGGCGCCCGCTGAGCCCGGCGGCGTTGAACAACGCGTCGATGCGCGCGAACTTCGAAAGACAATACGCCACGATCGAATCTGCCGAACCGGGCCGCGTGAGGTCGCCCACCCAGAGTTCCGCCTTCGTCTCGCTCGCCAAGGCCCAACCCGATTGCTCTTCAGCGGTAGCGATCAGCACGCCGGCGCCCGCCGATGCCGCCAGCCGAACGGTGGCTGCTCCAATTCCCGTTGAAGAGGTCACGATCCAAACGCGGTTCCTCAAGTCCGGCACGTTTTCCAATTTATGCGATCCCCGCGGAGCGGCCGGACATCAACCGTTCCGGTAAACGGCGCGCTCGAAATCGCCGAGAAGCCCGACGCCCTGCTTGTCGGCGAAGGGGAGGAACTGCATCATGACGGCCGCGCACAGACGCCGGCGCGGATCGATCCAGTAATAAGTGTTGTACACACCGGCCCAGGCCAGACTCCCGGCCGAACGCCCTCCCTCATAGGCGGTGGGATTCATCAGGAACCCGAACGTGTACTTGTCGACAGCGCCCGGATGGAAATCCACGTCGCTGGAGATCGCCGGCCGCGCCGTTTTCAAAATGCCGGCCCGCAGCGAACCGATCTGGTTGGCCGACATCATACGGACCGTGTTGGGCTGCAGGATCTGATCTTTCCCGCTGCCGCGGCCCTGCTTCAGAATCATCTGCATGAAACGGACATAGTCCGGCGCGGTCGAGAACAAACCACCGCCGCCGTTAAAGGCTTTGGGCGGCGCGGGCATGGTTCGCGGATTCTCCTTGAGCGAGCCGTCGCTCTGGCGGGTGTATTGGCTGACCAGGCGGTCGAATTTTTCGGGCGGCAGGATGAACCCGGTGTCCTTCATGCCCAGCGGCTGCAAAATGTTGCTTTGAAAATATTGCTCCAGGGTTTGCCCACTGACCGTTTCCACCAGCCTGCCGGTCCAATCCAGGCCATATCCGTATTGCCAGCGGGTCCCCGGCTCGAACGAAAGAGGCACCAGCGGGGCCACGGTCCCGGGAGTGAGGGCGCCTCCCTGCCGCGAGGTGTATTTCAGAATCTTCTCGTCCCAGGTGTCGTAGGCGAAGCCGGACGTGTGGGTCATTAGGTTCCGAAGCGTCACCGGCCTGGTGGCCGGGCGCAGGATCGGCTTGCCCGCGGCGTCGAAACCCTCCAGCACCTCCAATTTCCCCAATTCCGGCAGATGCTTGGCCGCGGGTTCGTCCAGGCTCAGCTTCCCGCGTTCCACCAGTTGCAGCGCGGCAGCCGTGGTGATGGCCTTGGTCATCGACGCGATGGCGAAGATGGAATCGGTTTTCAAATCGACGCCGGAAACCGAATCGCGCTTGCCAAAGGCGCCGGCATACGTGATGTGATCCGCGGTCGCCACCATGGCCGCGACCGCCGGGATCCCTCGCTGCCGCATGCTCTCGCGCAAGGTTTCGTCGAGACCGGGCGCGGCCCACAACTTCCCGGCCTTCGCCCCCCAGGCCAGCAACGCGCCGCCGAATTCCCGCCGATTCATTGAAAACATATCTTTACTTTGATACCACGACTGACGAGGCGGCCGGCCCGGTCGAATCGGCGCAATGGCACGCGACACCGCTAGCTCCTTCGGGCGTTCCCAGACGTCTCGCGCCGGAGGTATAATTTTCTGCTTACTGTGAGGTTCCTATGAGATTAACCGCACTCAGTGTCGCGCTCCTCCTGGTCGCAGGGTCCGGATTGGCGGTGGCGGACGATTTAGACGATTCGCTGGACGCGCTGAAAAAAGCCGAACCGACCAAGGATGTTGCCAAGATCAAGCAACTGGCGGCCGCGGTCCATGCGGCTGCCCAGAAGCTGCAAGGCCCGCCGCCTCCGGAGGTCGCCGATAAGGACGCGTACGCCGCGCGGCAGTCCTACGCCAAAGAGGTCGATACGTATAGCGAATACGCCCTCTTTGCGCTCGCGGTGCAGATGCAGTCCCAACCGGCGACCGCGTTGGACCTGATCAACACGCTCGAAAAACAGAACCCCAAGAGCAAGTACCTCAATGAGCCGGAAGCGCTCGTCATCCAAGCCGACAACGCACTCTCCAAGAATCAGACCGACCGCGCGCTGAGCCTCGCCAATCGGCTGATCGCCGTCGGCAACGGGAAAGCCCCGGAGGGCGAGGCGGACTGGGACCGCCGCAAGGAAATCGCTCTGAGCCGCGGTTATTGGATGGCCGGCATCATTCAGGGACAGAAGAATCTTTATAAAGACTCCGACCGCAATCTGCGCGCGGCCCTCCCCCTGATCAAAGGCAACAACGCCATGCTGGGCGCTGCCCTCTTTTACCTTGGCGTTGACAATTACAACATCGGCAAGCTGACGCTCAACAAGGCCAAGGTGCTCGAGGCCGCCAAGTTCAGCCAGGAAGCCGCCAACATTCAAGGGCCGTACCAGGACCAGGCGTATCGCAACGCGATGAACATCAAAGCCGAAGCCGAACGAATGCGCTAGGTTCTGGGCCTTCCGCTACGCCGGGTTGCAGTTCACGCGGTAACGCCGTACTTGTTTACATCCACCGTGTTGAATTCAACCGTGCCGGTATCATAGAATCTCCACACCAACGACTGAACGTGATACAGTGAGTCAGCGTAGCGGGAGCGCCCGATGAAGGCATGCGCTATTGGCATTAGTGCCTTATTCCTTTCCACCGCCCTTTACGGTTTTCAGAGTTCGGACCAGATTCGGAAAATGGAGGCCTCGGGGGAGACCGAGGAGGCCCGCGCGGCACTGCAACGCGCCGCGGACACTCATCCGAACGACATCTCCGCGCTGACGGAGTACGCGGAATTTCTCGATCGCTATGGCGACCCCGGCAGCCGCGCCGCGTATCGCAAGCTGCTGTCGCGGTTGCAGCAGAACGGCGATTCCGGTCGAGCCGCCACCGTGTCGCGGCGTCTGGCCGCCCTGGATCTTCTGGCGGCAGATAAAGAAGCAGCCGAACGCGATCTGGCAGCCTACAGCAGTCTTGCGGGGAAACCCAGGAAGCTCGCCGGGGCGGCGGGCGCGCAGGGCTGGCCCACGGTCCCGCTCGCCGGCCCTCTGCGCTCGTTCGCGCGAATGGCGGCGATTCCCCCGGATATCACGCCCGAGGAGATCCTGCCCGCTGTCGCCCGCAACGTCGTAACGAACGGATATCAGGCTTCGCGCGGCAACGAAGAACTCGAGCCAACCGAATACCTCAAGCTGCTTCGCCGGTACATCTCGCAAGCGAAGGAACTGGAGCATCTGGCAGGCGATAAGAAGGCGATTGAAATCCCCGCGTGCGATTCGCCCAATACCGGGGACCTGCTGAGGATTCTCGGATTCCGGATGCGCGGGGGCTGCGGCTCCGACGTGGTCCTCGAAACCGTCAACGAACGCCGGGCTTTTATCACGACGGACTCGGGATTTCCGGTCAATGATCTGGAGCAGGCCCTCCGGACCAACCGGCCGTTCACCTATGCGTACCAGCCGACCGCGGTTCCCGTGATGTTCGGTCCCGACTACTGGATGGGCGGGAAAGACGCTAAAGACAAGGACCGAGATCCGGCGGACTTCGTCGATTCGTTCATTTCGGACCCGGCCACCTGCCGCCTGTACCTCGGTTTTTCCAAGCTCGACCGCGACACCGCCGAGAGTATCCGGAAAGCGTCCACGTTCGTCCGGCTTCGCGCCTATTCCAATGTCCTCGATTTTTTTGGCGGCATGTTTGAGGTGCGGGGCGGCAAGGCGGTAGTTCCGGGCGGCCCGCGCTCGGCGAGCGCCTGGGCCGATCTGGTGGGCGCCAACCCGGATCAGGGCGGGGCCTTCTTCGACAAGATGATCGCCAAGGACGACGGCTGGGTGGCCAGTCTGTACGACGCCCTGGCGCGGATCCGCGGCCCGGTCCGCGATTATCTGGTGGAACCGGCCCACATGAAGCGCTTTTACAGCGCGATCCGCGGCCGCCTCACGAGTCCCGGCCCGGCGCGCCCGGTGTTTCGGTCCAACGCCGATATGATGCTGCTGACCACGCGCCTCCGCCTCGATCCAAACGGCAAGCCGCACATCCCAGGAAACCTCGAGGTATGGAAAACGCTGTTCACGAACCACCCGCAGGGCAAATACGACGCCAAGCTGACGCGCCTGGCTGCTTGGTGGAAAGACCCCGACGACGTTGTGGAAGCGCTGTTCGCGCTGTGCCGCAAATCGGTCGAGAACGAACCGCTGAAGATCTTCATGGCGTTGACCGATCTCGATCGAAACCGCGCCAAGCCGCTGGAACCGGCGACGGTGGACCGGCTGGCGCGCTCGTTCCGCACATACGGCAGCCAGTATCCGATCTTCGCGGAATCGCGGGACCTCAGCGACGCCTCGATTAACCAGTTCCTCGACACCGCGGATGCGCTTACGAAAATTCGCGAACAGGACCTCCGCGCCGATGCGGCCGGCACGTTTCAATCCCTCGTCAGCCTCTGGCAGATCTTCGTCCGCCAGCAGACGCTTCCGGCGGCCAAGGCGGACGCCACCTTCGCCGGACTGGGTTCGGCATTCGGGAAAATCCGGTCGTACCGCGATCTGTTCGATGCCGGCCGTGACGGCGTTAGCCTGCTGCTGGCTGCCGTGCCCGGCGCCGCCGCCAGAAACAACCCGCAGGAGCAAATCATCGACCTCCTGGGCGGAGCCGCCACATCGAATACGGGCGAGGCGCGCGACCAGGCCGTCCAGGAGATCATGCGCATCCTGGATGCGCAGCGGATTGTTTCCCTGGACACGCTCTTTCAACTCGCCGGTCATCTCGTGAGCGTCTCGCAGGGCGGGAAGCTCGACACGTCGCTGGTAGCCAAACTCTCCGGGCGAATCTCCGAAATTCAGCTGCCGCGCGCGGCCCTGTCCGACACCGAGAAGAACGTCATCAGCTTCGGCTATTGGAGCGAGAAACATATCGACACCGAACGCCGCCTGAACCCGCGGGCTACGATCGAGAAGGCCGGGAATGATCCCGAGAAGTTGAAGGACATTCGCGGCTTGCTTGCGCCGCTGATGCGCGACACTCTGGTGGCGTTCAACTACGCCTACTATGCTCCGCCAGGTTCGCAAGTTCTGTACACCAATCCGGTGTTTGTGCGCAGCCACGATTTCATCGGCGCCCAAGGCGTCAACCACACGTGGAGAGCCACCGAGCTATCCGGGAGCGGCTGGCCGACCAGCGGGGGCGGCCGGCTCATCGGTTCGCTTGCCACTCTCCCCTATGCGTTGGCCGAAGCCGAACAGAATTTTCTGGTGCCCGCGCAAACTCAGGCCCTGATCTGGGGCGACCTGGTGCCCCAGATGATTCTCAGCGCCAAGATCCCGCGCTGGTGGAACGTCACCCCGTCGCAGCTCCATTGGGTCGGCCTGCACGTGCGCTACGGGCGGGAGCTGCTTGCGGAAGCCGCTTTCGATCCGGAGCTTCGCGCCCAAGTGCTGGAAGCTTTGGGCCAGCTGGCCGCTCCGGCGCGCACGCGCGAGATCGGCGCGTTGATCGAACAGGGCGAGGTCAAAAGCGCCGTCGAGCGGGTTACACCGTCGGAGCTGTTTCTGCTCGCGCGCGAGGTCAGCGCGCAGCGCAGCGACGACTCTTCCGCCCTCGGCGCCGAGATCCGGCAGCTGGCGGAGAACTCGCCCAAGGACATCAACTACGAGGCGATTTCGCGCGAGTTCGGAACGCCCAAACCGACCCTGGCCAACTCCTACGAACCCGAACTGCTCAACCTCCGCACGTTCCCCACGTTGATGGGCTACTCCAGCCGGATCATGGCCGAGAGCTGGGAATCCAACACGCTGTACTGGGCCGCCCTGGCGGACGAACTTTCGCTGCCCCCGGCCGAACTCAACGTGCGCATCCCCGAGTGGACGCAGCAGTTGGTGGAACACATCTTCGCTTCGCATCTGGATGACTGGCCGGCGGTGCTCAAATCGCTGCGGCTGGTTGGCGACGATGTTCGCTCGAAGACCCGCGCGGCTCTGGCGCGAGACGGCAAAGCTTCCGCTCTTCTGGAATCTCCTCCCCGGTAAACTGCCATGACTCTGACACGACGAGAACTCTTCGGATTAACAGCTGGCGGCCTGTTGCTTCGCGCCCAAGAGACCGGCGAGCGGCCCGTGTTCCGGGTCAAAGTCGATATGGTGGTCCTGGCGTTCACCGTCACCGACAACCGGAATCATTACATTAATGGACTGAAGCCTTCCGACTTCAGAATCTACGAAGACGGCATCCTGCAGAAGCTGAACACATTCGCCGAAGGCGGCAAGCCGCCGGTTGGCGTGCTGGAGGGCGGCAAGGTGCAGCCCTTGCTGGAAGGCAAGAGCGACGGCGGGCCGGGGCTCGACCGTCCCGACGCGTTCGTCGGGACCAACGTCTTCATCCTGTTCGACACCAGCAACTTCATGTATCACGGCTTTGTTTATGCCGAAGACGCCATCGCGGATTTTGTGCGCGGCCTGGACCGCGCCGACTCAGTCGCCATTTACACCTTCAGTCGCAACTTGTCCCGCGCCGCAAGCCTGACCCGCGACCACAACCTGGCGATTTCCGGCCTGCGCAAGTCCGTTGCCGGCGACGACACCGCGCTCTACAACGCGCTGCTGCTGACGTTGCGGGACGCCGCGAAGGTCCCCGGGCGCAAAGTCGTAATCGTGTTTTCCAACGGGCCGGATAACGCCAGCATGGTGGCGCCGGACGATGTTCGCGCGGTGGCCGAGGACGAAGGAATTTCGATTTACACGATCTCGACCAATGAAGTCAATCGCGACTCCATCTCCAGCAGCGTCTTCAAACGGATGGCCCAGCGGACCGGCGGCAAGGCGTACTGGGCCCGGACGTGGCAGAAACAGGTGGAGGCGTTCGAAGATATCCGCGAGGACCTGGGCAACTCCTACACCGTCACCTACTACCCCGCCCCGAACCCGAATGAAGGGTTCCGCAAGATCGCGGTCGAGATTGTCAGCGATCCCGGTAAGAAGTACCGCGTGCACACGCGGCCCGGTTATCGCCCGGGCCGGACTCTGTAACGGGCGGAGATCTGCGCCGAATGGGCGTAGCGGCGCCGGAAGCCGGCGAGCACCAGCAGGCCCGCTGCGAACCAGACCGCCGAAGCCGGTTCGGGCACGGGAACTCCGTTGACCGTCGCGATGCTTGCCGAAACGCTGCCGTCCGTCGCCCAACCGCCGAAGCCGTTCGGATTGCTGAGCGCATTGCCTTCGGACGGAGTATTGAAGCTGATTAGAAAGTGCCCCCGCGAAATACAAGCAAACGTCCGGTCATCTTCCAACGGAAGCGGATTCGAATATCCGCTATCCGGGTGTGCCGCGCAGCCGTCCATCAGGGTCGGAATACCCTCGGTTTCCCTGCTCTCGGGGTCGGAATGGAACGGATCTTCGTCCCCATCCGCCGGGCTCAAAGCCCGGAAGTCCAGGGTCAGAATATTGCCGCTCTGCGACACCAGACATTCCGAGAAGAAGCTGTAGGGCGTGCAGCTGAAATGCGACAAGTCCGTCGTCCCGGCGTTAATGACAAATGACAACTCCGTAATCAGAGAGTCTGTCGAGTTGTAATATCCAAACGCGCCGCCGCCGGCTCCGTTGACAAACACGGGGGTGCCCGTGAGCGGATCGCTGAGGCTCCCCACGTCCAGCCCGAAATCCTGAGCCCACGCCGCGGTAGAGACCGTGACCAGAGCAATCGTTAAAAACAGCCGCTTCGCCGACATCCGATCCTCGCTTCCTGCGTAAACGCACTGATATGCTTGAGAGCGAGTTTACCCTGTCTCCAGCCGAATTCAGCCCCACTCTTTGGTTCCGAATAGCCGCTGGCTGTACCGGTACAACCGTACGGGTTTAGCGGCGAGGCTGCGCGGCCAGCTCAGCCACGAGCTTCTTGAAGTCGGGGGTGTCCCGGAGAGACTTGAGATCCGGCTCGCTGGTGGCTTCCTGCAGCGAATAACCTTTGCGCAAGGCTTCCGCCAGGCTGGCCAACGCCTCACTGGCGCGGCCCGATAGGGCGTGAATCACCGCGTCCTTATACATGAGGCTGTTGTCGTTGGGGTCTATCGCGCGCGCCTGAGCGATGAATTCAGCCGCCTTCCGGCCATCTCCCTTCTTGGCGTAACAGATGGCGAGCTGGCCCAAGTTGGCCGCGTTGCGCGGATTTACCTGATAGGTTTTGTAAGCAAGCTGGATCGCCTTGTCATAGGCGGCCTGCGCTTGGGCGGTCTGGCCCGAAAAGCGGTAGGCATCCGCGAGATTTCGCTGGTACAGCACTTCGTTGGGCGCCAGTTCCACCGCCTTTTCGAACATGGGCGCCGCATCGTTATACCGGCCCAGAACCAGATACGCCGCACCGAGATTGGAATAATACAAAGGGTTCGGCGCCAGCTCAATCGCTTTTTGAAACATGGCGATCGAGTCGTTCCACCGCGACTGGCGTTCATAGACGATACCGATATTCGCCCAACCCGTCGCACGATCCGGTTCGAGCTGCGTGACTTTTTGAAAGGCGGACAGCGCCTTCTCGTTCTCTCCCAGCCCAACGTAGGCCGCCCCCAGCTGGTTGTAGTTGTTCCAGAAGTACGGATTCATTTCCGTCGCTTTGAGGTAAGCCGCGATGGCGTCGCGAGGCCGCCCCGCCTTCGTGAACGCGATTCCGAGGCGGCGCAGCGCCTCATCGGAATTGGGAGCCAGCTGCAGGGCGCGCTGCAGCTCAGCGATGGCCTGACCGGTGGCGCCGGTGGCCGTGTCCAGGCTGCCCAGCACGAAATGCACCTCGGGCAGATTGTCATTCAAGGCCTCGGCCTGCTGCGCGGCGCCCAGCGCCTTCTGAGTCCAGCCGCTGTCCTTGGTTTTGTCCCACATCTTGAGCTGGGCGTCGGCAAGCCCGGCGTACGCCAGGGCGAATCGCGGATCCATCTGGATGGCCCGGTCGAACAGCTTCATCGCATCTTCCGGCCCGGTCGGCGACTTGCCGCGCAGCAGGTTCTGGCCGCGCAGGTATAAGTCATACGCGCCGATGTTCTCCGTCGGCCGCACCGAACTGCGCGCCAGCTCTTCATTGCTCTGTTTGATCTCCATCGCGTTCACCAGGGCGTTGAAGATCTTGTCTTCCAGGGTGAGCAGGTCGTCCCGAACCCCTCTGAACTCCTGGTGAAACAGATTGCGGCCTTTTTGTCGCACGTCATCCAGCGAAATCGTGACCGCGATCTGGTCGGCGGAACTCTGTACCGTCCCTTGCACCAGCAGGTTGACGCCAAGCGCGCGGGCGATGCGGGGAGGGTCTCCTTTGCCCACCGCGCTGTTTACCGCGTTGGACGAGGCGACGTAGACATCGTTGAGGCCCGAGAGTTTGGCGGAAATCGAATCCACCACGCCGTCCGCCACATACTGATTTTTTTCGGCTTCGCCGATGATGCGCAATGGCAGGACGGCCAGATAGTGACGAATCGCCGGACGCGCGGCCGTCTTGGCCGCGCCGGGATGCAGGATGCGCTGCCTCGTCGCGGGAATTCCCAGAAGCGCGAGGATTGCCAGCACCACCGCGCCCGCCGCCGCCAGCCAGGAACGCCGCGACGGCTTTCGAAGCCGGATGCTGATCGTCTGGGCGCCTTCGGCGGTTTCGGCGAGCGCCGGCGCATGTTGCGTCTCGATATCCGCCAGAATCTCCCGGGCGCTCTGGTAGCGCTGGTCCGGATCTCGCGCCAGACATTTCAAAATGATGGCTGCCAAATACTCCGGAATATCCGGACACACGGTGCGCGGGTCCTTGGGGACTTCGTTCACCCGCGAGTACATCAGCTGCAAAGTGGATTCGGCGCGAAACGGAATCTGGCCGGCCGCCATCTCGTACAGGATCAGCCCCAAAGAGTAGATGTCGGCCCGATGGTCGACCGGCTTGCCCTCCACCTGTTCGGGAGCCATATAGCGCGGGGTGCCCAGGATCTGGCCCGTGCGCGTCATCATGGTGGCGTCGGTTTCAAACGACTTGGCCAGGCCGAAGTCCATGACATACACGTTATCGGCCCGGTCGACGAGGATATTGTTGGGCTTCAGATCGCGGTGCACCACTTCTTCCGAATGGGCCGCGTCCAGCGCGCTGCAGAGCTGCCGCGCGAAACTCAGAACCCGCTCCAGCGGCAGCCTGCCCTGCTCCATCAGATGACCGAGGTCTTGCCCATCGACAAACGCCATCGTGATGAACTTCATGCCGCCCGCATCGCCCAGGTCGTGAATGCGCAGAATATTCTTGTGCGAGATCTTGCTGGCCAGCAGGAGTTCCTGGCGGAACCGGGCCATGGCGGCCGGTATGGAGGCGAATTCCGGCCGCACCAGCTTGAGGGCGACGGTGCGGCCCAGTTCCTTGTCGGTGGCTTTGTACACCGTGCCCATGCCGCCTTCGCCCAGCAGCGATTCGATGCGGTAGCGCGGGCCGAAGTCCGTGCCGGGCGAGAGCTTGAGAGAAAAAACTCCGGAGAATTGGATCGCGGTCTGCGCTTGCGGCGCGTCGGCCGGCGGAGGCGTGATCACGCCCGAAGCCACCACCGAAGCGGATGCGACCCGGCTCGCCGCGGCCGTCACATCGGAAGGATCCAGGCCCAGCGTATCCTCTTCGTCGGGAGCCGACAAAGCCCGCCCGCAACGCGTACAGGAAGTGGTCCCTGCGGGATAGGCGAGCTCACAATGAGGACACACCATACCGGCGTCTGGCGGTTACCTTTCTTACGTCCTGGTGTCTTTCAATTATGAGCCACAACATCCCGCCGATCAATCCAAACCCGGCGGAGATCCGCACCCATGATATATCTAGGAAACGCATGACACGGTCAGTCCTCATCCTCTTCCTTGCGGCCGCCGCTCCGGTTTTCGCCGCTGATCCATGCGATGGTTCCCGCGACCTCCGCCTGATCAACGGCAGGATCGTCACCATGGACGCTCGAAACACCGTGCTTTCGTCGGCGGCGATTCAGAACGGCCGCTTCGTTCCCGATGCCGGCAAGCTCAGCCCCTGCACCAAGGTGATCAACCTGCGCGGCCGTACGGCCGTACCGGGTCTCATAGACAATCACAACCATATCGTCCTACTCGGAATTCGGCCCGGCTACGATACGCGCCTGGAGACCGCCGGCTCGATTGCCGACGTCCAGTCCCTGATCCGGGAACGCGCCAAGACCGTGCCGGCCGGCGGCTTCATCACGGCGATGGGGGGCTGGAACATCGCCCAATTTGCCGAAAAGCGGCTGCCGACGCTGGCGGAGCTCGACGCAGCTTCCTCGGACCATCCGACGCTTCTCTTCCAGGCGTTCAACGGCCCGGCCGCCACCAATAGCGCCGGCAAGAAATTCTTCGAGGCAAAGGGAATCGCTGTCAATGACGTGGGAACCATTGCCGCGAATGCGCCCTCGATGGCCGCCTTGAACGCTTTGCGCGCGGCTCAGACGCTGGAAGACAAGAAACGCGGCACTGAGGACGCGATGGCTTACTCGGCCCGTATGGGCGTCACGACCAATGTGGATATGGGCGCGTTCGTAATTCCTGGAACTCCGGATACTCAGGACGCTTTTGCCTTCGACACGCTCGCCAGCGCCGACCCCTTCCATATGTACGACGCCGTGCTGGCGCTCCACGCCGAACACAAAATGTCCACGCGCCTGCGTCTGTTCATGCTCAGCATGGACACTCAGAAAGGTGTGCCGCTGTTGAAGCAACGCTTGCTGAACGCGTTTCCCAATTTCGGCGACGATATGATGCGGGTTTCCGGCATCGGCGAATTCGCCACTCAGTGGCCGCTCTTCGGCCAGGTCACGCCACCGCCCAATTACCTGGAAGCCCTGCAACTCATTGCCAAGCACGGTTGGGCGTTTCAGCAGCACAGCCTCTCGCCGGCAGAAGATCAACTCACTGCCGGGACGTTCGAAGCGGTCAACGCGACAACGCCCATCGCGGGCCTCCGTTGGTCCATCGCCCACGCCCCCCGCATCGACCAGGCGACGCTAAACCGGTTCAAGGCCCTCGGCGCCGGAATTGCCATCCATCCCTTCGAATATCTGGCCGGCGCGCCCGGCTCCGGCCCCCCGGTCCGGATGATCCTCGACAGCGGCATCCACGCCGGCGCGGGCTCCGATTCCGCCCAGATTTCGACCCTGGATCCGTGGCTCATGATCTACTACATGGTCACCGGCAAGAACGCGGCCGGCGTCCTCATTAACGATAAGCAGCAGATCACGCGGATGGAGGCGTTGCGCCTGTATACGGCGCAGAACGGCTGGTTTTTCCGCGAAGAGAACCTCCTCGGCTCGATTGAGCCCGGCAAACTCGGAGACCTGGTGGTCCTCAGCGACGATTACTTCGACGCGAAGAAAGTCCCGGATGAAGCGATCAAACGATTGAAGTCGGTCCTCACAGTTGTCGGCGGCCAGGTAGTCTACGACGACATGCGCTGAGAAGAATGCATACCGGGTATTACTGCGCCATGGCCCCGGCGGGAATTTCACGTGGCCTTCCAAGACCAGGCCAGCGGCGCGACCATCCACGCGGAGCCGGGCCGAGCGGCATTGGTACTGATCACGCACAGCGGTAAAATTGCGGCGTCGTACCATCTGAAATGACTACCGGCGCCTGGGCTGTCTTTCTGGCTTTCCTCGTGATGGGATTTGGCGATGCGGTGGGCCCGTTCGTTGGCCTCGCGCGCGAACAGTTCCAGCTTTCGAACTTCGCGGCGCAGCTGGTCCCGTTCGCCGGCTTTCTCATGTTCGGAATTTTGTCGGTGCCCGCAGGCGTGTATCAGGATCGCAAAGGAAAGAAGTTCGTCCTCAGACTCGGCTTGGTCATCATGCTGGCAGGCCTTCTGATTCCGACGAGCTTTGGGCTTTCCACCTTCCCCGTTTTTATCCTGACCGTGCTCCTGCTCGGAGCGGGCGCTACCATCTTGCAGGTGGCCGCCAACCCGATGATGCGGGACGTCTCGCCCGAGGGAAAATACGCGCGCAACCTTTCTCTCGGCCAGTTCGTCAAGGCCATCGGATCGCTTTCCGGGCCCCTCATTCCCGTCATCGCGGCGCGAGCGGCCGGCGCGAGCTGGCAGCTCGTTTTCCCGATCTACAGCGCCGCCGTGCTGATCGCGCTCGCGGCCGTCACTCTCCTGAAGAGAAGTGACCACGTTTCTCCAGGCCGTCCTGCCGCCACCATCGGATCTTGCCTCGCACTCTTGAAATACCGGTATGTCCACACCATGGTGCTGGCCCTGTTTTTGTATGTCGGAGCGGAAGTCTGCGTCAGCTCCGGCATCCCTCTGTACCTGAAGGAGCGGTTTCAGATCGATATCGGACGCCTCGGCCTGTTGGGGACCGGCTTGTTCTTCCTCGCGCTGACCATCGGACGATTCTCCGGCGGCGTCATTTTGAACTGGATCCGCCCGGGCGCTTTCCTGGCGTTCACCTGCATCCTCTCGCTCGCCGGTCTGCTCGGGATCTTCGCTCCGAGCGCCCCAGTGGTCGTCGCGAGCTTCTTCCTCGCCGGCCTCGGCTTCGCCAATATCTTTCCCTTGATCTTTTCCCTGGTCATCGAGCGCCTGCCGGAACACGCCAATGCGCTCTCCGGTCTGATGGTGATGGCCATCGTGGGGGGCGCGCTGCTGCCGCCGGTCATGGGGCTGGTCGCGGATGCGCTGTTCTCGGTCAGGGCGTCCTTTTTGGTCCCGCTGGCAGCTTTGATGTATATCGCCTCGGTGTCGATCGCGACGGCCCGCGTGCCGCTGAAGAAAGCCAATGCTACCTCGATTCTGTAACGATCGGCGCGTGGTTCTGACCCTGGACGCCGGCGGAACCAGCCTCAAATTCTCCGCGATCCAGGCGAACCGTCTGATCCTTGGGCCGATCCCTCTGCCGTCTGAGGCCCATGACCTGGACCGTTGCCTGGCCCAGATCCTCAGCGGCTTTGAATCCATCCGCAAGGCGCTGCCCGAGCCGCCCGTGGCGATCAGCTTCGCCTTCCCCGGCCCGGCCGACTACCCCGCCGGCATCGTCGCCAACATCGGCAATCTACCGCCGTTTCGCGGCGGCGTCGCGCTCGGCCCCATGCTCGAAGACCGGTTTCAGCTCCCCGTCTTCCTGAACAACGACGGCGATCTGTTTGCCTACGGTGAATCCATCGCCGGGTTCCTCCCCTACGTGAATGGTCTGCTGGAAAGCGCCGGCAATCCCAAACGCTACCGCAATCTGTTCGGAATCACGATCGGCACCGGATTGGGCGGCGGGATCGTCTGCAACGGCCAGTTGCTGGCAGGCGACAATTCGATGGCCGGCGAAGCATGGCTGCTGCGGAACAGGCTGGACCCGGCCGCCAACGCGGAGGAAGGAGCATCCATCCGAGCCGTGCGGCGCGTCTATGCCGAACACGCCGGCATTCCTCTCGAACAGGCGCCGGAACCCGAACAGATCTTCCATATCGGCATGGGACAATCCGAGGGCAACTGCGAAGCCGCCCGCGAAGCGTTCCGCCGACTCGGCGAAGTCGCCGGCGACGTGCTCGCGCAGGCCCTCACGCTTGTGGACGGCCTCGCCGTCATCGGCGGCGGCATCGCCGCCGCGCATCCTCTCTTCCTGCCTGCATTGCTGAACGCGGTGAACGGAAAATTCCCGGCTACCGGGCATCGCCGGCTCGTGGCGCACGTCTTCAATGTCGAAGATCCCGCCGGACGTGAAGCCTTTCTGCACCGCGAAGTCCGCCGGATCCAACTTCCCGGGTCCGAGCGGCACGTGCTGTACGATCCTTGTCCGCGAACCGCGATCGGGATTTCGCGTCTCGGCACCAGCCAAGCCGTCGCAGTCGGCGCCTACGCGTTTGCCCTGGACCGCCTGGACCAGGCGAGGTGACGATGAGAAACGTGGCTCTGCTCACCCTGCTGGCGGCGCTGGCGCTGGCCGCGCAGCCGTATACGCGCGGTGTCGGCGTCTACCCCGGGGATCCCCGCGAGGACTTCGGGCCCGTCCTGCGCATCGATCCCGCCACCTACCGGAATCTCGCGTTGCATCGCCCGGCCTACCACTCCAGCAGCTACGACTATAACCTCACCGCGCAATTGATCACCGACGGCATCACCGACACCAACCTTCCCCGTTGGCTTGCCGTCGCTACCAGCCAGCACGGATACCTGCCCAAACAGGAGCGCGAGTCGCTGGTCGATCACAACCCGTTCACCCGCATCGAACTTCGCGGAACAGCCGTCTGGATCCAGATCGAGCTGCGGGGCGGAGAGGCCCCGCTCGAGCTGGACCGCATAGACGTCGCGACCTCCGCTCAATTGGGCAACGGCACTCCCGACGCGCCCTGGATGTGCGTCATTTCCGCGTCGGACGATGGCCGCGCCTGGAAAGAACTCGGCCGGGCCTCCGGAAACACCCCCGAAATCACACCATCCATCCGTTTCGTCGAGACTTCGCACGCGCGCCTCTATCGCATCGAGCTTCGCTCTCCTTCCCTCCGGATCTGGAGCATCGCCGACGTCGATCTGTTTCGCGAGAACCATAGGATCGAGGCCGGAGGTCCCTTTGCGTTCACCAGCGCCTGGATGAGCGCCACCAGCGGCCCGGAGTGGGTCTACGTGGATTTGGGCGCCGTCTGCACGTTCGACCGCGTCGACCTGCACTGGATCCGCCGCGCCGCGGAAGGATCGATTCAGACTTCCAATGACGCGCTCTCCTGGCGCGACCTGGCGCCGCTGCCCGCGCGGGACAGCTTGCGGCTCGCTCAACCCGGCCGCGCTCGCTACGTGCGCGTCCTCATGACCCGGCCCGGCACGGCCGAGCGCTATATCCTCAGCGAACTGGAGGTGTACGGGCGCGGCGGCCCCGTCGCTCAGCCGAAACCAGCGCCGGCCGCGGACGCCGCCGGCCGGCTCGACCTCGCCGGCGGAGCCTGGCGTCTCCAGCGCGATTCCTTCGTGCGCGCGAATGGCGAACTGATCTCCCGGCCCGGCTTTTCCGATCGCGGCTGGCTGGTTGCCACCGTCCCCGGCACTGTCCTGGCCAGCTATTACAACGCGGGCGCCGTTCCCGACCCGAACTATGGCGACAACCAGCTGATGATCTCGGATTCCTTCTTTTACGCCGGCTTCTGGTATCGCAACGAGTTCACGGCTCCGGCGGTGGCCGCCGGGCGGCGCGTCTGGCTCCATTTCGACGGCATCAACTGGAAGGCCGACGTCTTTCTGAACGGCGAAAGGCTGGGCCGGATCGAGGGCGCTTTCCAGCGCGGCCGCTTCGATGTGACCGGCCGGATTCGTCCGGGACAGAAGAATGTTCTGGCCGTGCGGATCGAAAAGAATGCCTCGCCGGGCGCCGTTCACGAAAAGACGGCCGGCGATCCCGGCAAAAACGGCGGCGCTCTCGGCGCGGACAATCCGACGTTTCACGCCTCGGTGGGCTGGGACTGGATTCCCACCATTCGGGGCCGCAATACGGGCATCTGGAACAAGGTGTACCTCACCACCAGCGGACCCGTCACTCTCGAAGACCCCATGGTCACTACCAGGCTCCCGCTGCCGGATCTCTCGCGGGCCGAAGTCCGCGTCGAAGTCACGCTGCGCAATCACGAGACGCACCCCGTCAGTGGCATGCTCCGGGGGCGCTTCGGCGACCTGCCGTTCGAGCAAGCCGTCACGGTGCCGCCGTCTTCCAGCAAAGTCGTCCCGCAGCTCCTTCCCATCGGTAACCCGCGGCTCTGGTGGCCCAACGGTTACGGCGATCCGAACCTCTACCCCGTAAGACTGCAATTCGATACCGGCCCGGCGCCCTCCGATACCCTCGCTTTCCAGGCCGGGCTCCGCCAGTTCAGCTACAGCGAAGACGGCGGAGCGCTGCGAATCTGGATCAACGGAAAACGGTTCGTCCCCCGCGGCGGCAACTGGGGTTTCAGTGAATCGATGCTGCGCTACCGTGCCCGCGAATACGACATCGCCGTGCGCTACCACCGCGAGATGAATTTCACGATGATTCGCAACTGGGTCGGACAGATCGGCGCCGACGCGTTCTACGAGGCGTGCGATCGTTACGGCATCGTGGTCTGGCAGGATTTCTGGCTGGCCAATCCCGCCGACGGCCCCGATCCCGATGACAACGCGATGTTCCTGCGCAATGTCGCCGATACCGTGCTGCGCGTCCGCCATCACCCGTCGGTCGGGCTGTATTGCGGCCGCAATGAAGGCTTTCCGCTCAAAATCCTGGACGAGGCCATGAGAAAAACCGTCGCGGAGCTGGACCCTGGCTCTCATTACATCTCCAGCTCGGCCGATGGCGTCGTCCAAGGGCACGGTCCGTATCGCGCGATGCCTCCGGCCTACTACTTCGACCAGCGCGCCACCACCAGGCTCCATAGCGAACTGGGCATGCCCGCCGTCGTGTCCCTCGATAGCCTGCGCGCCATGATGCCGCCGGCGGCTCAATGGCCGCCAGGAGAAATGTGGGGCTTGCACGATTTCACCTCCGGCGGCGCCGCGGGCGGCGCCTCGTATCGTGAACGGATCGAGAACAGCTACGGCGGCAGTAACGACCTGTCCGAATGGCTGGAACTGGCGCAATTTGTCAATTACGAAGGCTACCGCGCGATGTTCGAAGCGCAAAGCAAAAATCGGATGGGGCTTCTCCTGTGGATGAGCCATCCTGCATGGCCGTCCTTCGTCTGGCAGACCTACGATTATGATTTCGATCCGACGGCCGCGTACTTCGGCGCCCAAAAAGGCTCGGAGCCGCTGCATATCCAGTGGAATCCAGTGACGGAAAGCATCGAAGTGGTGAACTACACGGGACAAGCGGCCGCCGGGCTGACGGCGCGCGCGGAATTGCGGAACCTCGACGGCACGGTCGCCTGGAAGAAGGAGAAGCTTCTGGACAGCCCCGAAGACAGCGCGACGGTTTGCTTCCCGGTGGAATACCCGAACGCCTTAACGCCGGTGCATTTTCTGAAACTGGAACTCTCGCGCGGCGGCCAGGTCCTTTCCGGGAACTTTTACTGGCGCGGCGTCGAAACCGGCAATTTCCGGGCGCTGCGCGCGCTCCCGCGAGCGAAGGTGGCGGCCGCCACGCGGGCGGAACGATTCACTTCCGCCGGTGTGGATCGGTGGCGGCTGATTACGGAACTCCGCAACACTTCGTCCATCCCCGCCTTAATGGTGCGGCTCAAAGTCGTACGCGACGCCAGCGGCGACCGCATCCTTCCAGCCTTCTACAGCGACAATTACATTGCCCTGATGCCCGGCGAGCGGCGCACCATCCGTACCGAAGTGACCGCCGCCGACGCGCGCGGAGAAAGCCCGCGGATCGAGGTCGCCGGCTTCCATACCCAGGTATTCCCCGCGATCTCCTCCCCTTAGTCTGTCGTCCCGGAACGCTCGTGAATGGCTTCCGCAATCGTCTGCAGAACATCGCTAGGATGGAATGGCTTTCCGATGAACCGGCACTTTCGGGCGTGCGGGCACGCCTCGCATTGCTCCCCGATTGTGCAAACGAAAATCATCGGGCTGCCCGAATCCCGCAGCGCCATGTGCCGGGCGAACGCATGGCCGTCCATGCCGGGCAGCACGGTTTCACATACAATCGCATCGAAATTGATCGACGGAGCCCATAAGGAAATCGCCTCTTCCGCCGTTCGGGCCAGGTACACTTCATATCCGGCTCGCGTCAGAAGCCGGTGTAATAAGCGCCGGACTTGTTCTTCTCCGTCCACGACCAGCAGCTTGAATGGTTCCCGATTCATCATCCGCCGGATACCGGGGCAACGCGCCCGCCTCCGCCACACACACCAGTGGGTCCGGAGGGCGATGCAATTCTGAGTCCAGGCCCCGAAATGCCTTAAACCGTGCTGCCCGTGCAAGGTAGCTCTTCGCAAGCCTGATATTTGCGGGAATTTTCACCCTATTCCCCCCCAATGCCGGTGGTTCTCACCCACATACTTCCTGCCCGCGCTTGCACATTTGTGGGGATTTCCTACAACAATCCTCGCTTTTCTCGCCCTCCTCGTGTCCCAGATATCGACAGGTGGCTCTCTTGCCTTGGCAAAGCATTTGCACCGGCGAGAGCAGTCTGGGCCTTCACTTCAACCGGCCCCCATCCAGGAGGAAGGAGGCATTATGGCGGACCTGTGTTCCGTATGCGAGGCGCTTTGGCGCGAATACGCGGCCGCGATGTGGGAGTACCTGGGACTGAACGACTCCCCGCCCGCCGCGCTGCAGGCTGCGCCGTGCCGTCTCTGTCTCGCCCCGCGAACCGAACTGCGGCAAACCGTCTCCGCGCTCAAGCATCGCATTCTCGACCATGAATCCACGGCTCACGCGGAACCCGATTAGTCTTCGCCGATTTCGCACGTTCTCGAATCCCACCCGCGCAAACAAGTCCTCCACGACCTTCGCGAAGGACCGCTACACCGCCACCGACGCGACCGCTACGGATTCGCTGCTCCCTGTCCCTCGCTCCGGCGTGAGCAGGCCGGCGTACCTGTTCCCTTCGATAGCGGCGTTGGATTTACCAAAGTTATCCTTGTCGCGGAGCAGGTGCTGCGATGACGATGGAAGTTTCGGGCAAACCAGGTCGCGCCACCGGTTCCCCACCCTCAGGCTCCGCCCAAGGTATCCACTCTGACGTCCGCGCGGCCCGCTCCATTGAAGAAACGCAACCCGCCGCGGCCTTTGCCGCGGCCCGTGTGCCCATGCAGCGGACATTCCAGGAGGAACTGCGCGATTCCATAGCGCGCCACCCGGCCGGCGGCCATCTGGTGCGAGGCCGGTCGCGTCGCGATCGGTTGCGGGAACTCTGCCGGCCGATGGATGCGGCGGGGGCGGCGGCGCCCCGGGCCCTGGTAGCCGAGCCGAACCCGATTTTTCAAAAGGTCTTGATTCGGGTCTTGCAGCAGTCCGCCTTCACCGTGGATCGCGCCGGCGCGGCCGCGGAGGTGATCCGCGCCTTTGAAACGCGGCCCTACGAAATCGTGCTGCTGGATTGCGACACGTTTGAAGTCGACGGATTGCGGACCGCCTCCCGACTGCGGCTGATCGAGACGGCGGACCGGCGCACACCGATCCTGGGACTGACCTCGCAGGCCGGACAGGTCCGCCGCCGCGAGCGGGAAACAGCCGGAATGGACAATTATCTGCTCAAGCCATTCCAACGCGAACGAGTCGAAGCGGTCGTTTCGCGCTACGTGGCGATGCCCGCACTGGCGCCCGGAACGCGATTTTTGGCCCTCGATCAAACGCGAGTCACTGAACTCCGGGAACTCGCCGCCGAGCCGGCCGTTTTCCGAGACTTCATCGAGGTATTCCTGATCACCGCGCCGCAGTTGATCCTCCGGATGCGGCTGGCTTTCGAAGAGAGAAACGCGCCGTCTCTGCAGCGGGCCGCGATGAGTTTGAAAGACAGCAGCGCCCAGTTGGGAATCGTTCGGCTCCAGGAGCTCTGCTCGCAAATCGAGACGCTGGCCGGCAGCGGCTGCTTCACCGCGGCGGAGCCGCTTCTCGCTGATCTTGCTCTCGGCCTGCAAGCCGCGCTGCCGGAGTTGCAGGCGCTGCGGCTGAGCGCCTTTCCGCTGTCTGCGACAGCCCGCAAGCCGCTCCCTCCCGTTCGCCGCCCCCCGGCGGCCCCCAATCATGTCCTGCTCCTGGGGGCGGATCCGGCGGCGGCCCGGTTCCTGGCGCGCGGCTTGACCGCCGCCGGCTTCGTCGTGAACAACGCCGGGACCGCCGGCGACACCTTTGAGTTCTTACGGTCCGGCAAACCCGCCGTCGTAGTTTTGGAGATCGCCGCCGCCGATGCGGAAACCTGGGAAACCATCGCTCTGTTGCGCGGCCGAATGGGGGAGAACCACGGGTTCGTGATCCTATCGCCGAGCCGCGAAGAACGCGATATTTTGCGCGCGTTTGAGCTCGGAGCGGACGATTACATCCAAAAGCCGTTCAATCCCTCCGAAGTGATCGCGCGCGTGCGCCGTCTGGCCCGGCGCATCCAGCTGCGCCGCTCCGCCGCTTAGGTTCACCACGTGTGCGTTTCAGCCAGCAAGCAGTTCTCGCAAACCGGCCCGCACGAGTTCAACACATCCGGCAAATCCTCCGGTTGAACCTCTTTCCACTCAATGATCTTCCGCTCGGCGCTCATCAGATGCGGCCGATGCGCGCCGACGTGGAGGCGTTGGATCGGCGTGCCGCAGCAAACGCACGGCCGCCCGTGGCACCACTCCGTCAACATCGACGCCAGCAGGTGTTCGGCGGGCGCATTCTGAATGTCCGCAATGCAACCCCGGGCGCACCGGGCTTCGTTTCGCCACCTCGAGCATTCACGCACCCGCAATGCCGGGCTTCCGAACGCGCCCGTTACAGCCGCGCGCCATCCATCCAGAGCTACCGCGGCAGGCTGGCGGTTTTCCGGACACGCCAGCACACGCACTCCTCGAAAGGTCACGAAGGATTTGACGAATCGGCGAACGGCGATTCCCAGGACGGCCGCGGCGAGAATCGCAAGGACAACGTAGGTGATCATCGCTCACCCCCTTGGCGGCTGATTGCCCACCCCAAGCGTACCCCCAACCGCCGTCGATTTCAAACGGCAGGCCGCGCGGATTGCGAACAGCCGGACGCCCAGTGTGCCCAGGCGGTTTTCTTGCTCTTCATGCCTGGTTGCGGAGCAGCATCCAAGCCAGCGCCAGCCAGGCGGCGATGAACGAGAGGCCGCCAAACGGCGTGATGATTCCGAGGGCCGGGACCCTGGTGACGGCGAGAACGTAAAGGCTGCCCGAAAACAGCACAATGCCGGCGAGAAGCAGCGCGCACACCCAGCCGCTCTGCCGCGCGGTCAAGTAGCCGAGCTTCGGCATCATCGACACAAACAAAAGTCCGAGCGCGTGAAAGAAGTGATACAACACCGCTTTTTCGTAAACGCTGGTCGAGTAGGCGTCCAGGCGGTCGCGCAGGCCGTGCGCGCCAAAGGCGCCAAAGATCACGGCCAGGGCGAGGGTGGTTGCGGCTGTCGCGCTCCAGTTCATAGCCGGCCTAGTGGGTCATCGCGTAGGTCACGTAGTTGACGCCGATCCGGATCCCCAGCGCCGAGAACTTCTCGGGATATTGCGGGTTATCGGCATGCTCCCACGAGTCGCCCAGGTCCATGTCGAAACAGATCGCCACCATGACCCGTCCCTTATCGTCGTAGATGCCGCGCCAATGCGGAATCTTGCCGTCCTTTTCCCAAATCTGGCCGGTTTCCAAGAATTGCGCGCCCGGAACCTGATAACGCTCGTCGAGATCGTAAATGGTGTGGAAGATCTGATCGGAAGACGGGATCTCCACAATCGGCCGGTCGGGGAACACTCGCTGCATGCTGGCGGTGAAAACTTCCCATTCGACGCTTCCATGAAAATCGTCGCACATGAAGAATCCGCCGCGAAGCAGAAACTCGCGCATGGCTTTCGCCTGCTGCTCGGTCAAGTTCCAGTGTCCGACTTCGACGCCGTAGAGCCACGGCCAATCGTATACATCGCCGTTGTCCAGGTTGACCGGCTGCTCCACCGAACGCGCATGAATCCGGGTCAGCCGCCGCAACGCGATGGAAAAGTGCCGGTCGGACCGCGGGTAATCCATCGTCCAGTTCGACGCCCCTTCGCGCCAGTCTCCCAGAAATTGAAATCCGCCGTAATACCGGTTCACCGGGGGATACATCAGGCGGGCAAAGGCCCACTCGGTCTTTTCCCGATAGTCGGGAGGCAGCGGGAACTTCTCATACTCCACCCCCGGGTATTCGCGGAACGGTTGAATGGCATACAAGGAGCCAAGAACCAGGAGACTTCCCGCGACGACGGCTGCGGCACGGCCAAGGTGGACTGACGGAAGCACAGCGACTTTCTTCAGCATAACACCGGCTTCACGCCTCGCCTTGGCTTGACACCGCGGAGAACGATCTGTCATATTTGGTGGTCCTGCAGGACAGAAAATAATGAGTGTTGCTGTCTCTTCTCCCCCCAAAACCCAGGCTGCCAGCGGTTCCAAGTGGGTTTGGCTCCTGGTCGGCGTGGTGATCGGCGGAGTGATTGCCGCGCTGCCGACACCGCAGGGACTTTCCCATATTGCACAACTGGTGCTGGCCATCACGGCGTTCACGGTGGTGCTCTGGGCGGCCCAGGTGATGAACAGCGGCGTCGCCTCGGTTCTCCTGATGGCATTGCTGATTGTCATCGGCGTGCCGGTGCCGCGCGTCTTCAGCGGCTTTGGGGGTGGCGCGTTCTGGACGCTGCTCGCAGTCCTCTTCTACGGCTTCGCGATGAAGAAGACCGGACTCGCCGAGCGGCTGTCGTATTACATTCTTTCGCTTTTCCCCAGTTCCTACGGCGGGATACTCACCGCATTTTTCGTAATCGGGTTTGTGCTCGCCTTGGGGATTCCTTCGATGACGGTGCGCACCGCCATCATGACCCCGGTGGCCTGGGCATTGGTGCAATCGCTCGGCTTGCCTCCGCGCAGCCGCGGCTCGGCCCTCATCATTCTGACGACCGTCGAAATGGCCGTCGTGCCCGGCATCGCCTTCTTGTACGGGTCGTTGACCGGCCCGGTTGTGGTGGCGGCCTTTGATGCCAAGAAACTGCCGATCACCTGGCTCGGCTACGCCCAGGTGCTGACGTTCCCCACCCTGCTGCTGTGCGCCCTGATCCTGGTCGGCAATCAATTCATCCTCCGGCCCGAAGCCCCGCTGAAAGCGTCCCCGACCTTCGCGCGCGACCGCCTGCGAGCGCTCGGCCCGTTCCAGGGCCCCGAAGCAGTCACCGGACTGGTCGTGCTGTTTTCGATCGTCTTCTGGGCCACCGACCGCTATCACCACCTGCCCGCCTTCCTGATCGGCATGGTCGCCATGGCGGTGTTCTACATGGCCGGCATCCTGCGCGATGAAGACATCGGGACCGGCGTCTCCTGGACGCTGCTGCTGTTCATCGGCGGCATCTTCAGTCTCGCCAACATCATCCAGGATTACAAAGTGACCGACTGGATCGCCGGCTACATCGTTCCCATCGTCAAACAGATCGAGTTCAGCGTCATCCTGCTGTCGATCATGATGGCGATCGCGATGTACGCGCTGCGGTTTATCGATCCTTCCAGCTTCATCGCGGTCTCGGTGCTGTTCCTCTCCACCGTGACGGTGACGATGGCGGTGGGGATTCCGCCGCTGGTTCTGATGGCTCCGATCATTCTCGCTTCGGCTCCCTTCTGGGTCTCCTACCAGAATTTCTGGCTGGCGATGGGCGAAGGCCTTACCGGAAATCAGGCGTTCACGGCGGCCCACCGCGTGCGCCTCGCCAACGCCTATGCCATCTTCTGCCTGATCGCGCTGGCGGTGAGCGTCGGATACTGGCGATTGATCGGCGTCCTTCACTAAGCGCGGGATGCGGACACAAGTTGGAATCGTCGGCGCCGGCCCGGCCGGCCTGATGCTCGCGCATCTGCTTCACCTGGAAGGCATTGAGTCCATCGTCCTGGAAACGCGCAGCCGCGCATACATTGAAGGCCGGGTGCGCGCCGGGGTCCTCGAACAAACCACCGTCGACCTGATGGTGGACGCCGGCGTCGGCGAGCGGCTCCGGCGCGAAGGCCTGGTGCATCACGGCATCTATCTCAGCTTCGCCGGGACCCGGCACCACGTCGACATGACGGAATTGACCGGCGGCCGGTCGATCACCGTGTACGCCCAGCACGAAGTCATCAAAGACCTGGTCAAAGCGCGGATGGACGCCCAAGGGCCGATCTTGTTCGAAGTGGAAGACGTCAGCGTCCATGATTTTGAAGCCGGCCCGCCGAAGATCCGGTTTCGCCGGGAGGGCCGCGAAGAGGAAATCGTCTGCGATTTCATCGGCGGGTGCGACGGTTATCACGGTGTCTGCCGGCCGTCCATTCCGCCCGGCGTCCTGACTGCCTTCGAACGCCACTATCCCTTTGGCTGGCTCGGCATTCTGGCGGAAGCCGCGCCCTCCTCCGAGGAGCTGGTCTATACCTATCACGAGCGCGGCTTCGCGTTGTTCAGCATGCGGTCGCCCTCGATCACGCGTCTCTACCTTCAATGCGCGCCGGACGAGAACCTCAACGAGTGGCCCGACGACCGGATCTGGAGCGAGATGATGGCCCGCTTCCGGACGCTCGACGGCTGGGCGCCGAACCAGGGCCCGGTGCTTCAGAAAGGCGTCACCGACATGCGCAGCTTCGTGATCGAACCCATGCAGTACGGCCGCCTCTTTCTGGCCGGCGACGCGGCGCATATCGTTCCGCCCACCGGCGCCAAAGGCTTGAACCTGGCCGTGGCCGACGTGGCCATCCTGGCGCGCGGGCTGGCGGAATTCTACCGATCGGGCCGCCGCGACTTACTGGATCGCTATTCGGAAACCTGCCTGCGCCGGATCTGGAAAGTGCAGCGGTTCTCCTGGTGGATGACCTCGATGCTGCACCGCTTCTCCGCCGCGGCGGATTTCGACCAGCGCCGCCAGCTGGCCGAGCTCGATTACGTGACGAGCTCCCGCGCCGCCATGACCAGCCTCGCCGAGAACTACGTGGGCCTGCCCCTGGAGCTGGAATCCGGCCGCGCGAAATAAGAACCCTCAGCGATCCCTCAGGCCTTGGCCGCTCGCGCCGTGCCGGGCGCGCGATACTTGCCCTGCATGGCCAGCGCCCGGTCGACTTCCGCCACCGTCAGCAGCGGGATCGTTTTGGTTCGGACCAGGCCGCTCGACGAAACCGCCAGCGCCAGCGACGCCGCGCTCACGTGATCCGGGCACTCGCAGATGACAAAAACGTCGCTCTCGCCGAGCGCGTAGAAAATCGAATCCAGTCTGCCCCCGACCGCCTGCAGGGCATCCTTGATGGCCGCCTCACGTCCGGACCCTTTATCTTTCGCCAGCCCGCGCAACCCTTCGGCGGAATAGGCGGCTTCGATCAGAAATTTCGGCATCGCACATACCTCCTGCCGGCCGGCATCATATAGGAACCAGATCCCGGCTGCAAGCCGTCAGCGGGCGCGAATGTCGTTAGCATGTGAGTTGTCCGGTTCAATTGACACAATACGGGTCCAGAAGAGATTCGGTCAATCCCATACGGCAGTTTGGGTTCGGCCCCACAACAACAGCCACAAACGGAACAACCGGCATCCGCGCAGCCGCAAGAACCGGCATCTCCGAACACGGGATCGTCTGAGACGAAGTGAGGACGTGAATGCTCATCAGATTTGACGAAGCACCGCAAGCTTGGAGCTGTATGTCGCTGGACTTTGAACCAACGACGGGGCGAGAATCTCATTCAGATCGAGTTCAACCACGACTGAAATTGTTCCCGACGAACCGTAGCGCGCGGTGGCCCATCGGAACGCCCAAAACAGAATCATCGACTTTTGTTGCGTGGCGGCGTACAATATCTACGAGTCGCAATTCGATTCGGCTCGCAGGAGCAGTTCATGTACTTCGTTTCCGGTTTCCTCCGCTATCTAACGGGCGAAGTGATTGCGCCCGGAGATTGGGTTCGCACACTCGCCTTTCCCCTCGGGTACTGGCATCACGGCATCGTCCGCAGGCTCGTTCCGAGTTTCAATGGCATCTACATCGAGATCATCCACAATGACAAGATCGCCGGCATCTCGCTGACCGATTGGGCATCGTTCGCCCCGTCGGGTGTCGTTCAACTTTACCGTCGTCCAGACTCCCCGGAGCAAGCCACTGATATCATTCGGCGTGCCGATAATCAGATCGGTAAGCCCTACAATCTGTTCTCACAGAATTGCGAACACTTCACCAGTTGGGCATATAGCGGTGTTCCAGTGAGCGAACAGCTTCAGTTAGCGGCGCTGATCGGTATTGGTGCGCTGGCATTGAAACTGGCATTCTCTGAGGCGAAATGATACAAACCAACGAATTGACGGCGATAGAAGCGGAGGTGTTGGACGGTTATTTGGTCGTGCCGAAGGGACTCACGCCGGTTTACGCTCACACTATCGGCACTCGCATGATCGTTCACGTCGAGAACTGGACGGCTGCGAAAGAATACGATCAAAACTACTTCGATCTTTACGCACTCAGCGAAACGCCGTCACACATTCTCCATTTCAAGATGAGCGGCGTTGATCGTGGTGACGAGCAGTGGTATTCCAAGTTTGGTCTACCGACAAAAGAAGCCATGCTGCACAATGGTGAGTTAGTGATTCGGGATCGGGTTTGACTGAAAGTGAAACACTGGAGAACGCCAGTGCGCCTTCACTCATTTTCCATGACGGGCACGAAATTCCCACGGCTGCAGTGGGCTTGAATCTGCCCACAAACCGATGACTTGTGAATGAGATGCTGAACAAGGGGCAAGATCGCTGGATGCCAGTTGAACACAGAGAGCCTCAGTTGATGTGATTCGGGATTGCGTTATCGGTCCCGGAGTTTCTGAAGCAGGGCGCATTTGGTTTGGAACGAGAGAAATGGCGGCAGTGTTTCCAGCAATCGCTCCGATGTCTCTGCACTAGGTTCAATGTCGCGGGATTTCCAAGTTGAATACGTCTTCCGGGCGTATGCAGCCGCAGAAGGGCCGTATTGAGACTTGTAGGCTTTGAAGAACTCTACCAAAGTGCTGGAATCGAGACAGAAGAATGCGGCTTGAACATCCTCGTCAATGCCTCCATACTTTGCTGACACTTTGGCACGCCGCCGCTCATGAAACTCATTCCAGTTCGTGTCGTAATAGGGACCGTAGTGTCGGCGGCCTCTGTATGCCACAAACCCTATCCTCGAAACGCCCACTCAAGGAACAGCGTTTGTGCTCTTCCATGTGCTCGAAAGCGCGCCGCCATCACGACGTTGCGGTATTTGCCTTCCTTGTGGGCCCGAACCTTGCCACCGCACTCCGTACACGATCCCATGAATGTCCGTTGCGCTTGCGCCGTTGTAGCGCTAGTAACGGGGCTTCCGTTTTCGTCGTTGCAGGTTTGGCATGATCTTCACCACATCTCCCGCATTCGGGGCCGTTTGGCTCCCTTTCGTAAGTTCTTCTTTTTCTCGATCACCCGCAGATTGTCGGTCGTATGGCTCCCGCCTCGTGAGAACGGCCAAACGTGATCGATGTGATGCTTCGCCGGGTCGAATGCTTCTCCCTTGAGGTCCCGTGCAATAACGGCACTCCTCACTGATTTTGGAATATACCGAGAGCGCTTCTGTCCTTGGAAGCGAAAAAAGACGATCAGCGCCACGAAGCCGGCGGCAATTTGTTCGTGCGCCGGGGTCAACTGGGTCCAAGGCCGCAAGGCGTTCAGCGCGCCCATGAAGCAGCAGAAAACGACGACTGCACGCAGCACACTGCGAAGAAACAGGCGTGCGCCTTCACGTGCCAGTCGAAGCGCCCGGAGCCAGTAGAGGCACACGATTGCCACAACGATGAAGATGACCCAATCGGCGTTGGGATCACCCGTGACGTGAGGCGGTGGCTGCATCGAACGCTAAAACCAAGAATCGGACTTCGTCTTCGGCTTCTTACGGACGTAAGCCTTTCCGGTCGTTCCGTCCTTCTTTTTCCGGCCCTTCACGGCTTGAAAGTCCTTTTTGTCCTTTTTCGTGGCGGCTCCACCTAACAGTGCGCCAATTGCGAGTGGCACGAGCGGAATGGGCATATCCGGCGAATATTGTATTGCACCGGCAGGATGGGATCAATCCTCACCATCGTCCACTGCCGTCAGCGGGCGCGATCGTCGAGCGTCGGCGGTCAGACTTTGATGATCACTTCGCGCAGCCGCTCGCGCGTCAGAAAGAACTTGACGGAGCCGAAGCGCGAGAACAACTTTTCCAGGCTGCGATTGTTGAAGAGCTGAACCGGCTGGCGGGCGCCATGCTGGTCGACCTGGAGAGTATTGAGGTCCTGAATCCGGAACGTGTAGTAGGGGACGGCGTCCTGCTTGTCGTCGGAATGGAAGAACGCCAGCATATAACTTTGCGGCTTCACAATCTTGTGCAGCCGCTCCACCACGGCGGCCAGCAGCGCGGGCGAAAGATACTCGAGGACGTCCCAGATCAACACGCCGTCGAAACGCCCTTCCGGGTAGTCCAGCGCCTGCTTCAGGAAGTCTTCGATCCGGCCGGGGTTCGACTGGTCGGCATCGGAGGTGAACGATTCCTTGAGCAGCTGGAGAAAGTTCTCCGAATACAGGCGGTGCCCCAGGTTGGTGATGAAGCTGACGTTCTGCTGGGTGGCGGCGCCGAAATCGAGAATCGTCAGGCCGGACTGGCCGCGGATATAGCTAAAGAATTCCTGCAGACCGCGGCTGGCCCGCGTGACGGTCTCGACCCCGGAAGCGTGCCGGGAAGAGAACAGCGAACGAATGGTGTCGGAGGGCTTGGAAGGCGAACCGGGCGACGGCTGGGAACCGAGGACGCCGCGCAGCATGCCTTTCAGCCGATCGGGAAGCAACTTGCCGGCCCCCTCGGGCTACCGCGGGTTTCCGGGCGCTCCGGCCGCCGCCGGCGCCGGACTGGGCGGAGTGCTGGCCGCACTCGGCTGCGGCTTCGGCGCGTTCTTGTTTTCCGCCTTCACGATGTCGATGCTGCCTTTGAAATACGCTCCGTCTTCGATAATGATGCGCGCCGTGCGGATGTCGCCCACCAGCTTGGCATCTTTGCGAATCTCGATCTTCTCGGCAGCTTCTACATTGCCCTGGATCGTCCCCAGGACCACCACCTCGCGCGCCTTGACGCTGGCGTGCACGGTGCCGTTCGGCCCAACGGTCAGCTTGTGTTCGAGCGCTTCCAGGGTCCCTTCCAGATCGCCGTCGACGTACAGTTCTTCTTTGCTATAAATCTGGCCGACGATTTTGACGGCCTTTCCGATCGTCGCCGAACCGCCTCGCGATTCCGGCTCAATCCTTCCCATGGGAGTACTGGACACGGGTGTGCTCTCCTTTTTCACTTCAATGGGTTTGGGGGCGGTGGGAGCCGGGGCGCTCGGCACGGGGGCGCTGGCGCCCGGCACGATAGAGGGTTTTGGCGTTTCTTCGTCCCGGCGTTTGTTCCACATTTACGGACGCCCTCCTGGGCATGCTCTCAGTCCATTCATAGTACCGTTCACTTTAGTCTATAGAGGTACATTGCGAAACGCAAACACAAAAGAAGACACGGCACTTGCGGTGCCGGGGATCAGCGGAGGCGCGTGCCCAGGTCCAGAATTTCCCGGCGCATTTCGACCGAATACGGCGCGATCAGGACATTGATGGCGAACCACATGGTGGCAACCGAGAGAGCCGTCCGCGTCACCCGGTTTTTTCCGAACAGCAGCCGGAGCACCAGGGCCGCCAGAAATGGAATCAGGGCTGTCGCGACGCGGGCGTGCGGACTGAGCGCGTCGACGAGGCTGCCCGGTGACATGGCACAAGTGTAGTGGCGCAGTAGCGCTACAGGTCAAGATGCCGTCGGTTAAGCCGGTTCTCCTGACCGCCGGTGTCGGCCTGGCCTTGTCTCGGCCGGATCGAGCCAGGATAATAAGCGAAAGAGCCCGATGGATTTCGTCGAACAGTTGAAGGCGGCGGTCGATATTGTCTCTGTGGTGGGAGAATACGTCCGTCTGCGGAAGTCTAGTGCCGTTCGATATACGGGATTGTGCCCCTTCCACTCGGAAAAAACCCCTTCGTTTACGGTTCACGTTTCCAAGCAGTTTTACCACTGCTTCGGCTGCCACGCCTCCGGCGACGTGCTGAAGTTCGTGATGGAAATGGAGCACGTCAGCTTCTACGAAGCGCTGAAGAGCCTGTCGGAGCGCTACGGCATTCCCATGCCCAAGCGCTCCCAGTACGCCGACGAGGATGCGCGCCGGCGGGCGGTGTTGTTCCAGATGCACGAACTGGCGCAGGAGAATTTCCGCGCGAACCTGGCGGGGCCCGCAGGGGAGCCGGCGCGGGCCTACCTGGCCAGCCGCGGCGTGGCGCCCGAGACCATCGAAGAATTCGGGCTCGGCTATTCCGACCGCTCCGGCCGCGCCCTGGTGCGGCTGTTCGAGCAGCGCGGCTTCGAGCGCAAGCTGATCGAAGAATCCGGCCTGGTGGGGACGCGGCCCGACGGCAGTTTCTACGATAAATTCCGGAACCGCCTCATGTTTCCCATACAGGACGAACGAGGCCGGATTATCGCCTTTGGTGGACGTGCGCTGGTGAAAGAGGATGAGCCCAAATATTTAAACTCCCCGGAAACGCCGATATATAAGAAGAGGGAGGTGCTGTACAACTTGCACCGGGCCAAGGAGGCCATCCGCCGGGAGGATCGCTCCATTCTTGTGGAAGGCTACATGGACGCGATCGGGGTGGCGGCGGCCGGGTTTGCGCCGGTGGTGGCCAGTTGCGGCACGTCGCTCACGGCGCAGCAGGTGCAGACGCTCAAGCGGCACTCGCAGCACATTGTGGTGAACTTCGATCCGGATGCGGCCGGCGGGGGCGCCGCCGAGCGCTCGCTCGATCTGCTGCTCGCCGAAGGCATGTTTGTGCGGATCATGGAGCTCGATGGCGGGCTCGATCCGGACGAGTATTGCAAGCAGCGCGGGGCCGAGTCTTACCGCGAACGGCTGGCCGGGGCCAAGGGCTATTTTTACTGGCTCGCCGACCGGGCCCGGGCGCAGCATGACGTGCGCACGCCGGAGGGAGTGGTTGCCGTGCTGAAGGCGCTGTTGCCGTCGGTGCAGGGGATCACCGACCGGCTGGAACGGATGGCGGTGGCGGAGAATCTGGCCGACTACATCGGGGTGGAGCGCGGGGTGGTGCTGGAGAGTTTTCGCAGGGCGGCGGCGGACCGCCGCGAGAAGAACATCGAGCGGCCGAAGGAAACCGCGCGCGCCGATGAAAAAGGTCTGCTGGAAGTGCTGCTCTCGGATGCGGAAGGCCGTGAACAGTTGATCGGGCAGCTGGCGGGCATCGAGATTCTCGACCGCATTGTGACCCGGCGCATTTACCAGGCCATCCTGGCCCTGCACGCCGGCGGCAACGCCGTCACTTTCAGCGCGGTGAGCGGCCGGCTGGAGGAGAGCGACCGCAGGCTGCTGGCGGAGGTGCTGCTGTCGGAAGATAGCGAGCGCCATGACATCGACCTGGAGTACGGACAGCGCTGCCTGGACAGCATGCGGCGCTCCGAGGAACAGCTGCGGCGCGCCGAGTTGAAAGCCCAGGTCAAGCAGGCGGAGCGCTCGGGCAATCTTGCCGAAGCGCTGCGGCTGAGCGAAGAATTAATACGATTGGAGCGGCGCGGAGCCGCAAGAATATGAAGTTTGAATTTCCTGATTTCGCGCCCGCCGTATTGTACAATGGGCTAGTCTCAATCTCGCCGGTTTCAACGGGGCTTCAGTGGCGTTAGAAGAAAAATTCGAAGGACTTCAACGGCTCGTCCAGATCGGTAAAGAGAAGGGGTACGTTCTCTACGACGAGGTCAATGAGCTTCTGCCGGGCGACGTACCCGGAGGCGTAGAGCTGGACGAAGTCCTGGCGGGCCTCGACACCGCCGGCATCGAGATCCTGGAGGAGCCGAAGGATTTCGAAAAGAAGATCGACGAAGGCGAAGAGCTGATTGATCTCGAGCTCCCCGCGGGCCTCGGCGAGAAGATCAACGATCCCGTTCGCATGTATCTCCGCGAGATGGGAACGGTGCCGCTGCTCACGCGCGAAGGCGAAGTCGAAATCGCGCGGCGGATCGAGCGCGGGCAAAACACCGTCCTGAAGTCGCTTTCTCGCGCGCCGATCGTGATTCAGGAGATCCTCGCGCTCGCCGACGAGACCGCGCAGGATGTGCTGTCGGCGCGCGACATCATCCAGATTTCCGATCCCATCCTGAGCGACGAGCTGGTCGAAGAAAAACGGCAGCAGTTCCTGGCGGCGGCGCAGGAGATCGGGGTGCATTACAAGAAGATTCTGCAGGCAAGGCAGAAGCTCCAGGCGATCCCGCGCGGCATGAAGCCGAAACAGTACCGGCATCAGCTGTGGGAGCTGGCGCGGCTGGTGGTCAAGACTTCGCGGCTCGTCCGCGAGGTCCGGTTCCAATCGCCCGTCATCCGTCACCTCATCGACCGCGTGCGCCAGGCCGTCGAACAGTTCCGTCCCGTCGAGCGCGAGCTGACCAAGCTGCAGCGCAAGCTCGAAACCTGGCCGGGGCCGCGCACCGAGGCCATCAAGGAAATCCGCAAGGAGCAGCGGACCTTCAGCCAGCAGATGCAGCAGCTCGAAGAAGAGTTCGGCGCTTCGGCGTCGGAGCTGCGGCGCACGCTCGAGATCATCACCAAGGCGCACCAGGAAGCCGAAGCCGCCAAGAAGGAATTGATTGAAGCCAACCTGCGCCTTGTGGTCAGTATCGCCAAGCGCTATACCAACCGCGGCATGCAGTTCCTGGATCTGATTCAGGAAGGCAACATCGGGCTGATGAAGGCGGTGGACAAGTTCGAGTACCGCCGCGGCTACAAGTTTTCCACCTACGCGACGTGGTGGGTGCGGCAGGCCATCACGCGCGCCATCGCCGATCAGGCGCGCACCATCCGCATCCCGGTGCACATGATCGAAACGATCAACAAGCTGATCCGCACGTCGCGCCAGATGGTGCAGGAACTGGGGCGCGAACCCACCAACGAAGAGCTCGCCAAGCGGCTGCAGCTGCCGGTCTCGAAAGTGCGCAAGGTGCTGCGCGTGGCGCAGGAGCCGATCTCGCTCGAAACGCCGATCGGCGAAGAGGAAGAGTCGCATCTCGGCGATTTCATCGTCGACCAGAACGGCATCTCGCCTTCGGACGCGGTGATCAACCTGAATCTGCGGGAGCAGACGGCGCAGGTGCTCAAAACCCTCACCCCGCGCGAGGAAAAGATCATCAAGATGCGGTTCGGCTTGGAAGACGGCAGCGAGCACACGCTCGAAGAAGTCGGCCAGAACTTCGCGGTCACGCGCGAGCGCATCCGCCAGATCGAAGCCAAGGCGCTGCGCAAGCTCCGCCACCCCAGCCGCAGCCACCGGCTCAGAGCCTTCCTCGAAAACGGCACGCGCGGGTTGTAGCCTCCGGGCGCCCCGTCGCGCGCCAAGCCAGTAAATCTCCGGTCGTCTCTCCGGCGTATACTCGCGAGTTTATCGGACGCCGGTAGGTGGCTGATCGGCCTCACACTCTGCGGTGCGCTGCTCTCGGCGGGCGGGATCTCCGGCGCCGCATTTTTCGCTATCGATCGGGCCGGAAGCGCGCAATCCAGATTCTTTCTTGTCGGAGTATGTGCCGCGCTGGCGGTCCTCGGCATCTACTGCCTGCTTTGTAAGCGTACGGTCTTGGCCGCCTAGATTTGGCGCGGACAGCAGGTCATTCTGGAGGAACGGATGGGCAGTTCAGCCCGAGTGACGATCGAGTCGGTCGTGGCGGAAGCGCCGAAAACGCCCAAGCGGCGCAGGTATTCGATCGCGGAAAAGCGGCGGATCGTTGAAGAGAGCTTCCAGCCGAGGTCATCGGTGGCCCGGGTGGGCGGGCACACGGAATCAACGCGAATCAGGTTTTCAGTCGGCGGCGCTTGTACCAGCGGGGTGGCCTCGGTGGAAACGTGCGCCCGGCACCAGCCGCGGAACTGCTGCCCGTAACGATTACCGATTTGCCGGCTGCTCCAGTTCCGGCATCGCCTCCGTCGCCAGTGCCAGTCGGCACGATCCAACTCCAGTTACCCCGCGCTCGCCTGCGCATCGGTTTGAAGAAGATCCGCGGCGGCGGTGGCCTGGTAAATAATTTTGGCTCGGTAACTACCCGATTCAAATCTACTGACGCCCTCCTTAGTATCAGTACGCGACTGCGGAAAAGAGCTTACGAAGCAATCGCTCAACACGGTCACAGGCCTGCTGTGCATAGGATTATCCAGCAATTGAAGTAGCCCAAATGCCTTCGAGCTTAGGCTGTTGAAAGGAGATTCCTGTTAGGCGACTCAAAAGAATTCGTGCGAGAATATGGGGGTTTGCGTTGGCTGCCAGCTTCGCTACCACTATTATGTCTGCCCAACCAATCGTCTCGTTCAATATGATGCCCATGACGGGCCTGACAACGACTACGCCCGCCTCCGCTAAGTTTGGAAGTATGGGCCGATCATTGGTGGATCCCGCTGTCTGGGCAGATATCCAGCCGCTATTACCTTACTGTTACGTGCTCACAAACGACAGTGCGAGAACCATCATTGTCTATTCAACACGATGGGGGCTGACGGATGGAGCGGGGCGGTTGATTTCTCATGACCACACCTGGTGGAACCTCGCGACGCTGCAGGGCGGCGATGCGATCGGCCCCGGAACGAGCCGTTTGGTCGCTCCAGTCTTCCGGCTGGGCATGAGAGGGTTGGGCCTACGGGACCCGCCTTAGCAGCGGCAATCCAACGGACGCTGTCAGCCTTTTCCACGAAAACACGGATTGATGTCTCTTTGGAAACCGTCATTTTTGACGATGGAACGGCGATAGGACGAGACGCCACAAACGCCGTGGCACAGGCTAAAGGCTATCTTGATGCGGAGCGTCAAGTCAGCGACCTAGTTTCACAGACCATCGCCGCGGGCGGCGACCTAGTGCAACTGCTGACGGGGTTGATGCCCGCGCAACCGAAGTCACGTACCTATCAGGGGTCAAGTCCGCCAGGGTATGACGATACTCTTCGTCGACACAGGCAAACAGTGTCTTCCTTGTTGCTGAGGGGAATTCAATTAGGCAATCCAGATCCCGTGGAAACCTTTCATCGTAACGTCGGGGCGAAACGGCACCTCAACATCGTCTTGCAGTAGGGAGATCACCCAGATTGGAGACTTTAAAATGACGCTCAAGTTCAAACTTATTGTGGTGCTGCTTGGTTGTATATTCCTCACGCTTCCGGCTAACGCCCAAGTTGACGAGAATACACTATGGTGCAGCGTTCCGAATTGTTTAGTATACACATCGGGTACAAGTTGGGTTTTGGCGATCGATGTAAAAGCAATGGGTGACTATTTAAATACAGATGTAAGCCTAGAAGCTTACGCTGACGTTTCGGCAAACGGCTGTAATGATAATGTTATAGGCCAAGTCGACGGTGGCGTTTATCTCTCGTACAATGGCAATTCAGTCGGGATTATCGCGCAGGCGATGGGCGCCGATACCGTAACTGGCCTAAACGCGGAGTATTCCGAGGTGAACTATCTCGACGGGAGCTTATCTGATGTCGGGGGCGGCACGTTTCCATGTTGAGAGGAGTCAGCCCGAGGACACCGGGGTGGAGGAGGTGACCAAGAGGGAGTCCGCCGACAGCATTGCCGCCCTCCTGACGCAGCGCAATATCGAAGAAGCGGCAAAATCCGTTGGACCGGCACCTAATACGCTGCTGCGCTGGATCAAGGAGCCGGAGTTCGACGAGGCGTACAGGGATCAACTGGTATTACTTGCGCGCCTGGGAGCGCGGAAATTAGCGAAACCGGGAGGCGGTCGGCGCGGGACGGACGCGGTCCGCGCCGACCTCCTTCGAAAAGGACGGCAGCGAGCACACGCTCGAAGAAGTCGGCCAGAACTTCGCGGTCACGCGCGAGCGCATCCGCCAGATTGAAGCCAAGGCGCTGCGCAAGCTGCGTCACCCCAGCCGCAGCCACCGGCTGCGGGCCTTTCTCGAGAACGGGACGCGCGGACCCGGACGGCCGCGCGGCGCGCCGTGAGAACGCGGGCAATCTGCCTGATATCTTGCAGGAGCCGGCATCGAGCGGCTCACTGCATGGGCCAACGCGAATCTAGTAGCGCGGCTCGCGATGGCCGCGGCCGCCGCCTCCGGACCGTCCACCGCCGAATCCCCTGCCCGCTCCGCTGCCGAAGCTGCGCTCGGGCTTGGGGCGGGCCTCGTTCACATTGAGCGCCCGGCCGTCCATCGTGTATCCGTTGAGAGCCGCGATCGCCTGATCCGCCTCTCCTTCATTTGCCATTTCAACAAACGCAAAGCCGCGGGAACGGCCGGTGTCCCGATCCGTCATGATGCGCGCGCTGTTCACGGTGCCGTAGCGCTCGAACAGGGCACGCAGGGATTCTTCAGTGGAATGGAAATCCAGATTGCCGACGAAGATGTTCTTCACATCATCCTCCAAACGCTTTGAAAGCGGCTCATCGGGGAGGAACACAGGCGGGACAAACGCTCGGATACACTCGACCGGAGAAAGCTATCAAACGCGACTCGACTATAGCATGAGGCGCCGGGCGCGACAATCCGGTGCTGGGGGTTCCGGTGAGGAAAACAACAGAATTTGTTGCAAAGCGACAACAGCTCTCCCGCCGGGAGGGCTGTTTTGGGGAATGAAACCGCGCGAATTCCTACTTTCCCCAGGGAAGTACGCAGGGGCACCCCGCGAGTGGGGGATCCGTTACGAATTCATGGATTGAGCCCCTCAAATTGTTTCCGATTTACCAGAGTCCCATCGGGCAGCGCCGTAGAATCGAAGCTGACTTCATCTCAGAGCCACCTGGCGTAACGGCTTGCGAATGAGAGTACTGCACCCGGCATCGCCTCTTTCCAGCGACATCGCGCATTTCTTCAACGGCATCTGGATTCTTTCGTGCGTCATTTTCGCGCTGGTTGCCTTTCTGGTTTTTTGGTCGCTGCTGCGGTACCGGGCGCGCCCGGGCCGGATGGAAGCCCCCCGCCAGAGCCATAGCCATCGGGCCCTGGAGATCACCTGGACCGCGCTCCCACTGCTGACCGTGGGGGTGATTTTCTTCTTCACCGTCAAAATCATGTACAGCACCGAGCCGGACTCCCTGCCCCCATCGCCGGAGATACAAATCACCGGGAAACAGTGGTGGTGGCAAGTGCAATACGCAAACGGCGCCTACACCGCGAACGAAGTGCATATCCCGACCGGCCGGCGGATCGCGGTGTGGATTCTCGGGGGCGATGTCATTCACGATTTCTGGGTGCCGGAGCTCGGTCCCAAGGTCGATGCGGTCCCGGGGCGGACCAACGCCCTCTGGCTGGAGGCGGACCGGCCCGGCATCTACCGGGGGTGGTGCTCGGAATATTGCGGCGCCGAGCATGCATGGATGCTGATCCGTGTCATCGCGCAGCCGCCGGAGGAATACGCGGCGTGGCTGGCGGCCGAGTCACAACCCGCGGCGGCCGCGGCTTCTCCCGACGCGCAGCGCGGCGCCGAGCTGTTTCGCGAGAGGACCTGCATCAATTGCCATGCGATTCAAGGGACCTCGGCCGGCGCGCGGGTGGGACCGGACCTGACCCACGTGGCCGGCCGCGACACGCTCGGCGCCGGGATTATCCGGAACACGCCGGACAACCTGGCTCGCTGGATCAAGGACCCTCACCAGATCAAGCCCGGCGTGCTCATGCCGAACGTGAAGCTTAGCGACGACGAAGTGCGGCAAATGACCGCGTATCTGGAGACCCTGAAATGAGCGATGTATCGGTTGCCGAGCCGGTATATCCGATTGAGCTCAGCCAGCGGCATTCGAAGCTGCTGACGTGGCTCGCGACGGTCGATCACAAGCGCATCGGGATCCTTTATATGGCGGTCTCGCTGTTGTTTTTTATGGTAGGCGGGCTGGAGGCGCTCGCGATCCGAATCCAGCTGATGCAGCCGCGCCAGCACTTCCTTTCGCCCGAGACCTACAACCAGATTTTTACGATGCACGGCACCACCATGATTTTTCTGGTGGTGATGCCGCTGCTGATCGGCTTCGGAAACTATTTCGTGCCTCTGATGATCGGCGCCCGCGACATGGCCTTTCCGCGGCTGAATGCGCTGGGCGTGTGGCTGCTGATGGCCGGCGGCATCCTGTTATACGTCAGTTTTCTGACCGGCGGCGCGCCGGCGGCGGGCTGGTTCGCGTACGCGCCCCTGAGCGAGCGGCCGTTCTCGACCACGCCGGGCATGGATTACTGGGCGATCGCGCAGCTGGCGCTCGGCGCCAGCACCATCGCCGCGGCGGTCAATTTCATCGCAACCATCGTCACCATGCGGGCCCCCGGGATGCGAATGAACCGGATTCCGCTGTTCGTCTGGATGACCCTGGTGAATGCGTTCCTGATTCTGATGGCGCTGCCCGTGTTGAATGTTTCGGTGGCCATGCTGCTGGTGGACCGCGTCCTGACCGGCAACTTCTTCAAGGCCGTGACCGGCGGCTCTCCGATCCTGTGGCAGCACTTCTTCTGGACGTTCGGGCATCCGGAAGTCTACATCATGGTGCTGCCCGCGTTTGGGATGATTTCGGAAATCATCCCGGTGTTCGCGCGAAAGCGGGTATTCGGCTATGGGTTCATCGCGGCGTCGGGCGTGGCCATCGCGTTCCTGAGCTACGGGGTCTGGGTGCATCACATGTTCGCCACCGGGCTGGGACAGGTGATGTACGCGGTGTTCTCGGCGAGCAGCATGCTGATCGCGGTGCCCACGGGCGTGAAGATTTTCAATTGGAGCGCCACGCTGTGGGGCGGCGCGATCCGGCTCACCACCTCGATGCTGTTCGCCGTGGCGTTCCTGCTGGAGTTCACGATCGGCGGACTGAGCGGAGTCATGTTCGCCGCCGTGCCGATCGACTGGCAGACCACCGATACGTACTTCGTGGTGGCGCACTTTCATTACGTGCTATTCGGAGGCACGGCGTTCGCCCTGCTGGCGGCGACCTACTACTGGTTTCCGAAGATCACCGGCCGGATGCTCAGCGAACGGCTGGGGCGCTGGAATTTCTGGCTCATGATTCTCGGTTTCAACACCACGTTTTTCCCGCAGCACTTCCTTGGCCTGATGGGGATGCCGCGGCGCGTGTTTACCTATGACAATCTTCCCGGCTGGGGCGCGCTGAATCTGCTGTCGACGGCCGGGGCGTTCGTCATGGCGCTTTCGGTGCTGGCGCTGCTGATCAATATGTACGTCAGTTTGAAACGGGGCGCGCCGGCGGGCGAAAATCCGTGGGACGCGTGGACGCTCGAATGGGCCACCAGTTCCCCGCCCCCGGAATTCAATTTCCGCGAGCTGCCGCCCATTCGCGGTGCGCGGCCCCTGTGGGACTATTGGCATCCGGACCAGGCCGACTGGCGGGTTTCCTCATGAGAGAACGGCACCGGCTGGGGATGGCGATGTTCGTTTTGTCCGAGGCGATCTTCTTTCTGCTGCTGATCGCGGCGTACGTGTATTTTCGACTCGGATTCAATGAGACTCCGGGCACGGCGGTGCTCGCGCCGTCGTCGAACCGCATCGGCGATCCCTCGAGCGTGCTGCACGCGGTGCGTACCGGGATTTTTTCCGTGCTGCTGATCTCGAGCAGCCTGACGATGTGTCTGGCCGAACGTAACGCGCGCGCCCGCCGCGCCGGGCGGCTGCGGCTCTGGCTGGGCGGGACGATCGTGCTCGGCGCGCTTTTTCTGTATGGACAGATGACCGAGTATCTCGGGCTGATTCGCCGCAACGTGACGATCAGCCGCGACCTGTTCGGCAGCACGTTCTACACCATGACCGGGTTTCACGGCTTCCATGTGTTTAGCGGTCTGGTGCTGCTCTCGATTCTGTTCGGGTTGGCGTGGGGCGCGCAGGCCCCGGAACGGCGCGCGGTGGCGGTCGATACCGTGGCGATCTACTGGCACTTCGTCGACGTCGTCTGGATTGTCATTTTCTCGGTGGTGTACTTGTGGCCGCTGGTATGAACGGAACGCTGCCGGGCGCGTGGGACTGGGGACCGGAGGCCCTCTTCGGCTGCCTGCTCTTCATTGCCGGTTACGCCGCCCTGGTCCGCGGGCGATGGTCGCGCGAGGCCGCCTGGTTCGGGCTGGCGCTGGTGCTGGTGGTGGTGGCGCTCGCCTCGCCCCTCGCCACGCTCGCGCATCACCTGCTCAGCGCCCACATGCTGCAGCACTTTCTTCTGGTGATGCTGATGCCGCCGCTGCTGCTGGCCGGAATTCCGGAGCGCGCGGCGCTCCGGAGACGGCTGCCGGTGTTCAAACGGCCGGCGGCCTGTTGGCTTTGCGGCATGGGCGCGATGGCGCTCTGGCAGATTCCGGCGCTGTTCAACAGCAGCCTTCATCACCGTCCGCTGCACTTCGCCGGGCAGATCGCGTTTTCCGTCACCGCGGTTGTTTTCTGGTGGCCGATATTCGATCCGGTGCGCCGGGCAAGGCTGCATCCAATCGCTTCGGTGGTGTACCTCGCGACGGCCTGCTTGTGCTGCACGGCGATCGGGGTCGCGATTACGTTCGCGCCCAGCTTGCTGTACCCGGCCTATGAGCGGGCGGCGGACTTGGGGATTTCGCCGCGGCTCGATCAGGAGATCGGCGGACTGCTGATGTGGGTGCCGGGCTGCCTGGTTTATCTCTCGGCGATGCTGATCCGGCTGGGCGGCTGGTTCGCGGAACGTGACGGCGCGCCGGAGCCGGTGTCCATCGCAGCAACGTAATCAGAATATGCCCAAGCCGGAGCCGTACTATCCGCATCGCGAAGACTGGACCCCGCTGCCGCCGGAGGAGAGCGTTCGCCCGACGTACTGGCCGGCGGTGCTGGCGGCGGGAATCCTGATGCTGCTGTGGGGCGGGATTGCTTCGCTGCTTTTAGCGGCCGTGGGGCTGATCGTGTTCATTGTGGCGGCCGGCGGGTGGGTGCGGGAAATCTACTATGGCGGACGAAACCACATTGAATAACAGCGCGGAGCCGGAGCTCCAGCCGCGGCGCCGCTTTTTCGAGCGGCTTTCGATTGCGCTGGGCGCGTTGGCCGCGGCCGTGGTGGCGATCCCGAGCGGTCTATTCCTGTTGTTACCCGCGTTCAAGCGCGCGCCGCAGGTGTGGCGGCCGGTCGGGCCGCTCGGTTCGTTCGCGCCCGGCACGACGGTGCGGGTGAGCTTCGACGATCCCGCCCCGCTGCCGTGGGCCGGGGTGACGGCGCGCACCGCGGCCTGGCTGCGCCACGACTCCAACGGCCAGTTCATCGCGTTTGCGGTCAACTGCACGCACCTGGGCTGCCCGGTCCGGTGGCTCGAGAAGGCGGACCTGTTTCTGTGTCCGTGTCACGGGGGCGTGTATTACGCGGACGGCACGGTGGCGGCCGGGCCGCCGCCGCTCCCGCTGCATCGATATGACACGCGCGTTCGGAACGGGATGGTGGAGATCCTGACCAGCGCGCTGCCGATTCCCGGAAACTCATGAAGCAGGTGCTGCAACGAATCGGCCGCTGGGTTGAGGACCGCAACGGCCTCTGGCGGATTCTGCGGCCGATTGTGACGCATCCGGTGCCGCGCAGCTCGGGGTGGCCGTATGTGTTCGGAAGCGCCACGCTGGTGTGTTTCCTGATTCAGGTGGCGACCGGGATTGCGCTCTCGACGTCGTACGTCACCGGCGCCGGCCAGGCGTACGACAGCCTCCGCTTCATTACCGACACCTCGATGCTGGGGCGCTTCCTTCGCGGGCTGCACTATTTCAGCGCCTCGGGCATGGTGCTGCTGGTGGGCATCCATACGATTCGGGTATATCTGACGGGGTCGTTTAAATTTCCCCGGGAAATGAACTGGCTGACGGGCGCGGGCCTGCTGCTGTTCACGCTGTTGATGGGGTTCACGGGGCAGCTCTTGCGGTGGGACCAGAACGGCGTCTGGTCGGCGGTGATCGCGGCCGAGCAGGCCGGCCGGGCGCCGCTCGTCGGAAAATGGGTGGCGCGGTTCATTCTCGCGGGCGATACCGTGGGAGGCGCGACGCTCAGCCGGTTTTACGCTTTTCACGTCTTCTTTATCCCGGCGCTGATTTTCCTGTTTCTCGCCTGGCATCTGTACCTGGTGCTGCACAACGGAATTTCGGAGTGGCCGCGGGCGGGCCGCCTGGTGGACCCGAAAACGTACCGGCAGCAGTATCAGGAACTGCTGCAGAAGCACGGCGTTCCGTTCTGGCCGGACGCCGCCTGGCGGGACGTGGTGTTCGGAACCGCGGTGGTGCTGGCGATCGCGGCCCTGGCGTTATTCATCGGGCCGCCGGAACTGGGGCGGCCGCCGGATCCCAGCATCATCCAGGCGTACCCGCGCCCGGACTGGTATCTGCTCTGGTATTTCGGATTGCTGGCGCTGCTGCCGGCGGGCTCGGAAAACTACGTCATCGTGTACGGGCCGGTTCTGTTCGGGATTCTGATCATCGCGCTTCCGTTTCTGTCCAATCGCGGCGAGCGAAGCGCTTCCCGGCGTCCGTGGGCGGTGGGGATTGCGTTGTTCACGGTGCTCATGATCGGCGTGTTCTGGGTGAAGGCGATCTACGCGCGCTGGTCTCCGGATTTCGGCGCGCAACCGCTCACCGCGGCGGTGGTGGCCAGTTCGGATCCAGAGGTGATTCGGGGCGCGCAACTGTTCCACGACAAAGGCTGCGAGTATTGCCATGCGGTGGCGGGAAACGGCGGCAAGCGCGGGCCGGAGCTGACGGATGCCGGCTCGCGGCTGACGCGCGACGACATCACGTGGCGCATTTTGAATGGCGGCGTGAACATGCCGGCGTTCGGGCGGAATCTCAAGCCGGACGAGGTGAACGCGCTGCTGGCGTTTTTGCAGAGCCGGGTGTCGGCGACGCGGGAAGTGGCGCCGGCGGGAAGGCCGTAAATCAAAAAGCCCTCCGTTGCCGGAGGGCTTATGAATTTAACCGGGCGACTTCCTACTCTCCCACATAGTTGCCTATGCAGTACCATCGGGGCTGAGAGGCTTAACTTCCGTGTTCGGGATGGGAACGGGTGGGTCCCTCTCGCTATGGTCACCCAGAACCTGGTGACAAATTCCTGAATATTGACGGGCGGCGGAAAATAGCGCGTGTCGTATGCGCAGTAAATTTTATGGTCAAGCCGAACGGGCAATTAGTAGCGGTAAGCTCAACCGGTTACCCGGCTTACACATCCGCCCTATCAAACTGGTCGTCTTCCAGTGCCCTTGTTACCTTTCGGTTGGGAGATCTCATCTTGGGGAAGGTTTCACGCTTATATGCATTCAGCGTTTATCCTAACCGAACTTCGCTACCCAGCGGTGCTCCTGGCGGAACAACTGGATCACAAGAGGTTCGTTCATCCCGGTCCTCTCGTACTAAGGACAAGCCCCCTCAAATCTCCTACGCCCACCACAGATAGGGACCGAACTGTCTCGCGACGTTCTGAACCCAGCTCACGTACCGCTTTAATAGGCGAACAGCCTAACCCTTGGGAGCTTCTACACCCCCAGGATGCGATGAGCCGACATCG
>Ga0209062_1000487_pt1 | contig 117284 bp, 111 predicted proteins | sample Coa_R2_2_FD_187158 | JGI IMG/M metagenome (GOLD analysis project Ga0209062, IMG submission 187158) | Surface soil microbial communities from Centralia Pennsylvania, which are recovering from an underground coalmine fire - Coalmine... | ecosystem: Environmental > Terrestrial > Soil >... | reverse complement strand
AGCGCCGGAAGGGGGGCCTCAAAAACTACGTATCGGAGAAAAGCTTCCCGGCCTCGGCCCAGTTCTCTTTCTTGACGTCGGTCAGGATGATCTGGACGGCGTCGGGCGTGCAGCCGAGCGCCTTGCAGGTGGCGTCGGTCAGTTCCTTCGCCAGTTTTCGGCGCTGCTCGGTGGTGCGGCCCTCGAACATCTGGACGTTGATCATCGGCATGGCTCTCTCCTCCGGTCAGTTCTTGTGCTCGATCGTGACGTGCCCGGGCTGCGCGGCGACGCGCGCCAGCCAGGCGTTCACCTGCGGGAAGTTATCGAGATTGAAGCCGCCTTCACCGGCGCAATGCGTGTAGGCATAGAGGGCGATGTCGGCGAGGCCGAAGCGCTCGTCGACGAAGAACAGGTGATGGGCGAGGTGCTGCTCCATCACGCCGAGAGCCGCGTAGCCCTTCTCCATGCGGCCGGGCAGCTCCATCTCCTGCTGCGGCGTCAGCTTCGTGAAGAAGTGTCGCCAGAAGCGCGCAACGGCGATGTAGGGCTCGTGGCTGTACTGCTCGAAGAACATCCACTGCAGCGTCTGCGCGCGGGCCAGCCGGCCCTGCGGCGCGAGGTGCGTGCCCTCGGCGAGATACCAGGTGATCGCGTTGGACTCGGCGAGGTGCGTGCCGTCCTCGAGCTGCAGGGTCGGGATGCGGCCGTTGGCGTTCATCGCCAGGAACTCCGGCGTACGGGTCTCGCCCTTCATGATGTCGCGCTCGACCAGCTTGTACGGCAAACCGAGATGCGCCAGCGTCAGCCGCACCTTGTAGCCGTTGCCCGAGCCCATGAAGTCGTAGAGCGTCAGCATGGTCTCACTCCGCCGCGACGGGCAGGGCCGCCTGTGCCTTTTCGATCAGGTACGAGTGGATGCGCTCGGCGGCATCGCGGCCGTCGCGCACGGCCCACACCACCAGCGAAGCGCCGCGCACGATGTCGCCGGCGGCGAACACGCCGTCCAGGCTGGTCATCATGCTGCGCCAGTCGATCTTGAGCGTGTTCCAGCCGGTCACCGCGAGGTCGCTCGCGGCGAACATCGCCGGCAGATCCTCGGGATCGAAGCCCAGCGCCTTCAGCACCAGGTCGGCCTCGATGTTGACATGGCTGTTGGGGATCTCCTGCGGCGTCTGGCGGCCCGAGGCGTCCGGCATGCCGAGATGGATGCGCACGGAGCGCACGTGGCTGACTGCGTCCTTGCCGAGGAACGTTTGCGGCGCGGACAGCCAGACGAACTCCACGCCCTCTTCCTCGGCGTGCTTCACCTCGCGCTGGGAGCCCGGCATGTTGGCGCGGTCGCGGCGATAGAGGCACTTCACCGACTTGGCGCCCTGGCGCACGGCGGTGCGCACGCAATCCATCGCGGTGTCGCCGCCGCCGATCACCACGACGTTCTTGCCCCTGGCATCGAGCACGCCGGACTCGAAGTCGGGGACCGAATCGCCCAGTCCCTGGCGGTTCGAGGCGGTGAGGTAGTCGAGCGCCGCATGGATGCCCGGCAGGCCGACGCCGGGGGCGGCGATATCGCGCGCCTTGTAGACGCCGGTGGCGATCAGCACGGCGTCATGCCGCTCGCGGAGCTGGGCGAGGGTGACGTCCCGGCCCACCTCGCAGTTGAGATGGAACGCGACCTTCGACTCGCGTAGCAACGCCTCGCGGCGCTGCACGATGTCCTTCTCGAGCTTGAAGTTCGGGATGCCGTAGATCAGCAGGCCGCCGACCCGGTCGTAGCGATCGTAGATCGCGACCTGGTAGCCCTTGCGGCGCAGTTGCTCGGCGGCCGCCAAACCGGCCGGCCCGGCCCCGACGATGCCGACGCTCTCGCCCCGCTCGCGGCGCGGCCGGATCGGCTTCACCCAGCCCTGGTCCCAGGCGGTGTCGGTGATGAACTTCTCGACCGAGCCGATCGTCACCGATTCGAAGCCCTTCTCGATGACGCAGTTGCCTTCGCACAGCCGGTCCTGCGGGCAGATCCGGCCGCATATTTCCGGGAAGTTGTTGGTCGCGGACGAGAGTTCGTAGGCTTCGTCGATCCGGCCCTCGGCCGTGAGCTTCAGCCAGTCGGGGATATTGTTGTGCAGCGGGCAGTGGATCTGACAGAAGGGCACGCCGCATTGCGAGCAGCGCGCGGCCTGCTCGGCCGCCTTGTCCCGGGCGTACTGGGCATAGATCTCCTGGAAGTCGCGACGACGCTCCGCCGCCGGCCGCTTCTCGGGCAGCGCTTGGGGCGTTCCGACGAACTTCAGCATCCTTTCGGCCATGAGGGCCCCCATACGCCAAGTGTGTGAAATTTTATTACGCAAGAAGCGCGCCGCTCGCGCGAATGCTGCGTCCTTGTTTGTCTTAGACCACCTCCGTCGACTTAAGTCAATAACGTTGACCTAATCAAACGGACAAAACCCCGCGCGGAGAAGAAATAATCCCTTTCGGGGCAGTTCAGCGACGGAGTTGATTCCAAATAAGGACTAATTGAAATCAGCGCTGGATAGGGCAGCGATAGTACCGCTGAAAACCCTTATGGAATCGGCATCGGAGCCCTATCACCTCGCTGATAGGGCCAGTGACAGTGTCAGGCTGGAGCGTGCTGGTTGTAGCGGCCGCCGGTGCGGAACCGGTCGAGGTAGGTCGGCAGGATGGCGTCGGGCGTGGTCGCCTGGATGCCCAGAGTCGCCAGGGTGTTGGCACCGGGACGCACGACGTTGTCGTGGCACATCAGCTCGACCTGGTCGGCCGTGATCGGCGGGACGAGGCCGAGGCGGGCGATCTGCTGGGCGAAGAAGCCCGCCACCTTCATCAGGCCAGCCGGCACGCCGACGATCGACTTCTGGCGGTCGGTCATGAGCAGCACCAGCTCGGCGATCTCGCGATAGGTGTAGACACGCGGGCCGCCCAGCTCGAACACGGTATGGGCGGTCTGCGGCTGCTTCAGTGCGGCGACCACCGCCCGGCCAACATCGCCCGAGAAGACCGGCTGCACCTTGGCCGAACCGTCGCCGATCAGCGGCAGGAACGGGGCCATGCGGGCCATGCGGGCCAGCCGGGTGAACAGCGCGTCGCCGGGACCGAACACCACGCTCGGCCGCAGGATGGTGGCACTGGTGAAGCCCGCGATGATGGCGTCCTCGGCCGCGACCTTGGACTGGATGTAGGCATTGCGCGAGCTGCGGTTGTCGGCGCCGATGCCGGAAATATGGACCAGCCGCTCGATGCCCGCGCTGCGTGCGGCCTCTGCGATGGTGCGGGCGCCCTCGGCGTGCACGGCGCGGTAGGTCTGGCGGCCTCGCTCGTAGGGGATGCCCGCGGCGTTCACGACGGCATCGCTGCCGCGGACCGCCCAATCGACCGACTTGGGCATGCGCAGATTGGCCTGCATCAGGGTGATCTGGCCGACGTCGCCGAAGCCCTTCACGCCGTTGGCCTCGCCGATGCGGCGGACTGCCACGCGGATCATGTAGCCCTCGCGCGCCAGGGCCTGGACGATGGCCCGGCCGACGAAGCCGCTGCCGCCAAAGACGGTGATCTGCTGGATAGTCATGGCCGCTGCCTATAGCTCATCGACGTTGCGGCGCAAGCGTTGCTGCGGTTGACATATCGACGGACGGGCCTTACGTCATCGCCCCTCTAGCCCGCATGCCGTGCCCAGGTGGCGGAATTGGTAGACGCACTAGTTTCAGGTACTAGCGCCGAGAGGCGTGGAAGTTCGAGTCTTCTCCTGGGCACCATGCGGCTGAGAGGTCTTCCCTGAAATGGCGATCAAGCTTCATCGCGGCGATCTTCCGGCCGACGTTTCGTTCGGCCCGGTGGTGGCGATCGACACCGAGACCATGGGGCTGAACCCGCATCGCGACCGGCTGTGCCTGGTGCAGCTCTCCGCCGGCGACGGCAATGCCCACCTGGTGCAGATGCCGAAGGGCGCCCACAACGCGCCGCGGCTGGCGGCGCTGCTGGCCGATCCCAAGGTGCTGAAGCTCTTCCATTTCGGCCGGTTCGACATCGCTGTGCTGGAGCACGCGCTCGGCGTGCGCTGCGAGCCGGTCTGGTGCACCAAGATCGCCGCCAAGCTCACCCGCACCTTCACCGATCGCTTTGGTCTCAAGGACTTGTGCCGCGAGCTGCTGGGGGTCGAGATCTCCAAGCAGCAGCAGTCGTCCGACTGGGGGGCCGACACGCTGAGCGAGGAGCAGCTCGCCTACGCCGCCTCCGACGTCCTGTACCTGCACGCCCTGAAGGCCAAGCTCGACGCCCTGCTCGAGCGGGAAGGCCGGACGGAGCTGGCCCAGGCCGCCTTCACCTTCCTGCCGACCCGGGCCCGGCTCGATCTGGCAGGCTGGCCGGAAGAGGATATTTTCGCGCACTGAGCGCGTATTTCCAGGTTTGGCACGAGGTTTGCTAGACTGCCCTTGCTGAAGGTCCTGAAGGCCTTCAGGGTGGGGGTAGAGATGCGTATCGGTCCCAGTCTCATCCTGGCGTCGCGCCAGACGCTCGCGATGACGCCGCAGCTGCAGCAGGCGATCAAGCTGCTGCAATTCTCGCATCTCGAGCTGGCGGCCTTCATCCAGCAGGAGCTGGAAAAGAACCCCTTGCTGCAGGAAACCGCGGCCGACGACGGCTTAGCTGCGGAAAGGGACGCCCCGCCGATCGATAGCCCGCGCGATACGGCCGAGGCGCTGGCGGCCGCCGCGCCGGCGCTGGCCGATGCCGACGACCGTTGGACCCGGGAATTCGCCGACCGCGGCGGCGATGGCGTCAAGGCCGCGCCTCGCGAGGATGCGCCCGAGGCGCTCGATTTCGTGGCCGAGCGGCCAGTGTCGCTGGCGGCCCATGTGCTGGAGCAGATCGAACTGATCTTCGCCGACGCCTCGGACCGGCGAATCGCCCTGAAGCTCGCCGAAGGTCTCGACGAGGCGGGCTATTGTCGCCTCGAAGGCCCGGACGTCGCCGAGGCGATGGGCGCCGACCTCGCGACGGTCGAGCGCGTGTGGGCGCGGCTGCGCTCCGTCGAGCCGGCCGGGCTGTTTGCGCGCACGCTCGCGGAGTGCCTGGGGGCCCAGCTCGCCGAGCGCGATCGCCTCGATCCGGCGATGAAGGCGCTGCTCGACAATCTCGATCTCGTCGCCGCCGGCGAGCTCTCCCAGTTGCGCCGGCGCTGCGGCGTCGATGACGAGGATTTGCGCGACATGCTGGCGGAGCTGCGCACGCTCGATCCGCGGCCCGGTCAGAAGTTCGATTTCGAGCCGATCCAGCCGGTCGCGCCCGATCTCTTCCTCACGCCGGCCAAGGATGCCGAGACCGGCGAGGAAGGCTGGCACATCGAGCTCAACACCGATGCCCTGCCCAAGGTGCTGGTCGATCGCAACTATCACGCGACCCTGATGAAGGGCGCGCGGGCCAAGTCCGATCGCGACTTCGTCGCCGAGCGCTTTCAGTCGGCCAACTGGCTGGTAAAGACGCTCGAGCAGCGCGCCACCACCATCCTGAAGGTCGCGCGCGAGATCGTGCGCCAGCAGGACGGTTTCTTCCGGCGGGGCGTGAGTGCGCTGAAGCCGCTGGTGTTGCGCGACATCGCGCTGGCCACCGAGCTCCACGAGAGCACGGTGAGTCGCGTCACCTCCAACAAGTACATCGCCACGCCCCGCGGCATCTTCGAGCTGAAGTACTTCTTCACCTCCGCGCTGCCGGCGCGCACGCCGGGCGTCGTCGTGTCGTCCGAATCGGTGCGTTCGCGCATCCGCCACCTGATCGGGGCAGAGGCCGTCGGCCAGCCGCTGAGCGACGACCGCATCGTCGATCTGCTGAAGGGCGAGGGCATCGAGATCGCGCGCCGCACGGTCGCCAAGTACCGCGAGGCGATGCGCATTCCGTCCTCGGCCGAGCGCCGCCGGCTGGGCCGTCTCGGCATGAGCCGCACGCTGCCGTCGACGCCGATTTCTCCGGCAATTGCCGCGCAGGCGCTCGCCGGCCCGGCGGATTAGTCAAGAGTATAGGTCACAAACGGTGCCCTTGACCGGTTCGGGCGGGACGCTTATTAGGGCGCCTTCGCGCGGCCGGGGCCTGTCGCCCTGCTCCCGCTAACCTATTGGTGACAAATTGGAAATTGCCGATTTGCTCGCCGGTCCAGACGCTGTTCTGGCCTGCGTTAAGGCGTCCGGCAAGAAAGCCCTGCTGGCAGAGCTCGCGGCCAAGGCCGCAGCCCTCTACAAGCTCGACGAACGCCGCCTGTTCGACCGCCTGCTCGAGCGCGAGCGGTTGGGTTCGACCGGAATCGGCGGTGGCATCGCCATCCCGCATGGCCGCATGGCCATTCTCGACAAGCCGGTCGGCGTGTTCGCGCGACTGGGGCATCCGGTCGATTTCGATTCGATCGACGAGCGGCCGGTCGACACGGTGTTCCTGCTGCTGGCGCCCGAAGGCGCGGGAGCCGATCACCTGAAAGCCCTGGCGCGTGTGTCGCGCCTCTTGCGCGACCGCAGCCTCGTCGAGAAGCTGCGCGCCACCGACAGCGCCGACGCGCTCTACGCCTTGTTGATCGAAACCCTTCCGGCGCAGAGCGCGGCGTAACGCACGCGACTCACCTCAACGCGTCAACTCGACTCCACGCAACGCGCATCGAACTCAGTGGACCAGTGCGGGCTCGAGCTCGTGTTGTCGCAGCAATGCCTGGGCGACCTCGACGCTCGGCGCGGCCGCCATCGGCTTGCCGTCGGCGGAGAAGATCGCCACCGCATGCGCCCCGTCGGGCAGGTCGACCGCCTTGATGTAGGCGATCTGCTGCGTGCCGAGGCTCAGGAATGCGTCATCCGCGAGGGGGGTGAATACAGTGTTGGGAGTTTCGTTCGTTTCCATGGCTACCTCCTTGGCAGCAATCACCGCGCGCCTGAGCGGCGTGCGTTGATATCGATCAGCTTGTCCGCATCGGCCTGCTTGCCGGAGTCGATGCGGATGGTGCGGATGCGGGGCTCGGCCTGCGGCCGCACCAGATCGATCGATAGCAACCCGTTGTCGAGCCGTGCACCGATCACCTCGATGCCGTCGGCCAGCATGAACGCCCGCTGGAACTGGCGGGCGGCGATGCCGCGGTGCAGATAGACCCGGGTCGAATCGTCGGACTGTTTGCCCCGCACCGACAGCTGGTTCTCGACCAGCTCGATCGCGAGGTCATCGGACGTGAAACCGGCGACGGCCAGCGTGATCCTGAGGCCGTTCTCGCCGATTCGTTCAATATTGTACGGAGGATAGCCCTCTGCGTTCTTCGCCAGGCGCTCTAGCGTACGCTCCAGCTGGTCGAAACCAAGCAATAGTGGCGAACTGAACATCGGGACGCGACTCACAGAACCCTCCTCCGAAGAGCGAGTGCCCGGGGACCCTTCAAGGCGCCCCCTCGGTCCTAAATCTGGGGACCTTTGGGAGCGGTTCAAGGCCTCGAACGGTCCCCCAACGGTTCGGAGGGGGCATCGCCAGAGGCTATCGGACGAGGTAAACTGCGCGACCCCTCAGAAAGCTCCGCGACCAACGCGGGGCCGAAGCCAAAAGAAGAATGACGCTGGTTGCAGATTCCCGCCGGTCCGGTGACCCATTGGTGGCCGGATCCCGCCCCGTCCGTTCCACCCTAACCGAGCCGGGAACCCCGGTTCCGCTTCCGTTCGGCCGCTGGCTGCTCGGCTCGCCCTTCTATTCCCTGACGCTCGGCCGCCGCAGCCCCAGGAGCTTTTTCGCCGTTGCCCCCGACCCCTGGCCGGGCGATTCGGTGGTCGGGCTGCGCCTGATGGTGGGCGAGTTGCTGGCCCACGGCCAGGTCGGCGCGGTGGCGCCGCAAAGCCCCGATGCGCCGTGGCGGCGCGAGGGCATGAGCACACTGTGGCTCGACAGCCTGAACGGCTTTGCCTGGCTCCGCGATCTGCGCGACTGCGGCGACGCCGCGGCGCCGGCGCTCGCCGTCCACCTCGTCGACGACTGGATGGAGCGCGAATGGCGCTGGTCCCCGGCGAGCTGGAAGCGCGAGGTGCTGGCGTCGCGCATCGTCCACTGGATCCGGCACTACGACTGGCTCGCCGCCGCGGCCGATCCGGCCTTCCCATCGCGCTTCGTGCAGTCGCTCGGCCGCCAGCGGGCCCATCTGCGCCGCGTCGCACGGACCGGCATGATCGGTCACGAGGCGGTGCAGGTCTTGAAGGCGCTCATTTTCGCCGACATCGCCTTCCTGCGCGACGGCAAGCGCTTCGAGAAGAGCTTGGAGCAGAACCTCGCGCGCCTCGCCAAGTTCGTGAAGCGCTATGTCGGGCACGACGGCGTGGTCGCCGAGCGGGCACCGCATCTGCAGGTCGCCGTGCTGCGCCACCTGATCGATGTGCGCTCGGCGCTGGGCTCGGCCGAGCGCCATGCGCCGGCCGAGGTGATCGCCGCGATCGACCGCATGGCGCCGATCGTGCGCTTCTTCCGCCACGGCGACGGCGGGCTGGCGCTGTTCAACGGCAGCTGGGAGGGCGAGCGCACGGTGATGGATCTCGTGCTCGCACGCTCCGGCTCGAGCGAGCCAGCGCCGACCATGGCGCTGCAGAGCGGCTTCCAGCGGCTCACCGCCGGCACCTCGCTGGTGCTGGTCGATGCCGGCAGCCCGCCCGGCCGCGGCATGGACGGCAGCGCGCATGCCGGCACGCTCTCCTTCGAGATGAGCGCCGCGCACGAGCGGCTGGTCGTCAATTGCGGCGTCTATCCCGGCGCGGCGCCGGAGTGGAAGCGCTTCATGCGCTTCACCGCCGCGCACTCGACCGCCGTGGTCGACGACACCAACTCCTCCGAGATCACCGACCACGGCGCGCTCGAGTATCGCGCCGGTAACGTCCTCGTCGATCGCGCCGACGATCAGGGGGCGCAATGGCTCGACATGAGTCACGACGGCTATCGCTCGCTGTACGGCATCATCCACCGCCGCCGGCTGTGGCTGTCGTCCGATGGCGGCGACCTGCGCGGCGAGGACATGTTCACCGGCCCCGATGGACGCATGGTCACGGTGCCCGACCGCCGCTTCATCGTGCGCTTCCACCTGCATCCGACCGTGAAGGCGACGCTCGCCCAGAGCGGGCAGGCCGTGCTGATGCGCCTGCCGAGCGGCCGCGGTTGGCGCCTGCGCGCGTCCGGCGCCGGCGTCGGGCTCGCCGAGAGCATCTATCTCGGCGAGAACGGCCGCCACCGCCGCACCGAGCAGATCGTGCTGGTCGGCCAAATTCCCGCCGAAGGTGCCGCGGTGAAGTGGGCGCTGACGAGGATGGAAGGCTGATGGTGCCGGTCCTGCGCCGGTATCCGGACCTCGACCCAGACAAGTAGGCGATAGCCGCGGCGACTCTTGCCGGATCGCGGGCGTCCTCGCCCGCTCATGACCCATGAGTCGGGCCGGAGGCCCGCGGGCCGGCAAGATTACGGCTTGAGGAACCCGACGATCTTGTAGGTCTCGGCCAGGATCGGCGCCGCGATTGCGCGGGCGCGCTGGGCGCCGTCGTGCAGGATCTTGTCGACGTGGCCCGGATCTTTCATCAGCCGCTGCATCTCCGAACCGACCGGGCCGAGCTTGGCCACCGCCAGCTCGGTCAAGGCCGCCTTGAAGTCGGAGAACTGCTTGCCGGCGAACTGGGCGATCACCGCGTCCTTCTCCTGGTCGGCCAGGGCGGCATAGATGCCGAGCAGGTTGTCGGCGTCCGGCCGCTTCTCGGCGTCCGCCGCCGTGTCGGGCATCGGGTGCGGATCGGTCTTGGCGCGGCGGATCTTCTGGGCGATCGCGTCGGCATCGTCGGTCAGGTTGATGCGCGAGAAGTCCGAGGGGTCGGACTTGCTCATTTTCTTGGTGCCGTCGCGCAGGCTCATCACGCGTGTCGCCGCGCCGAAGATTAGCGGCTCGGTGACCGGGAAGAAGTCCGGCGCCTTGAAGTCGTTGTTGAACTTGATGGCGATGTCGCGCGTCAGCTCGAGGTGCTGCTTCTGGTCCTCGCCGACCGGCACGTGCGTCGCCTTGTAGATCAGGATGTCGGCCGCCATCAGCGCCGGATAGGCGAACAGGCCGAGCGAGACGTTCTCGCGGTCCTTGCCGGCCTTCTCCTTGAACTGCGTCATGCGGCTCATCCAGCCCATGCGCGCCACGCAGTTGAAGATCCAGGCCAGCTCGGCGTGCTCGGGCACCATAGACTGGTTGAAGATGATCTGCTTCTTGCCGTCGACGCCCGCCGCCAGGAAGGCCGACGCGATCTCGCGCGTCTGGCTGCTAAGCAGCGCCGGATCCTGCCACACCGTGATGGCATGCATGTCGACCACGCAGTACAGGCACTCGTAGTCGTGCTGCAGGCGCGCGAAGTTGCGGATCGCGCCGAGATAGTTGCCGAGATGAAGGTTTCCGGTGGGCTGCACGCCGGACAGGATCCGGCCCTTGAGCCCGCGCGCCTGGTATTGCGGGAGGTGAGGATTGGCGGCGGGCGCGCTCGTCGTGACGTCGGGCATGGGGATGTGGACTCCGCTTACAGTGGGTTGGCGCGGGGTTTGGACCTCCGCGCACCCCGCCGGTGGAAGGCGAGGGCGGGCGGGTATCGCCCACTCCTGCAGCAGAATCAAGGCGTGCCCTGTATCTCGAACGGGAGGCTTTGACGGGGCCGCACCGGCCTGCTTCCATTCCGTTGCACGCATCTTGCACATAAGCCGGAGCGTCAGGGCGGTATCACAATCGGTTGGGAGGAATTCCCATGGACGAACGGGACTTGGCGGTTCTGATCGATCGCGTGAAGGCGGGCCGGCTCACGCGCCGTGCCTTCGTGCAGCGGATGGCGGCGGTCGGATTGACCGCGCCGATGGCGACGCAGCTTCTGGCCATAGGCGGCGTCGCCATGGCCCAGAGCAAACGGCCCGTCTACAAGCCGACCAAGCGCGGCGGCGGGGGCCTCTTGAAGGTGCTGTGGTGGCAGGCGCCGACCCTGCTCAATCCGCACTTCGCGACCGGCACCAAGGACCAGGACGGCTCGCGCGTCTTCTACGAGCCACTGGCGGGCTGGGACGCCGACGGCAACCTGCGCCCGATCCTCGCCGAGGCCGTGCCGAGCCTCGAGGACGGCACGCTCGCCAAGGACGGCAAGTCGGTGATCTGGAAGCTGAAGAAGGGCGTGACCTGGCACGACGGCAAGCCGTTCAGTGCCGATGACTGCGTCTTCACCTGGGAATATGCGCGCGATCCCGCGACCGCGGCGCTGACTGTCGGCTCGTACAAGGATGTCACGGTCGAGAAGATCGACGACCACACGGTGAAGGTGAGTTTCGCCAAGCCGACACCGTTCTGGGCCGATACCTTCGTCGCCGCGGCGGGCTGCATCATCCCCAAGCATCTCTTCGCGCCGTACATGGGGGCGAAGTCGCGCGAGGCGCCCACCAATCTCAAGCCGGTCGGTACCGGTCCCTACATGTTCAGGGACTTCAAGCCGGGTGACCTGGTGGCGGGGGTGATCAACCCGAACTACCACCAGCCCAACAAGCCTTACTTCGATGCAATCGAGATGAAGGGCGGCGGCGACGCGGTCTCCGCGGCGCGCGCGGTGCTGCAGACCGGCGAGTATGATTTCGCCTGGAACCTGCAGGTCGAGGACGAAATCCTGCAGAAGCTGGAGAAGGGCGGGAAAGGCCACGTCGTCTTCGACAAGGGGGGCGGCTGCGAGCACATCCAGCTCAACACGACCGATCCGTGGACCGAGGTCGACGGCGAGCGTTCCTCGCTCAAGACGAAGCATCCGACGCTGCAGTACCCGGAGGTGCGCCAGGCGCTGGCGCTGCTGGTCGACCGGGACTCGGTGCAGAAATACATCTACGGACGCGCCGGCATCGCCACCGCGAACTTCGTCAACGGCCCGCCCAAGTTCACGTCGAAGAACACCCGGTACGAATTCAACATCGACAAGGCGAACGCCCTGCTCGACGAGGCCGGCTGGAAGAAGGGTCCGGACGGCATTCGCGAAAAGGACGGCAAGAAGCTGAAGTTCGTCTATCAGACGTCGATCAACCAGCCGCGCCAGAAGAACCAGGCGATCGTCAAGCAGGCCTGCCAGAAGGCGGGCATCGACATCGAGGTCAAGGCGGTGGTGGCGTCGGTGTTCTTCTCCTCCGATGTCGCCAACCCCGACACCTACCCGCACTTCTATTGCGACCTGCAGATGTACAACAACGGACCGCAGCAGCCCGACCCCGAGGTCTATCTGCGCCAGTTCCTGTCGACCGAGGTGGCCGCCAAGGCCAACAAGTGGCAGGGCCGCAATATCACGCGCTGGCGGAGCAAGGAATTCGACGAAACGCACCTCGCGGCGCAGGTCGAGCTCGACCCGATCAAGCGGGCGGCCCTGCTGATCAAGTGCAATGACCTTCCGGTCAACGACCACATCGTCATTCCGGTGGTCGCCCGGCTCGGCGTTGCGGGGGTGAAGGACAAGCTCGTCGCCGAGTTGAGCGGCTGGGACAACAACACCTGGACGCTCGCCGACTGGTACCGCGAGGCCTAATCCGGCCGCTCGAGGTCTTGGAGTCTCACCGCCCGAAGTCCTGCACAGCCTGTTGATCGTTTCCGCTTGTCGTTAATTATAGATATATTTACTATGGATCTATGATCAACTACAGGACAAACACCGGCGGCGTCACATCGAGTCCACAGAACCGCCGGCCGCACCGCCACGTTGTGAAGCGCGATACAGGAAGCGGAGGCGGTCGAATGAGGGGTCGATTCATCACGGTCGACGAACGTGCGGTGCTGCAGGAACTCGAGACGCGCGGCCCCACCCGCCAGCTGAGCGCGCGCATGTCCGGCCGGCTGTCCCTCTACGGCATGATCGATGAGGGCCCGCACGGCTGGGTGATTACGGCCGAAGGCCGCAAGATGCTGAAGAACGGCCGTGTCGCGCCCCGCACGCCGCAGGAGCTCATCCTCTCGATGCGCCCGGTTCTGGCCACCGCCGAGAACATGGCCTGGGTCGACGATCCTGCTGAGCTCGCCGCGGCGTAGGCTTCATTGGACCGCGCCTCAGCGCGAGAGCCGCGCGGTCCGAAGAGCTTTGCCGCAAGCCTTACACGAAGCTTTCAAACGCGCAGATGTCGCGCTCCTTTTCTTGTGAACTGCACGCAACGCAGCCTCCCGAAAACGCGTTTGCGAGTCAGGCGAAATCGGGGAGCGAAAGGAGTTGCATCATGACTCGCGCTCAGACTCTCATCGTCACCACCGCACTGGCAGCCGCCTTCCCTCTCGCGTCAGCGATGGCGCAGGCGGGTGGCAGTCCCGGTACGAAGTGCGGTGCGGAAACCTGGTCGACCTCAGAAATGAAGTATGTCAGCGTCCCCTGCGTTGGCGCCGAGGCGGTTCAGCAGGGCAGCGTTGGTCAGACCACGCCGTCCGCCGCCGCCACCAACTCGACGACCTACACCAAGGCCCAGATGAAGCAGGGCGAGTACTACACCCAGCCGATGCAGACGCAGGCGGTCGCAGCCGGTCCGTCCTATACGTCGATGGGCAGCGCTTCGTGCGGGCCGAAGAATGCCGTGGCGATCACCGATGAGTATGGCCACAAGTACAATTGCCGCGGCGACCGCATCCGCTGAGGCCGTATCACTGACAGGGTAGCGTAGAAAGCCCGCCGCGAGGAGCGCCTCTTCGGCGGGCTTTTCTTCGCCGATCCACCGCAGGGCACTTGTTGTGAGATTCGGCGAATGATTTATACGGAGGGTTGGAGGCTTCATGTCCGACAATCCGCCGATCGAATTCGCGTTTCCCGAATTGCGAAAGTGGGAGAAGGGTGCCGCGCCCTACATCCACGTGTTCGAAAGCGGCACGCCCGGCCCGACCGTGATGGTATGCGCGCTGACCCACGGCAACGAGGTGTCCGGCGCGGTGGTGGTTGATGCGCTGCTGGCGAAGGGCGTCAAGCCGCGCAAGGGCACGCTGATCCTGAGCTTCAACAACATCGACGCCTATCACACGTTCGACCCGCGCACCCCCTTCAAGTCGCGCATGATCGACGAGGACTTCAATCGCACCTGGGGCCGGCTCGACCAGCCGGCGAACACCGCCGAGACGCGCCGCGCCCAGGTGGTGAAGCCGTTCGTCGAGCGCGCCGACCTGCTGCTCGATCTCCATTCGATGCACGATGACGGCGTGCCGCTGATGCTGGCGGGTCCGCTGGCCAAGGGCGCGGAGCTTGCCAAGAAGGTCGGCACGCCGGTCGACATCATCGCCGATGCCGGCCACGCCGCCGGCATGCGCATGCGCGACTATGGCGGGTTCGGCGACCCCAAGAGCCCGAAGAACGCGCTGCTGATCGAGACCGGCCAGCATTGGCGCGCCTCGTCGGTGGTCGTCGCCAAGGACGTGACCGCGCGCTTCCTCGCCGTGAGCGGCATCGTCGAGCCGGCCGATCTGCCGGCCGACTGGAAGCAGCCGGCGCCGGCTAGGCAACGTGTCGTCGAGGTGACGCACGCCATCGCCACCAAGCGCGGCAACTTCACGCCGGTCCGGCACTTCGCGGGCCAGGAGATCATCGCCAAAGCCGGCACCCTGCTCGGCCACGACGACGGCGAGCCGGTGACGACGCCCTACGACAATTGCGTGCTGGTGATGCCCTCGTCGAACCGGCCGCTGCGGCCCGGCGTCACGGTTGTTCGCCTGGGTCGGCTGGTCTGACGCCGGGCTGCCGGCGCATCAGGAAGCGCATCTCCGACAGTCGCACGACGCCCAGAACGGCGCCCAGCAGGCCGTAGACCAGCCCGCCCGCGGCGCAGGTCCCGAGCAGGGCGATCACGCCCCTGGAGTCGGGATGCGCCAGGGCCGGTCTGAGCATGACCAGCAGTCCGGCGAGGGCCAAGGTCATGCCCGCCGTCGCCAGCACCATGCGCCAGGCCCGTGATTTGAGCCGCGCATCGGGCAGCCAGTGGCCCCGGCCCAGCAGGACGACCGCCAGCAGCAGCGCATTGACCCAGCCCGCGATCGACTGGGCGAGCGCGATACCGACCTGCGCCAGCGGCGTGCCGAGCACGAAGAAGGCATTCAGCGCGACGTTCAGCACGATCGCGACCAGGGCGATGGCGAGCGGCGTGCGCGTATCGTGCCGGGCGAAGAACCCCGAGGTCAGCGCCTTGATCAGCATGAACGCGGGCAGGCCGACGGCATAGGCGCCGAGCGCGCCGGCGCTGCGCAGCGTGTCGGCCGGACCGAACTTGCCGTGCTCGAACAGCACGCGGATCAGCGGTTCCGCCAGGATCCACAGTGCGGCGGTCGAGGGCAGGCTGAACAGCAGGCCGAACTCGATCGCCCGATTCTGGTTCGCCATCGCCGCATCGGTCTCCCCCGCGCGCAGCTGCCGGGAGAGCAGGGGCAGCAGCGCCGTGCCGATGGCGATGCCGATCACGCCCAGCGGCAGCTGGGTGATGCGGTCGGCATAGTAGAGCGCCGAGATAGAACCGGCGGGCAGCAGCGACGCCCAGACGACCTCAAGCAGCGTGCTGACCTGCTGCGCGCCGCCGCCGATCGCCACCGGCGTGGCGAGCTTGACCAGGCGGCGCACGTCGTCGGTGTAGCGCGGCCGGACGAGCTTCATGGCGAGACCGTCGCGCCAGCAGGAGAACAGCAGCCACAGCCATTGCAGGAAGCCCGCGAGGGCCACGCCGATCGCCGCGGCGTAGCCCGAATCGGGCAGCATCGGCGTCAGGCCCAGCACGCAGCCGATCAGCGTGATGTTGAGCAGCACCGGCGTGAAGGCGACCTCGGCGAAGCGGTCGATGCTGTTCAGCACGCCGCCGTAGAGCGAGGCCAGCGAGATGAACACAAGGTAGGGAAAGGTGATACGGCCGAAGGTAACCGCCTTGTCGAAGATCGAGGTGTCATCCGTGAAGCCCGGCGCCATCACCCAGATCACCGCCGGCATGGCGAGCATCATGACCAGCGAGAACGGCACCAGGATCATCAGCAAGCAAGCGTGCGCCTGGCGGGCGAACGCCAGCGCTGCGTCGCGGCCCTCGCCCTGCAGCTCCTTGGCAAACAGGGGGACAAAGGCGGCCGAGAAGGCGCCTTCGGCGAACAGCCGGCGGAACAGGTTGGGCAGCTTGAACGCCACGAAGAAGGCGTCGGCGATCGGCCCCGAGCCGAGCAGCGCCGACAGCACGATATCGCGCACGAAGCCGACGATGCGCGACAGCAGCGTGAAGCTGCCGACCGTGAAGATCGACCGGCCGAGGCTCATCTATCCGTCGCCCCGGGCGAAGCCGAGGGGCCTCTTTTCCTATCTCGCATCTTCAAACCAGGTCCCTCCGCTGCGCCCCGCTGCGCTCGGCTTCGGTCGGGATGACGGAGGTGCCATATTCCTGTCATCAACGGATGCCATAGTCCTTCCCGGTGGCGGCCGGTGATGTGATGACCGGTTTAAACCGCTACCACGGCCGGTCCCGACAGGGGCCGGTTTCTTTTTGCCCAATCCGTTATCGTTCACGCGCCAGCTTGAGCAGCGTCTCGCGGTCCTGGGCCGCCAGCTTCTTGTAGTCGCCGACGATGCGGTCGAGCTCGGCCGCGGGCAGCACGCTCTCCAGATCGGTGAAGCCCTGCGGCGCGCGCTGCTCGACCAGGTCGAGCATCACGTCGATGCCCTTGCGCCGGTTGCTCTCGACAATGCGCGCCATCGGCGCCAGGCGGCGCTGTTCGTAGCGCTGCAGGGCCGCTTCCGGATCGACGCCGCTGGACAATTCCTGGGTCAGCGCCTCGCCGTCGATGATCGCCTGCGAAGCGCCGTTGGAGCCGATCGGGTACATCGGATGCGCCGCGTCGCCCAGCAGGGTGATGCGACCGTGACTCCACCGCGGCAGCGGATCGCGGTCGACCATCGGAAATTCCAGTATGGTGTGCGCATTGCGGATCACCTCGGGCACGTTCAGCCAGCCGAAGTCCCAGTCCTTGTAGCGCGGCAGGAAGTCCTCGAGCCGGCCGGGCTTGTTCCAGTCCTCACGCGGCGGCGCGGCATGCTCGCCCTGATAGAGGTCGCAGATCCAGTTGATCAGCGCTTCGCCGCGCTCCGCATGAGCGCGGCTGATCGGATAGCAGACGAACTTCTGGGTGTGATGGCCCGCCTGCACCATGGAGGCGCCGCTGAGATAGGGCTTGCCGACGGTGACACCGCGCCACATCAGGATGCCCTGCCACTTGGGCGGGCCCTCGTTCGGATAGAAATGCGCGCGTACCGCCGAGTGGATGCCGTCGGCGCCGACCAGGATGGCGGCCTCCGCCGTTTCGACAATGCTGCCGTCGCGATCGGCGAAGCGGGCGGTGACTTTCACGCCCTTCTGCTCGAAGGCGACAATGCGACGGCCGAACTTGATCTTGTCGGCGCCGAGCATCCGTTTCGCGCCGTCGAACAGGATCATCTGCAGTTCGCCGCGATGGATCGAGAACTGCGGCCATGGCAAGCCGGCATGGCGGCCGCGTGGATCGGCCCAGATGGTCTGGCCATGGCGATTGGCGTAGCGCAGCTCGCGCGTCTCCATGCCGGTCGCGGCGAGCGCCGGCTCCAGCCCGAGCGACGACAGGATGCTGACCGCCCGCGCCTGGATGTTGATGCCGACGCCCAGCGGCCTGAGCTCTCTCACCTGGTCGAACACCTCGACCTCGAACCCGGCACGCTTGAGGCACATGGCGGCGACCAGGCCGCCGATGCCGGCGCCGGCGATGATGACTTTCATCGGACCGCGCCACTCCAGTGGCGCTCATGCGTCCGAGCGCCACTGGAGTGGCGCGGTCCACTGAAGACCATCACGGATCGCGGCTGAGGCCGTGGAACAGCAGGGCGGCCTGGTAGGCTGCCCAGCGGTCGGCGTAGGTGTCGGCGAGCTCGCGCAGGTAGGACCAGCTGTAGATGCCGCTGTCGTGCTTGTCGTCGAAGACGATGCGGACGGCGTAGTGGCCGACCGGCTCGACCGCGGTGATCTTCACGTGCCGGCGGCCGGAGACGATCTTCTTGGTCGCCGCGCCGCCATGGCCCTGCACCTCGGCCGACGGGCTTTCGACCCTGAGATACTCGGCCGGCAGGCCGACACTCTTGCCGTCGGTGAAGTCGATCTCGATACGGCCCTCGTTCCGGAACACGCGCAGCTCGGCCGGCCAGGGCGCGTTGTCGGCTTCGTAGCTGCCGCCGTCGGGCGCCGACTTGGCGAAGCCCGGCTTGGCGAAACCGTTGTCGGTCGCACTCACGGCACGTCCTTCAGCACCCGCGCCTCGCTCACCAGCATGATCGGGATGCCGTCGCGGATCGGATAGGCGAGGCCGGCCTTGCGGCTGATCAGCTCGCCCGCCGCCGCGTCGTATTCCAGCGGGCCGTGCGTCGCCGGGCAGACCAGGATTTCCAGCAGCTTCGGGTCGACGCCGCCGCGTTTGGGTTCGGGCTGCGAATCGCTCATGGCACAGTATAACAGGTCAGTTCGCCCGCTGCGGCGTGGATTCCGGGGGCTGGCCGAACGCGCCCATCTCGAGCAGGCCGACCAGCAGCTTGGCGCGGGCTGTGGTGTCGGCGGCCTCGAGCAGCGCCTGCTTCTCGGCCGGTCCGAACGGCAGGACCATCGACAGCGAGGTCACCAGATTGTGGTCAGCCGCCTTCTTCACAGCCTCCCAATCGGTCGACAGGTTGCGGCTGCGGAAGAAGGCCGAGAGCGCCGCCATCAGCCGCTCGCGGTCGAGCTCGACCGACTCCTCGGCATGGTCGAGATCGGCGCGGTAAGGCGCGAACAGCGAGGAGACGCGGCGATAGCCGCCCTGCGCGAGGTCGAGCTCGCGGCCGATCTCGAAGCGGCAGACGCCGGCGAGCGCCAGCAGCAGTCGGCCGTCCTCGCTCTCGTTGAAGCTGACGATGCGGCCGGCGCAGCCGACCTTGTGCACCTTCGGCTTGCCGTCCTCGACCGGCATGCCGTCGCCGGCGAAGCCGCCGGGCTGTATCGGCTGCACCATGCCGATCATGCGATGGCCGGCCAGCGAATCGAACACCATGGCCAGGTAGCGCGGCTCGAAGATGTTGAGCGGTAGCCGGCCGCCGGGCAGCAGCAACACGCCGGACAGGGGGAAGATCGGCAGCGTCTCGGGAAGCTGCTCGAAGCTGGGATCGAATTTGTTGCGCGTGCTCACGAGAACAGGATGGTCGAGAGGCGCTTGCGGCCGGCGACCGCCAGCGGATCGGTGAAGCCCAGCGCCTCGAAGAACTTCAGGAGCTGCTGGCGCGCCGCCGCCTCGTTCCAGTTGCGGTCGAGCTTGATCATGGCGAGCAGCTCGTCGATCGCCTCCTGCTTCTGCTCGGCGGCCCAGTAGGCCATGGCGAGATCGAGCCGGGCCTGGAAGTCCTTCGGATCCTTCTCGGCCTTGGCTTTCAGCTCGCCGATCGGACCGGCGGCCTTGGCCGCCTCGGCGAGGTCGAGCTGCGCCTGCACCGCGACGATGTCGGCATTGCCCTTGTCCTTCGTCGGCACCTTGGCGAGCACGGCCCGCGCCTGTTCGGCCTGGCCTTCCTGGGCGTAGCAGCGGGCGAGGCCCGCGAGGGCCGCCAGGTTGTCGGGCGCCACCTCGAGCACCTCGTTGTAGATCTGCGCGGCGAGCTGGAAGTCGCCGTCTGCCACCGCCTGCGTGGCGTGCTCGAGCGCGGCATTGAGATCGTCGGCGCCGTTGGCGGCCGCACCGCCGGTCGCCTCGACCAGCCGATTGACGAACTCCCGCACCTGGCCTTCCGGGACCGCACCCATGAAGCCGTCGACCGGCCGGCCGCCGAAGAAGGCGTAGACCGCGGGAATCGACTGGATGCGCAGCTGCTGCGCCAGCATCTGGTTCTGGTCGATGTTGATCTTGACCAGCTTGATCGCGCCCTTGGCCTCGGTGACGACCTTCTCGATGATCGGCTGCAGCGTCTTGCAGGGGCCGCACCATGGGGCCCAGAAGTCGACGATCACCGGGACGGTGCGCGAGGCTTCGAGCACGTCCTTGGCGAACTTGGTCTGGTCGCTGTCCTTGATCAGATCGGCGGGGGGCGGCGCCGCCGGCGCAGCGCCCTTCAACATCGGTTCCATAAGGCCTCGAAACGGGGTCCGGGTTTGGCTGCAATGTGGCCTCCGACCCCCAGGGACGCAAGGGGTGGGACTAGCGGGTCCAGGCCGTCCGCTGCAACACCACCCGGTAGCCCCTCCGGCTCCTCGAATGTCAGTCCTTCACGGTCCCGATACGGGTTGAAGGCTGCCACCGGTGCGAATCCGGCGGTACGCGTGCGCTCGACGGCAACCTGCCATTCGCGGGCTCGGATGGGCGACGCGCAGGATGGACGGCCACGATGTCAGCTGCGGATCTGGTGCTTCATCAGTTCGTGGCCGAGCTGCCCTGACAGCCACAGGCCGCACATGCGGTAGTCGCTGATCAACGACCAGATCGGCGCCTGGAAGGTGGCCGGCTTGTTCTTCTCGATGAAGAAGTGCCCGAACCAGGCCGGCCCGTAGCCCAAGAACGGCACCGCGAGCAGCCACCACCAGCTCTGGCTGACGATCGCTCCTACCAGGACCAGCGCCGAGGCGATGGTGCCGAAATAGTGAACGATCCGGGTTGCCGGCTTGGCGTGTTCCTTCAGATAGAACGGCCAGAAATCGGCATAGTTCGTGAAGCCAGTAGCCATGGCAGGATTGTCGGACGTTTGGCTCTCACTGTCATCCTGTCGGAAGGAAGCGGTCGATGAGAAAGATGGTTGCGCTCTTGGGTGTGGCGCTGGCGTTTCTTCCGCTCGCGGCCCTTCAAGCGGTGCGTGCGGCCGAGCCGGTCGACATGCTGCTGGTGCTCGCCGTCGACGTCTCGCGCAGCGTCACCGAGCCCAAGTTCAGGCTGCAGCGCGAGGGCACCGCGGCGGCCCTGACCGACCCGGCCGTGCTGAAGGCCATCACTTCGGGTCCGAACCGGCGCATCGCCGTTTGCCTGGTCGAATGGGCGACGGTCGGCATGCAGACCGTCGTGGTCGACTGGACGGTGATCGACGGCGCTGCGGCCGCGCACGGCTTCGGCGACAAGCTCACGGAGGCGCCGCGTTCGTTCGCCGGCAGCACCGCGATCGGCGGCGCGATCGACTATTCGGTGCGCCAGCTCGAGCAGGCGCCTTACAGGTCCGAACGTCGCGTCATCGACATCTCGAGCGACGGCAACAACAACTCGGGCCGCTCGGTGAGCGATGCGCGCGACGAGGCGGTCGCCAAGGGTGTCGTGATCAATGCGCTCGTGATCCTGACGCCGCCGGGCGAATCGTTCCGGCCGGAACACACCAATCCGCCGGGCGGGCTCGAGAAGTACTACCAGGACAATGTCGTCGGCGGTCCCGGCGCCTTCACCGTGGTCGCCGAAAGCCACGACTCGTTCGGCCGGGCGCTCACCAAGAAGCTGATCCAGGAGATTGCGAGCGTGCCCGGCACGGCAATTGCCGGCGGAGAGTAGACTTTTGCAGGGCGCGCGCCCTGGAGTGGCGCGCTCCCTGCAAAAGAATTAGCCCAGCGCGCCGGCTTTCCTGAGCGCCTCGATCTCGGCGTCGCTGTAGGCGAGCTCGCGCAGGATCTCCTCCGAATGCTCGCCGACTGCCGACGGCTTGCCGGAGACCCGCGGCTTGGCGAAGCCGAGGCGGATCGGGTTGTTCACCGTGCGCGGCACCTCGGGATTGGTGGTCTCGGCGAAGATGCCGGCGTGTCGGGCCTGCTCGTCGTCGACCACGTCGGCCACGCGGCCGATCACGCCGAATGGAATGCCGGTCTTGGACAGCAGCGCTTCCCACTCGGCATAGGTCTTGGACGCGAAGATGGGCGCGAGCAGGGCGTGCAGCTCGAACGCGCGGCGCTTGCGCTCCTCGCGGTCGGTGTAGCGCGGATCGGTCGCGAGCTCCGGCTGGCTGATGACGGTGCAGAAGGTCGGCCACAGCCTGTCGTCGCGCACCATCAGCAGCTGCAGCCAGCGGTCGTCCCTGGTGCGATAGAGATTGGTCAGCGCGTTCTTCGGCTTGTGCGGCGGTTCGCGCGTCACCAACTTGCCGCCGATCGCCGCGCCGGCCAGCGTCGTGCCATTGGCCCACGCGCCGTTGGCGTAGAGCGAGGTGCCGACCCAACAGCCTTCGCCGGTCTGGTCGCGATGGCGCAGCCCCAGCAGGATCGCCGCCACCAGGGTCATCGCCGTCGCGCGATCGCCCTGCGCCGGCAGGGACAGGCCGGGCGGCCCGCCTTCGTAACGCGCCGCATCGAGGATGCCGGACCGGCCGAAATAGGCCGTCACGTCGAAGCCCGGCCGGTCGCGGTCGGGGCCGGTCTCGCCGTAGCCGGTGAGGGAGCAGTAGACCAGCTTCGGGTTGACCGCCTGCATGTCCTCATAGCGGAGCCGCAGCCGCTCGCGCGTCGGCGGCGGGAAGTTCACGATCATGATGTCGGCGCGCCTGACCAGCTTCTCGAGCACCGGCCGTGCTTCCGGTTTCTTGAGATCGATGGCCAGCGACCGCTTCAACCGGCCGTCGAGCTGCAAGGGAAAATTGTGCTCGCTCCTTGGATAGGTGGCGGAACGCTTGTAGTTGTGACGGTGCGGGTCGCCTTCGCCGGGCGCCTCAATCTTGATCACGTCCGCGCCGTAGTCGGCCAGCGCCACCGCCGCGGCCGGCGCGGCAATGAAGGTGCTGATGTCCAGGACGAGCAGGCCGGAGAGCGGCAGCGGGCTCATTTGACGGCACCGGTCGCTTTCAGCGCCGCGATCTCGCGCGCCTCCAGCCCGACCTCGCGCAGGATCTCCTCGCTGTGTTGACCGAGCTTGGGCGCCGGATGGGCGGTGCGCTGCTCGGCGAAGCCGAGGCGGATCGGATTGCTGAGCGTGCGCGGCAGGTCGGGGATCTTGGTCTCGACGACCGCGCCGCAGGCGACGGCCTGCTCGTCGTGCGGCACGTCCTGGGGCCGGCTGATCACGCCAAAGGTGATGCCGCCCGCCGACAGGGCCTTCAGCCAGTGGGCATAGGTGTTGCTCCCGAAGGCCGTGCTCATGATCGCCGCGAGATCGGCCGAGTGCTTGCGCCGTTCGACGGTCTCGGCGAAGCGCGGATCGGTCAGCAGCTCGGGATGGCCGAGCGCCTTGGCGAGCGGCGGCCACATCTTGTCCTCGGCGACGATGGTGAGCTGCAGCCAGCGGTCGTCGGACGTGCGGTAGATGTTGCCCAGCGCCGAGCGCGGCCGGTCGGGCGGCGGACGATGCGGCAGGTAGGCGTTGGCGAGCGCCGCCTGGGCGATCACGCCGCACGCCCACAGCCCGTTGCCCAACAGCGACGTGCCGACCCATGAGCCCTCGCCGGTCTTCATGCGATGGATGAGCGCCATCAGGATCGAGGAGACCAGTGCCATCGCCGTCGCGCGGTCGCCCTGCGCCGGACCGGGCACGCCCGGCGGCCCGCCTTCATAGCGTTGTGCGTCGAGCAGACCCGAGCGCGCGAAGTAGGCCGTGGCATCGAAGCCGGGCCGGTCGCGGTCGGGGCCGGTCTCGCCGTAGCCGGTCAGCGAGGCGTAGATCAGCCGCGGATTGACCGGCTTGATGTCTTCGTAGGAGAGCTTCAGCTTCTCGCGTACCAGCGGCGGGAAGTTCACGATCATCACGTCGGCCCATTTCAGCAGCCGGTCGAGGGCGGCGCGTGCCTCGGGCTTCTTGAGGTCGAGCACGATCGAGCGCTTGTTGCGGGAATCCATCTCCCACGGATAGTTGACCGTGGCCTTCGGGTAATTGGCCGAGTCGGTCATGATCCGACGGTTGGGATCGCCGTCCGGCCCCTCGATCTTGATCACGTCGGCGCCCCAGTCGCCCAGCACCACGGCGGCGGCAGGCGCGGCGATGAACGAGCTGATATCGAGGACCTTCAGTCCCGCGAGCGGCAGGGCAGATTCCGGCATGCAAGAGTTCCTTTTCTTGGCAATACTAGAATAGGTGTCATCCCGAGCGTAGCGAGGGATCTATCTGGTCCAGTCTGAATCCCTCGCTCGGGATGACATGCTGGGGGGAGGGGAAGCAATGGCGGCAAGCCGCAAACCGAATTTCCTGATCGTGCTGATCGACGATCTCCGGTTCGACGAGCTGGGGATCTGCGGCCATCCCTACATGAAGACGCCGAATATCGACCGCATTGGGCATGAGGGCGCGATGTTCACGTCGGCGTTCCACACGACGCCGCTCTGCTCGCCCAACCGGGCCTCGATCCTGACCGGCCAGTATGCCAGCCGTCACGGCATTATCGACAACGTGGCGCGCGACGCACACAGCCATCGCCTGCCGAACTATCACGTCGTCCTGCAGAAGCTGGGCTACGAGACCGCCCATGTCGGCAAGTGGCACATGGGCAACTCGGGCGGGCCGCGACCCGGTTACGACCATTGGGTGAGCTTCCCGGGTCACGGCTCGATCGTGGATCCCGTCCTGAACATCAACGGCGACGAGCGCCAGCACAAAGGCTACATCACGGATCTTCTCAACGAACATGCCGTCGACTTCCTGAAGAGGAAGCGCGCCAAGCCGTTCGCGCTGTTCTTCGCCCACAAGGCGGTGCATCCCGACGCCTACCAGGCGCCCGACGGCCAGGTCTCGTTCAAGAACGGCGGCTACAAGCCGGCGCCGCGCCACGCCGACCTCTATAAAGGTGAGCGCTTCCCGCGCCGGCCCAACGCACTGCCGCATGCCGATGTGGTGAAGCAGAAGCCCGCCTGGACGGAAGCGTTCCAGCTTCGTGTCAACGAGGCCTCGCGCGCGCTGCTCGACGGCATGAAGGCCGGCACCGAGGAGGAGATCCGGCTGCGCGCCGCGATGATGGCCTCGGTCGACGAGGGCATGGGCGACGTCTTCAAGGTGCTGGAGGAGACCGGCCAGCTCGACAACACCTTCATCCTGTTCCTGGGCGACAACGGGTATTTCTTCGGCGAGCACGGGCTCGGCCCCGAGCGCCGCTTCGCCTACGAGGAGGGCATCAAGTCGCCTTTCCTGATTCGCTATCCGGCCTGGTTCAAGCCGGGCACGGTGAACGACGATCTCGTGCTGGCGCTCGACATCGCGCCGACCGTGCTCGACCTCGCCGGCGCGAAGGCGGCCGACCGGGAACACATTCAGGGCCGGTCGCTCAGACCCCTATCGAACAAAAACAAGCCGAAGAGGGGCAGCAAGCGCGGCTGGCGCGGCTCGTTCATGTGCGAGTACTTCAGCGAGCAGGCGATGCCGTGGCTGATCGGCATGAGCTACAAGGCGATCCGCACGAAGACTTACAAGTACATCCACTGGACGCAGAAGTCGCTCGACGGCGTCGAATGCGACGAGCTCTACGACCTGAAGGCCGATCCCTACGAGATGAAGAACCTCCTGGGCAAACGCGGCAGCGGTCCGCTCGTCGCGAGGCTGCGCCGGCAACTGGCGCAACTCGTGGCGCAGTCGGTGGGGCTCTGATGAAAAGACGCACGCTTCTCGCGGCCTCGCTCGCGGCGCCTCTCGCAAGCCCCTTCATTGCGCGGGCGCAGCAGTGGCCGTCCCATCCGATCCGCATGATGGTGCCCTACGCGCCCGGCGCGACTGGAGACATCGGCGGCCGCCTGTACGGCGAGGAGCTGGGCAAGACGCTCGGCCAGACGGTCGTGATCGACAACAAGACCGGCGCCGGTGGCACCATCGCCATGGCCGATCTCGCGCGCTCGCCGCCCGACGGCTACACGCTCGGCGTCATCGCCCAGGGCCTGCTGGTCTACAACATGGGGCTGTACAAGACGCCGGGCTACGATCCGTTCAAGGACCTGGTCCTGCTGTCGATCAACTTCTCGGTCGCCAACGTGCTGATCGTGCATCCGTCCAATCCAGCCAGGACCGTGGCCGAGGTGGTCGAGCAGGCGCGCGCGAAGAAGGGCGACTTCACCTTCTCCTCGGGCGGCGTCGGCACCAGCCATCACATGTCTGGCGTGCTGCTCGAGATGCGCTCGGGCGTGAAAATGACCCACGTGCCCTATCGCGCGACGCCTGCCGGCATCCAGGCGGTGGTCAACGGCGAGGTCCAGATGGGCATGTTCAACATGCCGACGGTCGTGAGCCTGATCCGGTCGGGCAAGCTCAAGGCGCTGGCGGTGACCGGCGAGCGCCGCTCGGACCAGTTCCCCGAGCTGCCGACCATGATCGAGGCGGGCTTCAAGGATTTCGTGGTCGACACCTGGCTGGGTTTCGCCGCGCCGGCCGGATTGCCGCAGGCGCTGGTGACCAGGCTGAATGCCGAGTTCAACCGCATCACGGATTTGCCCGAGATGCGCAAGAAGTTCGACGAGCAGGGCATTTCCGCTTGGCCGGCCCGCTCGCCCCAGGAGGCGCTCAAGTTCCTGCACCAGGACACCGACTTCTGGCTGCCCATCATCAAGGCGTCGGGGGCGACGGCAGGGTAATTCCCACTCACGCCCTCCCCCGAAGACCGGGAGGTGTCAGCGTCTTACGCTGACGGAGGGGATCATGATCATGACCCCCTCCGTCGCGGATTACCGCGCCACCTCCCCCGACGACGGGGAAGGGCGGGCATGAGGGGTTTGCAAAACCTCGTCCGGGCGCTTATCTCCCCCCGCCATGGGATACAGAGTCGCCGTGGTTGGCGCGACCGGCAATGTCGGGCGCGAAATGCTGCAAATCCTTTCCGAGCGGAACTTTCCGGTCGATGACGTCGTGGCGCTGGCCTCGTCGCGCTCCGCCGGCCGCCAGGTCTCGTTCGGCGAGGACAAGGTCCTGAAGGTCCACGACCTCGCCAAGTTCGACTTCAAGGGCATCGACATCGTGCTGTCGTCGCCGGGCGCCAAGGTCTCGGCCGAGCACAGCCCGCGCGCGGCCAAGGCCGGCGGAATCGTGATCGACAACACCTCTCACTGGCGAATGGACCCGGACGTGCCGCTGGTCGTGCCGGAAGTGAACAGCGACGCGATCAAGGGCTACAAGGGCCGCGGCATCATCGCCAATCCCAACTGCTCGACCATCCAGATGGTTGTGGCGCTGAAGCCGATCCACCAGGCCGCCAAGATCAAGCGCGTGGTGGTCTCGACCTATCAGTCGACGTCCGGTGCCGGCAAGGAGGCGATGGACGAGCTGCTGAACCAGACCAAGAGCTTCTTCGTCAACGAGGCGCTGGAGCCCAAGAAGTTCGCCAAGAACATCGCCTTCAACGTCATTCCCCACATCGACGTCTTCATGGAGGACGGATCGACCAAGGAGGAATGGAAGATGGTGGCCGAGACCAAGAAGATCCTCGACCCCAGGATCAAGGTCCACGCCACCTGCGTGCGCGTGCCGACCTTCATCGGCCATGCCGAGGCGATCAATCTCGAGCTCGAGGAGCCGCTCGACGAGCGCGAGGCGCACCAGCTGCTGGCCGCCGCGCCGGGCGTGCTGGTGGTCGACCGCCGCGAGCCTGGCGGCTACGTGACGCCCAAGGAGATCGCCGGCCAGGACGGCGTGTTCGTGAGCCGCATCCGCGTCGATCCGACGGTCGAGAATGGCCTCGCCATGTGGGTGGTGAGCGACAACCTCCGCAAGGGCGCCGCCCTCAACGCCGTGCAGATCGCCGAAGAGTTGATCAAGGGCTACATCTAGGGGCGCGCCGCGAGCAAAAGACGTCAGATCCAGACGTCGTTCTGCGCGGTACGCTCGCTGGCGGCCTCGTCGCCGGTGTTGGCGACGCCGCGTGGCTCGATCAGGAGCATCTTCACCTCGGTCTCGGCATAGGGCTTGTGCTCCTTGCCCTTGGGCACGACGAACATCTCGCCCGCTTTCACCGTGACCGCGCCGTCGCGGAAATCGATGCGCAGCGTGCCGTCCAGCACGATGAAGGTCTCGTCGGTGTCGGCATGCCGGTGCCAGATGAAGTCGCCTTCGATGCGGACGATCTTGAACTGGTAGTCGTTCATCTCGGCCACGACCCTGGGCTGCCATTGTTCGCTGAACAGGCCGAACTTCTGCGCGAAAGAGATTGGGACGTAGGGCATGGCCCCGAGGGTGCGCTTGGCCGGGCCAGGAGTCTTGAACGATTGTGAAATGGGTGAGCGAGCAATTCCTTTGTCGTCGTCGCCGCCGTCACTGCGCTCAGGAAGATAGAGGGGATGCCTCAGGTTTTATTATTTACCAGATGCTTACGCCCTATTTCTGATGTAATCTTCAAGGTGTGAACGACACACCGTCGATCCATTCGTTGCGCCGGGAATCCCCGGCCGACCCTATTCCGCTCTTCCAGGCCGACAGCTTCGTTCAGCAGCTGCGGCTGGCCGCGCAGGCCCATCGCGCCGGCCGGCTCGACGAAGCGATCCAGTCCTACCTGCGCCTGCTGTCGCTGCGGCCCTATCACACCGAGCTCCACAACAATCTCGGCGTGGCGCTGCGCCTGATCGGCAAGCTCGAGGCCTCGGTCGCGCATCATCGCCTGTCGCTCACCGCCGACCCCGACAATCCCGCGCTGCATTCCAACCTCGGCAACGCGCTGCGCGCCGCGGGCCAACTGGACGAGGCGGTGAAGCATCATTTCCAGTCGATCGCGATCAATCGCGACTACGGCGAGGGCTTCTTCAACCTCGCGCTCTGCCTGCGCGACCTCGGCCGGATCGACGAGGCGGTCGGCTGCCTCGGCCGGGCGCTGGCGCTCAATCCGCAGAACCGCCGCGCCCGCACCGAACTCGCGATCGCGCTGATGATGCGCGGGGAGCTCGAGGTCGGGTTTGCCGCCTACGAGGCGCGCAAGCGCCTGCCGGAGACGCCGACGGTCGATTTCCGTCAGCCGGCCTGGGACGGCGGCGAGATCGCCGGCAAGCGCATCCTGCTCTATCCCGAGCAGGGCCTGAGCGACGTGCTGCTGTTCGTGCGCTTCGCCCGCGAGCTGAAGCGGCGCGGCGCGCACGTCATCGTGCTCTGCCAGGCGCTGCTCAAGGACCTGCTGGCCGGCACCGACTATGTCGACGAGGTCGTGGCCGAGGGCGAGCGGTTGCCGCGCTTCGACCTGCATGCCTCGCTGGTCTCACTGCCGCATCTCTGCCGCGCGGATTTCACCGCGGTCTCTGCACCGTATCTCAAGGCCCCGAACGACAGCCGCATCCGGCTCGGCCATCTCGAGAAAGCGAAGCTGCGCATCGGCATCTACTGGGCGGCGATGCCCGGCCAGCCGCAGGACCGCCAGCGCTCGGCCCCGTTCGCGAAGTTCCTGGCGCTGGCCGGCGATCCCGAGTTGCTGGTGTTCAGCCTGCAGGGCGGCGTGCACCAGAAGGACATCCAGCAGTTCGGCGCCGGCGGCCTGATGCATGATGTCGGACGCGGCATCTTCGATTTTGCGGAGGCCGCGACAGCGCTCTCGCAGCTCGACCTGCTGATCTCGATCGATGCGCCGATCGCCCATCTCGGCGCGGCGATGGGCGTGCGCACCTGGGTGCTGCTGCCGCTGGCGGCCGACTGGCGCTGGCAGCTCGGCGGCACGCGCGCACCCTGGTATCCGTCGGCGCGGTTGTTTCGTCAGCCCAAGGCCGGTGACTGGGATGCCGTCTTCGCCCGCGTGCAGGAGGCGCTCGAGGACCTGAAGGACGAGGTTTCCCGGCCGTAACTCGACCGCGTGTGATAGCCTGGGCTACGGTCGGCCCATGACCGACGCCAAGACCCTCGACACCCTCCTGCGCTCCGCGCGCACCCACAATGTCTTCCTCGACAAGCCCGTCAGCGAGGACAAGCTGCGGGAGATCCATGCCCTCATGAAGTGGGGCCCGACCTCGCAGAACTCGCAGCCGGCGCGGGTGATCTTCGTGCGCACGAAGGAGGGCAAGGAGAAGCTCAAGCCGGCGCTCAGCCCCGGCAATACAGACAAGACCATGGCCGCGCCGGTGACGGCGATCATCGCTTACGATTCGCGCTTCTACGAGCATCTGCCCCGGACCTTCCCGCACAATCCGGCGGCCAAGGACAATTACGGCGACGGCAAGGAAGAGCACACGCTGCGCACGGCGTTCCGCAACGGCACGCTGCAGGGCGCCTATTTCATCATCGCCGTGCGCGCCGTCGGCCTCGATGCCGGCGCGATGAGCGGCTTCAACAACGCGATTGTCGACCAGGCGTTCTTCCCCGACGGCCGGTTCCGCTCGAACTTCCTGTGCAACATCGGCTACGGCGACCACAGCAAGCTGTTCAACCAGAACCCCCGATTGGACTTCGAGGACGTCTGCAGCTTCGCGTGATCGAATAGCCGAAATTGCGGAAAATAGAATTTCCGCGATTACGGCCAATGGATGATGTTCTCGCTCCGCTCAGATGTGCTCGCCGCCGCGCCAGCGGGAGAGGAAGGGACCGGGATGGAGCCTCTCGCCTGGGCACTGGGCGAAAACGGGATCTTCGCCAAGAACGGCGAAAACGGTCGAAACGTCCCTACAGGTTGAGCGCGCGCGCGATGTGGCGCCAGGGCAGCGGCAGCAGCGAGACCAGAGCGACGAGGCCGAACGCGAGGATCACCGCGCCGGTGGCGCGGTTCAGCCACAGGATGCCCTTGCCGGTGAAATGCTGGCGCAACGCCACCGCGGCGGTGCACATGATCGCCCACCAGGCGCAGGCGCCGGTGAACACGCCGGCCACCAGCGTCGCGGCATCCGGCAGGTTCGAGGCGACGCCGGCGAGGTCGCGTCCGGCGAAGGCGGCGACGAACGCCATCACGGTGAGGGGGTTGAAGACGGTGATGATGAAGCTCGAGCTCGCGAAGTGGAAATGCGTCGCCACCCGATGCTCGCGGTCGTCGGCCACCGGATCGCCGACCGTGCGCAGGCGATGGCGCATGGTCGTCCAGCCCATGCCGACCAGCACGAGGCCGCCGATGCCTCGCAGCCAGGCTTCGTGGCGTTCGACGAACTCCTCGACGAGGGTGAGGCCGAAGGCGGCGATCGCGCCGAACACCGCGTCGCCCAGCGCCGCGCCCAGCCCGGTCAGGTAGCCCGCCACGGCGCCGATGGTGATCGAGCGGCGGATGCACAGCGCCGCCGCCGGACCGACCGGCACCGCGATGACGAAGCCGATCACGGCGCCTTCGATCGCAAGCATGATCGGGTTGTAGTTGAAGCCCGGAACGTGCATGCGCCTTAGAGCCGCTCGGCAGTGAAGCGCCGCTGGGGCGACAGCAGCCGCTCCTGCGCCGCGACCAGCTGCAGCTCGCGCTCGCCCATCGCCCGCGTCGCCTCGAGCACGGCATAGATCGACGACGCGACCATGCCGAGAGCGCCGGCGATGTCGCCGCTGCCCAGCCAGTGCGCCGTGAACAGCGCCGCCACCGTGTCACCAGTGCCATTGGGCATGACCTCGAAGGCGATCAACGGGGTGACCACGCGCCAGGCCGCGTCCGGCGTGACCGCCAGCATCTCGACCTGCTCGCTCTGCAGGCCGGAGCGCAGGAAGCTGGTGACCAGTGCGAGCCGTGGCCCGCCGAGATGCGAGCCGCCGAGCAGGCTGCGCGCCGCGGCGACCGCCTCGTCGAGCGTTTCGACCTTGCGCTCGGTGAGGTGCTCGAGCTCGAAATGGTTGGGCGTGATCAGATCGGCCTGCGGCAGGGCACGATCCCTGAAGAAACTGTCGATGCCAGGCTTCACGTAGATTCCAGTGTCGATGTCGCCCAGCACCGGATCGCAGCACCACACGGCCTTCGGGTTGGCGGCCCGCACCTTTCGTACGGTGTCGAGCACGACGTCGCCCAGCGCCGCATCGCCGACATAGCCGGTCAGCACGGCGTCGCATTTGGCGAGCATGCCGAGCGCCTCGATACCGTGCACGATATCGGCAACTTGCGCGGCGGACGCGGTGCGGCCCTTCCAGGCGCCGTATCCGGTGTGGTTCGAGAACTCGACCGTGTTCACCGCCCAGACCTCATGGCCCAATCGTTGCAGGGGAAAGGTTGCTGCCCGATTGCCGACGTAGCCGTAGGCGACATGGCTCTGAAGCGAGAGGAAGCGCATGGCCGCGGCCACCTTGCCACAAGGAAGCTCACCATTATAGTCCGCCGCGTTTTCCGGGAGATCGCCATGCCTGACGTCCGTCCGCGCCGCAGCGTGCTCTACATGCCGGGCGCCAATACGCGCGCGTTGGAAAAGGCGCGCACCTTGCCGGCCGACGCGCTGATCTTCGATCTCGAAGACGCCGTCGCGCCGGATGCCAAGGAGGCGGCGCGCGCCAACGTCGTCGCCGCGGCCAAGAGCAAGAGTTACGGCAAGCGCGAGATCGCAATCCGCTGCAATGGCCTGACGACGCCCTGGGGCAAGGCCGATGTGGCGGCGATCGCCGAGTCGGGTGCCGATGCGATCCTGGTGCCCAAGGTCGAGAGCGCGGGCGACGTCGCGGCGATCATGGCGGCCCTCGAAGGCGCCGGCGCGCCCAAGTCGATGGCGGTATGGGCGATGATGGAAACCCCGATGGGAGTCCTGCGCGCCGAGGAGATCGCCGCCGCGCACAAACGGCTGCGCTTGTTCGTCATGGGCACCAATGACCTCGTCAAGGACATGCGCGCGCGGCACACGCCAATGCGCCTGCCGATGATCACCGCGCTCGGCATCGGCATGCTGGCGGCGCGGGCGCACGGCCTCACCATCCTCGACGGCGTCTACAACGACATCCAGGACACCGAGGGCTTCAGGGCGGTGTGCCAGCAGGGCGTCGAGATGGGCTTTGACGGCAAGACCCTGATCCATCCGAGCCAGATCGAACCCTGTAACGAGATCTTCGCGCCCTCGTCATCCGAGCTGGAGATGGCGGGGAAGATCGTGGCCGCCTTCAAGGCGGCGCAGGCCGAGGGCAAGGGCGTCGTGACGGTCGACGGCCGCATGATCGAGAACCTTCATGTCGAGCAGGCCGAACGCGCCCTGGCGCTGGCCGCCGCGATCAGGGAGCTGCAGGCGGCGTGATGAGCAAGACCAAGACCGGCACGATCAAGACCGACGCGGGAAACTTCTTCGAGGATTTCACGGTCGGCCAGGAGTTCCGCCATCCGACGCCGCGCACCATGACCGAGGCGGATGCGGCACTGAACGTCGGGCTTTATGGATCGCGCTTCGCCATCAATTCGTCCGACGTGTTCGCGCGGGCGCTCGGCCTGCCGCGCGCGCCGATCGACGACCTCGCCGTGTTCCATGTCGTGATCGGCAAGACGGTGTCGGACATCTCGGTGAACGCCGTCGCCAATCTCGGCTATGCCGAGTTCCGTTGGGGCGTGCCGGTCTTTCCCGGCGACACGCTGTCGGTGTCGTCGAAAGTGCTGGGTCTGCGCGAGAACTCCAACAAGCAGAGCGGTGTCGTCTGGGTGCGCTCGACCGGCATCAACCAGCGGGCCGAGATGGTGCTCGACTACATCCGCTGGGTGATGGTGCACAAACGCGATCACGCCGCTGAAGTGCGGGAGACCGTCGTTCCGAAGACCGCGCCGTCCGTCGTCCCGGCCGACCTGATCGTCCCCGACCTGTCGATGATGGGCTACGACGACGAAGCGGCCGGCTCGCCGCACCGCTGGGAGGATTACGAGCCGGGCGAGCGCATCGACCATGTGAGCGGCATCACGCTCGAGGACTCCGATCACATGTTCTCGACGCGGCTCTACCAGAACACCGCCCGTGTCCATTTCGATGCCCATGCCGGCAAGAACACGCGGTTCGGCCGGCGCTTGGCCTATGGCGGCCATGTGATTTCGCTGGCGCGCGCCCTGTCGTTCAATGGCCTCGCCAACGGGTTCCGCGTGGCGGCCATCAACGGCGGCAGCCATGTCGGCCCGACTTTCGGGGGCGACACGATCTATGCCTGGTCGGAAATTCTGGAAAAAGCCGAGCTGCCGCAACGTCCCGATATCGGCGCGCTGCGCGTGCGCATGATTGCGACCAAGGACTGCCCCTGCAGCGATTTTCCGGGCAAGGGCGCCGACGGCAAATACCATCCCGCGGTCGTGCTCGACCTCGACTACTGGCTGCTGATGCCCCGTCGCTGATTGGGTTCGTTGACTTGAGCCCTTAGGGGCGTAAAAAAGCGTGGCAAACAGAGGACTTAACGCGAATGAGCGTCGCCAATCGGCCGGTCCATCGGCCGCTTTCCCCGCATCTCCAGATATACCGCCCGCAGCTCACCTCGGTGCTGTCGATCCTGCACCGCGCGACGGGCATTGCGTTGGCGGTCGGCGCTCTCTATCTCGCGCTCTGGGTGATGTGCGCCATGAGCCCGCGCGCCTATTCGACCTTCCAGAGCTTCAACACCTCGCTGCTCGGGCGATTCGTGTTGGGCGGCTGGCTGTTCAGCGGCTTCTATCACCTGTGCAACGGTATTCGGCACCTGTTCTGGGATGCCGGCTACGGCTTCGAGCTCAAGGACGCCTATCGCAGCGGTTGGATCGTGGTCGGCGTGTCGCTGGTCGCGACGGCCGTCTCGTGGATCGTCGGCCTCAGGCTGATCTGAAGGAGGCGGGACATGACCGATCGTAGAACGCCTCTCGCCCGCGCCCGCGGGCTCGGTTCGGCCAAGGAGGGCGTGCATCACTGGTGGATGCAGCGCCTCACCGCCATCGCGCTCATCCCGCTGGTCGTGTGGTTCGCCGTCTCGCTGGTGATGCTGAGCGGCGCCGATTACCAGGTGGTGCGCGCGTGGATCGGCTCGCCGCTGGTGATGGTGATGCTGATCCTCGTCATCGGCGTCGGCCTGCATCACGGCCAGCTCGGCATGCAGGTGGTGTGGGAGGACTACACCGAGGGCGCGTTCCGGGTCGCCATGATCGTGCTCACCAAGTTTCTCGCAGTGCTCTTCGGCCTCGGCGCCATCGTGGCCATCCTGCGCATCGGTTTCGGAGGCTAGAAAATGCCCGACGGCAGTAGCGTCAAGAACGACGGCACCACACCCGGCACCTTCAACATCGGCGGCCGCGCCTACACCGTGATCGACCATGAGTACGACGTAGTCGTGGTCGGCGCCGGCGGCTCGGGCCTGCGCGCGACCTTCGGCATGGCGCACAAGGGCTACAAGACGGCCTGCATCACCAAGGTGTTCCCGACCCGCAGCCACACCGTGGCGGCGCAAGGCGGCATCTCGGCGGCGCTCGGCAACATGGGCCCCGACGACTGGCGCTGGCACATGTACGACACCGTCAAGGGCTCCGACTGGCTGGGCGACCAGGACTCGATCGAATACATGTGCCGCGATGGCATCCCGGCGATCATCGAGCTCGAGCATTTCGGCGTGCCGTTCAGCCGCACGCCCGAGGGCAAGATCTACCAGCGGCCGTTCGGCGGCATGACCACCGACTACGGCAAGGGCATCGCCCAGCGCACCTGCGCCGCGGCCGACCGCACCGGCCACGCCATCCTGCACACGCTCTACCAGCAGTCGCTTCGAAACCACGCCGAGTTCTTCATCGAGTACTTCGCGCTCGACCTGATCATGGACGAGGGCGTGTGCCGCGGCGTGATGGCCTGGAACCTCGACGACGGCACGATCCATCGCTTCCGCGCCCACCGCACCGTGCTGGCGACCGGCGGCTACGGCCGCGTCTACCAGACCGCGACCTCGGCTCATACCTGCACCGGCGACGGCGGCGGGATGGTGCTGCGCGCCGGCCTGCCCCTGCAGGACCTCGAGTTCGTGCAGTTCCATCCGACCGGCATCTACGGTGCGGGCTGCCTGATCACCGAGGGCGTGCGCGGCGAAGGCGGCTACGTCACCAATGCGAGTGGCGAGCGCTTCATGGAGCGCTATGCGCCGTCGGCCAAGGACCTCGCCTCGCGCGACGTCGTTTCCCGCTCGATGACCATCGAGATCCGCGAAGGCCGCGGCTGCGGCCCCAACAAGGACTACATCGAGCTGCATGTCGAGCATCTCGACCCGAAGGTGATCCACGAGCGCCTGCCGGGCATCGCCGAGACCGCGCGCATCTTCGCCGGCGTCGACGTCACCCGGCAGCCGATCCCGATCCTGCCGACCTGCCACTACAACATGGGCGGTATCCCGGCGAACTATCACTGCGAGGTCATGACGATTAAGGACGGGGATCCGTACCACGCCGTGCCGGGCCTGATGGCGCTGGGCGAGGCGGCGTCGATCGGCGTGCACGGCGCCAACCGATTGGGCTCCAACTCGCTGCTCGAGCTGGTCGTGTTCGGCCGCTCCGCGGCCAACCGGGTCGCCGAGCAGATCAAGCCGGACGAGACGCACAAGGACATGAAGAACGCGGGCGAGGAGGCGATCGCGCGCCTCGACAAGCTGCGCCACGCCAACGGCGGCACGCCGACCGCCGAGCTGCGCGCGCTGATGCAGAAGACCATGCAGAACGATTGCGCGGTGTTCCGCACCACCAAGAGCCTGGCCGAAGGCTGCGCCAACATGGACAAGGTCTATGCCGGCAAGGGCGACATCAAGATCAAGGACCGGTCGATGATCTGGAACTCCGACCTGATGGAGACGCTGGAGTTCGAGAACCTGATCGCGCAGGCGATGGGCACGATCTACTCGGCCGCCAACCGCCACGAGAGCCGCGGCGCACACGCGCACGAGGACTACCCCGAGCGCGACGACAAGAACTGGCTGAAGCACACCGCGGTGTGGGTCGACGAGGCGACGGGCAAGACCCGTATCGACTACCGCCCGGTCAACCTCCAGCCGATGAGCAACGACGTGCAGTCCTTCCCGCCGAAGGCCCGCGTGTACTGATATCGAGGAAGGATCGATGGCCGAGTTCACCCTGCCCGCCAACTCCAAGGTTGGCGTCGGCGACACCTACAAGGCGCCCGCCGGCGCCACCAGGATCAGGACCTTCAAGGTCTACCGCTGGACGCCGGACGACGGGAAGAACCCGCGCCTCGACACCTACGAGGTCGATCTCGCGACCTGCGGGCCGATGATCCTGGACGCGCTGATCAAGATCAAGAACGAGGTCGACAGCTCGCTGACCTTCCGCCGCTCCTGCCGCGAGGGCGTGTGCGGCTCGTGCGCGATGAACATCGACGGCACCAACACGCTCGCCTGTACCAAGTACATCGACGACGTGAAGGGCGACATCAAGATCTACCCGCTGCCGCATATGCCGGTGGTCAAGGACCTGGTGCCGGATCTCACGGTGCCTTACGCGCAGCTTGCCTCGATCGAGCCGTGGCTGAAATCGACCACCCAGCCGCCGACTCGCGAGCGCCTGCAGTCGCCCGAGGAGCGCGCCAAGCTCGACGGCCTGTGGGAGTGCATCCTGTGCTTCTGCTGCTCGACCTCCTGCCCGTCCTACTGGTGGCAGGGCGAGCGCTACCTCGGCCCGGCGATCCTGCTGCAGGCCTATCGCTGGCTGGCCGACAGCCGCGACGAGGCCAAGGGCGAGCGGCTCGATAATCTCGAGGACCCGTTCCGCCTCTACCGCTGCCACACCATCATGAACTGCACCAAGACCTGTCCGAAGAGCCTCAACCCGGCGAAGGCGATCGCCGAGATCAAGAAGCTGCTGGTCGAGCGGACCGTTTGACCGTGCCAGTATCCCGATAGTAGAATCTGGCCAAGTTGGCCAGATTCCCATGACCAAGGTATTCAATCTCTCCGAAGCGAAGGACCAGCTCTCGTCGCTGGTCGATCGTGCTGCCTCAGGCGAGGAAATCGTCATCGCCAAGCATGGCAAGCCGTTGGCGAAGCTTGGTCCGGTGCCGGCCGCGAACAAGGGCCCGCGCAAGCCTTCAGGCGCAATGAAGATCAAGTGGATTTCCCCGGACTTCGATGGACCGTTGCCCGAGGAGTTGCGCAAGGCTTTTGGCGTCGATCCCTGATCTGTGCGCCTGTTGCTCGACACGAATATCTTTCTCTGGTGGCAGTGGCGCGATCCGCTTCTTGCTGCCGCAGCGAGAGTCGCGATCGAGGATGGCGAGAACGAGATAACCGTGAGCGCAGCCACCATTTGGGAGATCGGCATCAAGCGCCGGATTGGTAAGCTCGACTTCGAAGGCAGCGCCGTCACCGCCTGCCGCGATGCCGGATTCGAACTTCTCGACATGACCGCTTCTCATGCCGAGGCGGCGGGTGATCTGCCTCGGCACCACGGAGACCCGTTTGATCGCATGCTGATCGCGCAAGCGCGGTTGGAGCATTTGACGATCGTCACGCGCGATCCGCAATTCGCCTCGTATGAGGTCCCGTTGCTCGACCTTGGCTGAAATCGGCGAGTAGCATCGCCGAGATGACGAAGGTGCTGGTCGAGCGGACGCTCTAACTCTTCAGGCCGTCCGATCGAACCGCATCTTCTTGATGCGGCCGGTCGAGACTTCGAGGGCGGCGATCTTGCCGCTCTTGTCGCGCACCAGACGGGCAAGCTGCGTGGGCGTGATCCAGGCCGTCGGCGAGATGATCTCGACCGTATCGGCATCCAGGCCTTCGACCTTCCACTCCGGCCCCGAGGCGATCAGCGGGCCACTCACGTCGATGACATAGCCGCTGCCGTTCTTGCGCACCGTCCAGGTCGCGCCCGAATCGGGCGAGTGATAGCTGCCGACGATACCGGCCGGCACCGCCTTGCGCTTGCCGAGCTTCGTGAAGGTCGGCGTGCGGCCGGCGCCGAGATCGACCTTCAGCTTGTCCTTGTCGCGCTTGACGGCGAATTCCAGCGAGCCCGCCTCGGCTCCCCACCAGCCGCCGCCGTTGGGCGCCAGGGCGGTCGCCATGCCGTTCTGCGTGATGGTCGGCTCGCCGTTGGTCCAGGCGAGCTGGAAGAGGGCGGGCTCTTCGGCATTGAACCAGGTGCCGGCAATCGGCTTCACCTCGGCCTGCGTGATCGGCTCGTGCGCCGGCTTCATCCGCTTGTCGCCCGCGAGCGCGTGCTGCGCGATGGCGTGCGCCAGTCGCCACGGATTGATCGTCGCGAGATTGGCGATCACCACCACCGTCAGCCCGACCTTGGGCAGGCGCAGCAGCTCGGTGCGGTAGCCCGGCCACAGCCCGCCATGGCCGATCGTGTCGAGTCCGCGCAGCTCGCCGGTGGCGAGGCCCCGTCGGTAGCGGTTGGCGTGCCCGCCGCTGAGCGGCGCCACGGCGGCGAGCTGGGTCGGAATGTCCTTGCCGAGCGTCGGATCGTCGAAGTGCCGGCTCCACGTCAGCAGGTCTTCGACCGTGGAGGTGAGGCCGCCTTCGCCGCCCTGCGGATAGGCGTGCGCGGCGCGGCGGAAGCCCTGGATGTCGTCGCCGAGATAGCCGGTCGCGAGGTTGGGGATCACCGTGGCGATGTCGGCCGCCAGCATCGTGTCGGTCATGCCGAGCGGCTTGAAGATGCGCTCTTCGAGAACGTCTCCCAGCTTCTTTTGGGTCAGCCGCTCGATGATGTGGCCGAGCAGCAGGAAGTTGGTGTTGCTGTAGAGGAAGCGGCTGCCCGGCGCGAAGTTGAGATGGTTGTTGCGCGCCGCGGCGGCGAGCAGCTCCTCGGCGCGCACCGGCTTGTCGAGCCCGTGGCCGCCCAGCCGCAGCAATTCGAGGAAGTCGGGCAGGCCGCTCGAGTTGCGCATCATCTGGTCGACGGTGACCGGAAGCGGCTTCAGCTCCTTGAGATACTTGTGCGGCGGCGCGTCGAGGTCGAGCATGCCCTCGGCCGCCAGCATCAGCGCGGCGGTGACGGTGAACTGCTTGCTGACCGAGGCGATGCGAAAGCGCGTGCGCGGGCCGATCGGCACGCCGAGCTCGATGCTGGCCAGGCCATAGCCCTTGCAGAGCTCGATCTCGCCCTCGCGCATGACGGCGACGACGGCGCCCGGTGAGCCGGGTTTGGTGTAGCGGGCGAACAGCGCGTCGACACGGCGTTCGAGGGCAATGGTAGCGATCGATTTCGACATGAGACGCACTGAAGCCAAGCGGCTCGCGCTTGTAAAGCCGAAGCGCTACCGTGCGCGGAACACGGGAGGAACACCACATGGAGCGCCGCTTCGTTGCCGTCGACAAGGGGCTCGGCCCGCAGGGCCGCATCGCCGTCGTGCGCTTCGATCGCGGCGACAACATCAATGCGCTCAGCGGCCAGGCGATGCGCGAGCTGCGCGACGTCACGCGTGATTTCGAGGACGATCTCGAAACCTCGGTGGTGATCCTGACCGGCTCGGCCAAGGCGTTCTCCGCCGGCTTCGACCTCAAGGATCCGGAGGGGCGCCAGCGCGATACGCTCTCGGTCGGCGAGCGCATCCATCGCCAGCGCCTCGGCCCCAAGATGTGCAAGGCCTGGCAGGACATGGACCAGGTGACGATCGCGGCGATCGAGGGCCATTGCATCGGCGGCGGCGCCGCGCTGGTCGTGTCGCTCGACTTCCGCTTCTGCGGAAAGAGCGCGCACTTCCGCATTCCCGAGGTCGAGCTCGGCATGAACATGAGCTGGGGCTCGATCCCGCGCATGCTGGCGCTGATGGGACCGGCGCGCACCAAGCAGGCGGTGATCCTGGCGTCGGACCGCATCAGTGCCGCCGAGGCGCTCGATTGGCGCCTGGTCGAGAAGGTGGTCGAGGACGGCCACGCGCTTGCCGCGGCGATGGCCTTCGCCGAGCGCATCGCGCTGCAGCCGCCGATCCCGGTGCGCATGAGCAAGGCGTCGGTCAATCGCCTGGCGCACGCGCTCGACGACCTCGCCGCGCACATGGATGCCGACCAGAACGTGCTGACCGGCCTCACTGAGGACTACAAGGAGGGAACGTCCGCCTTCCGCGAGAAGAGGAAACCGGTCTTCAAGGGGCGCTGATCTTGCCGGACCACGGGCGTCCCGCCCGCTCATGATTCTTGGGGGAAGACGAAGAGCGGGCGGGACGGCCGGGGGGCGGCAAGAGCTAAGGCAGTTTTCTGGCCTTCAGCGACTCGACGACCGCGCGGCGCTCGTCGTCGTTCATCATTGGCCAGCGGGCGATCTCGTCGATCGTGCGCTTGCAGCCGATGCACATGTTGCTCTTGGCATCCATGATGCAGATGCTCTTGCACGGCGACATCACGCGCCGTGCCGCGTAGCTCGGAGGCGCCGGATCGGCCATGCGCTAGAACATATTCCATCCGACCGGAATCGGCCGGATGGAATATGCCTGCTGCAACAAATACCGGCCATGCGCGCATTTCCACCCAGATGGAACCGCGCTGGCGGGCCGATGGGAAAAGTGACGATGGTGCGGGCGCGGTTCCATCTGGGTGGAAATCGCTCTAGCTGCTCTTCTTGCTGAGTTCCGCGAGCTGGCCCTGCAGCTCATCGAGCTTGCGCTTCAGGTCGTCGATCGCATCGTCCTTGTCGGCAGCCGATGCGGATGCGGCCTGCGGCTTCGGCGGCTCGGCCGAGCCGTTCGCCGCGCCCGGCGGATTCTGGCCGGCGTTGAACGGATTGAACATGCGCATGGCCTTCTCGAACATCGCCATGTTCTGCTTACCCATCGATTCGAACTGCTGGAACGGATTGAATCCGAAGGCGTTCTGCATGTAGCTGCGCATCTGCTCCTGGTTGCGCGCGAACTGCGTCATCGACATCTCGAGATACTGCGGCACCACACCCTGCAGGCTGTCGCCGTAGAACGAGATCAGCTGCCTCAGGAAGGAGATCGGCAGCAGGGTCTGCCCCTTGCTTTCCTCCTCGACGATGATCTGCGTCAGGACCGAGCGCGTGATATCCTCGCCGGTCTTTGCGTCGTAGACGACGAAGTCCGTCTTGTCCTTCACCATCTGGGACAAGTGATCGAGAGTGACGTAGGCGGAGGTGGCTGTGTTGTAGAGCCGCCGGTTCGCGTACTTCTTGATGACGACCGGCGCGGGCTTCGGCCCGGCGTCCGGTGCTGGCTGATCGGCCATTACGCTGCGCTCCTCACCCACCCTTGACGAACCTTAGCCTCGATACCGCAGTGCGACAAGCTGCGCCGCGATTGCGAAAGAGGCGATCGCGGGGCGATGCGCTATAGTGTTTTCATGGCCTCGGAACAGGACGATAGCCCCGAGTTCGACCGGCTGGCGCGCCGTTATCTCGATCTTTGGCAGAGCCAGCTGTCCGGGCTGGCGGCCGACCAGGCCCTGACCGAGCAGATTGCCCGTCTCTTCGCAGCCGCGAATGCGCAGCTCGCCTCCGTGCTGCGGACGGCCCAAGGAGCCCCAAATGCCGCACCCCCGTCTGGGACCGCGACCGCTGCCGCTCCATCTGGGCACGGCCCTGATGACCTGGGCGAGCTCCGAAAGCGCATGGCAGCTCTGGAGGCGCGAATCGCCCAGCTCGAAGCCCGCCTCGACCGCGCCTGAGGGCATCGCCGCGCTCTTGCGCGACGTCGCGGCCCTCGGCGCCGACGGCCGTTTCGAGCAGGCGCTCCACCGCGAGATCGGCCGGCGCATGGATCGCCTGGCCGAGGGCGTGGTGGCCTATCGCAATCATCCTTTCGAGCGCACGCTCCAGGCGCCGCCCGTTGCCTGGCAGGAAGGCAATACGCGTCTGCTCGACTACGGCCACACGCATCCCGCCGCTCGCAAGCGCGGTGCGCGTGCCGTGCTGGTCGTGCCGTCGTTGATCAACCGCTGGGAGGTACTCGACCTGACGGCGGAGAAAAGCCTGTTGCGCGGCATGGCGGCCGCCGGCCTGCGGCCCTACCTGGTCGACTGGGGCACGCCCGACGATGAAGAGCGGCGGTTCGACCTCGCCGCCTACGTCGAGCGGCTGGAGCGCGCGGCCGCCTTCGTCGGCAAGCGCAGCCGGCGGGCCGCGGCGGTGATGGGTTACTGCATGGGCGGCACGCTCGCGGTGGCGCTCACCGCGCGCCGGCCGCGCAGGGTGTCGCGCCTCGCGTTGCTGGCGGCGCCGTGGGATTTCCATGCCGACAAGACCGGCCATGCCTTCCTTCTGTCGGCCGGGCCGGTGCTGGCGCAAATGGCCGACAGGCTGGGCGAGTTGCCGGTCGACGTGCTGCAGACCCTGTTCTGGTCGCTCGATCCCTGGCTCGCGATCAAGAAGTTTGGCCGCTTCCTCGGCCTCGATCCGCAAAGCGACTCGGCGCGCGAGTTCGTGCTGCTGGAGGACTGGCTGAACGAGGGCGCGCCGCTCGCCGGCCCCACCGCGCGCGAGTGCCTGATCGGCTGGTATGGCGACAACCTGCCGGGCGAGGGCCGCTGGGTGGTCGGCGGCAAGAAGGTCGTGCCACGCAAGATCACCCGGCCGGCGCTCGTCATGATCCCGTCGGGCGACCGCATCGTGCCGCCATTGTCGGCGGCGGCGCTGGCCGATCCCGAGCGCGGGCTGAAGAACGTGACGCGCCTCGACCTGCCGCTCGGCCATATCGGCATGGTGGTGAGCGGCCGCGCGCGCGAACTCTGCTGGACGCCGCTGATCGACTGGCTGAAAACGCGCGCATGAGCAAGCAGCGGGACTGGCGGCTCCCGGCGATCTGGCTGGTGCTGTTCCTCGTGTCGATCGCCACACGTACCTATGTGGCGGCGACCGACGAGGCTCGCTATGGGCGTCTCATCGGCATCGGCCGGCCGCTGGTCGACGAGATCACCAGCCATCTCGTGGTCGCGGCGCTCTTGCCGGCGCTCTATTGGCTGCATCGCCGCTGGCCGATCGGCGAGCGCTACAACCTAGCGCTCCATGTCGCGGCGGTGGTGCCGTTCAGCATCCTGCATACCAGCGGCATGGCGGCGCTGCGGCTGCTCTGGTTCAACGGCATCGTCCACCTGCCCTACAGCTTTCCCCTGACGACAGACCGGCTGCAGTACGAGTTCGCGAAGGATCTCGTCGCGTACCTGATGCTCACGACCGGCGTCGTGGCGTTGAATTTTTTGTTGCAGCGAAAGCCTGCTGTGTCCGCACCTGCTGTGTCCGACCCTGCGCCGGTCGCGCAGCCGGGGACGCTGCCATCCCCGTCGCCCGCGCCGGTCGAACGCTTCGCGGTCCGACAGCGCGGTGGCAGCGAGATCATGGTCGAGGTGGCCGACATCGATTGGATCGAGGCTTCCGGCAACTACGCGATCCTTCATGTCGGTGCGGAGACTTACGAAATCCGTTCATCGCTTGCGAAGCTGGAAGGCGAGCTCGACGCGAAGCGATTCGTTCGTGTTCACAAGTCACACGTTGTGAACATCGCGCGTGTGGCGGAAGTGATTCCCTGGGTCGGCGGCGATTGGCGCATTCGCCTTCGCGACGGCGCTGAGGTAAATTTGAGTCGGCGCTATCGACAGCGCTTCGAAGCCTTGGTGACCGTTCGGAGTTGAATGGTCTGTCGGGGGACAAACCCGGGCTTCGCTGGGGGCTTGGGGATGGATCGTCGCCCTGATCTGGACTGGCTGCGCGTGCTCGCATTCGGTCTCTTGATTCTTTATCACGCCGGCTTCGCGTGGACCGGTTGGGGCTGGCATCTCGAGAGTGACGAGACCTTGCCGTGGCTCGCCGAGGCGATGCGCTTCACCAACCGCTGGCGCATTCCGCTGATCTACATGGTCGCCGGCGGCGCGATCGTGCTGGCGCTCGGCCAGCGCGACGCCGGCGCCTTCGCCATGGATCGCGTCCGCCGCCTGCTGCTGCCGCTGGTGTTCGGCGTGCTCGTGATCGTGCCGCCGCAGGTCTATCTCGAGCAGCATTCGAAGGGCAGCTTTCCAGGCTCGTTCCTGCAATGGCTGCCGCACGCCTACGAGCGCGACAACCTTGCCTGGAACCATCTGTGGTTCGTCGCCTACGTGCTGCTGCTGACCTTTGCGCTGCTGCCGGTCTTCCTGTGGGCCCGCACGCCGTATGGCCGGGCGGTGCAGGCCGGCATCGCGAAGGTGATGGCGAGGGCCGGCCTGCACTGGCTGATGGCCGTGCCGATCGCGCTGGCGATGCTGCTGCTCGGGCCGATCACGCGCAACGTCAACTATCTGGTCGGCGACTGGTACGGCATCGCGAGCGCCGCGCTGCTGATGCTGTACGGCGGCTTCATCTTCAACGCCCCGGAGATGCTGGCGGTCCTCAACCGGCAGTGCTGGATCGCCGTGGCCGTCGGCACGGTGGCGTTCTTCGCGCTCGACCTGCTGATCTTCCAGGCCGCTCCCGGCGCGCATGTACGGCTGTTTGGGGTGCCGGTGTATGCGCCCCTGTCGGCGATCAACATGATCGGCTGGCTGTTCGCCGCGGTCGGCCTCGCCAATCGCTACCTCCAGCAGCGGCCGCGCTTCCTCAGCTGGGCGACCGAGGCGCTCTATCCGTTCTACATGATCCACCAGACGGTCACGGTGATCACCGTGTACTGGCTGGTCAGGTGGCACGTGCCGGCCGTGCCGGCCTGGCTGCTGGCCGTGCTGTCGACCTTCGGCGTCACCTTCCTGATCTACGCATGGGCCGTGCGGCCCTGGGCATGGGTCCGCCCGCTTTTCGGTTTGAAGCCGCGGCGGCCGCGGTCGGCGGCCTTGCCGGCGCAGACGACCGCCCTATAACATCGCCCACAGGGCGGCTGCCTTCGAGGAGGATTTTCATGACCGACATCGTCATCGCCAGTGCCGCGCGCACGCCGGTCGGCTCTTTCAATGGCGCATTCGGCGCCGTGCCCGCCCACGATCTCGGCAAGGTCGCGATCCAGGGCGCGCTCGACCGGGCCAAGGTCAAGCCCGAGGAAGTCGACGAGGTCATCATGGGCCAGATCCTGACCGCGGGTCAGGGCCAGAACCCGGCACGCCAGGCGGCGGTGAACGCGGGTATCCCCGTGGACAAGACCGCGCTCGGCATCAACCAGCTGTGCGGCTCGGGCCTGCGCGCGGTCGCCTTCGGCTGGCAGGCGATCCGCAACGGCGATGCCAACATCATGGTGGTCGGCGGCCAGGAGAGCATGAGCCAGGCGCCGCATGCCGGCCACCTGCGCGACGGCACCAAGATGGGCGAGTTCAAGATGCTCGACACCATGCTCAAGGACGGGCTGTGGGACGCCTTCCACGGCTATCACATGGGCAACACCGCCGAGAACGTGGCGCAGAAGTACCAGATCACCCGCGCCGAGCAGGACGCCTTCGCGGCCTCGTCGCAGAACAAGGCCGAGGCGGCGCAGAAGAACGGCCGCTTCAAGGACGAGATCGTCCCGGTCACCGTGAAGACCCGCAAGGGCGAGATCGTGGTCGACACCGATGAGTTCCCGCGCCACGGCACTACCGTCGAGACGCTCGCCAAGCTGCGGCCCGCCTTCAGCAAGGACGGCTCGGTCACCGCGGGCAACGCCTCGGGCATCAATGACGGCGCCGCGGCGCTGGTGCTGATGAGCGCCGACGAGGCCAAGAAGCGCGGGATCACGCCGCTGGCGAAGATCGTGTCGTGGGCGACCACCGGCGTCGATCCGGCGATCATGGGCATCGGCCCGGTCACCGCCTCGCAGGCCGCCTTGAAGAAGGCCGGCTGGACGGTCAAGGACCTCGACCTGGTCGAGGCCAACGAAGCCTTCGCGGCGCAGGCGGTCGCGGTCGGCAAGCAGCTCGGCCTCGATCCCGACAAGCTCAACGTGAATGGTGGAGCGATCGCATTGGGCCATCCGATCGGCGCCTCGGGCGCGCGCGTGCTGACCACGCTGCTGTTCGAGATGCAGAAGCGCGACGCCAAGAAGGGCCTCGCCACGCTGTGCATCGGCGGCGGCATGGGCATCGCGATGTGCGTCCAGCGCGACTGACCCTGCGGACTGCTCTGACGGTGCTGGCGCTGCTCGCGGCGCCGGCATCGCACGCGCAGGACAAGACGTTCCTCGTCACCGATGCCGGCATCGGCCGGCTGACGGCGGAGACGCCGTACACCGTGAAGGGCGTGTCCGCGGCCTTGGGCGGGCTGACGGTGAAGCCGACGACGATCTACTTCAGGAATATCGCCATTGCCGCGCTCGAAGCGATGCGCGAGGGCAAGCGCGTGCTGCTGGCGTACAAGCGACCGGGTGGCGTGGACGTTGCCCGTGCCAGTGTCTATGCGCCCGAGAGTGTGACCTCGACCGGTGTCGCCATCGGTACGCCGATGGGCGAGGTGTTCGAGCAGCTTCCGGACCCGAACTGCCGGAATGGACTCGAGCGCCAGTCCGGTCTCGTTTTCTGTCCCGCACCCAATCTCGAGAACGTGCGCTTCGCATTTCGTTGCAACTACGAGACGCGCGGCGACGCCCTGCCGCCGGCCGACGTGCTCGCGCGCTGCCCGCTTGAGCACATCATCTGGATTTCGAACGAGTAGTCATCGACTGACCAACCCTGAGGAGGCGCGAAGCGCCGCTCCTCAGGGTGAGGTGTGCGGGTTGGGCCGATCCGGTAGAGGACGTGTCGAAGATCACAAGCCGAGGTCGCTGAGGCCCGGATGATCGGCCGGCCGCGGACCCAGCGGCCAATGGAACTTCCGCTCCGAGGCTGCGATGGGCAGGTCGTTGATCGAGGCGTGGCGCCGGCGCATCAGGCCATTCTCGGCGAACTCCCAATTCTCGTTGCCGTAGGAGCGGAACCAGTTGTTCGAATCGTCGTGCCATTCGTAGGCGAAGCGCACGGCGATGCGGTTGCCGCCGAACGCCCAAACCTCCTTGATCAGCCGGTAGTCGAGCTCCTTCGCCCACTTGCGCGCGAGGAACGCCTCGATCGCGGCGCGGCCCTGGAAGAACTCCGATCGGTTGCGCCACACGCTGTCCGGCGTGTAGGCGAGCGCCACGCGCTGCGGATCGCGCGTGTTCCAGGCGTCTTCCGCGGCGCGTGCCTTCGTCGCGGCGGTGTCGGCGGTGAACGGCGGCAGTGGAGGGCGCGGCGTGTCGGTCATCGGGTGATCTAACAATACGCGGCGGGGCGCGGATAGAGCGTCACCGACGGGCTCACTAGCTTTTGCGCAACGCTCGAGGAGCCCCTCCATGACCGAACATGAAACGTTGCCGCGCACCTTCAACCGCCTCGCCTGGTCCAATCTCGCGGCGCAATCGGCCGAGCAGGTCGCGTTGGCGGCCGCGCCGATCGTGGCCGTGCTGCTGCTGGGCGCGGGCGAGGCAGAGACCGGCCTGCTGCAGACCGCGCTCACCCTGCCGTTCGTATTGTTCGCCATTCCCGCCGGCTTGCTGGCCGATCGCAATTCGCGCCGCTGGCTCATGGCGGGCTCCGAGGCGCTGCGAGCGGCCGCTCTGTTCGCGATCCTCGGCCTGATCGCGCTCGGCTGGCTGACCCTGCCGCTGCTGGCCTTCTTGGGCTTCGTCGCGGTCTGCGGCACCGTGGTCTACAGCGTGGCCGCGCCGGCGCTGGTGCCGTCGCTGGTCGGGCCGACCATGCTGCCGGCGGCCAATGCACGCCTCGAGCTTGCGCGCACCGTTGCCTTTGCGGCAGGACCGGCGCTGGGCGGACTGCTGGTCGGCTGGATCGGCGCCAGTCCCGCGTTCGGTGTCGCGGCGATGTTGTCGGTGATCGCGGTCGTGCTGCTGTCCGGCCTGCGCGAGCCCGTCCGTGCCCAACGGCCGCGCCGTCATCCCTGGCAGGAGATCCGCGAGGGTGCGGGCTTCGTCTTCAATCATCCGCTGCTGCGGCCTGTGTTCGTCACGCAGTTCATCTTCAACACCGCGTGGTTCGTGATCCTCGCCGTCTTCGTGCCCTATGCCGTGCACCGGCTCGGCCTGTCGGCGAGCGGCGTCGGCACGACCTTGGCGATGTACGGCGTCGGCATGATCGTCGGCGCGCTCGCTGCCACCCGGATCATGCGCACGCTGCCGTTCGGCGTCGTCGTGGGGCTTGGCCCGGTGACCGGCTTCGTGGCCTCGGCGATCATCGCGCTCACCACCGTCGTGCCGACTCCCTTGCTGGCGGGCCTCGGCTTCTTTCTGCTGGGTGCCGGCCCGATCCTGTGGGTGATCAGCACGACGACGCTCCGTCAGTCGGTGACGCCCTCGCGCCTGCTCGGCCGCGTGTCGGCGATCAACGTGCTGGCCTATGGCGCCCGCCCGCTCGGCGCCGGCCTGGGCGCGCTGGTCGGCGGGCTGTGGGGCGCCGAGGCGTGCCTCTACCTTGCGGTGCTGGGCTTCGGCCTGCAGATGGCGGTCATCCTGTTGTCACAGGCGGTCGGTCTTGCGCGTCAGCCGGAGATGGCGGCGGAGTAAATTGTCCCCATGATCCACAGAGTGCATGCATTGCGCGCAGGGGTGGGCGGGAAGTGGGAAGAATCGCCTGAAAGGCCCGCCCGCCAGCGTTTTGCGTTTCCCACGACGATGGGAAGTCGTGGGAAATCGTCCCCTGAAATGGGAAGTCCTGTGGATATGCTTTAAGGTGACCTCCCGGCAGTTTCAGGGAGGCTCTCATGGCAGGACGAGTGGCATTGGTGACGGGCGGCACGCGCGGGATCGGCGCGGCCATATCGAGGATGCTGAAGCTGCGCGGTTACCAGGTCGCCGCCAACTATGCCGGCAACGACGTCGCCGCCAATGCCTTCAAGGAAGACACCGGCATCGCGGTCTACAAGTTCGACGTCTCCGACTTCGAGGCGGTGAAGGCCGCGGTGGCGAAGATCGAGCAGGAGATCGGGCCGATCGAGATCGTCGTCAACAACGCCGGCATCACCCGCGATTCGACCATGCGCAAGCTCGACCGCGCGATGTGGCAGGCGGTGATCGACACCAACCTCGGCTCCTGCTTCAACGTCAGCAAGGCGGTGTGGGACGGCATGAATGCCCGCGGCTTCGGCCGCATCGTCAATATCGGCTCGATCAACGGCCAGGGCGGCCAGTACGGCCAGGTCAACTACGCCGCCGCCAAGTCGGGCATCCACGGCTTCACCAAGGCGCTCGCCCAGGAGGGCGCGGCCAAGGGCATCACCGTCAACGCGATCGCCCCGGGCTATACCGATACCGACATGGTGTCCGCCGTGCCGCCCAACGTGCTGGAGAAGATCATCGCCAAGATCCCGGTCGGCCGCCTCGGCAAGGCCGACGAGATCGCCCGCGGCGTGCTGTTCCTGATCGCCGACGATGCCGGCTTCATCACCGGATCGACCCTGTCGATCAACGGCGGCCAGCACATGTACTGAGCCGGACCTGACAAAGAGCGGAGTACGCCATGCCCAAATTGATCGAGTACAAGGACATGGCGCCGCGCGCCAAAGTCGTGGTCGAGACCATCGCGGCGGGACGAGGCATCGATCCCGCCGACATCAACAATGTCTGGAAGGCGCTGGCCAAGCATCCGGCCGTGATGGAGCAGTTCGCGGCCGAGATGAAGGAGGCGTTCGCGCCCGGCAAGCTCGATCCGCTCACCAAGGAATTAGTTTATCTCGCCGTCTCGATCGCCAATCAGTGCGACTATTGCATCGCCTCGCACGGCACGATGGCGAAGCGCAGGGGCATGACGGACGAGATGCACGAGGAATTCATGCGCGTGGTGCTGGCCGCGATCAAGGGCAACAAGATCGCCACGGCCTATCGCGTGTCGGTCGACACGGCATTCGAGGAGGGCTGATCGTGGCGCTCGCTTCCACCGTCTGGGACGCCAATCTCTACCTGAAGTTCGCCGACGCGCGCATGCGGCCGGCGCTCGATTTGATGGGCCGGCTCGATCCGGCCAACGCCGCGCGGCCCGGCCACGCGATCTACGATCTCGGCTGCGGCGCCGGTAACATCAGCCGCATCCTGGCCGAGCGCTTTCCCGGCGCGCCGGTGGTCGGCATCGATTCCTCCGAGCAGATGCTGGACAAGGCGCGCAGCCAGACCGCCGACAAGCGCGTGAGCTTCGCCAAAGGCGACCTCGCGCACTTCAAGCCCGATGCGCCGCCGTCCATTCTATACAGCAACGCCGCCTATCAGTGGCTGCCGGGCCATATCGAGATGTTCCCCGGCCTGATGAAGCTGCTGCCGCCGGGCGGCCAGCTCGCCATCCAGATGCCGCGCAATCACGAGGCGCCGAGCCATGCGCTGATGCGCGCGGCGGCCGAGGCGGGGCCGTGGAAGGACAAGCTCAAGGGCGTCGGCGGCATCGCCCGGGTCGAGGAGCCGGCGCGCTATTTCGACGTGCTGAAGCCCTTCGCGTCCGACCTCGAAGTGTGGGAGACGATCTATCAGCAGGTGCTGACCGGCAAGGATCCGGTGGCGCAGTACACCGCGAGCACCGGCCTGCGCCCGTTCATGGAGGCGCTCGACGAATCCGAGCGCGTGAAGTTCTACGAGGCCTATGCGGCGCTCACCGCCAAGGCCTATCCGATGCGGGCCGACGGCATCACGCTCTTTCCGTTCCGTCGCCTGTTCATCGTGGCCCGCCGCGCATGAGGCGTCTGCTCGTTCTCGTCGCCCTGCTCTTCCCGGCGGCGGTGCGGGCAGAACCTCACGAGATGGTCGCGGCGGCCCATCCGCTGGGGGTCGAGGCCGGCCTCGATGTGCTGCGCCGCGGCGGCTCGGCGATCGACGCCGCGGTCGCGGCGCAGATGATGCTGGGGGTCGCCGAACCGCAGTCGTCCGGCCTCGGCGGCGGCGGCTTCCTGCTCTACTACGATGCGAAGACGCGCAGCATCACCGTCTACGACGGCCGCGAGACCGCGCCCGCCGGTGCCACGCCGACCATGTTCCTGCACGACGGCAAGCCGCTGCCGTTCCTGCAGGCGGTCGCCTCGGGCCTGTCGGTCGGCGTGCCGGGCGCGGTGGCGCTGCTGGAGATGGCGCACCGGGAGCACGGCAAGCTGCCGTGGCCTGGCCTGTTCGCCTCCTCGATCGCCGCGGCGCGCAAGGGCGTGCCCGTATCGCCGCGACTCGCCGACTGGCTCGCGAAGATGAAGAGCTTCGCCCGCGACCCCGAGGCGCGTGCGATCTACTACACGGCCGACGGCGCTCCCAAGCAGGTCGGCGACATCGTCGCCAATCCCGAGCTTGCCGACACGATGCAGCGCATCGCGGCGGAAGGATCACGCGTGCTGCGCGAGGGACCGATCGCCGAGGCGATGGTGGCGCGCGTGCACGGCCATGTGCGGCCCGGCTCGCTGGTGGTGAGCGACCTCGCCGCCTACAAGCCGGTCAAGCGCGAGCCCCTGTGCGGCCCGTACAAGGTCTGGATCGTCTGCGGCATGCCGCCGCCATCGTCGGGCGGCATCGCGATCCTGCAGATGCTGGGCCTGCTCGAGCCGTTCGATCTTTCGAACGACAAGCCGAACGACCTGCGTGCGGTGCATCTGATCGCCGAGGCGAGCCGGCTCGCCTTCGCCGACCGCGCGCACTATGTCGACGACCCGGCCTTCGATCCGGTGCCGACCAAGGAGCTTGTTGCGCCGTCCTACATCGCCCAGCGGCGCAAGCTGATCTCGCTGGACCGCAGCATGGGCGAGCAGGGGCCCGTGCCGCCGGGCTATCCGGAGCACGGCACCACCCACATCAGCATCGTCGACCGCGACGGCAACGCGGTCGCATTCACCACGACCATCGAGGCGCCGTTCGGCGCGCAGATGATGGTGGCGGGCTTCATCCTGAACAACGAGCTGACCGACTTCTCGGCGGTGGCGGAGCGCAACGGCCGGCCGGTCGCCAACCGGGTCGAGCCGGGCAAGCGGCCGCGCTCGTCGATGTCGCCGACCTTCGTGCTCGACCAGGATCGCCAGCTCGTCCTGACGGTCGGCTCGGCCGGCGGGGCGCGCATCATCGGCGACACCTTCCAGGCGCTGGTCGGCATGCTCGACTGGAACCTTTCGCCGCAGGCCGCGCTCGACCTGCCGCGGGTCATCAACATGAACGGCCCGACCGAGCTGGAGGACAAGGGCGACCTGCCAACCCTGGCGGATGCCTTGCGCAAGCTCGGCCATGAAGTCCAGGTCCGCCGTCATGAAGGCGGCCTGACCGCCATCCGCCGCAAAGGGGATGGCTGGGAGGGCGGCGCCGATCCACGGCGCGACGGCATCGCCAAAGGAGATTGAAGCGCCACCCGTCATCTCGACCGGAGGCTTGTGGATAAGGTCTTGAGCTGTGGACTCGCCTTGGGCAATGGATCAACCCGCGCCGCTTGAATTGCCGCACGAATTTCCGCGGCCATTGCCCATATTAGGTGTCGGGCCTGCCTTGATGGTATGTGCAGCCCGTGCATGGAGCGGTCGTCCGCCAGTCGCGAATTTCCGGCATTTGCGGCATTTGCGGCATTTGCGCTACCCCTCCTGTGGGTGCGCCGAAAGGTAGAGTGAACGTGGCCAAGAAGCTGCCGAGCGTCCTGTTGCGCGCCGGCGAGGACCGGCGGGTGCGCGCCGGTCACCCGTGGGCGTTTTCCAACGAGATCCTGATGGACGCCGAGACCAAGGCGATCCCGCCAGGCTCGCTTGCCTATTTGCGCGCCCCGGGCGGCGAGGCGCTGGGCCTCGTGACGTTCAACCCGCATTCGCTGATCGCGGCGCGGCTGCTCACCTCGAACCCCGAGGCGACGATCGATGCGCTGTTCCTCGGCCGACGCATCGCGAACGCGGCGGCATTGCGCGACCGGCTGATCGGCGTGCCTTACTACCGGCTGATCCATGCCGAGGCCGACGGCCTGCCGGGCCTGATCGTCGACCGCTTCGGCGATGCGCTGGTGGTGCAGCTCAACTCGGCCGGCATGGATGCGCTGGCGCCGGTGCTGCTGGAGGCGCTCGAGGCGGAGCTGTCGCCCAAGACCATCGTGCTCAAGAACGATTCGCCGGTGCGCGAGCTCGAAGGGCTGAAGCGCGAGGTCACGGTCGCCAAGGGCAATGGCGGGCCGATCGAATTGATCGAGAACGGCGCCCGGTTCGTCGCCGACCTGTCGGAGGGCCAGAAGACCGGCTGGTTCTACGACCAGCGCGACAACCGCCGCTTCATGGCGGGGCTGGCGAAGGACGCCAATGTCCTCGACGTCTACAGCTACTCCGGCGGCTTCGGCGTGCTGGCGGCGAAGGAAGGCGCGAAGGCCGTCACCTGCCTCGACCGCTCGGCGGCCGCGCTCGATGCGGCGCGGCAGGCGGCGAAGCTGAACGGCGTCGACTCTGTCGTGTCGTTCGACAAGGCCGAGGCCTTCGAGGCGCTGGAGAAGCTCGGCGGCCAGCACGCCCGCAAGTTCGACGTGGTGATCTGCGATCCGCCGGCCTTCGTGAAGAGCCGCAAGGATCTCAAGACCGGCGCGCAGGGCTATCGCAAGCTGGTGCGGCTGGCGGCGCCACTGGTCGCCCGCGGCGGCTTCTTCTTCGTCGCCTCGTGCTCGCACCTGATGGATCCGCCCGCCTTCGCCGACCAGGTGAAGCGCGGCCTGCGCGATGCCGAGCGCACCGGCCGCATCCTCAAGAGTTCCGGTGCGGCGCTCGACCACCCGGTGCATCCCAACCTGCCGGAGACGGCGTACCTCAAGGCGCTGACGCTCCAGCTCGACTGATCATGCAACCCGGCCCGCGCAACCTGATCACCGACGTCGACGGCCTGCTGGTGGGCAACGCCGATGACGCGCGCCTGCGTTCGGGCGTCACGGTCGTGCTGGGCGAGCGGCCGTTCGTCGCCTCGGTCGATGTGCGCGGCGGCGCGCCGGGCAGCCGCGAGACCGACCTGCTCGATCCGAGCTGCACCGTCGATCGCGTCGACGCGATCTGTTTGAGCGGCGGTTCGGCCTATGGCCTCGGCGCCAGCGACGGCATCATGCGCTGGCTGCGGGAGCGCGGCCGCGGGCTTGCCGTCGGCGGCACGGTGGTGCCGATCGTGCCGACCGCGATCCTGTTCGACCTGCTGAACGGCGGCGACAAGGGCTGGGACTGGCCGCCCTATCGCGAGCTCGCATATCAGGCGACCGGCAACGCCGCGCCCGACTTCGCGCTGGGCAATGCCGGCGCGGGGCTGGGCGCGAAGGCGGGCGACCTGAAAGGCGGATTGGGCTCGGCCTCGGCCGTCGATCCGCGGACCGGCCTGCAGGTCGGCGCGCTCGTGGCGGTCAATGCGCGCGGCTACACGACCATGGCCGGCTTGCCGCAATTCTGGGCCTGGGCGCTGGAGCAGGGCAGCGAGTTCGGCGGCCTGCCACCGCCGCCGCGCAAGGTCACCCTCGACGTCTCCCACAATCGCGCCGACCTCACGCATGACCCAGCCGATGCCGCGCGCAGCGACCCGCGCGCCAACACCACCATCGCTGTCGTTGCCACCAATGCTCGGCTGGACAAGGGATCGGCGCAGCGGCTGGCAATGATGGCGCAGGACGGCCTCGCCCGGTCGATCCGGCCGGTGCACACGCCGCACGACGGCGACACGGTGTTCGCCATCGCCACGGGAACGCACGACCTCGCCGTCGATGCCTTGAGCCTGGGCGAGCTCGGCACGCTGGCTGCGGATTGCCTGGCCCGCGCCGTCGCGCGCGGCGTCTATCACGCCGCGAGCCTCGGCGCGGCGCGCGGCTGGCGGGACGTGTTCGGCCGCTGATAAGCTCTGATTTGGAGACCATGGAGGGATTCTTGAGCATCTCACGCCGCCATCTGATGGGCGCTGCGGGCGCGTTCGCGGTGTTCCCGGCGTTCGGCCCCGAGGCCTGGGCGCAGGCGAAGGACAAGGTGGTGATCGGCATGTCGCTCGAGCCCCCCGTGCTCGACCCGAACCTCAATGCCGCCGCGGCGATCCGCGAGATCACCTACCAGAACATCTTCGAGAGCCTGGCGCGCATCGACCGCACCGGCGCGATCATCCCGGGCCTGGCCGAGAGCTGGACGATCTCGCCCGACGGGCTGGTCTACACCTTCAAGCTGAGACAGGGCGTGAAGTTCCATGACGGAGAGGCGCTCGACGCCTCGGTGGTGAAGTTCGCGATCGACCGGCTGTTCGCCGCCGATTCCACCGTGCCGGCGAAGTCGCTCTACACCGACATCTCGGCCGTCGACGCGGTCGATCCGGGCACGGTGAAGATCACGCTGAAGTCGCCCAATTCTTACCTGCTCTACAACATCGCGCTGTGCGACGCGGCGATCCAGCATCCCAAGAGCGCCGCGACGAACGGCAAGCATCCGGTCGGCACCGGCGCCTTCATGTTCAAGGAGCGCAAGGAAGGCGATTCGATCACGCTGGTGAAGGCGCCTACGTTCCGCGACGCCGCCTCGATCAAGCTCAACACGGCGATCTTCAAGGTCGTGAAGGACCCGTCGGCCCAGGTGAGCGCGCTGCTCGCCGGCGACGTCGACACCTTTCCGGGCTTCCAGGCGCCCGAGCTGGTCGAGCGGCTGAAGAAGGACAGCCGCTTCGCCGTCGTGGTTGGGACGACCGAGGGCGAGGTCATCCTCGCCACCAACAACGGCAAGAAGCCGTTCGACAATCTCAAGGTGCGCCAGGCGATGGCCCACGCCATCAATCGCGCCGAGCTGATCGACGCCGAATCGGGCTACGGCACGCCGATCGGCAGCCACTTCGCGCCGCACAACAAGGCCTATATCGATCTGACCCAGACCTATCCGTTCGACATCGCCAAGGCGAAGGCATTGCTCGCCGAGGCCGGCCATCCCAACGGCTTCGAGGCGGTGCTCAAGCTGCCGCCGGTCGGCTACGCGCAGCGCGCCGGCGAGGTGATGGTGAGCCAGCTCGGCAAGATCGGCATCAAGGTGTCGATCGTGCAGCTGCAGTGGCCGCAGTGGCTCTCCGAGGTGTTCAAGGAGCGCAACTACGATCTGTCGATCGTGGCGCATACCGAGGCCAACGACATCGATCGCTATGCCCGCGACGGCTATTACTGGAACTACGATTCGCCGGAGTTCAAGGCGAAGTGGCGCGAGGTGCTCGCGGCCACCGACTTCGCCAAGCGCGACGAGCTCCTGAAGGACTGCCAGCGCATCATCGCGAAGGATGCGGTGAACGGCTACCTCTACCAGCTCGCCAAGATCGGCGTCTGGAAGAAGGAGCTGCAGGGCATGTGGGAGAACTCGCCCACGCCCGCGACCGATCTCACGGGTGTGCATTGGGCTTAGGATTGCACGCCCTCCCCCGTCTTCGGGGGAGGTGTCGGCGTCTTACGCTGACGGAGGGGGGCCTGATTCATGAGCGGCATGCCCCCTCCGTCGCGGATTACCGCGCCACCTCCCCCGAAGACGGGGAAGGGCAGGCCTGATGCTCGACTTCCTCGCCCGCCGTCTCGCCGCCGCGCTCGTCACGCTCGCGCTTGCGACGCTCGTCATCTTCGCCATCGTCGAGGTGCTGCCCGGCGATCCGGCGCTGGTGATGCTGGGCACCGACGCGCGGCCCGACACGCTGGCGGCGATGCGCGCGCAATACGGGTTCGACCAGCCGCTCGCGATCCGCTACCTGCACTGGATCGGCGGGCTGATGAGCCTCGATCTCGGCAACAGCCATGCCTACGGCACATCGGTCGCCAAGCTGATCGGCGATCGCCTCGCCGTCACCCTGCCGCTCGGTGCGCTGGCGCTGGTCCTGGCGATGGTGGCCGCCATCCCGCTCGGCGTGTTCGCCGCCTGGAAGCACGGCACGGTCGGCGACTGGGGCGTGATGGGCTTCACCCAGATCGGCATCTCGATCCCCAACTTCTGGTTCGGCATCCTGCTGGTGCTGGCCTTCGCCGTGACGTGGCAGGTCTTTCCGTCCGGCGGCTTCCCGGGCTGGCGTCAGAATCCGACGGGCTCGGTCGAGGCGTTGATCCTGCCGGCGCTCGCTTTGTCGCTCGGCGAGATCGCGATCCTGACGCGCGTCACGCGCTCGGCGATGCTCGACACCTTGCGCGAGGACTATGTGCGCACGGCCCGCGCCAAGGGTGCGTCCGAGGCAACGGTGTTGTTCCGGCACGCGCTGCGCAACGCGCTGATTCCGGTGACGACCGTGGCCGGTCTGATCGCGGGCTTCCTGATCGCGGGCGCCGTGATCATCGAAAGCGTCTTCCGGCTGCCCGGCATCGGCCAACTGGTTTACGACTCGATCAACAACCGCGACCTGATCGTCATCAAGAACGTGGTGATCCTGTTCACCATCCTGGTGCTGGCCGTGAATCTCCTGGTCGATCTCGCCTATGTGCTGCTCGATCCGCGGCCGCGGGTCGCCTCGTGAGCGCGTTCCTCGCCCGCGCCCGCCGGCATGTCGGCTTCCAGATCGGCGCGGTCCTGCTGCTGCTGTTCGTCGGCACCGCCCTGGTGTCGCTCTTCTGGACGCCGTGGCCGTCCGACGACCTCGCCATGCGGTTCAAGCTGCAGCCGTCGTCGGCGCAGCATTGGCTGGGCACCGATCATCTTGGCCGCGACGTGCTCTCGCGCATCATGGTCGGCGCGCAGGTCTCGATCACCGTCGGGCTGATCGCGGTGGCGCTCGGCATGTCGGCCGGCGTGGCGCTCGGCGCCTGGGCGGCCGCGCGTGGCGGCTGGGTCGACGAGGCGCTGTCGCGTACCTCGGACCTGATCTTCGCGTTCCCGGCGGTGCTGATCGCGATCCTGATCACCTCGGTGCTGGGAGCCAGCGCGCGCAACGCCATCCTGGCGATCGCAATCTTCAATGTACCGGTGTTCGCGCGGGTGACCCGCGGCGCGGCCCTGGCGCTGTGGAGCCGAGATTTCGTCCGGGCTGCAACGGCGATGGGGCGCGGGCCGGTCGGCATCACCCTGCGGCACGTCCTGCCCAACATCATGAGCGTGCTCATTGTCCAGGCAACCATCCAGTTCGCGGTGGCGATCCTGGCCGAGGCCGGCCTATCCTACCTCGGTCTGGGCGCGCAGCCCCCGGTCCCGTCGTGGGGCCGCATGCTGCGCGATGCGCAAACGTACATTTTCCAGGATCCCGAGCTTGCGCTCTGGCCCGGCTTGGCCGTGGCATTGGCGGTTCTGGGCCTCAACATGCTGGGCGACGGCCTGCGCGACCTGCTCGATCCGCGCCTCAGATTGTTGCGTGTCGGTTAGCATCCACTTTCGTTTTCAGGCGTTCCTCCTTTGATACGATGTTTGGCGGGCCCTTAAGTAACCAGCTGCGCCGTCTGCTGGTCGTCTGGACGGCGGTGGCCTGCCTCGCCGCGAGTAGCGCGTTCGCGCGCACGGGCGATGTCAATCTCACGGTGATCGGGGATCAGGGGATGTCGGACGAGCTCAAGAAGCTCACCGAAGATCTCGACAAGGACCAGCCGCTCACCGGCGACAGCTTGGCCCTGCTGCAGGGCGCACAGGCGCGGCGCGAGCGCATCGCCAGGGCGCTGCGCTCGCGCGGCTTCTATGACGCCCGCGTGACCGCTACGGTGAACGGCCAGCCGGTCGACGACATGGCCGCTCTCGACGCCATCGAGCGCCAGCCGGAGTCCGAGAAGACCACCTTCAAGATCGATGTGGCAACCGGCCCGGTCTACAAGGTGGACGATATCGAGATCCAGGGGCCGCCGAACATCGTCGGCTATCCCGGCCTCGACCGCAGCAAGCTCACCCTGGCGCCCGGCAAGCCGGCCGATGCGGCGGCGATCCTCGCCACCCAGGACGAGATCCTGGGCCAGATTCGCGACCACGGCTACGCGCTGGCGGCCGTCGCCCGCAAGGAAGTGCTGATCGACCACGCCACGCGCCAAGCGCGCGTGACCTACACCGTGCAACAGGGACCGTTGGCGCGCATGGGTCCGGTGCGCTTCTCGGGCACCGAGAAGATCGACATCGTCTACCTGCAGCGCCGCGTGCCGTTCGAGCAGGGCGACCCGTACAAGCCGGCCAACGTCAACGCGCTGCGCGACCGCCTGACGTCGCTCGGCGTGTTCAACGCGGTGCGCATCAAGGAAGCGACGGCGCTCGATCCGAACGGCGAGCTGCCGATCGACGTCTCCCTGAGCGACCGACCGCCGCGCACGATCGGTTTCGGCGCGAGCTACGAGACCATTCGTGGCTTCGCGGTGAACGGCTACTGGCTGCACCGCAATCTGTTCGGCGAGGCCGAGAGCTTGAGACTATCGGCCGAGGTCAATCATATCGGGCAGGGGGCCATCCCGGCGGATCTCGGCTACGGCTTCAAGGCCGACTTCCGCAAGCCCGACTGGTGGCTGAAGCAGCAGGACGCGACCATCAACGCCGCCGCGGTGAACGAGATCTTCGATGCGTATCACCGGCGGGCAATAACGCTGCAGTTGGGCCTCGATCGCATTTTCGATCCGCACTGGCGCGTCAAGGCCGGCGTGTACGGCGAGGCCTCCCAGATCGAGCGATACGGCATCTGGGGCTACTATAAGCTGCTGGGCCTGCCGACGGAGGTGATCTGGAACGAGGCAAACAGCGACGTCGATCCGACTCGTGGCTGGCGTCTCACCTTCGACGCCACGCCTTACGCCGACCTCACGCACAGCGGCAACCTGTTCGCGATCCTGAAGCTGGTGGGCACCGCCTATGGCGATATCAGCGGCGATGGCCGCTCCGTGATAGCCGGGCGCGCGGCGTTCGGCACGATACCCGGCGGCAACAATGCCAGCATCCCATTCGACAAGCTGTTCTATGCCGGCGGCGGCGGCTCGGTTCGCGGTTTTGCCTACCAGAGCGCAGGCCCGCGCGACGCTTTCAACAACCCCCTGGGAGGTGCCAGCCTGGTCGAGGCGAGCCTCGAGTTCCGCCAGCGCATCGGCAAGTCGTTCGGTGCGGTGGCGTTCGTCGATGCCGGCAGCGCCTACACCGACACCATGCCCAACTTCTCGCAGTTCGCGCCGCGACTCGGCGCGGGCGTCGGCGTGCGCTATTATACCGACTTCGGCCCGGCGCGGCTCGACGTCGGCTTCCCGCTCAACAAGCGCGACGGCGACGCTCCGTTCGGAATCTATGTCAGCATCGGGCAGGCGTTCTGATGCGCTGGCTGCGGATCCTCGGCTGGACGGTGGGCGGCATTGTCGTCGCGCTGGTGGGAGCGTTCATCCTGCTGCAGACGCCGCCCGGCCTGCGCACGGTCGCGCATCTGGTCTCGTCGAGCGATCTTTCTGTCACAGGCCTCAGCGGATTCATCCCGACCGATGTTCGCGTCGAGCGAATCGAGATGCGCGACAAGCAGGGCGTCTGGCTCTCGCTCGACGACGCGCATGTGCGCTGGTCCTTCGCCTCGCTGTTCACCGGCCGCGTGCGGGTAGAAGAGTTGCGCGCGGCGAAGATTGACGTATTGCGGCCGCCGGCGCCGTCGGAGGAGGCTTCGAGCTCATCGTCGTCCAGCAGCTTCGGCATTCCCGTCGGCGTCGATCTCCGCGCCTTGTCCGTCGATGACCTTCATGTCGCGGCGGCATTGGGCGGCGTCGATTCACGATGGAAGCTCGCGGGTTCCGGCCTGCTGACGGCCGACGGCTCGGCGAGCCATCTCAAGCTCGAGATGGGCCGTACCGACGGGCCGACGGCACGCCTGGCTGCCGATCTCGGCTTCAGCCTCGACCGCTTCTCGGTCGACGGCCAGATCACGGCGGACGAGTCCACGAAGGGCGGCGTGGTGGCCGCGTTGATCGGCCGGCCGGATCTCGAGCGCATGTCGCTGAAGCTCATCGCCAAGGGCGACCGCAGCACCGGCACCGCCGACCTGACGGCCGCGGCGGGCGATGCGGTCAACTCGACCGGCAACCTTCACTGGCAGCGCCAGGACGCGGTCACCGCGATCACGACTACGCTCAGCCTTGTCGGGCCGGGCCTGCCGGACAGCGCGATCGCGCGGCTGCTGCGGGCGCCCGCGACGTTGAGTGGCGAGGCGACGGTGGACGATGCCGGCCTCGTCGTCGTGAAGCAGGGCACGCTCAAGGTCGGCCCGGCCCAGCTCGATGCCGTCGGCAAATACGACACCAAGGCCGACAAGCTCGAGGCCACCGTTAAGCTGCAGACGGCCGAGTCGGGGCCGTTGAGCGATCTCGCCGCCGGCGCGCAATGGCGCGATCTGCAGCTCGATGTGCAGGCGACCGGGTCTGGATTGGCGGACAAGCCGCAGGTCACCGCGACGCTCAAGGGCAGCGCACAGGATGTCGCTCTGCCGATACTGGGCGACAAGGCGCCGCCGCCGGGGCCAGTGACGATCTCCGCGAAGCTCGGCCTCGATCGCAATGGCAAGCTCACCATCGACGGGCTCGATGCGACCACGGCGCTGGCCAACGCGAAGGGCGGCGGCAGCTTCCTGCCCTCGACCCAGGCGGCGGACGGCAAGATCACGGTCGAGCTTCCGGAACTCGCCGCCTTCTCCAAGCTCGCGAACCTGCCGCTGGGCGGTCGCGGCCATCTCGAGCTCACCGCATCCCACGGCGAGGACGGGCAGAAGGCCAGCTGGCGGGGCACGCTCGACCAGCTGACGATGGATGGCATGCCGCCGGGACTGCTCCAGGAGTCGTTGAAGCTGAGCGGCGCGGCAGCGCTGCGGCCCGACCGGACGTGGCGGCTCGACAAAGTCGCGATGGCGAGCCCGGGCTTCACCTTCGAAATGTCGGGCAGCGGCCGCGACCGCATCGGCTCGATCGACATGAGCCTGAAGCTGCCGAAGCTCGGCGTGCTGCAGCCCGATATCGGCGGCTCGGCCGATGCCACGGGCAAGGTGACGATGACGCCGACCGGCGGCGACCTGCAGCTCACCGTCAAGACGACCGATCTCAGCCGCGGCGGCATTGCGTCCAAGAGACTGGCGCTGATGCTCGACACCGCGCTCGAGGGCGACGCTGTGCGCGGTCGGCTCCGGGCCGATGGCGACCTCGCCAACCAGCCCGTGGCGCTCGATGGCCAGTTCGCGCGCAACGCCGATGGCGGCATCCAAGTGCCGAACCTCAAGGGCAGCTGGGCCAGCGCCAATGTCGACGTCGCCAATCTCGCGGTCACGCCACAGGGCGCGACGGGACACGGCCATCTGACCTTCGCGAAGCTGGAGGACCTGGCGCCGCTGCTCGGCACGGCGCTCGCCGGCGCCATCGATCTCGATATCGCGACGGAGCCGGACAATGCAGGCAAGGTGAAGGTCGCCCTGCGTGGCGACAAGCTGCGCAGCGGCACCACCGGCGTGCGGTCGCTCCAGCTCGATGCGACCGTCACCGATCCGATGGGTGTCGCGGCCGCTGACGCGAGCCTCACGGCCGACGGGCTGAGCGGCGTGGCCGACCTGCGCCGCGCCACGGCGACGGTGAGGGGCGACATGAAGGCGTTCGACGCGACCGTGGGCGTGACCGGCGCCGCGACCAACGCCAACCTCGCCGCACGCGTCGAGCCCTCGCCCGACGAGATCAAGGTGGCCCTGCAGAAGTTCGACGGCCGCTACCAGGGCGTCCCGGTCGCGCTCGCGAGCGCGACCCAGATGCGTGTCATGGGCGCGCGAGTGGCGGTCGATCCGACGACATTGAGGCTGGGCGGCGGCACGGTGCGACTGAGCGGCGTGGTCGATCCGGCCGACAGCAATCTCACCGTCGACATCACGGGCCTGCCGCTCAGCCTGGTGGACCGCTTCGCGCCCGGCACCAATCTCGAGGGCAGCCTGCAGGCCAAGGCGCAGCTGAACGGCGCCCTGGCCAATCCGCGGGTGCAGGCGAGCTATTCGCTGAGCGGTGTGCGGGTCAAGCGGCCGGAGACGGCCCTGGTGCCGGCGCTGGCACTGCAGGGCACCGCGTCGATGGCCGACCAGCAGGCGTCGGTCGATGCGCGCCTGTCGGCGGGCGGCGGCACCAACGTCACGATCAAGGGCAAGGGCTCGCCGTCAGGACAGGCTCAGGCCACGGTCGGCGGATCGATCGACCTGGCGCCGTTCTCGCCCGCCCTCGGTCTCAGCGTGCGCAACGTCCGCGGCACGGTCCGGCCCGATCTCACGGTCAATATCAACCGCCAGAAGATCACCGGCTCGGGCACCGTCTCGATCACCGGCGCCACGCTCTCGCTGCCGGCGAGCGGCATGCAGCTCAGTGGCGGCGAGGGGCTGATCTCGCTGCAGGGCGACACGCTGCAGATCCAGCGCCTGCGCTTCCAGACCGCGCGCAACGGCACGATCGATGTGACGGGCTCGGCGCGGCTCGATCCCGCTCAGGGCTTTCCGGCCGACGTCGCCGTCAACGCTCAGCGGGCGCTGCTCGTCAGCCGGCCCGACCTGGTCGCCAGCATCTCGAGCAACATCAAGATCAACGGCTCGACGCTGAACGGCTTCGACGTGACCGGTCCGGTCACGATCGACCGCGCCGAACTCTCGATCGCGGCGTCTCAGGCGGCGAGCTTCCCGACGGTTCCGGTGACGGAAATCAACGGCAGATCCCCGCTCGATGCGGTTGCGCCGCCGCCGGCCCCACCGACGCCGGTCGGTCCCAGGCAGCCGGCCAACAACGGCGTGCGCCTGGCGCTCAACGTGCAGGCCCCGCAAGCCGTGTTCGTGCGCGGCCGCGGCCTCGATGCCGAGGTCGGCGGTCAGTTCACCGTCACCGGCGATCCGTCGGCGCCGGCAGTGCTGGGCAATCTCACCTTGCGCCGCGGTACGTTCAACCTGCTGGGCCATCGCCTCGATTTCACACGCGGCAATGTCTCGCTGGTCAGCGCCACCACCATCGACCCGCTGCTCGACTTCGCCGCCACCACGACGGTGCAGGGCACCATCATCGAGGTCGACATCACCGGCACCGCGCGCGCGCCGAAGATCGAGCTCACCTCGACGCCGACCCTGCCGCAGGACGAGGCGATGGCGCTGCTGCTGTTCGGCAAGCCGTCGTCGGCGCTGAGCCCGATGGAGCTGCTGAGCGCGGCCCAGGCACTGGCCGAGCTGACCGGACGCCAGCCGGTGGGCGGCGGCTTCATGGCCAAGATCCGGGGCAGCCTCGGCCTCGACAACCTGTCGATCAACTCCAACGCCAGCGGCTCGGGCAGCAATCAGGGCACCACGACCGCCGTCGAGGGCGGCCGTTACGTGGCACCCGGCGTCTATGTCGGGGCGCGCCAGGGTGCGTCGGCCGATTCGAGCCGCGGCGTGGTCGAATGGGAGGTCTTCAAGCATACCAAGGTGGAGGGTGACATCGGCGCCGATTCAACCGGCAAGGTCGGCGTGAAGATGGAATGGGACTATTGAGGTCGTTGGCGGTACGCTCGCCCTTGTGACGGCCCTGATCTTCCTCCTGGTGGCGATCGCCATGCTGACCGCGCTCGGCGGGCGGCGACTACTGGCGGGTAGTGTATTCGGCCTCGGTCTCATCCTGTCGGTCGTGTGGCTGGTCCATCACATGACCGATGCGCTGCCTTTGTCGTTCTAGGCATGACGGCGCTGGTCCGTTTCGGCAACTGGCTCGGCGCGCTGGCGATCGTGGCCGTGCTGGTGGGGGCCTTCGTGCTGCAGTTCACCCATAACGAGCTGCCGGGCCCGCTCGGCATGCTGCAGCGCATTGCCTTCGTGATGTGCGGCTTCGGCTTCCTGATGAACCTGCGCTTCGGCTCGCAGCCGCTGCATTACGGCATCATCCTGCTGGCGGCGCTGTTCGGCCTCGCCACCTCGGGTCGCCAGATCCTGCTGCACATCGTGCCCGGCGACGCGGGCTCCGGACCGCTGTTGCTCGGCCTGCATCTCTATACCTGGACCTTCCTGTTCTTTACCGCGACGGTGCTCGGCGTTGCCTTCCTGCTGCTATTGTCGCCGCGGGAAGTGGAGCGGCGCGAGGGCCGCCACGCCTTGCCGATCGGCCGCCTGTCGTCCTTCGTGGCCTGGCTGCTGATCCTGGTGACGCTCGCCAATGCCGTTGCCGCCTTCGCGCTGTGCGGGCCGGTCGAGTGCCCGCAGACCCCGACCACCTACTGGCTGTTCACGCGCTCGTAGCCGCGAACTCCGTGTCCTTCTTGGGGATCAGGTCATAGGGCAGGGCGAAGCCCGGCATCGCCATGATGCGCTCGCGCCACGCCGCGGCATGCGGCCGCTTGTCGAGGCTCATGCCGCCCTCGGCCATGAAGACCATGCGGCCGAAGCAGCCGAGATCGGCGATGGTGCAATGGTCGCCGACCAGCCACTGCCGGCCTTCCAGCGCCTTGTCGATGAAGTCGAGCGCCGCCTCGGCGCCGGGCCGGAAGTAGTCGACGATCTGCTGCGGCACGTCCGGCCGGAAGCGGGCGAAGTGGCGGACGCGCGCCACGTTGGTGATGGCATCGTTCTCCCACGACAGCCATTCGCGGCAATGGATGCGGTCTTGCTCGCTGTCCGCCTCGAACTTGGCCGTCGTGCGCGCGAGATAGTCGAGGATCACGTTCGACATCACCAGGGTCAGGCCGCGGTGCTGCAGCACCGGCACCTGGCCGTAGCGGTTGATGGCGAGGTGCGGGGCTTCCTTCTGCGCGCCCTTTTTGAGGTTCACGGTCCGGAACGAGAAGGGCAGGCCGCCCAGCACCAGGAACAGCATCGGCTTGTAACTCGAGCTGGAGGTGAAGCTGCCGTGCAGCACGAGGTGGTTGGCGTCGGTCATAGGGGCGCGAGCTTATCCCGCCCCTCCTTCGCCGCGATACCGTCGAGCGCGGTCATTGCGTCCTGCGGTAGGGCGAGATCGGCCGCCGCGAGATTCTCCTTCAGATGCGCAACGGATGAAGTGCCCGGAATCAGCAGCACGTTCGGTGCCCGGCGCAATAGCCAGGCGAGCGCAGCCTGCATCGGCGTGGCGCCGAGTCGCTGCGCGACGTCGGACAGGGTCGACGATTGCAGCGGTGAGAAGCCGCCGAGCGGGAAGAACGGCACATAGGCGATGCCGTCGCGCGACAATGAATCGATCAGCGCATCGTCGGTGCGATGGGCCAGATTGTAGTGGTTCTGTACGCAGACGATCGGGCAGATGCGGCGGGCTTCGGCGACTTGGTTTGGCGTGACGCTGCTGACGCCGATGTGGCGCACCAGCCCCTTGCGCTGGAGGTCGGCGAGGACCGTGATGGGCTCCTCGATCGAACCTTCGGCAGGCGTCCCATGCTCGGCGCCGTGCATGCTGCGGAAGTTCACGACGTCGATCACGTCGCGGCCGAGATTGCGCAGATTGTCGTGCACCGCCTGCGTCAGCTCCGCCGGCGAGAGGGCGGGCAGCCAGGCGGCGTCCGGACCGCGCCGGGCGCCGATCTTGGTCACGATGACGAGGTCGTCGGGATAGGGATGCAGCGCCTCGCGAATGATCTGATTGGTGACGTGCGGGCCGTAGAAGTCGCTGGTGTCGATGTGGTTCACGCCGGCCGCGACGGCCGACTGCAGCACCGCGCGGGCCGCCTCGGGATCCTTGGGTGGGCCGAACACGTGCGGACCGGCGAGCTGCATGGCGCCGTAGCCCAGCCGCCGCACGGTGCGGCTCCTAAGGGCGAAGGTACCGGCTTTGTCGATCTGGCTCATGACGCTCTCCTTTCCTCGAGAACGCCGGCTATCTAGGCCTTCGCCCGGCGTGCGATAATAAGAGCCAATCCGGACAGGTTGTGCGGAATTTTAGACAATGGCCACAGACCTCGGCGATCTGAATGCTTTCCTGGCCGTCGCGCGCGCGGGCGGCTTCCGCGACGGGGCGCGGGCCACCGGGCTAAGCGCGTCAGGGCTGAGCGAAGCGGTGCGGCGGCTGGAGAGCCAACTCGGTGTCCGGCTTCTGCACCGTACGACACGCAGCGTCGTGCCGACCGAAGCGGGCGCCCGGCTGATCGAACGGCTGGGGCCGGCGCTGGGCGAGGTGCAGGCGGCGCTCGACGTGGTGAACGGCTTTCGCGATCGGCCGGCCGGCACGCTCCGGCTCAATGTGCCAATGAGCGCCGCACGACTCGTTCTGCCGGCGATCGTTCCGCGCTTTCTTGCCGCCTATCCCGAGATCCGGCTGGAGGTGATGGCCGACGAAGGCTTCGTCGACGTGCTCGCGGCCGGCTGCGACGCCGGCATCCGCTACGACGAGCGGCTGGAGCAGGACATGATCGCGGTGCCGATCGGTCCGCGTGTCCAGCGCTTCGCGACCGCGGCTGCGCCGGCATATCTCGATCGGCAGGGCCGGCCTCAGCATCCGCGTGACTTGTTGCAGCACGCCTGCCTGCGCGGCCGCTTCGCCAGCGGGCACATGCCGCCTTGGGAGTTCGAGCGCGGCGGCGAGGTGGTGCGGGTCGATCCGGCCGGCCCGCTCCTGGTCACACTCGGCAGTGCCGCCGACCTCGCGGTCGACGCCGCGATCGCCGGCACCGGCATCGTCTCCCTGTTCGAGGATTGGCTCAGGCCGCACTTTGCCAGCGGCGCGCTCGAGCCGGTGCTCGAACCTTGGTGGCAGAGTTTCTCCGGACCCTTTTTGTATTATCCCGGCCGCCGTCTGGTGCCGGCGCCGCTGCGGGCCTTCATCGACTTCATCAAGGGCCAGCACCCGGCGTAGAATCATGCCATGTCCGACGAACGCTACACCGTGGTCCTCGGCGATCGCCGCTATGCGATCCATCGCAAGTGGGCCAAACCCAAACAGCCGTTCGGCTTCCTGTCCGACGTGATGGTCGACGGCGAGGGCCGGGTGCACGTGGCGCAGCGCGGCACCGATCGGCCGGTGGTGGTGTTCGACTGCCACGGAAGTGAGGTCGGCAGCTGGGGCGAGGGCGTGCTGGCGGAGCCGCACTACATCAACGCGGGCAACGACGGCGCGATCCTGGTCGCCGACCGCGATGCCCACCAGGTGCTGCGCTTCGACAAGGACGGCAAGCTCCTCCAGGCGCTGGGCCGGCGTCACTGGCCCGAGCTCGACGCGCCCTTCAACCATCCGACCGCCGCGGCCGAAGCGGCCGACGGCGAGATCTACGTGTCCGACGGCTACGGCAATTCCAACGTCCATCGTTTCACGCCGGACGGGCGGCTGCTCGGGACATGGGGCCAGCCGGGCCACGGGCCGGGTGCTTTCACCACGCCCCATGCCATTGCCGTCGACCGGCGCGGCCGGGTGCTGGTGGCGGACCGCGAGAACAACCGCGTGCAGGTGTTCCATCGCGACGGCACCTTCGCCGCCGAATGGGGCGACTTCTATCATCCGATGCAGATCTGGATCGACGATCGCGGCCTGGTGTTCGTGACCGATCAGATCCCGCGCATCAGCCTGCTGACGCCCGACGGCGAGTTGATCGGCCGTTGCCGCGGCGCCATCAACGGCGCCCACGGCCTGTCGGGCGACGCCGCCGGCAATCTCTATCTCAGCGAGCTGCCGCCCCAGGAAGTGACCAAGCTTGAGCGGCTCAATTAGACTCATTGGACCGCGGACCTCCAGGTCCGCTCATCCCATCGGGAGCGCGCGCCTTCGGCGACGCATCTGGTCAGGACGACAGATATGAGCGGGCTTGGAGGCCCGCGGCCCGATGAGTTCGCGCGTTCCCGCTAAGCCGGTTTCCCGGCGCCTCCGATCTGGACGCGGCGCATGAGGCGGCGGAAGGGGCCGGTGTCGCCGAGCGCGATGTGCTTGGTGCTGCGATTGTCCCAGAAGGCGATCGAGCCCTTCTGCCAGCGGAAGCGGAAGGTGAACTCCGGCCGATGGCCGTGCTCCAGCAGGAAGTCGAGCAGGGCCTTGCCTTCGGCGTTGGTCATGCCCTCGATGCCGATCGTGTAGGAGGCGTTGACGAACAGGCACTTGCGGCCGGTCTCCGGCAGGGTACGCACGATCGGATGGAGATTGCGCGTCTCACGCCAGTCCGCATCGTCGCGGTACTTGGTCGAGCGCCCCTGGTTCTTGCCGAGATGCGGGCCCGCTGTGCCGATGTCGCTGTGCACCGCGCGCAGGCCCTCGAGCAGGCGCTTCATCGTCGGCGAGAGCGCCTCATAGGCCAGGTACTGGTTGGCGAACATCGTGTCGCCGCCGTACGGCGGCACGTCGATGCCATAGAGGATCGCGCCCATCGGCGGCTCGGCGACCATCGTCGTGTCGGTGTGCCAGAGCTCGCCGACATAGGAGGTGTCGCCCGGTTCGCGGCGCACCATCACCACCTCCGGGTCCTCCATGACGGTAGCGTAGTTGGGATGAAGGAAGATCGGGCCGAAACGGCGGGCGAACGCCTTCTGCTGCTGGGCGTCGATCTCCTGGTCGCGGAAGAATACGACGCAGTGCTCGTTCAGCGCGTCGCGGATTTCGCCGATCGTGCCGTCGTCGAGCTCTTGGCCCACGTCGACGCCGAAGATCTCCGCGCCGCCGGCACCGGAGATCGGCCGTACCTCGATCCGACTGTTCCTCATCAGGCAACGCTAACGTTCGAGCTCGGCGCGTGTCCAGTTCGCCCGGGTGGCTGCGGCCTCGTAGGTGCTCCGGCAGAATGACAGCAGCGCTTCGCGTGGTGAACTTGCGGTGCGGACGTCGTCGTACTTGAGCCGGAACTGGCCGGCGTCCCGGTCGTAGAAGGCAGCAGCGGGCAGAACCGGCACGTCGGCGAAGCCGGCCGGCTCGGGCGAGGCGTAGGAATAGAAGGCCGGGTAGGGCGTCGTCCGGTCGCCCGGCCACCAGCCGACGCTGCTGACCTCGTGGGAGTAGGCCTCCTGCGTGACCTTGTCGGCCTTGGGCATCGGCGGAGCGCGCCGGCCGGAGAAGCGGGTGACGCAATGGTCGAAGCTGCCCCAGAAGAAGTGCACCGGGCTCGCCTTGCCGATGAAGCCGCCGCGGAACTCCTTCAGCACCGCGTCGACCGAGCGCAGCACGCGCCAGAAGCGCTCGACCGGCTCGCGCTCGTAGGAGACGTGCGTGGTGTCCCGGTCGAACGGAAGCGGGGCGTCGACTTCCTGCGGCATCGTCCAGATGTGGACCGGAAGGCGGAGCGACTCCAGCGCCGCCATGGTCTCGGCGTAGAAGGCCGCGACCGGCTTGGGTTCGAGGCGCACGACCTGCGCGTCGCCTTCGCAGGTGCGGATCGCGAGCAAATGGTCGACGAAATCGAACTCGATCTCGAAAGTGCGGTCCTGGTACGGGATCGCCGTCGTGGTGAGGCCGCGCGCGCCGACATAGAGCGGCACCTGCCACCAGTGATTCACATGAGGCGCCAGCGCCAGCCGTACCTTGCCGACGATCTGCGTCCACATGTGCAGCGTGGCGCAGGTCTCGCGCCATTCGTCGTACGGCAGGGCGGGCCAAACGGTCACTGGTTGGCCGTGGGCGTCGTGTCGAGCGCCTTGAAGGCTTCCTCGAGCTGCGGCGACATCGGCACGTCCATCTGCTCACCGGTCGGCAGGCGGCGCATGAACCATTTCTCGTACAACGGCACCAGATCGTGGTTGGTCGCAAGCTTGCGGAAGGTCCGCCCGACCACCTGGGCGAGCTGCGGCTCGTCTTTGCGGAACATGATGCCGTAGGGCTCGTAGGACAGCAGGTCGCCCACCACCTTGAACTTGTCCTGCGCGCGGTGCCGCGCGATCAGGCCGTAGAGCAGGATGTCGTCGGTGGCGAAGGCGTCGACCTTGCCCTCGGCCAGCATCTGGTAGGAATGGTCGTGGTCGTCGGCGGTGACGATATTCAGGTCGAGCCCCAGCTTCTTGTCGGCGGCCTCGATCGCCTGCTGGTTGGTCGTGCCGCGGGTCACCACGATCGTCTTGCCTTTGAGATCGGCGATGCCCGAGACAGCGGCCGCCGCCGGCACCATCAGCCGGGTGCCGGCGACGAAGATCAGCGGCGAGAAGGCGACCACCTGGCGCCGTTGGGCGTTGTTGGTGGTCGAGCCGCATTCGAAGTCGACCTTGCTGTCGAGCAGCGCCTGGATGCGCGTCTCGGACGTCACCTTCACATACTCGGTGCGGAGATAGGGCGAATCGACCTCGGCACCGATCTCCTCGGCGATCGCCTGGCACAGATCGAGGCTGTAGCCGATCGGCCGACGCGCCTGGTCGAGGAACGAGAAGGGCGTCGAGGCCTCCCGGTAGCCCAGACGCACCACGCCGTCGCGCTTGATCGCGGCGAGCGTCGGGCTGAGGCCGGCATCTTGCGCGGCCGTACCGGCGGCGGATGACAACGCCAACAGCAGCAGCGCGGCCCCGATCAGCGGACGCATCAGGCGCGCACCGGCTCGCCCGGCACCTGGTCGGGCGGCACGATGTCTCCCGCGCCTTCGGGTGCGAGCTCGCCCTCCCACTTGGCGACCACCGACGTGGCCAGCGTATTGCCGATCACGTTGGTGGCGCTGCGGCCCATGTCGAGGAAGGTGTCGATGCCCATGATCATCAGCAGACCCGCCTCGGGGATATTGAACTGGCTGAGTGTCGCGGCGATGACCACCAGCGAGGCGCGCGGCACGCCGGCCACGCCCTTGGAGGTGACCATCAGGGTCGCAAGCATGGCGAACTGCGTGCCGAGCGTCATCTCGATGCCGTAGGACTGGGCGATGAAGATGCTCGCGAAGGTGCAGTACATCATCGTGCCGTCGAGGTTGAAGGAGTAGCCGAGCGGCAGCACGAAGCTCGAGATGCGCGGTGAGGCGCCGAACTTGTTCAGTCCCTCCAGCGTCTTGGGATAGGCCGCCTCCGAGCTCGCGGTCGAGAAGGCGATCATCAGCGGCTCGCGGATCAGCGCCAGCAGCCGGCGGTAGCGTGGACCGATCACGACGAAGCCGACCATCACCAGGATTGCCCACAGGATCATCAGCGAGAGGTAGAAGCCGCCCATGAAGACGACCAGCTTCCACAGCACTGCGAGGCCGCTCTTGGCGACGGTGGCGGTGATGGCGGCCCATACGGCGAGCGGCGCGAACAGCATCACCAGGGCCGTCACCTTCAGCATGATGTGGGCCACGTCCTCGATCAGCGACAGGATCGCGCGGGAGCGCTCCGGCATCGCGCCCAGCGCGACTGCGAAGAACACCGCGAACACCACGATCTGCAGGATCTCGTTCTGCGCCATCGCGTCGGCGATCGAGGTCGGGATCAGATGCATCAGGAACTTCTCGAGCGAGAAGGCCGAGACCGGCAGGCCGGTCGACTGGCCCCTGTCCGGGAGCGCGCCCGGAAAGTTGGTGCCGGGATGCAGCAGGTTGACCATCAGCAGGCCGAGCAGCAGCGACACGAAGGACGCGCAGACGAACCAGCCCATGGTCTTGGCGAAGATGCGGCCGAGCCGCGCGCCGCTGCCCATGTGGGCGATGCCGCCGACCAGCGTGGCGAAGACCAGGGGCGCGATCAGCATCTTGATCAGCCGCAGGAAGGCCATGGCGATCAGGTTGATGCTCGAGGCGACCTCCGCCCGGCTGGCGGGCAGATACTCGTAGATCGCGGTGCCCATGACGATGCCGAGGGCCATGGCGAACAGGATGTAACGCGTGAACTTGTTGGACATACGACGACGATCTCCCTCGTTGCCGATGGCGAACCGTAACACGGCTGGAGCGCGCGTAACGCGGCCGATCAATCGACCGCAGACCGAGTGAAGAATGCAGCCGAAGACCTAACGCGCGATCACCAGCGCCGGCGTACGGATCCGACGCAGCAGGGACGCCATGCGCGAGCCCAGGAACTTGGTCTCGCCCTGGCGCAGCGAGGTGCCGAGCACGACCATGTCGAAGCGGCCGCCCTTCAGCGTCCGCTGGATCTCCTTGTCCGGATGGGCGTTGGTCGCGGTCAGGCCCTTGACCGGCACGCCGCTGCGCTTGCCCAGCCGATGGGCATCGACCAGCAGCGAGATCCCCGCCCGGCGGGCGCGGCCGCGCAGCAGGGCGGTGTCGTCGCGCGGCTCGAAGACGTGCAGCGCGGTCACGCGGCCCTTGCTGGCGCCGGCGAAAGCCAGGGCGATCTCGGTAGCCAGGCGCGAATCGGCGGTGCCGCTGGTCGGCAGCAGGATGTCGAGCGGGATGTCGGCTGGTCCGGCCGCGCCGGCGCCGTTGATCGCGATCGCCACCGGCCCCTTGAACGAAGCGAGCAGCAGCTGCAAGCGAGCGTCGAACTGGCGGGAGTTCGGCTGGATCGGCTGGTCGACGCCGGCGAAGACGATGTCGTAGCCGCGGGCGAGCTCGCGGCCCAGCGCATCGTCGCGCCCGGCGGGCCGCGCGATCACCAGGGACGGGGCATCGGCCGGCTGCTCGGAGCCGGCACGCGCGGCCTCGGTGACCTTCTCGCGTGTCGTCGCCTGCTCCGGGGCCTTCTCGCCCGGGACCTCCAGCACGGTCGTCAGCATCTTCTGGCGCGCCGCGAACAGGCCGGCCAGTTGCGCCGCCAGCCGGCCGTTGGGGCTGTTGTCGACATAGACCAGCGCGCGTTCCATCCGGGGCAGGCTTTCCGCCAGCTCGGCCTCTTCCTTGTCGAGGCGCTTGGCTTCTTCCTCGCCCAGCGGCACCCGCGCCATGACCCATCGCAGCATCGGCGGCATCGCCATGGTGGTGACCACCGCCATGGCGACGATCATCGTGTAGAGCTCGCTGCTCAACGCGCCCATGGCGAGGCCGATGCTGGCGATGATCACCTCGGTCGAGCCGCGCGCGTTGAGGCCGGTCGCCAGGGCCAGCGATTCCAGGGTGCTGAGCCCGCCCATGCGCCCGCCCGTCAGGGCGCCGGCGAACTTGCCGATGCTCGCCACCGCGATCACCGCGATGGTGAACAGCAGCAGCGTCGGATTGGCGAGCGTGCGCAGGTCCATGCCGAGGCCGGCCACGGCGAAGAACACCGGCGCGAAGAAGGCGAAGATGAAGCCGCGCAACTCGTTCTCGATGTGCTCGGTCAGGATCGGCGACTGGCCGACCATGATGCCGGCGACGAAGGCGCCGAGCGCAGTGTGCACGCCGATCAGCTCGGTGGTGAGCGCCAGGGTCAGCATCACGACCAGGATGGCGGTGATCACCGGCACGTCGATCGTCATGTGGTCGTTCACCCAGACGATCAGCCGTCCGACCAGCCGGTGGCCGACCGTCAGGCAGAAGGCGAGGAACAGGGCCGTGCCGCCGATGCTGGCGCCGATGCTGCGCAGGTCGACTCCGCCGTGGGTGGCGATGCCCGAGATCACGGCGATGATGATCCAGGCGATGGTGTCGTCGAGGATCGCCGTGGACAGGATCATCTGGCCGATGTCGCGGCGGATCACGCCGATGTCCATCAGCGTCATGGCGACGATCTTGACCGACGAGATGGCGAGCGCCGTGCCGAGGAACAGCGCGGTCACCAGCGGCTTGTCGTGGTTCGGGACGACGTCCATGGGCAGCGCGTAGGCCAGCGCCACGCCGCAGGCGAACGGCACCGCGATTCCCGACAGCGAGGAGAAGAGCACGGCGCGCGTCCGCCGTCGCACCAGGGCGAGGTTGGTCTCCATGCCGGTCAGCAGCAGCAACAGCAGGATGCCGATCTGCGATACCGCATCGATCATGGTCTTGAGCGTCTTGTCGTCGGGAAAGACGACGGCCCGCCAGTGCGGCGCCATCATGCCGAAAACCGAGGGTCCGAGCAGGACGCCGGCCAGCAGCTGCCCGAACAGCGCTGGCTGGCCGATCCGGCTCATGCCTTCGCCCAGTAAACGGCCGACCAGCAGAAGCAGGATCAGCTGTGCGGCGAAGATCGCCAGCGTATGCTCGCCCAAGAGAATTCCCCCAGCTGCAAACGTCGGCCGAAGGACGGACACGGCCCAAGTCCCCATGGACGGCCCGTCGCAATTCGTGCTGACCTTGCGATAACGGCCAGACGTTAGAAGGGATGCGAGGATACTGGCAACCCGCTGCGCGGACGCAACCCGTTGCGGAGACGCAACCCGTTGCGGGGACGCAACCTGTTGCCAGAAACTCGCGAGCCCGTTGAGCGCACCGTACAATGGGGATCGCCCATGCTTACGCTTGACACTGCCCTGGTCGTGGTCACCGGCGTCGCCTTATTCGCGGCGTTCGTGAACGGCGCGATCGGCTACGGGTTCTCCTCGCTGACCGTGCCGCTCGGCCTGGTCTTCTTCACGAACCGCGTGTTGAACCCGGCGGTCGTTCTGATCGAGGTGCTGATCAACTTCTATGTCCTGGCGATCAACCGCCAAGGTGTTGCGTCGGTGTGGCGGCGGGTCTTTCCCATCCTGATCGGCCTGCTGCCCGGCATTGGCCTGGGCGCGTTGCTCCTGCACTGGCTCCATCCGGCCTGGGTCAAGCTGGTCACCTACACCCTGTTCCTGCCGCTGATCCTGGTACAGGCCGCGGGATGGCGCCGGCCCATCCAGTCGACCTGGGCGGTCGGCCTGCCGTTCGGCGGCGCGCTCGGCGTTCTCTATTCGCTGACCACCATCTCCGGCCCGCCGCTCGCGGTGCTGTTCAACAACCAGGGCCTGGTGAAGACGGAGTTCCGCGCCGGCCTCGCCCTGGTGCGCGTCGCCGAATCGACCCTGACCGCGCTGGTCTACTGGAATCTCGGCCTCTTCACGTCGGAGAGCCTGGCGCTGATCCCGCCGTTCCTGCTCGCCATGCTGATCGGCATCCCGGCTGGCGCCTGGGCGATCCGCCGCCTGGATGCCGAGACCTTCCGCCGGCTCTGCATGAGCTTCGACGCCTGGGTGGTCGGCTTCGGACTCTCGCGCGTGCTGATGGAGTTGCGCATCGTGCCGGGGCCGGGGGCCTATGGCTTCATGCTGGCGACGATCCTCGTCGACCTCTGGCTGCTCTACCTCTTCTTCTCGCGCCGGATCGCCGCTCGGCGATCCCCGACGCTGCCGTAGGCAAGACCCTTCCCATCTGAAAGGGCCATCTGAAAGGGCCATCTGAAAGGGGAGGATGGAACCATGGACGGCGCGGCGCGATTCGTGCTGACGTTGGCGTGCAGACAAAGGGTGAGCCGATGGACAAGGACTTGATGGAGGCGCTGGCGCGGAGGGCGGGTCTCGACAAGGCGCTGGCGGAATTCCCCGACGATGTCGCCGCCGCTGCCGATTCGGCGGCCACCGTGACCGCCCGCATCAAGGTGCCGGCCGATCCGCGTGCCGAGCCGTGGCCGGCGATGAAGCCGGGAGACGGGCTGTGAACGCCGGCGTCGAAGCCGGGCAGGGGGCCAGGGACGGGGCCGGCCACGCCCTGCATTTCATGACCGTGACGGCGGCTGCGCACGCGATCGCCCACAAGGAACTCTCGCCGGTCGAGCTGATGAAGGCGCATCTCGCGCGCATCGAGAAGCTCCAGCCGACGCTCAACGCCTTCATCCGGCTCGATGCCGAGAACGCGCTCAAGGCGGCGCATGCCGCGGAGGTCGAGGCGATGGCCGGCCGGCTGCGCGGGCCGCTGCATGGCATTCCCGTCGGCATCAAGGACATCATCGACGTCGCCGGCCTGCCGACCACCTGCCATTCGAAGGTGCTGCAGGACTCCCTGGCGACAGCCGACGCGGTCGTGGTCAGCAAGCTCCGCGCGGCGGGTGCGATCGTGGTCGGCAAACTTTCCACCCATGAGTTCGCGATCGGCGGGCCGAGCTTCGACCTGCCGTGGCCGCCGGCGCGCAATCCGTGGAATCCCGACCATCATCCCGGCGGCTCATCGTCCGGCTCGGGCTCGGGCGTCGCGGCCGGGCTGTTCCCGATGGCGCTCGGCACCGACACCGGCGGCAGCGTGCGCAACCCGGCGAGCTGCTGCGGCATCGTCGGCATGAAGGCGAGCTACGGGCTGGTCTCGCGGCGCGGTGTGTTCCCCCTCTCCTTCACGCTCGACCATGTCGGGCCGATGACGCGCACGGTCGAGGACAATGCGCTGATGCTGGAGGCGATCGTCGGCCACGATCCGCTCGATCCCGGCAGCGTGGCGGCGCCGAACGGCCACTATCGCGCCGCGCTCGATCGCGGCGCCAAGGGCTTGCGGGTGGGCTTCGTGCGCCACTTCCACGAGGTCGACATGCCGGCCGATCCGGAGATGACGGCCGCGCTCGAGCACGTGATGCGTACCCTGCAGATGCTGGGCGCCGACGTGCGCGACGTGCGCCTGCCGTCGCTGGTCGAGTTCGGTGCGGTGAACCGCGTGATCCTGCAGAGCGAGGCCTGGTCGATCCATCGCGCGTGGCTGCAGCAGCGGCCGGGCGACTACGGCAAGCTTGCCCGCCGGCGGCTGATGCCGGGCGCGTTCCTGGGCGCCGGCGACTACGTGATCGCCAACAAGCGGCGGGCCGAGATGATCGCCGCCGTCAATGCGGCGCTGGCCGAGGTCGACGTGCTGCTGTGCGCCAGCTCGATGGATCCGGCCTGCCGTATCGACCGCCCCGCCGAGGTCGAGCGCACTTATCCGCGCCAGGCCCGGACGCCGTTCAACGTCACCGGTCATCCGGCATTGGCGATGATGGCGGGACTCTCGTCGGGCGGCCTGCCGCTCTCGGTCCAGTTCGTCGGGCGCTTTTTCGACGAGGCGTCGATCTATCGTGTCGCCCGCGCCTGGGAGCAGGCCTCCGGCATGGACAAGAAGCATCCGCCGATTTGACTTCAACTGTCATCTCAACCTCATGTCCCTCTCCGCCCGCGAAGCGGGGGAAGAGGGACATGATTTGAGGGATCGATGAAAGACCACCCGCCGGCCTATCAAGCCACGACCCCCGCGCTCTCGGTCGACAAGGCCTTCTACCGGCGCATTGCCGAGAGCCCGGGGCGGGCGCTGGTCGAGTCGTTCACTCTCCCGATCCGCAGCGGCCGCGCCTGGACGGTGCCGGCCGGCCACGTCTTCCGCATCCTGACGCCGGAGGGCCCGCAGGTCGGCGATCTCAACATCTGGAACCGGGACAATCCGCGCGAGCGGCTGTGGGCGTCGCGCACGCGGCAGCTCCAGGCGGCGCACGTCTCGGTATTCGACCGGCTGTGGTCGACGCTGCCGTACCTGAGGCCGATGGCGACGATCACCTCGGACAGCCTCAAGGACTACGGCATCGACGAATTCGGCGGCCGCATCCACGACCTGCTCGGCACGCGCTGCGACCCCTATGTCAACCGCATGCTCACCGGCGAGGATTTCGACTTCCACTGCCATTCCAACCTGGTGCGGGCGGTGGCGCCCCATGGGCTGACCGAGTTCGACGTGCACGACGTGCTGAACGTCTTCCAATGCACCGGGCTGAACCGGGCCGACAAGTACTTCATGCGCGCCAGCCCGGCGAGGCATGGCGACCATATCGAGTTCTTCGCCGAGATCGATCTCCTGTGCGCCCTCTCGACCTGCCCCGGCGGCGACCTGTCGGTGCCGCTGTGGGGCCCCGACGCCCGCGACCCGATCGACGTCTGCCGGCCGCTCGCCGTCGAGGTCTACGCCCTCGACCCGATCCTGCTCGAAGGGTGGAAATCGCCGGAATCGCCATCGTACAAGGGCGCGCATGGGATGAGGCTGCAGAAGCCTGAATCGACATGAGGCGCGCTCATCCGAACCGCCTTGCCGGCGGCCCACGCGACGTCAGCGAGGGCGGCCTGCGGGGGAGCGGAAGCCAACTCGCGGGAGATCGGGACGCGACGCCGGCCGCCGCGCAGGAAAGACGTCCGGTTGCTCTCCGCCTCGCGCAGCCTGGTGTTGATCCTCATGAGGTCCTTCCAGACCACGTAGCCGACGAGTGTCCGGTCCGTGCGGGAGACGACCGGCAAATGTGCGATGTTCTCCTCCGACAGCCGGTCGGCGACGGTCTCGAGATATTCGTCGGGATAGGCCGCCTTGAGACGGTCGGGCGGGAAGAGGTCTGCGAGCGGCGTGTTGCGATGCTTGCCCGCGCGTCTCCATCGGATCACCGCGGGAGGATCGATGACACCGAGCACCTTGCCGCCGGCATCGACGACCGGAAAGCTCGGGTGCCGGCGCTCCGGATCGGTGAGGAAGCGCGCGGCCTGCTGCAGGGTCATCGACGCGGGGACGGTTTCCACGTTCTGGGTCATGACCTGGGAAACGCGGGTCAGCGCGAACGGGTCGATGCGGTACTCGCGCACGATATGGTGGCCGCGGCGGGCGATTTTCTCGGTGAGGATCGAGCGCTTCATGAGAAGAACGGTGACCGCGTGCGCCGCGGCGCAGGCCGCGATCAGCGGGACCAGGATGTGCGTATTGCCCGTCAGCTCGACGGCGAAGAACGTCGCGGTCAGCGGCGCCCGCATCGTGCCGCCCATGGTCGCCGCCATGGCGATCAGGGGCCAGAAGCCGGGAGAGGCCGCGGGCAGGACGCCCGACAGGACGGCGCCCATCGCTCCGCCCATGATGAGAAGCGGCGCCAGCACGCCGCCCGACGTTCCCGACCCGAGCGCCACGGCCCAGATCACGGCCTTGACGAGAAAAAGCGTGATCGCCGCCGTGCTGACCACCTGGCCGTCGAGCATCCGCGCGATGTTTCCGTAGCCGACGCCCAGCGCGTTCGGCTCGATCAGGCCACCGATGCCGATCACGACGCCGCCGATCATCGGCCACCACATCCAGTGGATTGGCAGCTTGAGGAAGCCGTCCTCGCAGGCATATACGAGCTGCGTCAGCAGACTCGAAAGCAGTCCGCCGGCGATGCCGATGGCGATCCAGCCGGCAAGCCCGATCAGGGTGATGTCCGCCACGCCCTGGAAGGGAAAGATCGGTGACGGCATATGCAGCGCCGTTCGCTCGACTTCCGCGACGATGGCTGCGATGGCGACCGGAATGAAGCTTCTCGGAGTCCATTCGAAGAGGAGAAGCTCCACCGCCAGCATGATGGCGGCGATCGGGGTGCCGAACACCGTCGTCATGCCCGCGGCCGCGCCGGCGACCAACAATGTCTTGCGCTCGTTGTCGCTGACCGGCAGGGCCTGGGCGATCAGCGAGCCGATCGCGCCGCCGGTCATGATGATCGGGCCTTCCGCCCCGAACGGCCCGCCCGTGCCGATGGCGATGGCCGAGGACAGCGGCTTCAGGATGGCGACCTTGGCGTCCAGTCGCGACCGGCCGAGCAGGATCGCCTCGATGGCCTCCGGGATGCCGTGGCCGCGGATCTTCTCGCTGCCGAACCGTGCGATCAGGCCGACCAGGAGCGCGCCGACAACCGGAATGAAGACAGCGGCGATGCCGAGCTGGTTTGCCGCAATGTCGGGTTCCGCCACCGAGAAGCGGCCAAAATACGCGATGTTGGTGGCGAGGCGGATCAGGGCGAGGAGCCCGATTCCGGCCACGACGCCGGCGGTGGCGACGATGACGGCGATCGCTGCGATGACGAGCACGCGCGGACTGGTCGTGAAATCACCAAGACGACGATGATCATGGCTGCGATCGGCCATCGCGGAACATTTCCCATATTGTGGGTCAGGGGGCGCAGGAACTGCGGGCGGCAGATGTATCGTTTTACGATATAACGATGTCAAGCGGTCTGCTGACTCGGCGCATGATCTGGTGTCAAAGCTGGTGCGTGAACCGTGCAAAGGGCAGGCAATGGCGCAATCCGGATTGACCCAAGAGGACTACACGGCACTTGCCGAGTTTCGCTATCTGCTCCGCTGCTTCCTCGAGTTCAGCGAGAATGAGGCGAAGGCTGCCGGCCTGACGCCGCGGCATCACCAGGCCCTTCTGGTCATCAAGGGGTATGGACGCGGCAAGCCGATCGCGGTGGGAGATTTGGCCGAGCGCCTGAAGATTCGCCACAACACGGCCGTCGAACTGGCCAACCGGCTGGCCGAGGGCGGGCTGGTCGAACGCCTCCATGACGGCCTGGATCATCGGCGCGTCCTTCTCCGGCTGACGGCCATGGCCGAACGGCGTCTGGCCGCGCTGTCGAGTGCGCATCTCGACGAGCTGTCCCGGATCAAGCCCGTGCTGAAACAGCTGCTGCAGCGCTATTCATGAGCGCGCTGGGCACATGACATGAAGACATCTCGTGCGGCGGCCCTTGAAGACACCCATGCCCGGCGCGAGATTTGACCAATGACGAACAAACGCCAACTGCGCCTCGGCGCCTTCATGCGGCCGGTATCGATCCATACCGCCGCCTGGCGCTATCCCGGCGGCACGCCGGACGCCAATTTCAATTTCAAGGCGCTGGTGCAGTACGCCCAGACGCTGGAGCGCGGCAAGTTCGATGCCTTCTTCATGGCCGATCACCTGGCCGTGCTGAACATGCCGATGGAGGCGCTGAAGCGCTCGGCGACGGTCACCTCGTTCGATCCGCTGACCTTGCTGCCCGCGCTGGCGCAGCACACCGAGCATCTCGGCCTGATCGCCACCGCCTCGACCACCTTCGAGCCCGCGTACACGATCGCCCGCCGCTTCGCGTCGCTCGACCATCTCTCCAACGGCCGCGCCGGCTGGAACATCGTCACGACCTCCAATCCCGATGCCGCGCAGAACTTCGGCATGGACGACCAGATGCCGCACGACGAGCGCTACGCGCGGGCGCGCGAGTACTACGACGTCGTCACCGGACTGTGGGATTCGTGGGCCGACGACGCCTTCATCCGCGACGTCGAGAGCGGAATCTACTTCGATCCGGCCAAGCTCCATGTGCTGAACCACGCGGGCAAGTACCTGAAGGTGAAAGGCCCGCTGAACATCGCGCGGCCGATCCAGGGCTGGCCGGTGATCGTGCAGGCCGGCGCCTCGGATGCCGGCCGCCAGCTTGCGGCCGAGACCGCCGAGATGGTGTTCGCCGCGGGCGGGCCGATCGCCGGCGCGCGCGAGTTCTACAAGGATGTGAAGAGCCGCGCGGCGCGGATCGGCCGCAACCCCGACCACATCAAGATCCTGCCGGGCGCTTTCGTCGTGGTCGGCGACTCGGAGCAGGAGGCGAAGGACAAGCGCGCGCGGCTCGACAGCCTGGTGAGTTATGAGAGCGGCATCGCCGCGCTGTCGATTGCGGCCGGCGTCGATGCGCGCAAGTTCGATCCTGACGGGCCGTTGCCGGACCTGCCGGAGACCAACCAGAGCAAGAGCGGCCGCGAGCGGGTGATGGCGCTCGCCAGGCGCGAGGGGCTGACGGTGCGCCAGATTGCCGGCCGGCTGGGCGGGTATGGCGGGCTCGGCATGGTCGGCACGCCTCAAATGATCGCCGACCAGATGCAGGAGTGGCTGGAGACGGAGGCGTCCGACGGCTTCAACGTCATGTTCCCCTATCTGCCCGGCGGCCTCGACGACTTCGTGAACAAGGTCGTGCCGGAGCTGCAGCGCCGCGGCATCTTCCGCACCGAGTACGAGGGCAAGACCCTGCGCGAGAATCTCGGCCTGCCGCGACCGGAGAACCGCTTCTTCGCGGCGACGGCGAAGGCGGCGGAATAAGCCCTCTGTCGTCCTGAACGAAGCGAAGGACCTCATGGCATTTCAACGAGCACACTGCTCGCAATCGCGATGAGATCCTTCGCTTCGCTCAGGATGACAGGGAAATGCTATTCTCCTTGCGGGAGGTAGCATGGCTTTCGAGATTGCAACGGCGAGTGCCGACGATGTCCTGCGCATCATGGGCTGGGCCAAGGACGAAGGCTGGAACCCGGCCAACACCGACTGGATGGCCTTCCATGCCGTCGATCCGGGCGCGTTCCTGATCGGGCGGCTCGACGGCGACCCGGTGGTCAGCATCTCCGTGGCGCGCTACGGCGCGGGGCTGGGCTTCCTCGGCTGCTACATCGCGCGGCCGGTGGTGCGCGGCAAAGGCTACGGCATCCAGATCTGGAACGCGGGCATGAAGCGGCTCGCGGGACGCAACGTCGGCCTCGACGGGGTGCCGGCGCAGCAGGCGAACTACAAGAAGTCGGGCTATCGCCTGTCTTGGAACAATGCGCGCCACGAGGGCGTGCTGTCGGCGACGCCGCCGGTGCCGGCGGGCGTAACCTTTGCCGATGCGCGGACCATCCCGTTCGACAGGCTCGGCGCCTACGACCGCCGCTTCTTCCCCGAGGCGCGCGACAGCTTCCTGGCGCCCTGGATCACCGCGCCCGAGCGCACTGCCTTGGTGGCGCTGAAGGACGGCGAGATCGCAGGCTTCGGCGTGATCCGCGCGGCCGTCACCGGCGCGCGCATCGGACCACTCTATGCGGCGTCACCGGAGATCGCCGGAGCGTTGATCGGCAAGCTCGCCGCGGCGATGCCGGGGCCTATCGCGATCGACATGCCCGACTTCAATGTCACTGGCACCAGGCTCGCCGAGCGACTCGGGCTGAAACCTGCCTTCGAGACAGCGCGCATGTACACCGGTCCCGACCCCGCGTTCGACCGCGCGGGCCTGTTCGGCGTGACGAGCCTCGAGCTCGGCTAGGGCCGGATGGCTTGTAGTCGAATCACCCGTCGTCCCGACCGGAGCGCCGAAGGCGCGCAGCGGAGGGACTTGTTTTCAACGATCAGCCAGCAAGTCGCGGAAAAAAGGTCCCTCCACTGCGCCTCGCTTCGCTCGGCTCCGGTCGGGACGACGGATGGAGCTAGCGGCATCGCGCTCTAGCTAGCTCGTTTGGCCGGCTTTCCTCGGCTGCCGCTGGATTTATCCACAGGAAATGGCAAAGAGGGGGTGACGGGAGAGTGGGAAGAATCGCGGAAAAGCCTTGTGTCATCGACATCGGAGGCTTCCCACCGTGGTGGGAAGCCGTGGGAAGTCCTGGACGCTCGTCAGTAGGCCGTCGACAGGTACTCGACGATCGCCGGGATGTCCTTCTCGTCGATCGGCGCGCCGTAGACCTTGATCATCTTGGTGACCTCGGCCTGCCAGAAGTCCTTCCCGAACTTCGGGCCCGTGGGCTGGGTCTTGATGTAATCGGCCGAATGGCAGGCGCCGCAATTGCCCTGCACGATGTCGAGATTGGGGCCGGGCTTGAACGTCGCCGTCTCGGCCGGCAGCTCGAAGTTGATCGGCTTGGCGAGCGCCGGCACGGCAAGGGCGGCGACGGCGAGAGCGAAGGCAAAGCGTTTCATCGTCCTGCTCCTCACGCCGCCGTCACGTGCGTCGATTCGATCACGTTGCGCATGTAGCCGGCCGGGTTCCAGCCCGGCTTGTCGGGCTGCGTCTTGCCGTCGTTGCCGGTTGCGCGGACCTGCAGCACGTGCTCGCCGGCGGCCAGGGTCACCGGCAGCGTCCATTCGCGGAACGAGTACTTGCCGAGGTCCTGGCCGAGCTTGGCGTCGGTCCAGCTCTTGCCGCCGTCGGTCGACACGGCGACCGACTTGATGCCGCTGCCGCCGTTGAAGGCGATGCCCTTCAGCGTCGTCGGGCCGGCCTTCACCTTGGCGCCGTCGGCGACGCTGGTGATGAAGGACCGGACGTTGAAGTGGTTGATCGGCACGGTCGACTTGGGCGCGGTGCCCGGCTCGATCGAGGCGTTCTCGGTATCGGGGATGCGATAGGCGCTCTTCATCCAGAAGCCGTCGAACTCCTTGTCGAGCACGGTGATCTCGTTGAGATGCTTCATCCAGTAGGTGCCGTACCAGCCCGGCACGATCATGCGGATCGGGTAGCCGTTCAGCACCGGCAGGTCGGCGCCGTTCATCTGATAGGCGATCATGACCTCGCCGTCGCGCGCGTGGTCGATGTCGAGCGCCTTGACGAACTTTGGCGTCTTGTCGATCACAGGCCCGTCGAAGCCCGAGTAGGAGATCTGCTTGGCGCCGGCCTGCAGGCCCGCCTGGTCGAGCACGGCCTTGAGGGGCACGCCCTTCCAGCGGGCATTGCCCATTGCGCCGTTGCCCGACTGGCCGCCGGCGACGCGCGGGTTGGAGAAGCCGCGGCTGTTGCCGGAGCACTGGTTGACGGCGACCAGCTCGACCGAGGGCATGCGCTTCAGGTCGGCGAGCTTGAGGGTCAGCGGCTTGTTCACCTTGCCCTTGACCTCAAGCGTCCAGGTGTCGGGATCGATCGTGTCGAACGGGATGTTGGCGAGATGGTAGCGCACGAAGAACGCGTCGTTGGGCGTGATCACGTTCTCGTTGAATACGGCGAACGGCGTCTCGAGCTGCGGCGGGCGCTGGGTCAGGCCGATCATCGGCCGCTTCTGCGGATACTTGACGATCGGCCGCTCGCCGTTGCCGATCGGCAGGGTGACGGTGTCAGCGAAGGCCTTGATCGGCGATGCGCCGAGCGCCAGCGCGCCCGACGCCCTCATGAGCGTGCGTCTTTGGATCACACCTTTCCTCCCGTGCGTCTTGTCTCCAGTCGTTATGCCGATTCTATCCAACGCTCCGGCGCGGCACCAGTGCAAGCCACAGCGAGATCACCGTCGAACCGATGGCGACGGCCTGCAGGGCGGACAAAGGTTCGTGAAGCAGAAGCACGCCGCTGATCACCGCCACGATCGGAATGGCGATCGACGACAGCGCGGCGACCTGGGCCGGCAGCAGCTTGACCAGCGCGAACCAGGCCGCCGTGCCGAGCGCCACGGGAACGGCGCCGGTATAGGTGGTGGCCAGCAGGGCCGCTGTCGAAGGCATCGCATGCGGCCAGCCGTCCAGCACGGCCATGCCCAGGGCGATCGGCGGCAGGGCGAGCACGAGCTGCCAGAAGGTGAGGGAGAGGCCCATGCCGGGCCAGCTGGTGCGCTTCACGACGAAGGTGCCGATCGCCCAGCAGAAGCCGGCGCTCAACCCCCAAAACAGGCCGAGCGGCGCGTCGGCGTAGCTCCTGAAGTTCGGGATCATCAGCGCGGCGACGGCGGCCGCGCCGATCGCCAGCGCCAGCAGTTGCCGGCCGGTGAGCGGCTGGCGGAACAGCACGAAGCCCAGCAACGCCACCCAGAGCGGCATGGTATAGGCCAGCACCGAGGCGTGGCCCGACGGGATGTGCAGCACGGCGAGCGACGTGGTGATGTACCAGATCGTGACGTTCATCATCGAGGCCAGCAGCAGGTGCGGCCAGCGGCCCTTCGGCACCGCGAAGGACTCGCCGCGCAACCGCATCAGCAGGCCGAGCGTCGCGATGCCGATCGACAGCACGCCGGTGCGGAAGGTCGCGACCGGCAGCTCCCGCAGCGCGATGGCGAACAACGGCCAATTGGTGCCCCAGACGAGCGTGAGCGCGGCCAGCAGCGCCAGCACCTTGAGCGGAAGGCGTTTCACGGACGATCAGGCCTGGTGCTCGTCCGGCGCCCGCAGGAAGCAGCCGTCGATACGCCACGTGCCGTCGGGCAGGCGCGTCATCGGATAGAAGGCATCGACCGGTCGGCCGTCGGGCCCGACGACGTGGACCTTCTGCGCTGGCTGGCCGTTCAGCTCGACGATGCCCGCGAAGTCGAAGACGCGCGGGCGATAGACGGGCTGGTAGCCCTGCCGGACCATGTCCATGAAGGTCTCGGACGTGCCGAACATGTGCTGGATACCGGGCGAGGCGAGGCCGAAGGCGGCGTCGCCGTCGTCGCGGCGGAAGGCCTCGACCTGCTGGCCGATGACATCGCGGATCGCCGCGCGGTCGCCGTCGCTCAGCTCCTGAGCCGCTGCCGGCCACGTCAGCGCCAGGACGACGAGGAAGATGCCGAGAAGGGCAGGGAAACGGGCCGCCATGGCCCGAGCTTAGCTCCCGTTCGCAGCCTGCGAGAATGGAAATTGGGCCGGAATTCCGGCATTTCTCGCGCCCTTGCATCGCCGGGGCAATTTCATTAGGTTGCGCCCCTTCGCCGGACCCTCAGGGTCTGGCCACGCGCCCGTAGCTCAACTGGATAGAGCATCTGACTACGGATCAGAAGGTTAGGAGTTCGAATCTCTTCGGGCGCGCCATTTCTCCCCGACATGAAATCCCGGATCGAGCGCACATAGGACGTACAAGAACGTACGCGCCGATCGCCTAGATCGCGTTCCGCCGCTGCATCGCGCCGCAGGTTGGCCGATTCGTGGCAACCTCGCGGCGGCCGCTCCCGTTCCGCTTGCGGACGGAGGCGGACTCGGGCGATGCCGCAGATCTTCACCGCATCGGCGGACACCCGGCTGCGCACGGCCGCGCTGCTGCTGGCGATCGTCTTCGTCGGCTCTCTGGTGTTCACCGCGGGCTTCATGAACTCGACCTATCTCACGAGTGTCGGCTGGGTCGCGACGCAGCCCGTTCCGTTCAGCCACCAGCACCACGTCGGCGGCCTGGGCATCGATTGTCGCTACTGCCACGCCTCGGTAGAGGTGAGTGCGCAGGCGAGCCTGCCGGCGACGCATGTCTGCATGACCTGCCATTCCGAGATCTGGACCGGTGCACCGATGCTGGCGCCGGTGCGCGCGAGCCTCGCCGACAACAAACCGCTGCATTGGCAGCGCGTCGCCCGCCTGCCGGACTATGTCTACTTCAACCATTCGATCCACATCTCGCGCGGCATTGCATGCGCGGAATGCCACGGCCGGGTCGACCAGATGCCGCTGCTGGCGCGCGCCAAGCCCTTCACCATGGAGTTCTGCCTCGACTGCCATCGCGATCCCGGCCCGCATCTGCGGCCGCGCGATCAGGTGACACGCATGGACTGGTCCGGCTGGCATCAGGATCCGCAGTGGGCCCACAAGCAGCTGCAGGCATTCGGCATCCAGCCGGACAAGCTCACCAACTGCTACATCTGTCACAGGTGAGGGGATGGAGCGCGAACAGGCGGAGCCGCCCTCGTTCAATCGTCGTTCGCTCCTGCAGGCGATGGCCGCCTCGCTCGCACTGGCGGCGGCGAACGGCCGGCGCGCCGAAGCCGACGAGCGCGCGCTGCCCTACGTCAACGCGCCCGAGTACGTCGTGCCCGGCAAGCCGAAATGGTACGCGACCTCGGTGCGATTCGCGGGCTACCTGCAGCCGGTGCTCGGCAAGAGCATCGCCGGCCGCCCGGTGAAGCTCGAAGGCAACGACCAACATCCCGCGACCGGCGGCGCCACCGATCTCTTCATGCAGGCGGCGCTGCTGGGGCTCTACGACCCCGAGCGCTCGCAGGTGCCGTTGCATCTCGGCCAGCCCGCGACCTGGGAAGCGTTCGACACCGATGTCTTCCGCCGCACCGCCGAGATCGACCGTGCGCAGGGCGGGGGTTTTCGCCTGCTGACCGGCGCGGTGAGCTCGCCCACCCTGCTGCGCCAGATCGGCGACCTGCGGAAGCGCTGGCCGAAGATGCGCTGGCATGTGACGGAGCCGATCAAGGAGGACGCGCGGCTCGCGGCGACGAACCGCGTGCTCGGCCGCCCCTTGCAGATGCTGCCGGACTTCTCGGCGGCCGCGACCGTCGTCAGCCTCGACGACGATTTCCTCGGGCCCGGTCCGCGCCAGGCGATGCAGGCGCGCGCCTGGTCGAAGCGGCAGCCGCGGCTGTTCGTGGCCGAGCCGACGCCGTCTGCGACCGGAACGCGGGCCGGTGATCGCCTGATCGTTCCGTCGGCACGCGTGCAGATCCTGGCGCAGGCGATCGCCGGGGCAGCTGGCGTTGGCGGTGCCGCTCCGGCCGAGCTCGCCGCGCACGAGAAGAAGTGGGTCGACGATGCCGTTGCGGCGCTCGGCAAGGGCGACGGTCTCGTCACGGTCGGCGCCCAATACGATGAAGCGCTGCATGCTCTCGTGCTGCTGATCAACGAGCGTCTCGGTGCGTTCGGCAAGGCGCTGCGCTTCACCGATCCCATCCTCGCCGCGCCACCTGACGGCAAGGATTCGCTGGGTGTGCTGGTCGACGATATGAAGGCCGGCCGCGTCACGACGCTGCTGATCCTCGAGGCCGAGCCGGTGCAGGCGACGCCGGCGGCGCTGGATTTCCGCTCGGCGCTCGAGAAGGTGGCCTTCAGCGTCCATGCCGGGCTCTATGCCGACGCGACGGCCAATGCCTGTCACTGGCACGTGCCGGTGCAGCACGAGCTCGAAAGCTGGACCGACGGCCGTGCGCCCGACGGGACGGCGGCCATCGTGCAGCCGCTGATCCGGCCGTTCCTGAACGTGCGGTCGCCGCACGTCGTGCTCGATCGCTGGAGGGGCGGCTCCGCATCCGACCACGATCTCGTGCAGGCGAGCTGGCAGACCGGCTGGCAGGAGGCGCTGCTTGCGGGCTTCGTCGCCGACAGCGCGCCGGCGGCGGTGACGCCGACCCTGATCGACCGCACGATCTCCTTGCCCGATCCTCCCTCATCGGACGGGCTGGTGGTCGAAGCAAGGCCCGACGCGACGCAATGGGACGGCCGCTACGGCCACAACAGCTGGCTGCAGGAGACCCCCAAGCCGCTGATCCAGGTGACGTGGGGCAACGTCGTCCGGGTCAGCCCCGCACTCGCAAGGGAGCGCGCACTCTCGAACGGCGACGAGGTCCGCCTGCGCTTCGGCAATCGGGAGCTGCTCGGTGCGGCCTGGATCATGCCCGGGCAGGAGGCGCACACCGTGGTCATCGGGGCGCCCGATGCCTTCGCCTTCCTCGACTCCTGGCGCCAGGCCGGCGTGCGCCTGGAGAAGACCGGGAAGACGCGGGTGATCGCTTCGTCGCAGCCGATCCAGGACATGGGCGAGTTCGACTATGTGCGGACCGTCGAATCGGCCGAAGAGGCTGCGGCCCAGCACAAGGACGATGTCAGCTTCTATCCGCCGCGGAAATGGGACAGCCCGTCCTGGGGCATGTCGATCGATCTCGATCGTTGCATCGGCTGCAACGCCTGCTCGGTCGCCTGCATGGCGGAGAACAACGTGCCGGTGGTGGGCGCCGAGCTGGTGGCGCAGGGCCGGCAGATGTACTGGCTGCGCATCGATCATTACACCGAGGGCGAGCCCGACGCGCCGCGCCATCACTTCCAGCCGGTGCCCTGCATGCATTGCGAGCAGGCGCCTTGCGAGATGGGCTGTCCCGTCAACGCCGCGGTGCACAGCCCGGACGGGCTGAACCTGCAAGTCTACAATCGCTGCATCGGCACGCGCACCTGCTCGGCCTACTGCCCCTACAAGGTGCGCCGCTTCAACTGGTTCGAGTACACCGGGCACGATCCCGATTCGATTCGCGCCATGCGCAACCCCGACGTCACGGTGCGCAGCCGCGGCGTGATGGAGAAGTGCACCTACTGCATCCAGCGCATCAGCGGCGCGCGCATCGCCGCCAAGATCGCCGGCCGGCCGATCCGCGACGGCGAGGTCGTGACGGCCTGCCAGCAGGCCTGCCCGACCGAGGCCATCGTGTTCGGTGACGTCACCGATCCCGACAGCGCGGTCAGCAGGCGAAAGGCCGGCCCGCGCAACTACAGCCTGATCGAGGACGCCAACACGCGGCCGCGCACCACCTATCTGGCGCGGGTCCGCAAATGAGCGACATCGCTCCCAGCGCCCGCGACTTCCGCACGGTCACGGACGAGATCGTCGACATCTCGCTCGACTATCCCGATCGCAAGGCCTGGTGGCTGTGCTTCATCCCCGCGCTGTTGCTGCTGATGAGCTTCTTCATCTCGGTGACGATGCTCTTCTCGTACGGCGTCGGCGTGTGGGGCAACAACATCCCGGTCGGCTGGGGCCTGGCGATCTCCAACTACATCTTCTTCCTCGGCATCGGCCATGCCGGCACGCTGATCTCGGCCTTGCTGCTGCTGCTCGCCCAGCACTGGCGCAACTCGCTCAACCGCTTCGCCGAGGCGATGACCCTGTTCGCGGTGATCTGCGGCGGCCTCTATCCGCTCGTCCATCTCGGCCGGCCGTGGCTGTTCTACTGGATGGCGCCGTATCCCAACACCATGACGGTGTGGCCGCAGTTCAAGAGCCCGCTCACCTGGGACTTCTTCGCCGTCCTCACCTACCTCATCGTGTCGATCCTGTTCTGGTACATCGGCATCGTTCCCGACCTCGCCTCGGCGCGCGATCGCGCGACGCGGCGGCGCTACCAGGTGTTCTTCGGCCTGTTCGCTTTGGGCTGGCGCGGCTCGGCGCGGCACTGGGCGCGCTGGCGGCAGTCCTACCGGCTGACCGCGGCGATCGCCGTGCCGCTGGTCGTGTCGGTGCATTCGGAGATCTCGATGCTGTTCGCGGCCGGGCCGATCGCCGGCTGGAACTCCACGGTCTTCCCGCCCTACTTCGTGGCCGGCGCCGCCTTCTCGGGCTTCGCCGTGGTGTCGATGATCGCCGTCGTGCTGCGTCACGCGCTCGGCCTGCGCAACCTCGTGACGTCGCGGCATCTCGACCTGCTGGCCAAGCTCACCCTGCTGACCGGCATGATGACCGCCTACGGCTACTGGGCCGAGGTGTTCGACACGCTCTACGGCAGCGACCCGCAGGAGCTCGAGACGCTGCGCGACCGCTTGGTCGGCGTCTATGCCTGGAGCTACTGGGGCGCGGTGTTCTTCAACTTCGTGCCGCTGCAGCTCTTGTGGTGGTACCGCGTGCGCACCAACCCGGTGCTGCTGTTCCTGATCGGCCTGTCGTGCGTCGTCGGCATGTGGATGGAGCGCTACATGCTGCTGGTCACCACGCTCTACCGCGACTGGCTGGTCTCGTCGTGGCAGCGCTATCACCCGTCCTTCTGGGACTGGTCGCTCTTTGCCGGCATGCTCGGCGTGTTCTTCACGCTGTTTCTTCTGTTCGTGCGCTTCCTGCCGGTGATCTCGGCGTTCGAGATCAAGGAGGCGATGTTCGAGGAGAAGGAGGAGCGGAAGGAGGCGGGCCGTGCATGAGCCCGGTCCTGACCAGCGCGTGTTCGGCCTGGTGGCCGAATTCAACCGGCCCGAACGGTTGATCGATGCGGTGCGCCGCACGCGCGAGGCCGGCTTCGAGCGGGTCGATGCGCACTCGCCCTTCCCGATCGAGGGGCTCGCCGAGGAGCTCGGCTTCCATGACCAGCGCGTACCCTGGTTCACCCTGCTCGGCGGCATCGTCGGCGCCGGGCTGGGCTACTGGATGCAGGTCTACACCAACCATGCCTTCCCGCTCGACATCGGCAACCGTCCGCTGGTGGCGCCCCCGGCCTTCATGCTGATCACCTTCGAATTGCTGGTGCTCGGCGCCGTGCTGTTCTCGATCGTGTCGATGCTGGGCTTCAATCACCTGCCGCGGCTCAACCATCCGCTGTTCGAGGTCGACAGCTTTCGGCTCGCCAGCACCGACAAGTTCTTCCTGGTGGTGCTGAGCAACGATCCCAAGTTCGACCCGCGCCACACCCGCGCCTTCCTGCACAGCCTCGATCCGGTGCGCGTCGACCTGATCGGCCAGACGGAGGAGCCGGAATGAACACGGGCCTCGTCATCGCCACCCTGCTGACCTTGGCCGTCTCGACGTGCGACCAGATGCGCCACCAGCCGCGCTACGACTACGCCGAGCCGACGAAGCTGTTCGCCGACGGCAAGTCATTGCAGGCGCCGCCCGACGGCACGGTCGCGCGCGACGATCCGTCATGGCAGAGCGCGCTGGCCGACCGGCCGCCGATGACGGCGGCGCTGCTGGCGCGCGGCCGCGAGCGCTACGGCATCTACTGCGCGGTGTGCCACGACCTCGCGGGCTACGGGCAGGGCATCGTCCCGAGCCGCGGCTTCCCGCATCCGCCCAGCTACCACACCGACCGCCTGCGCAAGGCTCCGGCATCCTATTTCGTCGACGTCATCACCCATGGCCATGGCGCGATGTATTCCTATGCCGACCGCGTCTCGCCGGCGGACCGTTGGGCGATCGCGGCCTATATCCGCGCGCTGCAGCTCAGCCAGGACGCGCCGGCATCCGCCCTGACCGACGCCGAGCGCGCCGCGCTCGAGGGAGGCAGTCGGTGAGCGGGCGGGTGAACCTGCCGCTGATAGCCGGCGTGGCGGGGTCAGTGCTCGCGCTCGTCCTGCTGTTCGTCGATGCGCGGGCGGCGCTCGGCGGCTGGCTCGTCGCGGCGGTGTCGATCGGCAGCATGCCCATCGGTGCGCTCGGCCTGCTCATGATGATGCGGATGATCCCCGGCCCTTGGCGTGACGAGTTGCGTGCGCCGACACAGCGGCTGCTTCTGCTGTTGCCACTGGCGGCGGTCGCGATGATGCCGGTCCTGCTTGGTGTTGCGCGGCTCTATTCCTGGGTCGACCTGCCGCTGCACGGCTATCGCGCGGTCTATCTTTCGGTCTGGGCGTTCGAGCTGCGCACGATCCTTTTCTTCGCCGCCGCGATCGCCGTCGCGATGTTGTTGCCGGACTCGCAGGGGGAAGCGCTCGCGGCCGGCGGCATCGTCGCCTTCACGCTGTTCGACACGACAGTGGTGATCGACTGGCTGATGACGCTCGATCCCAGCTTCCATTCCTCGGGCTTCGGGCTCTACGGCATGTCGATCCAGTTCTCGATCGCCGTGAGCGCCCTGATCCTGCTGCGGTTGGTGGCCGGCCCGGCCGAGCACGCCAACGTGCTCGGGGCGCTGCTGATTACGGTGCTGCTGACCTGGGCCTATCTCGCCTTCATGCAGTACTTCATCATCTGGTCGGGCAACCTGCCGCAGGGCGTCGCGTGGTTCGGCAAGCGTGGCACAGGCGGCTGGGCCGTCCTCGAATACGCGATAGCGATCTTCGGGCTCGCGCCGCTGTTCCTCCTGTTCTTCCCGCCGGTGCGCACGGGCCGGCTCTGGCTGATGGCGCTCTGCCTGGTCGTGATGGTCGGCAAGGTGATCGAGCTCGCCTGGCTGGTGCTGCCGACCACGGCCAACGCCGGCATCGGTGTGGCCAGCGCGGTGCTCGCGCTGATCGGGCTTGGGGCGCTGACCATCGTGGTGCTGCAGCGGCTGCCGATACGGCGGGCGGTCGCGTCATGATCACGGCGCATCATCCGCGCTACGAGCCACGCGATGTCCCGTCCCGGGGCGTGGTGTTGGGTCTGCTCGGACTGTTCGGCCTCATCGCCGTGGCGGCTCTCGTGGTCGCCGGCCTGTTCCAGCTCTGGCCTGCCGCGCCGCCCGCGCCCCCCACGCCGAACGTGCCGGCCCCGCGGCTCGAGAGCCAGGAAGGCCAGGATCGGCCGTCGATCGACGCGGCGGCGCAGGCGAAGCTGCAGGGCTACGGCTGGACCGATCGCGCCAACGGCCGCGCGCACATTCCGATCGAGCGCGCCCTGGAGCTGCAGGTGCAGCAGGGCTGGCCGCAATGAGGGCGGTGCTCGCGCTGCTGCTGATCGTGCTCGCGGTGCCGGCACACGCTTTCGATCCGTTCACCAAGGCGGGCATCGACCGGCGGCCGAATGCCCGCGTGCCGCTCGACGTGCGGTTTCGCGACGAGCACGGCCGAACGCTGACCCTGCGGGCGGCGACCGAAGGGCGGCCGATCCTGCTGGTGCCGGTCGTCCATCGCTGTCCCAACATCTGCGGCCTGACGCTCGCCGGCATCGGCGAGGCGGTTCAGCTGCAGAAGTTCGTCGCAGGCCGTGACTTCACCTTGATCGCCTTCGGGATCGACCCGCGCGAGGGGCCAGCCGACGCAAAGCAATCGATCGACGGCCTGAGCCAGAACTTTCCGGCCCTGCAGGTTGGCGTCCACGGCTTGACGGGCGATGCAGCCTCGATCGCCGCCGTCGTGAAACCGCTCGGCTATCGCTATGCATGGGACGACGATCTCAACCAATACGCCCACATCGCCGCCGTCGCCGTGCTGACGCCCGACGGGCGGCTGTCGCGCTGGCTCTACGGCATCACGCCCGACCCCACCGACGTCCGGCTCGCGCTGACCGAGGCCGGTGAAGGGAAGGTCGGGGGCTGGGGCGACCAGCTCCTGTTGCTCTGTTATCACTACAATCCGCAGACTGGGCGCTACGGGCCGCTGATCTGGACCCTGCTTCGCGTGGCGGGCGGGGCGACCGCGCTGCTCGGCCTTGCCTGGATCGGGCTGGCGCTGCGGCGCGAGCGGCGGGCCGCGCGATGAGCGGGCTGCCGTTCTGGCCGCACCAGGCGTCTGCCTATAGCGGCGAGCTCGACCGGTTGGCGATCGCCTTCACCGTCCTGGTCGTGTTGCTGTCGGCGCCGGTCTTCTTCCTGATGGTCGTCTTCGCCGTCAAGTACCGGCGTGGCCGAGCCGCCAATCGTCGGCATCCGGTGAATCAGCGGGTCGGGCTCGAGATCTCGTGGGCGGTGATCCCGTTCGCGGCGATCGTGGTGTTCTACGTCTGGGCGACGCGGCTCTATTTCGAACAGCATCATCCGCCGAGCAATGCGCTCGAGATCCAGGTCGTCGCCAAGCAATGGATGTGGAAGTTCCAGCATCCGGGCGGCCAACGCGAGATCAACGAGCTGCATGTGCCGATCGGCCGACCGATCCTGCTGACGCTCGCCTCGCAGGACGTGATCCACGATCTCTACGTGCCGGCGCTGCGGCTGAAGCAGGATGTCGTGCCCGGCCGTTACACCAGCCTCTGGTTCAATGCCGACACGGTCGGCAGCTACCGGCTGGAATGCTCGCAGTTCTGCGGCGCCGACCACGCCGTGATGGGCGGCTACGTCCACCTGATGTCGCCGTCGGACTATGCGCGCTGGCTCGAGCAGGCCGGCATCGACATGTCGCTCGCCAGCCAGGGCGCTGCGCTGTTCCGCACGCGCGGCTGCAGCGGTTGCCATGGCGCGGCGGCGGCGGTGAAGGCGCCGAAACTCGAAGGTCTGTTCGGCCACGAGGTGCCGCTTTCCGACGGCACCGTGGTGACGGCCGACGAGCAGTACATCCGCGACAGCATCCTGATGCCCCACGCGCAGATTGCCGCCGGCTACCCCGACATCATGCCGACCTTCCAGAACGTGCTGGGCGAGGACGACGTGCTGAAGCTCGTCGCCTACATCAAGTCGCTCGCCGCCGAACCTCCATCCGGGCCGAGGTCCCAACCATGACCCACCAGCCATGACCGACGTTCCCGCCAACAAGCACGCCAACCCGCATGACATCCGCGACCGCGGCCTCAGCGAGACGCCGGAGCAGCGGGCAAGCTACCTGCGGGCCGGCCATACGTTGCGCTCGTGGTTTCTCACCACCGACCACAAGCGCATCGCGCTGCTCTATCTCGTGGCGGTCACCTTCTTCTTCTTCGTGGGCGGCATCGCCGCGGCCTTGATCCGCATCGACCTGCTGACCCCGCAGGGCGACCTGCTGAGCAACGAAGGCTACAACCGCGCCTTCACCCTGCACGGCGTGATCATGGTCTGGTTCTTCCTGATCCCGTCGATCCCCAACACCTTCGGCAATTTCCTGATCCCACTGATGATCGGGGCGAAGGATCTGGCCTTTCCGCGGCTCAATCTCCTCGGCTGGTACATCTACGTGATCGGCGGGATGTTCACGTTGTTCGTGCTGGTGGCGGGCGGGGTCGACACAGGCTGGACCTTCTACACGCCGCTGTCCTCGATGTTCGCCCACGGCCAGGTGGTGATGGCCGCGACCGCCGTGTTCATCGTCGGCTTCTCGTCGATCCTCACCGGCCTCAACTTCATCGTCACGATCCACAAGCTGCGCTGTCCCGGCATGACATGGGGGCGCCTGCCGCTGTTCGTCTGGTCGCACTATGCGACCTCGCTGATCCTGGTGCTGGCGACGCCGGTGCTGTCGATCACGCTGGCGCTTATCGCGGCCGAGCGCCTGTTCGGGCTGGGCGTGTTCGATCCCAGGCTGGGCGGCGATCCGCTGCTCTACCAGCACCTCTTCTGGTTCTACAGCCATCCCGCCGTCTACATCATGGTGCTGCCGGCGCTCGGCGTGGTGAGCGAGCTGATTGCCGCCGCCGCGCGCAAGCCGGTCTTTGGCTACTGGTTCGTCGCAGGGTCGTCGATGGCGATCGCCGCCGTCGGCTTCCTGGTGTGGGGCCATCACATGTTCGTTGCCGGCGAGTCGATGTATGCGGGAGCGGTCTTCTCGTTCCTGAGCCTGGTGGTCGCGGTGCCCTCGGCGGTCAAGGTCTACAACTGGACGGCGACGCTCTACAAAGGCCAGATCGCGATCGATCCGCCGTTCCTGTTCGCCGCGTCGTTCATCGGCCTGTTCGTGTTCGGCGGCCTGACCGGGCTGGTGCTGGCGATGCTCGCAATCGACATGCACGTGCACGACACCTATTTCGTGATCGCGCACTTCCATTACATCATGGTCGGCGGCACGGTCTCGGCGTACTTCGGCGCGCTGCACTTCTGGTGGCCCAAGATGTTCGGCCGGACCTATCCGATGGTCTGGGGCCGCATCATGGCGCTGCTGATCTACCTCGGCTTCAACCTCACTTTCTTCCCGCAATTCATCCTGGGCTATCTCGGCATGCCCCGGCGCTATCACGTCTATCCGCCGGAGTGGCAGGTCTGGAACGTCCTGTCCTCGACCGGCGCCAGCATCCTCGGCATCGCCTACGTGCTGCCCTTCGTCTACCTCATCTGGTCGCTGCGCTATGGTCCGCCGTCGCCGCCCAATCCATGGGGCGTCACCGGCCTGGAATGGACCGTGCCGTCGCCGCCGCCCAAGGAGAACTTCGCCGAGACGCCGGTCGTCGACTATCCCGCCTACAATTATCCGCTCGAGCTGGAGGAGGGCGCGCGTGGTTGACCAGCCCTACAGCACGGCGCCGCAGCAGCGCGAGGCGGCGACCATGGGGATGTTTGTCTTCCTCGGCACGGAGATCATGCTGTTCGGCGGCCTGTTCGCCGTGGCGCTGGGCTTGAGGCTTGCCCATCCGCGTGAGTTCATCGATGCCTCGCTGCAGCTGCATGTCTGGATCGGCGCGGTGAACACCGCCGTCCTGCTCACGTCCAGCGCCCTGGTGGCGCTCGCGGTCCACGCTGCGCGCGCGCATCAGCACCGCGCCACCTCGATACTGTTCAACAGCGCCGCGGTGCTGGGCGTGGTCTTCCTGGGCCTCAAGGCGTTCGAGTACGCGACTGAGTACCGCGAAGGCCTGCTCCTGCCGCCGGTCGGCGTGCAGCGGCTGTTCATGGACCTCTACCTCGTCTCGACCGGGCTGCACGCACTCCACGTCACGGTGGGTGCGGGCCTGCTCGCCGCCGTGGCGGCGTTCGCGCCGCGGCGTCCGCTTTTGGTCGAGGATACGGGCCTCTTCTGGCACCTGGTCGATGCGATCTGGGTGTTCCTCTATCCCGTCCTCTATCTCGCTCGGTGAGGCATGGAGCAGGCGCGCAAGCGATTGGCGATTGTCTGGCTGGCCCTGATAGCGCTGCTCGCGCTGACCGTGGCCGGGAGCTTCACCGTCACTGGCGCCTCGAGCGCGATCGTCAGCTTCGGCGTGGCGGCTGCCAAAGTGGCGCTGATCTTCTGGTTCTTCATGCAGCTTCGGACCGAGAAGGGCCTGATCCGCGTGTTCGCGGTCGGTGCGATCGCCTGGCTTCTCATCCTGCTCTTGTTCGCCGCCATCGACTACGCGACGCGCTGACGATCTCAGCGACTCAGTTCGTCCGCTCGTCGTCGGACGGATCGCGACCGACCGGCCGGATGATCAGCCGCGAGCCGTGTGCAAAGTTGACGTAGGCCCATATCCAATCGAGCGCGACCGTGATGCGGTTGCGAAAGCCGATCAGGAAGAAGATGTGGGCCACGGACCATATCAGCCAGGCGGGCAGGCCGGTCAGCCGCAGCCGGCCGAAGTCGATTACCGCGGCCTTGCGGCCGATCGTGGCGAGATTGCCGAAGCTCGTATAGGTGAACGGCGCCGGCGCTGCGCGGCCGGCGATCCTTGCCTCGATCACACGGGCGACATAGTCGCCCTGCTGCTTGGCGACCGGCGCCAGGCCGGGCAGCGGCTTGCCCTGGGAATCCTTTGCATCCGCCGTGTCTCCGATGACGAAGACGTTGCGCCGGCCGGGAAGGCTGAGATCGGGCTCGACCTGGACGCGCCCATGACGGTCGGCTTCGGCGCCCAGCCAGCGCGCCGCCGAGGAGGCGGCAACGCCCGCGGCCCAGACGACCGTGCGGGCGGCGATCTCCGTCTTGCCGATGACGACGCCCTCCTCGTTGCAGGCCGTGACGGCCGAGTCGAGGTGGACCTCCACGCCCAGCTTCTCGAGCCGGCGCTTGGCGTCCGCCGAGAGCGACTCGGGGAAGGTCGGGAGCACGCGCGGGCCGGCATCGGCCAGCACCACCCGCGCATCGGCCGGATCGAAGTTGCGGAAGTCCTGGCGCAGCGTTCGCCGCGAGATCTCGGCGATCGCGCCCGCCATCTCGACGCCGGTGGGGCCCGCACCGATCACCACGAACGTCAACAGGCGGTGGCGCTCGGCCTGGTCGGTCTCGGTTTCGGCGAGCTCGAAGGCGAGCAGGATGCGCCGGCGGATCTCGATCGCGTCCTCCAGCGACTTCAGGCCCGGCGCGAACGGCGCCCAATCGTCATGCCCGAAATACGAATGGTGCGCCCCCGTGGCGATCACCAGATGGTCGAACGCCTCGCGCCGGTGCCCGACCGCCACCTCCTGGCGATCGAGATCGACACCCGTGACCTCGCCCAGCACCACCGTCACATTCTGCTGCTTGCGGAACACGGCGCGGATTGGCGCGGCGATCTGCGCCGGCGCAAGTCCCGCCGTCGCAACCTGGTAGAGCAGCGGCTGGAAGAGGTGATGATTGCGCCGGTCGATCAACGTGATCCGCACCGGCGCGCGGGCGAGGCCTTTGGCGGCCGTCAGCCCGCCGAAGCCTGCCCCTACGATCACGACATGCTCGGTCATCTGCTGCATCCTTGCCCGGATCGGCCGCCAACGCGATGCGGGCCCCCGACCATGACGTAACGACTATAGGCGATGAAGCGCTCCCCGCACGGCGTGGTGGTCGCCGGAAGCGCGCCACTTCACCAGGCGCGCGGATTTTTCTTTATGGTCGAGACACAAATTTCCAACGCGACGACGAACGATTCGCTGGGAAATCTCGCTCGGGAACGTCAAAGGTGCCAACTCTGGCGCTCGCGGCGAGCTCATTGTGGGCAATGGCCGGAGAGTCGAGGCCCGGAAACAGCGCCTTCTCCTCCCAACCATCGCCCATAATAGGTGTTCAGCGCGTGATCATGCAGACTCGCGCGCATGATCTTCCTCATCGGACCGCGCCACTCCAGTGGCGCTCATGACTCTGATTGCGCCACTGGAGTGGCGCGGTCCGATGAGGGGTGTTTTCTCTGGGGGACAGAAGGGGTGGATTCGTGGACTCCTGGCCCGAAACCCTTGTGCCATCGGCATCCAACCGGTCCACACCCGAGTGGACTCGCGTGGACTCCCGGCACGGACGATTCCATGAAAAGCAACGTCGCGCTAGCGTGCCTCGACGGCTTTTTCGGTCGGCGCCGACTTTCGCGCCGACACGCTCTCGCGCAGGCGCTGGAAGACGACGTACAGCGACGGCGTCAGGAAGATCCCGACGAGCGCGGCGGCGATCATGCCGCCGAACACGGGCGTGCCGATTGCCCGCCGGCTGAGCGCGCTCGGGCCGGTCGCGATCACCAGCGGCAGCAGGCCGAGGATGAAGGCGAAGCTGGTCATCATCACCGGTCGGAAGCGCAGCCGTGCGCCCTCGATCGCCGATTCGGGGATCGACTTGCCCGCATGCCGCTGCTGGACGGCGAACTCGACGATCAGGATGCTGTTCTTGGCCGCCAGCGCCACCAGCACGACCAGGCCGATCTGGGCGTAGACGTCGAACGCCAGGCCGGAGACCAGGACGGCGAGGATCGCGCCCATCAAGCCGACCGTGACGGACAGCAGCACCGGCAGCGGGATGTTCCAGCTTTCGTAGAGCGCCACCAGGAACAGGTAGGCGAACAGCACCGCCAGGCCGAGCACGATGCCGGTCTGGCCGCCGGCCGCCTTCTCCTGGAAGGCGGTGCCGGTCCATTCGAAGCCGTAGCCCGCGGGCAGGGTGGTGGCCGACAGCCGCTCCATGGCAGCGATCGCCTGCCCCGAGCTGAAGCCCGGTTTGGGCCCGCCGTTGATCACCGCGGCGCGCGCGCCGTTGTAGCGGATCACCGCCTGCGGCCCCTGGATCAGCCGCGCCTGCGCCAGCGCCCGGATCGGCACCATCGTGCCGGCGCTGGTGCGGACATAGACGCGGTAGATGTCGTCGATCGCGTCACGGAAGCGCGAATCGGCCTGGACGTTCACCTGCCAGGTCCGGCCGAACAGGTTGAAGTCGTTGACGTAGTAGCCGCCCAGGGTCGACTGCAGGGCGTTGAAGATGTCGCTCACCTTGACGCCCAGCACCTGCGCCTTGTCGCGGTCGATGTCGAGATGCACCTGCGGCGTCTCGGCGGCGAAGGTGCTGAACACCCCCGCGAGCTCCGGCTGGGCGCTGGCCGAGATCTGCAACGCGCGCGCCACCGCCGCCAGCTCGGTCGGCGACTGGCCCTGCAGCGCCTTCAGCACGTACTGGAAGCCGCCGGTGCTGCCAAGGCCGAATACAGGCGGCAGGTTGAACGGGAAGACGATGGCGCCCGGGATGGCCGCCAATTGCGGTCGCAGGCGGGCGATGATGGCGTCGACGCTCTCCGACGGGTCGGTGCGCTGGTCGTAGGGCTTGAGCCGGATCACGAAGAAGGCCTGGTTGGGCGCGGCCACATAGTCGATGAAGTTCAGGCCCACCACCGACAGCACGCCCTGCACGCCGGCGATCGGCCGGATGATGCCCTCGACCTCGGCGACGATCGCCTCGGTGCGGTTGAGCGAGGCGCCTTCGGGCAGGCGCATCGCGGCGAAGAAACCGCCTTGGTCCTCGGCCGGCAGGAAGCCTTTGGGCGTGATGCCGTACACTCCAAAGGCCGCCACGGCGGCAACCGGTACGGCGATCACGGTGATCACCGAGATCCTGACCAGCCGGCGAACGATCGCTGCGTAGCCGTCACGGCTCCAGTCGATCGCGCGCAGCACGTGGCGCATGATCCCGCGCCCGGCTTCGCCGCGCCTCAGCAGCACGGAGCACAATGCGGGGCTGAGCGTCAGGGCGTTGATCGCCGAGATTACCATGGAGGTCGAGACCGCGACGGCGAACTGGCGGAACAGCGTGCCGCTGAGGCCCGGCAGGAACGCCACCGGCACGAACACCGACAGCAGCACCAGTGTGATCGCGATCACCGGCCCGGTGATCTCCGCCATCGCGACCTTGGTCGCCTCGGGGATCGAGAGATCGGGCCGCTCCTCGATCACCCGCTCGACGTTCTCGATCACCACGATCGCGTCGTCGACCACGATGCCGATGGCGACGACCAGCGCCAGCAACGACACGGTGTTCGCCGTGTAGCCGATCGCCAGCATCACCGCGAAGGTGCCGACGATCGACACCGGCACCGCAACGAGGGGGATCAGCGTGGTGCGCAGCTTGCCGAGGAACAGGAACACCACGATCGCCACCAGCACGAAGGCGATGACCAGCGTCCGGATCACCTCCTCCACCGTCGCCGTCACGAAGATCGTGTTGTCCCACAGCAGGTCGTAGGAGACGTCCTCGGGGAAGCTCCGCTTCAGCTCCTCCATGGTCTTGCGCACTTCTGCCGCCACGGCGACCGCATTGGCGCCGGGCGACTGGTAGATGCCGATCGCCGCCGTCGGGACACCATTGAACCGGCTGTAGCGCTCCTGCGTCTTGGCGCCCATGTCGACCCGGGCGATGTCCTTCACGCGCACCACCGAGCCGTCGCGATTGGCGCGGACGATGATGTCCTCGAACTGCCGCGGATCGCTCAGCCGGCCCTCGGTCACGATGGTCAGCTGCAGCTGCTGGTTGGCCGGCACCGGCGCCGAGCCGATGCGGCCGAGGGCGGCCTGCAGGTTCTGGCTCTGCACGGCCGCGACCACGTCGGCAGGGGTCAGGTTGAAGCTGGTGAGCTTGTCGGGATCGATCCAGAGACGGAGCGAATAGTCGAGTGGTCCGAACAACGTCGCCTGGCCGACCCCGCGGATGCGGGCCAGCGGATCGACCACGTTGATGGTGGCGTAGTTGCTGAGATAGAGCGCGTCGCGGCTGTGCCTGGGGGAGTTGATGGTGACGATCTGCAGCAGCGCCGCCGACTTCTTGCGGATCACCAGGCCCTGCCGCTGCACCTCGAGCGGCAGCGTCGGCGTCGCGAGCTGGGCGCGGTTCTGCACGTTCACGGTGTTGATGTCGGGGTCGGTGCCGAGCGCGAAGGTGACGGTCAGCGTGTAGCTGCCGTCGGCGCCGCTGGCCGACTGGTAGTAGAGCGCGTTGTCGACGCCGTTGATCTGCTGCTCGATCGGCTGCGCCACCGTGCGCTCGACCGTCTCGGCGTCGGCGCCGGGATAGAGCGTGGTGAGCGAGACCTGCGGCGGCACGATGTCGGGGAACTGCGCCACCGGGATCGAGGCGATCGCCAGCAGGCCGGCCAGCGCGATCACGATCGAGACAACGAAGGCCAGCCGCGGCCGGTCGATGAAGATGCCGGAGATCATTGGAGCACGGTCTCCTGGACGACGACGCCCGGCCGCACCTTCTGCATGCCGTCGACGATCACCTTGTCGCCGGCGTTGAGGCCCGAGCTGACGACGATGTCGGTGCCGATATTGTCGCCGGTCTTGACCGGGCGGCGCTCGACCCGATGCTGGCCGTCGACCGCCAGCACGTAGGAGCCGGCCTGGTCGATCTGCAGCGCCGCCTGCGGCACGACCAGCCGCGGCTCCTCGGCGCGCTCGCGGATGACGGCCGTCACGAACTGGCCGTCGATCAGCATGCGGTCGGGATTGGGAATCGTCGCCCGCATGATCAGGCTGTCGGTGGTCTGGTCGACCTGCGGATCGGTCAGGTTCCAGGTGCCCTTCCGGGCATAGGGCTGCCCGCTGGCCAGGCGAACGTCGATCTCGATCTTGGCCAGGCCGCCGCCCTCCCGGCGGCGCGCCTCCCGGATCGTCTCGAGATCCTTCACGCTCACCGGGAAGACCACGTAGGCCGGATCCTGGCTGACGATGGTGGCCAGCACGCCGCTCGCCGGGTTCACGAGATTGCCGACGGTCCGCGCCGTGCGGCCGATCCGGCCGTCGATGGGGGAGCGGATGTCGGTGTAGTCGAGATTGGCCTGCGCCTGCGTGACCGCCGCCTCGGCCTGCATCTTGCGGCCGATCGCGGCGTCGAGGTCGGCCTTGTCCTTGTCGAGCACCGATTGCGGCGTGTATTGCCGCTTCACCAGATCGAGCTGGCGGTCGTACTCGAGCTTGGCGTTGACCGCCGCGGCATCGGCGACCAGCAGGTTGCCCTTGGCCTGGTCGAGCGCCGACTGAAACTGCACCTTCTCGATCTGGTACAGCAGGTCGCCGGCCTTCACGTCCTGACCTTCGGTGAACAGGACCTTGTCGAGGAAACCCTCGATGCGCGCCCGCACCTCGACGGTGTTCACGGCCTTGATGCGGCCGACGAATTCGAACGAGCGGCTGACGGGTCGCGTGGCCACCGGGCGCACCCCGACCGCCGGCGCCGGCGCGGCTGCGGCGGTCGGCCCGGTCTTCCCCGGCACAAAGACGAACCACACGGCAGCGACTATCACGATCACGGCGGCAGCGATGCCGGCGATCCATGCCCAACGATGTCTTGCGGTTGAATGGGGGCCAGCGTCGGACATCGTCCGTCTCCTCGTCCCGCCAACGTCGGGGTTCGATTCGCAAACGTCGACTCTTCCCCACCACAATATCTTGTCATGAGGGGATGAACAAAGGACTGTCAGAGCGTGTGAACAGAGCGGTCGAGATTCCGTGTTCGAATGGCCCTGTGAGATCGCGGTGATCCTGACTCTGCAGGACACAACCTAAACACGATACCGGCTCGGACCACGGTGATACGTGGCGACATGGCCTCGTCCGACCCGACTGTGGTGGTGATCGCAACGGTGCACTGGGCATCGACCACGCGTCTCTGCTGCGCCTTCGCGGAGAGTGGACTGAGGGTCCTGGCGCTGGTGCCGCCGCATCACGCGCTGCGCCGCCTGGACTCGATCGAGACCATCGTCCTCGGCCGCAGGCACGGACGGGCGATACGGGATATTTCGGACGTGCTGGCGAATCGGCCGGTCGACCTGGTGGTGCCGGCCGACGAACGCGCGATCGAGCTGGTCCGCGCGACGCATGCGCGTGCCGGCCGCAACTCGCACATTGCGCGCCTCATCGAACGCTCGTTGGGCAGCGCGCCGGCGTTCACGCTGGGGGGCCGCAAGAGCCGTTTCGTGACCCTGGCGCGCGAGGAGGGCGTCGCCGTTCCGGCCACCAGCGTCGTGCCCGACCTCGCCGTGCTCCGCGCGTTGACGGCCGGGCGGCGCTTTCCGCTGGTGCTGAAGCAGGACGGCACCTTCGGCGGCATGGGCGTGCGGATCGTTCACGACGAGGCGGAGGCCGAGCGCGCTTTCCGGGAACTCAGCGCCAACCAGGGCCTGCGCGGTGCGGTCAAGGAGGCGTTGCGCCGGCTCGATCCCGGCTGTCTCACGCGCCGCGAGCGTCCGGTCACGTTGCAGCAATTCATCGCCGGCCGGCCGGCCAATCGTGCCGTCGCCTGCGACCGTGGCCGGGTGCTGGCGGGCTTGAGTGTCGAGGTCCTGCAGGCGTCGAGCACGACCGGACCGGCGACCGTGGTTCGCGTGGTCGATCACAAGGAGATGGCCGAGGCGGCGCGCAGGATCGTGGCGCGGCTGCGGCTCTCGGGGCTGGTCGGCTTCGACTTCATGATCGAAGCCGCGAACGGCCGCGCCTGGCTGCTGGAGATGAACGTGCGACCGACGCAGATCTGCCATCTCGCAGTCGATCGCGACAGCGACATGGTCGGCGCGCTGGCGAGCCGGCTGGGCGCGAGCCCGCGGCGGCTGGTGCCGGTGCCGGAGCGGACCATCGCGCTCTATCCGCAGGAGATCTGGCGTGATCCCGATTCGAACCACTTCGCTTCCGCGTTCCACGACGTGCCTTGGCACCTGCCGCAGTTCCTCGAGGCGTATCGCCTGCCCGTGCCATTCGAGGCCGAGGACTGGGTGCAGCGCCTGCAGCGCCATTGGCGGGCGCTGCGCCGGCCCGCCTCAGTGCTGCCCGGCGAGGCCAAGACCGCCAAGCCGATCCCCCTCTGAAAGGACTTCCAGGAGAAGACGATGCCGGACCGCACGGATGTAGCCATCATTGGCGCTGGCCCCTATGGCCTGTCGATCGCCGCCCATCTCTCGGCGCTTCGCGTGCCCTTCCGCATCTTCGGCCGGCCGATGGAGAACTGGCAGAACATGCCTCGCGGCATGCTGCTGAAGTCGGAGGGCTACGCCTCGACCCTGTACGATCCGCGCCGCACGCTCACGCTCGCCAAGTATTGCCATGAGCGCGGGCTGGGCTACGCCGATCTCGGCCTGCCGGTGCCGCTTTCGACCTTCATCGAGTACGGCCTCGCGTTCCAGCGCCGCCTGGTGCCGACGCTCGATACGCGCATGGTCCGCCGGGTCGCGACGGCGGGGACCGGTTTCCAGCTGGCTCTCGAGGACGGCGAGACCGTACGGGCCGACCGTGTCGTTGTGGCGACCGGGATCACGAGCTTCGCCTGGATGCCACCGGCATTGCGCGACCTGCCGGCCGACAAGGTCACGCACAGCGTCGCGCACGCCGAACCCGCGCGGCTGCGCGGCGCCGATGTCACGGTGGTCGGCGGCGGCTCCTCGGCGATCGATCTCGCGGCGCTCCTCCATGAGGCCGGTGCCCGCGTGCGGCTGGTGACGCGTCGGGCGAAGTTGCCGGTCCACGACCGCATGCAGCTGCCGCGGCCGTTACGCGACAAGCTCAGTGCGCCGGTGAGCTCGATCGGTCCGGGCTGGCGCTCGTGCTTCTTCACCAGCTGCGCGCCGATCGTGCACCGCATGAGCGCAGAGCGGCGCGTGAAATGGGTGCGCAACGAGCTTGGCCCGGCCGCCGGTTGGTTCATGGCAAGCCGCATCGCGCCCGTGCCGGTCTTGCATGGCCAATCGCCGACCGGCGCGACGATCGTCGACGGCCGGGTGCGACTGGGGCTGGTCGACGGGGAGGGGCGAGAGACCTCGCTCGACACCGATCACCTGATCGTCGCCACCGGGTACCGGCCGGACGTGACGCGGCTTGGCTTCCTCGATGCCGCGCTGCAGCAGGCGGTCGCCACGCTCGAGCAGGCGCCGGCCGTTTCGCTCCACTTCGAATCGAGCGTGCCGGGTCTCTACTTCACCGGTCCGGCGGCCGCCTTCAGCTTCGGTCCGCTGATGCGCTTCGCCACAGGCGCGCGGTTTGCGGCGCCGCGGATCGCCCGCCACCTTGCGGCTACGGCAAGCAGGCGAGCAGCTCCGGCGCGGCAAGGCGATAAGGAGATGTTCGGCGTTGGCGCGCGTGCCTGATCGGGAGCGGCTTCCATCGCCGCTGGCGACGGCCGAGCAACTTCGAGGACTGCCCAACGAAGAGGCCCCTCCTGCTGAAGGGGCCTCCCCGTCGATCGTGGTGGCGATGATTACTTGGTCATCGTCCGTGGATGGTCGTTGGGCGCGGCGGCCTGGTCGCTCGGCTGACGCCGCTCGTACTTGTAGTCGGGCAGGGCCTTGAGGTCGTCCTTGCTCATGTTGGTCGTCAGGACGAGGGTCTTGCCGTCGCGGGTCTGCTTGAGGTCACTCCACTTCACCGCAACGTCCTTGGAGCCCACACCGAGGAAGCCGCCGACCGACAGCACCACGGTCTTGATGTTGCCCGAGCCGTCGACATAGAGATCCTCGACCGACCCGACGGTGTCCTTGTTGGCGTTCTTGACCTTCGTACCCAGCACGGCGTTCGCCGAGACGTCGCCCTGCGCATTGAAGTCGCCGGTCGATGTCGTGCTCGTGTTGTCGGCGCGATTGTCCACCGCAGCGGTTCCGGTGGTGGCCCGGGCGTCGGCGGCGGCCTGGCTGTCGTCCTTGTAGACGCCGCGGTCGTTGAACACCTGGCCGCGCTCGGCCTGGTCCTTGTACTTGTAGGGCGCCATCGCCTTGAGCTGGTCCTTGCTCATGTCGAGGACGACCTTCTCGCCATTGTCGCTGACCTGCAGGTCCTTCCAGTGCAGGCGGGCATAACGCTCGCCCACGCCGAGGAAACCGCCGACCCCGACGATTACGCTATCGACCTTCCCATTCGGGCCGAGATAGACCGATTCGATCTTGCCGATCGTGTCGTTGTTGTTGTTCTTGACGCTGCGGCCGATCAGCTTCCTCGCATCTGCCGCGCCCGGCACCGCTGTCATGTCCTTGTCGGCCGTATGGACTGTCGACTGGCCGGACGCCGTGGACGGGGTCCGGGTCTGGGCCTGGGCGCCTGCGGCAGCGAGGCTGCCGATCACGGCCGCCAGCAATGCATGTCTCAGAACCATGGTGCCTCCTGTTGGTTGGTTGAGCGTTCCGGTAACGAGACGGTGACCGGCAGAGTTGCCGCGGAGAAGCGGTGGCGACGTTGTCACAGGACGAACGGGAACCGTTTGCGACTGCATTTGCTCCCGGACCCGGCCCGTTGCAGGCGATCCTCGCCTTGGGCATTAAGGCACGATGCGAGTCTTCCTCATTACCGGTGCTTCCTCCGGCATCGGCGCCGCCGCCGCCCGCGCATTGGCGGCTCCTGAGACCGCCATCGCGATCCACGCCCGCAAGAACCGCACCGGAGCCGAGCGCGTGGCGCAGCAGGTCGGCGCCGCGGGGGCTGAGACCGTCGTGCTCGAGGGTGATCTCGGGCAGGCCGGCACGGGGCTGCGGCTGGTCGAGGAGACGGTGGCGCGCTTCGGAAAGGTCGATGGCGTCGTGAGCAACGCAGGCTTCGCCGACCGCCGGCCTGTTGGCGAGGTCGATCGGGCGGCCTGGGACGCTTCACTCGCGGCCATGACCTCGGCCTTCTTCGAGCTCGCGAGCGCGGCCAAGCCGTGGCTGGTTAAGGCCGGGCCGCAGGGCCGGCTGATCGGCGTCTCGTCCTTCGTGGCCCACGCCTTCGCGCGCGGGATCATGACCTTTCCGGCCTCGGCCGCCGCCAAGGCCGGCATCGAGGCGCTGGCCAAGGCGCTGGCGGCCGATCTCGCGCCGTCGGGCGCCACGGTGAACTGCGTCGCTCCCGGCTTCATCGAGAAGGACGCCGACGGCCACGCCGCCGTGCCGCGCGAGCGAATGGCCAAGGTGAGCGAATCGATCCCGATGCGCCGCTATGGCAAGCCGGCCGAGGTGGCGGCGGTGATCGCCTTCCTGTGCTCGCCGGCGGCGGCCTACGTCACCGGCCAGACCATCCACGTCAACGGCGGGCTGACCCTTTAGTCGCTCGGGCCGAGCTGCGCCGTCGCGCTCATGATGATGAAGCGCCACGGAGTGACACGGTCCCAGCCTATAAGCCGGTGAGTTCCCTGCTGAGCTTGCGGAGCTGCGCACGCGCCTTGGCGTCGTAGGCCTGCGGGTTGGCGCGACTTTCGTTCAGGACGTTGAAGTAGAGCCCGCTCCTGCCCTCGAGACTGGGCGAGACGGCGAGCTGCATGATCGCATCGGCACCGGTCTCGACGCTGCTCATCGGCGTCGTGCCGGACTGCTTCACCATGGTGGTGTTCATGTAGGTCGAAGGATGCAGGCAATTGGCGACGATGCGATCGCCCTTCAGCTCGTCCGCCAGGTCGATCGTGAACAGGATCTGCGCGAGCTTGCTCTGGCGGTAGGCGCGGGCGCCGCTGTAGCTCCTGGTCAGCATCACGTCGCCGAAATCGATCGCTTCCTGGCCGGCCGACGAAACATTGACGATGCGCGCTGGCGCCCCCGCCTTGAGGAGCGGGAGCAGGAGATGGGTGAGCAGGAAGCCCGCAAGGTAGTTCACGGCGAAGCGCAGCTCGTAGCCGTCGGCGCTCTCCTGCCGGCCCGGCCTGTCGCCGGCCGTGCCGATGCCGGCGTTATTGATCAGGAGCTCGAGCTGGCCGGTCTCCTGCTGCACCGCGTCGGCGAGCTTGCGCACCTCGGCGAGCGCCGCAAGATCGGCCTTGAGGAACACGGCCTTGCCGCCCGCGTCCTCGATCTCGTTTACGAGCGATCGGCCCCGCCCGGCGTCGCGGCCGTGGGCGAGCACGCGCCAGCCGTCCTTGGCGAGGCGCCGGGCGACGACGCGGCCTACGCCGTCGGTCGCGCCGGTAACGAGCGCTGTCTTCATGGGATGGACCTCACCAGTCGCACGATGTCGATACCCTTTGCGTCGATGCCGAACCAATCGAGCAGGATCGGCACCTGATGGTCGAGGGTATGGCGGCCGTGGTGGATGCGCCGGCCGTGCGTGCGTGCGCGCTGCAGCAGCGGCGTCTCGACCGGACTCATGATCACCTCGGCCACCAGCACGTCGGGCGACAGGATCATGGGATCGAACGGCAGCGGATCATCGGGCCTGAGCCCCAGCGGCGTCGCATTTATGGCGTAGTGGATGCCTCTGGGCGGCGCATCCATGCTCGCCACCGGCACGTCGGGATAGAACTTCGACAGCCGTGCCAGCGCGGCATCGGCCCGCGCATCGTCGAGCTCGCTGACCACGAGCCGGCCGACGCCCGCCTCGCACAGCGCTGCGGCGATCGCGCCGCCGACACCGCCGAGCCCGACCAGCCAGACGCTGGCGCCGCGCACACGATGGCCCATCGCCTCCAGCCCGCGCACGAAACCCAGCCCGTCGCCGATGTCGCCGACCAGCGCGCCGCTTGCATCGCGCTTCACCATGTTGACGCTGCCGGAGGCCTGCGCGCGCGGCGAGACGCGGTCGAGCATCGGCAGGATTGCCGCCTTGTGTGGGATGGTGACGGTGAAGCCCGCGAGATTGCGCATCTGCCCGCGCAGGCATTCGAGCATCAGCCGCAGCAGCAGTGGGCCGCCTTCGAACGGCAGCCATACTGCGTTGGCGCCCACAGCCGCGAATACCTGCGGCATGAGCGCGGTCATCCGCAGCTGTCGGATCGGGTCGCCGATCGTGCCATAAAGGCGCGTGGCACCGTTGACCGAGAACAATCCGGTGAAGACGGGCGGCTCAGGCGTGGCCATGCCGCCATGTTAGACGAAATTGTCGAGTTGTTCTTGCCGGACCGCGGGCGGGACGCCTGCGGTCCGGCAAGATACGAACTACAGGTGCTTCAGCACGTTCTCGGCCGACGACACCTCGAAGGCGCCCGGCTTCTCGACAAACAGGTCCTTGATGACCCCGTCCTGGACGATCATGGCGTAGCGCTGGCTGCGCACGCCCATGCCGTTCTTGGTGAGGTCCATGCTGAGGCCCATGGCGTTGGTGAACTCGGCGCCGCCGTCTCCCAGCATCATGACCTTGTCGCCGGCATTCTGGTCCTTGCCCCAGGCGCCCATCACGAAAGCATCGTTGACCGAGATGCAGGCGATGGTGTCGACGCCCTTGGCCTTGATCTTGTCGAACGACGTGACGAAGCCCGGCACGTGCTTGGCCGAGCAGGTCGGCGTGAAGGCGCCCGGGAGGGCGAAGGCGACGACCTTCTTGCCCGGGGCGAACAATTCTTCGGTTGTGACCGCCTTGGGCCCCTCGGGGCCCATCGTGCGCAGCGTCGCGTGGGGGACCTTGTCGCCGACCTTGACCATATCTCTTGCTCCTTCTGTCAGTCGCCGTTGAGAAGTCTGGGCAAGGTCGGCTTCAGGGTCCGCAGCCCTCCTTAGAGGTGCTTCAGGACGTTCTCCGCCGTCGACGCCTCGAAGGCGCCCGGCTTCTCCACGAACAGGTCCTTGATGACCCCGTCCTGGACGATCATGGCATAGCGCTGGCTGCGCACGCCGAGACCGTTCTTGGTCAGGTCCATCGTCAGGCCCATCGCCTGGCTGAACTCGCCCGAACCGTCGCCCAGCATCAGGATCTTTCCATCCGTCTTCTGGTCCTTGGCCCAGGCACCCATCACGAATGCGTCGTTCACGGAGATGCAGGCTACCGTGTCGACGCCCTTGCCCTTGATCGCATCAATGTTGGCCAGAAAACCTGGCACATGCTTGGCACTTCAAGTGGGGGTGAAGGCACCCGGGAGGGCGAAAACCACCACCTTCTTGCCGGGAGCGAACAGCTCCTCCGTTGTCACTGGTTTGGGACCCTCCGGGCCCAGCATCCTCAGCGTCGCGCTGGGGACCTTGTCGCCAACCTTGGCCATTTCTCTTGTCCTCGCTCGTGGCAGTTAGACGGCCGGACCCTAGAGCGGTTTTCGGCCAGAGGGAAGCGCTCGCGCTTTCATTGACCGAAAACGCGCGCACAAGATTTCTGACACAAGGTCTTGGTGCCCTTGATCTTTGTCCGGACAATCCCCATGGATTTGGGGGACACTTTGAACATGCCCGGGTCCAGCACTCCTGCCGCCACCCTGGTTGGCCGCTTCCTGGTCGCAGCGCCGTCGATGCCTGACGGGCGCTTCCAGAAAAGTGTGGTCTTCATCTGCAAGCATGACGACGACGGCGCGCTGGGAATCATCGTCAACAACAAGGTCGAGGATCTGGCTCTCGGCCAAGTCTACAAGCAGCTCGGCATCGAGGCGCCGAAGACAGCCAATTTGCAGCCGGTGCTGTTCGGAGGTCCTGTCGAGACGGCCCGCGGGCTGGTATTGCACTCCTCCGACTACAAGCGCGAAGAGACCTTGATGATCGACGGGGGCATGGCGCTGACCGCCACCCTGGAGATCCTGCGCGACATGGCCAATGGCAACGGTCCGCAGCGCGCATGGCTCGCCCTCGGCCATTCCGGCTGGTCGCCCGGTCAGCTCGATCGTGAGCTACAGGACAATGCGTGGTTGGTGGTCGATGGCGATCCCGCGCTGGTGTTCGACCCCAACCTCGAGGCCAAGTGGCAGCGGGCGCTCGACACGCTCGGCGGGAAGACCACGGGCGGAAGCGGGTTCGATCCGGCGTCCTATTCGCATCAGATCGGACGCGCTTGATAAGCGCATCTCGGCTGCAACCACAAAGTGCGGATTCTCCTGTCCATGCACCCTGCGTCGGCCTGCAGCGTGCGTACCGGGACGTCGTGGCTCCTTCCCCAACCCCATCAGGAGTTATGGCGTCCCGTCGTTTTTGAGGCCTACTCCGCTGCAACTTTCTCCGCGGCCGGCGCGCGGTACGCGGCCAGCAACGACGCTTCGCGGGCCTTCGCGGCGACGACGTTCTTCTCCTTGATGTGGCCGAAGCCGCGCATCGTCTCGGGCACCGAAGCGATCTGCACCGCCAGCGCATGGTTGTTCTGGTCGAGCGTTGCGAGGAGGGAATCGATCGTCGCCTCGTACTCGGCGATCAGGCGGCGCTCCATCTTGCGCTCCTCGGTATGGCCGAAGACGTCGAACATCGTGCCGCGCAGCCGCTTGAGCGACGCCAGCACGCGGAACGCGCCCAGGATCCACGGGCCGTACTCGCGCTTCTTGAGCTGGCCGGTGTCGGGGTCACGATCGGCGAACAGCGGCGGCGCGAGATGGAAGGAGAGCCTGTAGTCGCCCTCGAACTGCGCGCCGAGCTTCTTCAGGAACTCGCCGTCGGTGTAGAGGCGGGCGACCTCGTACTCGTCCTTGTAGGCCATCAGCTTGTACAGCGACTTGGCAACGGCTTCAGCGAGGCCGGAGCGACCGCGCGCACGCTCCTTCTCGATCGACGCCACGCGGTCCACGAAGGCGCGATAGCGCTCGGCGTAGGCCTTGTCCTGGTAGGCGGTCAGCAGCTCGACGCGCTTGGCAACGATCTCGCTCAAGGTGCGCGCCGCGGGTTTCTCGACCCGCAGCGTCGGCTTGGCCGCGGTCTGGACGGCGTTGAGATTGTGCGCCGCGAGCCGGCCCCAGGCGAAGGTGCGCTTGCTGGTGTCGACGGCGACGCCGTTCAGCTCGACGGCGCGCATCAGCGCCTCGAGCGACAGCGGCACCAGACCCTTCTGCCAGGCATAGCCCAGCATGAAGAGGTTGGTGGCGATGGAATCGCCCAGGATCGCGGTGGCAAGGCCGGTGCCGTCGACGAAGCTCACCGCGTCGTTGCCGGCGGCGTCGCGGATCGACTTCATCATCGCGTCGGTGCCGAGATCCATGTCGCCGTTCGTCACGAAGGCGGCGACCGGCGTCATGTAGCCGTTGATCACCGCGCGAGTGACGCCGGGCTCGATGCGCGACAGCGCGGCCGGCGAGGCTGCCACGACCATGTCGCAGCCCAGCACCAGGTTCGCGCCGCCGGCGGCGATGCGTACGGCGTGGAGATCCTCAGGCTTCGGCGCGAGCCGCACATGGCTCATCACCGCCCCGTTCTTCTGGGCGAGGCCGGTGAAGTCGAGCACCGTGCAGCCCTTGCCCTCGAGGTGCGCCGCCATGCCGATCAGGGCGCCGACGGTGATCACGCCGGTGCCGCCGATGCCGGTCACCAGGATGCCATAGGCTTCGCTCAGCGGGCGCATGGGCGGCATCGGGAGGGACGCGAACGGATCGTCCTGCACCAGCTTCAGGCCCGGCCGCTTGGCCTTGGCCGGCGCGCCGCCATGCACCGTGACGAAGGACGGGCAGAAGCCGTTGAGGCAGGAGAAGTCCTTGTTGCAATTGCTCTGGTCGATCTGGCGCTTGCGGCCCAATTCGGTTTCGAGGGGTTTTACGGACACGCAGTTGCTCTTGTCGGAGCAGTCGCCGCAGCCCTCGCACACCGCGTCGTTGATGAACACGCGCTTGTCGGGATCGGGGAAGGTACCGCGCTTGCGGCGGCGGCGCTTCTCGGCCGCGCAGGTCTGATCGTAGACCAGCACGGTGAGGCCGGGGATCTCGCGCAGCTCCTTCTGGACGGCGTCGAGCTCGTCGCGATGGCGGATGGTGACGCCGTGCGCGAAGCCGGCGCCGAGCGGGTACTTGTCGGGCTCGTCGGTGACGACGACGATCTTCTTCGCGCCCTCGGCCTCGACCTGGCGGGTGATCTCGGGAACGGTCAGCGGCCCGTCATGCGGCTGGCCGCCGGTCATCGCGACCGCATCGTTGTAGAGAATCTTGTAGGTGATGTTGACGCCCGCCGCCGCCGACTGGCGGATCGCCATCAGGCCGGAGTGGTAGTAGGTGCCGTCGCCCAGGTTCTGGAAGACGTGCTTCTCGTTGGTGAACTGCGCCTGGCCGACCCAGGTCACGCCTTCGCCGCCCATGTGGCTGATCAGCGAGGTACGGCGCTCGGGCATCCACACCGCCATGCCGTGGCAGCCGATGCCGGCCATGGCGCGGCTGCCGTCGGGCACGCGCGTCGAGGTGTTGTGGGGGCAGCCCGAGCAGAAATACGGCGTGCGCGCGACCTTGGGCGGCGGTGCGTTGAGCAGCTTCTCCTTGGCTTCGAGGCGGGCCAACCGCTGCTTGAGCTCGGGCGAATCGCCGCCGTGCTTCATGAGGCGGTTGGCGATCACCACCGCCACGCCGGTCGGCGACAGTTCGCCCTCGCTCGGGAACAGGACGGCGCCGTCCGCGTCGGTCTTGCCGATCACGTGCGGCCGGCGGTCGGCCGGCGCGTTGTAGAGGATGCGGACGAGCTGGTCCTCGAGGTTCGACCGCTTCTCCTCGATGACGATCACCTCCTGCAGGCCCTCGGCGAAGCGCCGCGCGCCCTCCGGCTCCAGCGGCCAGGTGACGCCGACCTTGTAGAGGCGGATGCCCATCGCCCTGCAGCGCTCGTCGGAAAGGCCGAGATCCTCGAGCGCCTGGCGCGTGTCGAGATAGGCCTTGCCGGTGGTCATGATGCCGATACGGGCGTTGGGCGGATCGATCACGGTGCGATCGAAGCCATTGGCGCGGACGAAGGCGCGCACCGCCGCCATCTTCGGTCCATGCAGGCGCCTCTCCTGCTCGAGCGGCGGATCGGGATTGCGGATGCCGAGCCCGCCCGGCGGGAGCTGGAAGTCGGTCGGCATCATGATCCGGATGCGCTCGGGATCGACCCAGACCGAGGCGCCGCTTTCCACGGTTTCCGAGATCGCCTTGAAGCCGATCCAGCAGCCTGAGTAGCGCGACATCGCAAAGCCCAGGATGCCGAAGTCGAGATATTCCTGGACCGTTGCCGGGTTCACGACCGGGATCATGGCAGCGGCGAACACCTGCTCGCTCTGGTGCGGCAGGGTCGAGGACTGGCAGCCATGGTCGTCGCCCGCCAGCGCGATGACGCCGCCGTGTTGCGCGGTGCCCGCGGCATTGCCGTGCTTCAGCACGTCCATCGAACGGTCGACGCCCGGGCCCTTGCCGTACCAGATGCCGAACACCCCATCGACAGTGGCGGTCGGGAAGAGGGTGGTCTGCTGGCTGCCCCATACCGCGGTCGCGGCGAGATCCTCGTTGAGGCCGGGCTGGAAGTGGATGTTGTTTTCCTTGAGGTACCGCTTCGCGCCCCACAGTGCATTGTCGTACATGCCGAGCGGCGATCCGCGGTAGCCCGAGATGAAGCCGCCGGTGTTCAGGCCGGCCTTGAGGTCGCGCTGGCGCTGCATCATGGGCAGGCGCACCAGCGCCTGGATGCCGGTCAGGTAAACGCGGCCCTTGTCGAGCCGGTAGCGATCCTCGAGCGCGTAGTCGCCGAAGACGAGAGGAAGCGGGGTGCTGCTCATGGGGCCCTCCCGGGGCGCTTCATAAACGGTCGTTTATGACGGAGCATAGCGTGGCAGCAGCGGCCGCGCACCCCATCGTCCCGAGCGGCGCAGGGCCAAATCGACGAACCTCTTTTGCATGGCGCAGCAAGAAAGGCTCTTCGGCTGCGCGCGAGGCGACGCGAGAGCTAGGGTCTGTTGAGATTCATCGGGAGTTTATCACGGCGGCGGCGAGGTAGATGGCTGCGGTGAAGCTGGTGTCGGTCTTGTCGGCGCGCATGGCGATGCGCTTGAACTCCTTGAGCCTGCCGAAGAAGTTCTCGATCAAATGGCGCCATTTGTAGAG